>Ga0207752_1000002_pt1 | contig 143635 bp, 110 predicted proteins | sample Pon2CUnioCityCA_6_FD_187272 | JGI IMG/M metagenome (GOLD analysis project Ga0207752, IMG submission 187272) | Marine sediment microbial community from Union City, CA, USA - Pond 2C Sediment 2 (SPAdes) | ecosystem: Environmental > Aquatic > Marine > Intertidal zone > Salt pond sediment ... | reverse complement strand
CCGCCGTGAAAAACCACGCATCTTCGCAGAAATCCTATGGAAGTGTCACAGTTTTACGCCGCCCCGCCAGGCGCTACACTTTTGCTCCGCCCTTCACAGAATGCCTGTCTGACGTAACGGAGAGGGCGGGATTCGAACCCGCGGTAGGGTAACCCCTACACGGCCTTTCCAAGACCGCTCCTTAGGCCACTCGGACACCTCTCCAACGGCTCACAGGAACCGTCTGGCCCACTGATTCTACGCGAAATCGCCCGGAAAACAAGCCCAAATCCGTCCCTCGTGCACCCGCGCCCGGTAGATTTTGCTCGGCTTTTCCCGGACAATAGTGAACCGTGCGGTCCGCTTCGGAGACGTAGTAGGCAGAATGGCCGATCATCGCGAAGAACTCGTTGACGAACTACTCGTCATGGATGCCCAAAGTGGCCGCGTCAAGGCCATGGAGATGCTCGTCTCCCGTTATCAGCGGCGGCTCTGGCGTTACGCCTGCCGGCTCACGGGTAGTCCCGAAGCCGCCTGGGACGTGACGCAGGAGAGCTGGCTGGGGATCGTCCGGGGGATTTCGCGTCTGAGCGATCCGGCCCGGTTCCGCCCCTGGGCCTACCGGATCGTGACGAACAAGGCCAACGACTGGCTGCGGAAGAGCGTCAGGACGAGGCAACTCTCGGCGGACATGGATGCGGCGCCGCGGCAAGGCGATGAGCATCAGGCAGCCGGCACGGCAGCCGACCTCCACAGTGTTCTGCATCGGCTCTCGGGCCGTAGTAGAGCCGTATTGACTCTTCACTACCTGGAAGGCTTCGGACTGGCCGATATCGCGCGCATCCTGCGCGTGCCACGGGGCACCGTTAAGTCGCGCCTGCACACGGCACGCAACGAACTGAAATCACTGTGGTTGAAAGCACCCTCACAAAGGAGACAGCAATGAACGACACGGACATTCGCAAGATGATTGATGACACCTACGATGAATCCAGAGAGGGCTCGATCCACTCGATGGTGAGTGAATTCTACAGTCGGCGAATGGGCTGGACGGCCGTCTTCGTGTGGGTGGTCGCCCTGGTCCTTCTCATCGGGGCCGTCTTCAGCGCCGTCAGGTTCTTCGGCGCCGAGGAGGCCAAAAGCCAGATACTGTACGCGACGCTGTTCCTGACCTTCTTCTACTGGCTAGGTCTGATCAAAATCTTCGCCTGGCAGATGGTTCACAGGAACAGCATCGCACGGGAGATCAAACGGCTGGCCTTACACATCGCTGAGCTGGCGAAATCGTTGGACAAAGCAGGCTGATCGTGCGATAGTGACGCTCTCGGACGTGCGAGGTCACGTAGACACTCGTGAAGGATTGACTTTCCGGCCCGTCGAGTGAAACGGAGGCAGTTCATGAGAGGTCAGAGCGGCGAGACGTCAGGAGAGCGGGCGGTTGTCGTGGCGATTCTACTGGCCGTCACGATGGCCGGATGTTCCTTGCCGGGCGCCCGGATCCCGCAGAATGGGTGCTACAAGAGTGCGAACCTCGATCCCAGAGTCGAAGCGGCAGTCGATGAGTTTCGCGTCTGCATCCCCGCGAAACTGCGAAAGGCCAAGGTCCCGGGTTGTGCGATTGCACTGGTCGATGAGACCGGCATCCTGTGGACCGAGGGGTTTGGGTACACGGACCACAAGGCCAGAATGCCTGTGACCCCTGGCACCGGCTTTCTCATTTGCTCGATCTCGAAGACCATCACAGCCACGGCGATCATGCTTGCCGTCCAGGACGGCCTGCTTGATCTGGACGCGCCCATCACGACCTATCTGCCGGATTTCGAGGTTTGCAGCCGGTACGAGGAACACCCGGCGCAGAAAATCACCTTGCGGCGGCTTTTGAGTCATACCGCCGGGTTGCCTCTCGACGCACCCATCGGCAATATCTTCGAGGTCACCGGGTTGTTTGATGACCACGTTGAGAGCATCTACGGCACGTGGCTGAGCTGTCCCGTCGGACAAGCCTTCAGCTACTCCAACATCGGCGTGGATCTGGCGGCATACGCGCTACAGGCGGCCTCCGGGATGCCTTTCGACCAGTACGTGCGCGAGCATCTGCTGTCGCCCCTTGGGATGACCCACACCGCACTTGCGCCCCATGAGATCAGCGCCAGCAAGGATCGAGCCGTCGGCCACACGACCGCGTTTGCAGAGACGCCGTTCGTTATCCCGGCGCTCGCCGCCGGTGGCATCCAGGCCAGCGCTGACGACCTTTCGGCGTTCGTCCAACTGCACCTGAACAAGGGTGTCTTTGAAGGCCGGCGGCTGCTCGACGAATCTCTGGTTGACGCAATGTACGTCCCTCAGGCCCGCACCGCCGATCCGAACGTGTACGACGGCTTGGGCGTCGGCATCGTGGATCGCGACGAGCACGGACAGTATCATTTGGGTCACAGCGGCGCGGGCTACGGCTTCGAAGCCCGGATGGCGTGGTATCCCGAGTACGGCATCGGCGAAGTCATTTTGACGAACAGGATGCCGAACCCCGCCCTTGCAGACCTCTCGATTGTCGACAGACTGATTCGTAGTGGGCTCGTCGAGAGACGCGTTTCCATGCCTGCCGTTGATTGCGCCGGCTGTGTCTCGGCCTGGTGCAAATGGCCGGGGCATGCGCCGTCGGCTTACCAGCGCCAATGGAGAACGTACTGCGGCACATACGACCTGACCTTCGGCGGCGGCACGTTCGAATGGTGGGCCCAGCTCTTCCTGGCGCTGGGGATCCTGGATGACTACACGCCGCGACTGCGAATCTACGAGAAAGAAGGACGTCTGCGGGTCACGGAATCGCCCTTCTTCCAGAAGTTCCTCAAGAAGATGTGGTGCCGCCAGGTCGCCAAGTCGCTCCAGGAAGTCGAGACCGGACTGTTCTTCACGGCCTCGGGCGCCGCGCTGGATCTTCGCAGCCGGCCCCCGAGGTGGCGCAACTACCAGTTGAAGAAGCGATGACTGAGAGAAAGCCGTATTGTCCCGTACGTTCCTGATACCTTCACCGAAGGAGACCCTGATGTCGCTGAATTCTGTACTCTGGACTGTTTCCACAATCTCCATGATCCAGGCGGGGGCCGCCGCGCGAGAACGACAGGTGACTTACGCCGAGCGCCTCGGATGGCCGGCGGGCACCAGGGTGGTGATTTTTCACGTGGATGATGCGGGCATGTCCTGCGATTCCAACATGGGAACGATCCAGGCCATCGAGAGCGGCGTGGCCACGTCCACGAGCGTCATGATGCCGTGTCCGTGGGTTCCGCATTTCGCTGCCTATCTGAAGGACCACCCCCAAGTCGATGCAGGGCTCCATTTGACGCTCAATGCGGAGTGGAGGAACTACCGCTGGGGGCCCGTGGCCGGCCCGCAGACGGTGCCGGGCTTGGCCGATGCGCACGGCTATCTCTGGCACGGCGTCCGCGAGGTCGTCGAACACGCCACCGCCGACGAAGTCGAGACGGAGATCCGCGCGCAGGTCGATAAGGCTCTGGCCATGGGAATCCAGCCGACCCACCTCGACAGCCACATGGGCACGTGTTTTCAGGAGCCGTTCATCGAACGATACGTGAAAGTGGGAATCGAGAAGGGCATCCCGATCCTCATGTTCGGTGGGCACATGCAGCACGTGCGCGCCGAGGCCGGCGAGTTCGAGCCCCTGATTCGCGCCCTGGCCGAGCGGCTCTGGGCGGCGGGCCTGCCCGTGATCGATGATCTTGTCACCCAACCGACCAAGGCCGACGATTACGAGCAACGCAAGCAACAACTGATCGCCCTGCTTCGTGACATGAAGCCCGGCATTACGGAAATCATCGTGCACTGCACGGCCCCTACGGAGGCATTCGCGCAAATCTCCAGTTCCGGCCCGGCCCGCGCGGCGGAGCTGCGCCTGATGACCGACCCGGATGTACGGGCGTTTCTCGAGGAAGAGGGAATCGTTCTGACGACCTGGCGCGAGCTCAAGGAGCGACGCCAAGCCGCAGGCAACTGACGCGTGCGACGACCGGGCTCGGCTCTCCGGCCGGTTTCTCCTCTGTGCATGCGCCTGCCTCGGCGGAGAAACGAACAGACTGTCACAAGCACGGAGTCACAGATCCTACCGAGCTTCCGTGGAGAAACGAATATCCTTCGTGTGTTCCCCGAGGTGCAGCCGGCTGGATGACTCCGTCAGTGGCCAGCCCGCGATCGAGACCTTCTCGAACGTCACGTCGTGAACGTCGTGCTCAGCGTCCGCCCCTTGGATCTGGACGAGGTAGTCTCCGGGTTCGCCCTCCAGTGTCACGTTCTTGAACTGCACGTTCCGGATGAATCCCGGCACCTTCTTGCGCATGTACTGGTTCACCACCGGTCGCAGACGGACGAGCTCTCTCTGGCCTTCGCCGTGAATGCGGATGTCCTCGATCGTGACGTCCTCCAGTCGCATGTCCTCACCGGGCTCCAGCAGGAACGGCGTCATGGAGAAGTGGATGATGTCGAGATTTCGCAGCTCGATCTGCCGCATGAAGGCCGCACGACTCTCGTGCCCGAGCAGGAAGATGCGGGCCCGGTCGCACCAGAGCGTTGAGTTCTCCACTGTGATTCGCTCGACGTTGCTGTTCGTCCCGCGGAAATCCAATCCCTTGAGCGCGACGCAGTCGTCATCACTGCGAATAAAGCAGTCGGTGATCAGTACATCCTGTGAATTGCACGGATTGATACCGTCGTCGTTCTGAACGCGGGAGTTGCAGATTTTCACATTTCGGATCGTCACCCGCCGGCAGCTCTTCGGCACAATGGTCCAGTGAGACGAGCCGCGTAACGTGACGCCGTCGATCTGAACGTTGGTGCTGTCGCGAATCGCGATCAGGTTGCCTATCGGTCCTTTGCGCCACTCCCAGTCGGAGCCGTCCAGGATGCCCCGTCCGCAGATGCGAATGTTCGTTCCTTTCACGAGCACTTCGGCTTTCACAACAGCCCCGCCGGCGAGGTACAGGGTCTGATTGCTTCCAAGAACGACTTTCTCCGGCTTATGTACACCGGGCCCGAAGTACACGACGTTCGGATCGCCGTCCTTGGGTGTATCGGTCTCAAGCGGATTGGCGAACAGCAGCAGCGGTCCGTTCTTGCCGTCCGGCTCCACGCTGAACTTGCACGGCCGATCGAGCGTCAACGCGAGGGTGTGGTCATCTTCCAGCGTCATCCGGACCGGCGACAACTGAGGCCGGATCACTGTGTTGCGAAGCAGCCGCGGCGAGACGATCCGGACCGTGACGGGTCCCGACATGTCGAAGTTCGCAAACGAGTAGGGACCGCCGTAGTCGTACTCCTTTCCCGCAAACGGCGGATCGAGCACGCGAGCCGTGTACACAGCAACAGTCTCGCCCGCCGCCTGCACCTGGTAGTCGGCCGAGAGAGACTCGGCCGTCGGAGCGGGATAGGTTACGACCTTCCCGGCGCCTTCGGCCCGAGAAACCGAAAGGGCCATCAGCAGAAGCGCTGTGGCCGGCAGAAGCATCAGACGCGCGGCCCCCGTGCGCACCAGTTCGCATTGAACGGCAATGACGATTCGTCTCATAATATCCCCTTCTTCTGCTCATAAACCCGTATGGACGTCGCAACAATAACATACCATAGCATCTTGCCCAGGAATCTCAAGACTGTCGAGATGCCCCAAGCCCTCCGGCTCGCGCCGGCGCCGTCGGTCGCAGGTGGGTCTGAATGTACGGACTTCGACCAGCCTGCGTGGTGCCAACCGCCCCGCTCCCGTCGGTAAAAAAACCATGCGACCGCTTGTATGGATGCACCAATGTGGTAGTATATTTCTGCGGATAGCCGAAACCAAGTACCGGCACGATCCAGGAGATAACTGGCTCTTTTTTCCGGAGGGCAAAAATGGCAACGGGAAGCTACAGAAGATCCATCGTCATGCTGATTGTCGTATCGTTGTGTATTTCTCTCTGCGGCGGATGCGCCGAGTTGAAGTACCACCGTCTCTTCGGGGCCACCCTGTGCGGTGCGGCGGTCGGGGGCATCATCGGATATCAGTCCGACGAGTGCGAGAACGGCATCGCCTTGGGTTCGGCGGTCTTTTTCACCGGCGAATTGCTCCGTCAGATTGACGACGCGAACGAGGAAGAGGTGGAAGAAGCTGCCGAGGAAGTCGCCAGAGGCAATCACCTGCTCGCCCCGACGTATCTGCAGCAGTAGAATCGATTCTCTGCGGTCTTTGGGCGGCATCATCAAGCCCGCTCCGGGGATGGGGAGTCAGTGCAGATAGCCGCTGCACTCGCCGGGCGTCCTGGTCTCGGCGTGAGATCCGGCCCAGCCTACGGCATCTGCGCGCAGCCGCCCGACGGTTCTTATGCCGCTCTACAAGTCATGCCTCGCACAACTTCCGGTTGGAGCGATTCATTTTTGTGTTGACCTTTTGCAGAAAGGCCTTATAATCATCCTTCAGCGTGACAGATGGTTGATGGGAAACAGCATCCGATGATTCACGCATGGGATGCTTGCCAGGAAGTTTGGTTGACAAGGAGGGGACGAAATGTCGCTGGAGAAGAGAATCAGCATCCTACGCCTGCTTCAGCAGGAAGCGGATAACATCCGAGAGGGATTGGGAATCAGCCGGCCCGGGGCGGTGCTCTTCAGGGCGGACCTCGATCCGTTCAATGATGACGTCGCGATTGTGGAGGCCAATGGTTTCGGGGGAGCCACCACGATGATTGTCGAGGGCAACTATCCTGTCGACTTCCTCATCAAGTTCGAGAGAGCGTTTCCGACGGAAGAGCAGGCGATTGCCGCCGCTGACGAGGTGTTTGAAGGCGAGGTCTCCCCGCGTTCGATCCTCGGCAGACCGTGCTGACGGAGCGGTCGCTCCAGCATTTGAAACGTTGAAATGGTGGAATGGTGGAATGATGGAATGTTGTAAGGGCATCGGTTCTTCGACACATCATTCCAGTACTCCAATATTCCATCATTCTATTCCTGCTCATCTCCGGATTCGCGTCTTCTCTTTCACGTGGATGGAGCCGGCTCGTCCTATTATCCGACGTGGAGTTCGACGATGTCTTTGTCGTGCAGGACGTGGGTGAGGTGGACGTTCTGGCCGTCGTAGACGCCGGTGCCCCAGATGCGGGCAGACTTGAGCTTTTCCGCCAACTCACGGTGGATGGCTCGCGAGAGATCCTGTACCGTCGCGCCGATTGGCATTGTGAACGGATCATTCATGTCCGCCGGCTTGCCGGGCGGCTTGGCGTAGATCCGCAGGATATTCAACTCTCTGAACAACATCTCCGTCAGTTTGTCGAGCCCTTCGGCGGTCTGCGTGGAGACCTTCAGAAACGGCATCGGCTTGTCACATGATTTCTTCGTCAATTCGTACGCGCCGTCCAGGGCGATGTCCGCCTTCGTGCAAAGGCACACCACTTTCTTGCCCAGCGCATTGCCCTGGCCATCCACGGCGGGCGTCTCGTCGTCCTGCAGCAGGTTATGGGATTCGAGGAAATCCAACAGCACGAGAAGCTGCTCCTCGACATCCTGGGATAGATCGACCGCCATCGCGACGATATCGCAGTTCCGGTAGGTGCCGATCTGGCCGGGTGCGCTATAATCGGCCGTGACCGGCGGCATGTCCACGAGTTGGATCTGGACGTCCTCGTACTTGACCATCCCCGGCACCGGGGCATGCGTGGCGAAAGGGAAATCGGCCACGTTGACCTTCGCATTCGTCAGCGCCGCCAGCAGACTGCTCTTGCCGGAGTTGGGCGTGCCCAACAGGACGACCTGCCCGGCCCCGGTTCGCGGGACGTGGAAGATGTCCGTGTGCTTGCCGCCCTTTTTCTGCTGCTGGGCGGCAGTTTCCTTGAGCTTGCTGAGCTTCCGGCGGAGGTCCGCCTTCAGGCCGTCCGTGCCCTTGTGCTTTGGCATCACCGACAGCATCTGCTCCAGCGCGAGGATCTTCTCCTCGTTCGTCTGGGCGGTGCGAAACCACTCATCCGCTTTATAGTAGTCTGGTGTTAAATTCGCCGGCACGATTCATTCAACCTTGGTTTCCGTTCCAAACACCGATACGTTACCATATCTTATAGTGATGAGCCGTGGATTCGTCAAGTTGGGCCGGGACGGCGCGGCGGCGGAGCTCCCGGACCACCGACCCCGCCGATTCTGGCAGATAATGAGAAAATGTGCGCCGTGGTACACCCAAGACACGGGCCTGCGTGTTTCCACTGTAGCAGGTGAGTGCTCACGTATGCGAAGGCAAGCCGGCGATGTTCGAGGATAGACTGTTAGTTCGGAGGTTCAACGCCGGGGATACGCACGCGCTGCGCCGGATCTATGAGAAATACAGGGCCGATCTGTTTCGCGTGGCGGACGCCCTGCTACACGGTCCGGCGGTTGTCGAGGATGTCGTTCACGACGTATTTGTCGCGTTCGCCTCTCAGGCGGGGCACTTCGAGCTGAAGGGCTCTTTGAAAGGTTACCTGGCCATCTGCGTGGCCAATCGGGCCCGGAACGTGATTCGCCAGGCCCGACGGATCGACCCGGAGCGGCTGGCTGAACGCAGGCCGGAACCAGCACGACAGCCGGATTCCTCGGAGCTTCTGTCGGATGCCGAACTGCATCAGAGGGTCAGGGCGGCGTTGGCCAACCTGCCTGCGGAACAGCATGACGCGATTGTTTTGCACGTGCTCGGCTCGCTGCGGTTTCGCGAGATCGCCCGTCAGACCGGCGAGCCGGTCAATACCGTCAAGAGCCGGTATCGCTATGGGATTGCGAAACTGCGATCCCTGTTAGATGGTCAGGTGGAACCATGAATCGATCCCAGAGAATCCGGAGTTTGATAAGAGCAGCCTGCCAGACAGGTTCCGGCGAGTCCGACTGGACCCCGGCGGACGAGCGCATCGTCAGTGATGCCTCGACCGTCATGAGGCAGGCATGCACCGATCACCAGCGGGTACCCCGCATCTGCATATGGAGAACGATCATGAAGAATCGACGAACAAGACTGGCTACGGCGGCGGCGCTTGCCGCTGCCGTTGTTCTATCGGTTAACGTGATGGATTGGCTGGCCCCCCCCGCATGGGCCATTGGACAGACGGTCAAAGCGCTCCGAGGCGTTCGCAGCATCGTGATTCGCGGTGTCATCTATGACGGCGGGACTGCCGATCCGTTTACGCTCTCGATCAGACCCTCCCAGGATGGCGCTGAAGGGCTGGACATGCGTTTTGAGTGTCGGGAAGAACTGATGGTCGTCCGCGGCAAGAAGGCCTGGGTCTATTGGCCCGACGAGAACGTCGTGAATCTCTACGAGGACGTCACGACATCCTACGGGATGATGCGGGACCTCAAGTGGTGGTATGACCTGGCCGCGCTCAATCCCTGGGTCACCGGCAAGATCCTGGCGGCAACGAAGCACATCACCGAGGATTGGGAGGAGGTGTACGGCCGGGACGAACGTACCGGGCGGGACAGCGTCTTCGTCACGTGCTCCTATGGACCGGAATCGACGTTCTGGTTCGTCTGCGACCTGGAGACCAAACTGATCGTCGAGGCCAAATACTGGAATTGGAGTAGCCCCGATCCGGAGGGCCAGCCGGCTGGCCACGCCACGAGCTTCACCTACAACGAGGATCTCGACGACGCCGTCTTCGAGTTTCAAATACCGGAGGACGCCAGGATCGTCGACAAGGCGAAGACCAGAAAGATCGAGCAGGAAGCGAGGGTCCTGTCCGACCAGGCGGAGCGCCTCTTCATGGAGGGCAAGTTCGCCCAGTCAATCGAGGTATATCAGCAAGTCTACGATCGATACCCTGACCTGACCAATGGTGTGCCGGCCTCCACCGCACTGTGCATGATGGGCGATGCATATCTTAGGTTAGGTGAGCCGGAGAAGGCGGTCGAGGTCCTCCGGAAACAGCGCGCAGAATACGGGCATCTGGAGAGCAGTGGGTCCGCATACGACAGTCTCGGACGCGCCTACATGGACATGGGCGAGAATCTGTTCCACAACGAGAAGAAATATGCCGAAGCCCTCAAAATCTACCAGCAGGTGTATGACACGTACCCGGATCAGAATGTTGCTGAGGAGGCTTTGATGATGATCGGCCTCTGTCACCGCCGACTCGGACAACGCGACAAGGAGATCGCCGCCTATGAAAAGGCTGTCAGCGAGTATGGGCACCTGAAAGGGTGGATTGAGGCGACCTACTTCTACCTTGGCCGTGCGTACATGGAAGGGGGGCAGAAGGAAAAGGCCCTCGAGGCCTTTGAGAATTGTCTACGGGCGGGCCAGGGAGTGCGCCGGCCGGACCAGTTCCCGCTCAAGGAAGCGCGCCAATGCATCGACCAGATCAAGGGGCAATAGGATGGCCGGCTCGCCCAGCGGCCATGGCGCCAGACGGCAGATCCGTTGGAGGGAATCTGCTGTTCCAAAACGCAGCGGTCCTGCTGGTCTCCAAGGGGGGACCGGCAGGCCCGTTTCCCTGCGGTCGCGCTGCGCAGAGGAGGCAGCGGGCGTTCACAGCAGCACCGAGGTCGCGAACCGTCACTCCGGCGGACACGGACCGCGCCGCCACCGGGCGACCGGGCATAACCGTCACTTGATTGCAGGGGCCCCATGGTGCGCTACGGGGCTCTTGTGTCTACCCCACCTATCTTTTCGCCTGGCATAAGCACGTGCCTGCAGGAACATCACATTGGCAATGAGGGAAGCTGCCCTTGCTTGCGTCTTCGTGTGCGTCCCGGGCCGTCGGGAAGCCCTTCTCCCTGCCTGTGCGATGCCCCGATGGCGCAAGGGGCAGAATGTCGTTGAGCATGTCCTGTCGCGCTTGCTTGGAGATCGATTTGCTTTCGATGATATTTCTTATAGATTTTGCGCCGATTTTGGACTCTGATCGGGACATAGAAGTAGATGAACAGGGCGGCTCTGTCTTACATGATGTTGTGCGAATGACGGACGTTGAGGACCAGATACTCGTTCACCGGGCGTTGCACGCGGACCGGGAGAGCTTTGGCTGGCTTTGCAGGCGATACTACCCTTCGCTGGTAGCCGTGGCGGATTCCATCCTGTTGGATCACCATCTGGCTGAGGACGCCGCCCAGGAAACACTTGCGGCGGCGTGCAGACAGCTTCCAAGACTGAAAAAGCCGGAGAGGTTTGGCCCATGGATCGTTGCCATCTGCCGGAACGTCGCCAAGGACATGCGGCGGGAACGGCAAAGGCAGCGGAAACCGGTTGAGGCTCGCCATGACCGCCAAAGCGATTGTCAAGACGACGATCAGACGGCCATCTTAGCCGAAGCTTTGAAGCGGTTGCCGGAGCATCTTAGAGAAGTCGTCTTCTTGCGGTTCTACAACGAGATGAGTTACCGGCAAATGGCCAAAGTCTTCGGCGCCACCGAACAGGTGATTGACGGCAGAATCCGAAGGGCAAAGAAGAAGATAGCGGCTTATTTGAAGACCGTGGGCTTCAAGAGGGGAACCGCCCCATGAAACATGACAACGACAATCGATGGTTGGATCCCATGCTGGAACGACATATCCAGCGTGAGCCGGAGACGTTCGATTTCGAGCAATGGGCCGAGACACATCCAGATGAAGTCCGGCTACTGCGCAACGGCTTTAAAGATCTAGGCCGGGGCGCGAAAACGAAGCCTTTTGAGATTTGGAGATTCATCATGGAAAGTAAAGTAACACGATATTCAGCAGCGGCAGTTATCACGCTGGCAATGGCTTTTGTTCTATTCAGCCCCTTTGGAACGCCGGGAAACGGCGGTGTTGTCCTCGCAGATGTCCAGCAAAATGTCGCCGAAATTGAGACAATGATAATACGAGGCACAAAGACCTTTACGCACCTCGACGAGACCAATAGCGTGTTTGAATTCAACGGACTCAAATGCGAATTCGACCTCGTGAAATACGTTTCGAAGCAACATGGCTTAGTTGAGGAAGGATACATTGGGGACAAATTGTTCTACCGTTTCACTTTCAATCGGCCGAAACGACAAACGCTTCTTATCCTTCCTCCTTATAAGAAGTATGGGGCGTTTACCTCTACGGACAAACAAATGCAACTGTTGGAGAACGGGACTCCTAAAGGTATCATCAATCTGCTTATGATGGGCGACTACCGGAAACTGGGGCGAGACAACATCAATGGCGCCGAAGTTGAGGTCTTTGAGTTTCAAGACACCGAGTCCTTCAAAGGAATTGTGCCCAAGGCCATTTTTGATGTCCAGAGCGTAAAAGGTAAAGTCTGGATTGGGATTACGGAGCAACTGCCGGTCCGGGTCGAAGGCGACCTGGTCATCGGCAAGAGCTTTATGACAGTGTTCAATGACCTGAACCTACACGAAGTCAATACTTTCGGGGATTATAATATCGAGCTTGATGAAGACATCTTTAGCACCGACCCACCTGAAGGCTATACGGAATTAACGCTCAGTGACATTCTTCCTTTTATTCCCGCAGCGGCCAAAGCCGGCTTTGCCGGCATGGGCATCGTCCCGGCGGGCCTTGTCTTCTGGATGAGGCGAAAGAAAAGAGCACCGATCCATCCCAGCTAACGAGTTTTCCCTCGCCGTCGGACATGTCTGTCTCCGATCTGAAAAGCCCCGTGTATGGCCACGGGGCTTGTTCATTTGCAGTGTGTATCCTTATGATCGGCGTTGTTCGTCTTCCATCTGGCGACTTGCGGCGGCTTGGCGTTTCCGCGCGCGGCAATTTGTTCTCGCTCGTCATGAAAAGCGAGTTCCTGCCGGGAATCACCGTTTTCAGTGGGGCAGGGCGGCCTTGTTTATCGCATTGTATTGTGGAACCGCGGCACGATCTGTATCATCGTGGTGCAGGATGTTGACTGTCCGTGGGGACCGAAGATGATGATCAAGGCTATTCATATCGGCTTGCTGGTGCCAATGCTCCTGGCTGGGGCGCGGGACCGGTCGAGCGAGTATGTCCGCATCGAGAGACTCTCCGAGCGAGTGATTCTGGGCTACTGGCTGGGGACCGGCCGGTGCAATCTGACGGCGATCCGGTCCGAGAAGGGCCTGGTGATCATCGATACGGAGATGTCGCCGCGGATCATGGCGCCGATCAAGGAGAGGATCGAGCAGGTGTTTGGGCGCAGCGACTGGGCGTACGTCATCAATACGCACGCGCACATGCACCACACCGGCGGCAACAATCTCTTCAAAGGCGCGGTCGTCGTCGGGCACGACAACCTGCCCGAGGACATGGAGTGGCTCGTCCGCAAGCAGACGGACCCGGCCTCGAAACGCAGGGACCTCGACCGCGCGGCTCAGACCATTCGCAACCTCCAGGCCGTGTTGCCCCGCGTCGCACGAAATGCAAAGCAGACCAGGATCATTCGAGGCGAGATCCAATTCTGGCAGTTCTACATGCGAGACATGGAAGAAGGCTACGAGGTGGTCAAGCCGTCGCTCACGTTCACGGATAGGCATACGTTGGACTTAGGCGACCTCCAATTGGAGTTGGTGTTCTTCGGCAAGGGGCACAGTCTGTCCGACACGCTGGTCTACATCCCGCAGGAGAAGCTGCTGGTCACCGGTGCGATCGTGTATCAGCGCCGCCACCTGCCCGAGATCGGCGAACAGTCTCAGTTGCAGGACGTGCACCGCTTCCTGTCGGTGCTGGACTCGTTCCTCGCCGAAGACGTGCAGATCGATCGCGTGGTCTCATCGCACAGCCCGCCGTTGCGGAAGAACGATCTGCTCCCCGTCCGAGACTACTACCAGAGGATGCTCGCGGGGGTCCGAGCGGCGCAGCAGGAGGGCCTGACCCTGGAGCAGGCCACCGAGCGTCTCGCCCTACGGACGACGTTTCCCGTCTTTCGCACGCCGCCCCCGGGCCACTGGGCCCACGGCATGCACGAGCGCAACATCAGAAATCTCTGGCGCATCCTGAAAGAGCAACAGCAGCAGCCGGAGACCGAACGTGACACAAACGGATAGCGTGCCCATCTCAAGGAAGTAGACAGGCAACCGGTTTCCGCGTGGGTCAAGGATTCACGCGACCATTCTTCTTTGCCTCGCTGCGCGTCGATGATTGCGCGCCCTCTGACACTCTTACACATCTACGCGTCTGCGCTTCTATCTCTCCGTGCGGCTTCCAGGGCAGTCATCAGCGGCGCGAGCTTTACAACCGTTTTGTAGACGAGGACGTTGGCCGTGATTGTCGCGCCTTCGCCGACGGAGGCCTCGGGCACCGCGATCAGGATCCTGTGATGGCGGAACCGGTGGAGCGTCTCTCGTCGGCGCGCCAGGTACTCGGGCGTCCAGAAGCCGACGATCTCCAGGAGCACCTCCGTGCCGTCGTCGTGGCGGAAGGTGAAATCCGGGATGAAGGTCGTCTGGTGCTCGTGCAGAATGTCGCCTTCGCGAATCAATTCCCAGCCCTCCCGTTTCGGCCCGAACTTCTTCGCGAGAGATTCTTCCACGCGCGAGTCGAATTCCTCCGGGGGCGGCAGGTGACTGGTGAATCGGTCGGCGTCGGAGATCGCCAGCTTCGCCTGGGTCTTCCACGGCGTGCGCACGACGGCCGTCATCTCCCAGCCCTTGCAGGCCAGCAGGGCGGGCAGGAACCGCGCGAAGTTCACGCCGTAGCGGCGCGTCTCCCGCAGCACCGACAACGGTCCGGAGAACGTGATCCGATAGCGCGAAGGGCCGAGCCGCAGGATCTCGTGCAGCAGCCGGGCGAGCTTGGCGTAACGGACGATTGTCTTGAGGTCGCTCGTTGCCGTCACGGTCATCGTCTCCGCGCGGTAAAGGCAGGCCTGAAGCTGCGCGACGTTGTAGCGAGAAAGAAAGCCGCCTGGGTTCGGATAGCCGGTGAATTCTTCGAGTCGTTGGAACGCCATGACATCGGCGTAGAGGGCCTGTTCCATCCGGTCCGGCGACGTGCCGAGTTCCCGGGCCAGTTGTGCCTTCGCCTGTCCCTCCTCATGTTCGAAGAGTCGGTCCGGCTGCTGGACGAGCGGATGGAACCGGGCGGCCTTGGAGAAGACCTCCAGTCTCCGCTTGGCGGTTGTGCCCGACGAGTCGGTCTGAAATACGCTCCTGTCGTCGAGCAGCTTGCAGAAGGCCTGGATCCGGCGCATGGGGCAGTCGGGCTCGTCGGCGAAGATCGTCTCGATCTGCCGGTGCAGCTCGCGGCGCTGCCGGCCGATGCCATCCCGGTAGACGCAGAGCATCTGCTCGGCATACTCGGCGTAATGCCGGTGCGCATTTTGCGTCAGGCGGTCGGGAACGGCCCGGCCCGCTTCATACTCGACGACGGACTGTTCGCTCGTAAGCATCGCTTCTTCGCCTCTTGCGCGAACGCTCGACGTCCTTGGTATTCTCGCAGACGACCTCGTACAACACGGCGCGGGCCGTGCCCGACCGGCGCAGGACCCGGCCGAGCCGCTGTGTGGCCTGCCGCGTCGAGGCCTGTCCGCCGATGACGACCGCCACTTTCGCTTCCGGCACGTCCACGCCCTCGTCGAGGACGCGATTCGCGACGAGGACAGGGAATTGCCCCTTGGCAAAGCCGCCCAGGACGGCCAATCGCTCGCGCTTCCGCGTGTGCGACAGGATGGTCGGCACGAGGAAGCGCCGGGAGACCTCAATCGCCATGACATTCGAGCCGGCAAAGACAATGATCTGCTGGCCGTAGTGCAGCCGGAAGAGATCCTCCAGAACCCGGAGCTTCTCGGCGGCGCGATCCTCAATGGATTGCTTGAGGTAGTAGGCCTTCTGCGCCTGACGTGCCTGCAAGTCCTTGCCCGATTCCTTGCACAAATCCTGCCACGCATAGCCCGGCGTCTCCTTGCGACGGGATGTGATGAAGTGGCGGACGAGCCGGCTGCACTGGTCGTAGGTTGCCTGCTCGGCGTCGGTGAGCGCGACGGGGATGCGCACGACGTCGAAATCCGCGAGGGTCGCGCCCTTTGCCTGTCGGAACGGCATGTGATAGGTGACCGGGCCGATGAGCCAGTCGAGGTCTTCGTGCAGCTTGTCCGCGCGTTCCGGCGTGGCGGTCAGGCCCAGCCGCATCGGCGCGGCACTGAGGATCGCCGCCTCCCGGCGACACGGGCCCGGCAGGTGATGCTCCTCATCGAAGATCAGCAGCCCGAAGCCCGCACCCATCTTGTCCATGTGAATGTACGCGCTGTCATAGGTAGTCACCGTGACCGGCTTGATGTTGAAGGTGCCATCGCCGACGATCCCCGCGTCGTAACCGAACGTCGCCAGAATCCGCCTGTGCCACTGATACATCAAGTCCCGTATGGGCGCCACGACCAGAGCCGCGATCTGCGTTTGGGCCATGATGGCAAAGGCCACTTCCGTTTTGCCCGTTCCGGTCGGCATGATGACCTGCCCGCGACAGCCCGCCTGCGTCCAGGCGGCTACGGCCTCCTCTTGCTCCGGCCTGAGCGCCGGCAGATCGGTCTGCGGCCACGAGACGCGAACCGGCTGGGGCATGTTGTCCTGAAACGACGAGGTAAAGCGCCGACTCAGCGTCGCACGGACCGACGGATAGTGAATGGCGTCGCACCGCCACGCCCCGACCCGCGCGTCCCAGATCCAACGAGACGAGCCGTGCGCGCCGGTTGGCTCGCCCGGCTGTGAGCCCGCCAGCAGGAGCGTCCCCCGGTCAAACGACAAGGTCATCTGCGGCTGTACTGTGTCATCCACCATCAGCCTGTATCATATCCGGCTGAGATGTCTTTCGCCATGTTCGCCATCGATTCGCCGCTTGTGGGTGGAAAGCTCTGCCGGCAAGCACCCCAAGCGCCACAGCAGGCCGATTGCAGGGACGATGCTGCCGGCGCGGTGACATCGCCTTTTTCTTGCACCATGCTTCTGGCCTAAAGCGAAGAATGCCAGGGGTTCGGGGACCGCGTCCCCGGTCATGGAGGGCGGCCGTGCCCGCCGTACGGAGGGAGCGGACGAGCTCGTCTTGTGATCCCTTCCCCGAAATCCCGTGATGAACCAAAAAGACCGGGCGCCACGCTCATCGGCTGTGAGCGTGGCGCCCGAGGTCAAATCATCCGTTGTCGATCATCCTCGATCGATTACTTCCCGGCTTTGTACTTGGCCCAATAATCGGGGTAGAACTCCTTGGCCTTGGCGGCGAGCTCTTGGTCGCTGATGGCCGTCAGGCGGCCTTCCTGCTCGTACTGGTCGATGACCCAGCGGGCGAGCCGGTGGATCTTGATCTTGTTGATGCGGTCCTCGTCTTTGAGGCCGAAGAATTCGTTGACCCAGTGTACGACGCCATCGGCCCCGCTCTTGTCGGTGATGGCGACGCGCGGCGGCCGGCCGAGCAGTTTCTCCGTATCGAAAATGTTGTAGATGCGCTCGTCCTGACGCAGTCCGCCGGCGTGGATGCCGGCGCGCGTTACGTTGAAGGCGCGGCCGGCGAACGGATAGTTGTCCGGGATGGGCAGGCCGATGGAGCGCATGTAGTTGGCTAACTCGGTGATGGCCATCGTGTCGATTCCGCACGTGTCGCCCTTGAGCGCGATATACTCGACGATGGCGCCTTCGAGAGGCGGGTTACCGGTGCGCTCGCCGAAACCGAACAGGGTCGTATTGACGGCGTCGCAGCCGTAGAGCCACGCCGTGCCGCCGTTGATGTGGACTTTGTGGAAGTCGTTGTGCCCGTGCCATTCGAGCCGGCTGCTCGGAACGCCCAGCTCGCGGTTGAGCTTGTAGATTAGCTTGGCGATGCTCCGCGGCAGTTCGGCCCCCGGATAGCTGACGCCGAAGCCCATCGTGTCGCACAGCCGGATCTTGGCCGAGAGTTCTTCCGGCACCTGCTCGCTCATTTCCATGAGACGATCCACGAACGGCAGGACGAACCGGTCGATGTCTGCTCGCGTCACGTCCTCCAGGTGGCAGCGGGGCCGCACGCCCGCTTCGAACGCAGCCTGCACCACGTCGCAGTAGGAATCCATGCACTCCCGGTGGCTGCGGAACTTGAGCTTGTGGAAGATATGATAGTCCGAGCAGCTCGTGAGCATGCCGGTTTCCTTGAGCCCCACTTCCTTGACCAGGCGAAAGTCCCCCTTGACGGCCCGGATCCAGCCCGTGCATTCGGGGTACTTGTGCCCGAGGGCACGGCACTTGTCCAGGGCCTCGCGGTCGTTCTTCGTATAGAGGAAGAACTCGGTCTGTCGAACGACGCCCTTGGGTCCGCCGAGCCGCGCGAGCAGATCGTAGATGTGCACCATCTGGTCGACCGTGTAGGGCGGCAGCGACTGCTGCCCGTCGCGAAACGTCGTATCGGTGATGACGATGTCTCTGCTCTTCACCGACGAGAAGTCGAACTCCACCGGCTTGCCGTCAATGTACTCGACGACGGGACCTGCGAAGCGAATCTGCGGCGGCAGATCGTATGGAAAGATTTCCTCGAGCAGGTTCGGCCGGGTCACGTCCGGCAGATTATGATATTTTCTGGCTTTCCCCATTTGCGATCCTTTCCAGCGCGGCGCGGTTAGCCTTCCACGTCCACGCCCTGTTCCTTGCACACATTCGTGATGAACTCCACGGCGCTACCGACGGTCGTTACGGACAAAGCGGCATCCTCATCCATTTCGATGCCGAACTCTTCCTCGAACATCGCGACCAGTTCGATGGACTGGACGCTCTCGGCGCCCAAATCCTCCGTGAAATTGTTTTCCGCACGGATCTGATCGGCGTCGAGGCCCAGGACTTTTGCGGTCACCGCCTTGACACGTTCTTCCACTGTCGCCATCGATGTACCTCCCGTTTCAAATGTTGCCAACTCAGGCGTGAAGCGAGCTTCGGCGGCTACAGGTCCCATGGGACCTATGACGCTTCACGCACGTTCATTTCATCATGGCCTTGCGGCCCTTCCGGACGGCCTCACCACGGGCCGGCGCGGTCATTTCGAAGATCGTGTCCCACATCGCCTTCTGTGCCGGCGTCCACCGGCCGCCGCGGCGACCCATCGCCGTCTCGGCCGTACCGTACAGGCTCCGTCGGCCAAAGCCTTTCGTGACCACCCCCTCCACGAACCAGGCGAACGAGGGGATGAACTTCGGCAGCGGTTTGCCGGTGGCCATGATGATCGCCATGGCCCCGACGTACGAGCCGGTGTTGAACAGCGTGCCGATGGATGTCTTCGTATGGTCGCCGATGAGCGAACCGACCTTGGTTGAGCCGGTATCGATCCCGCGTTTACCATCCAGCATGACCGAGACATTCGAGTAGTCGTTCTTGAGATCGCTGTTGGTCGTGAGCGCCCCGAGATTGACCCATTCGCCGATATAGCTGTGCCCGATGAAGCCGTCGTGGTATTTGTTCGAGTAGCCCTGGATGATGGACTCCTCGACCTCGCCCCCGATCCGGCAGTAGGGGCCGATGGAATTGCCCTCCCGGCACTTGGCACCGAGCAGAACCGACTTCTTGCCGATGTAACAGGGCCCCTCGATCCGCGAGAATGGGTGAACCTCGACGTCTTCGTCGATGCAAACTGGCCCCTGCTCGGCGTCGATCACGACCATCGGATGGATTTTGGCTCCGGGGGCGATGTAGACATCCTTCTGGCTGCCCCGGATGGCGAACGGCTCTTCGATTGTCCCCTCGAGTCCAGCCTTCCCGGCCTTGGTGAAGTCCGCCGTGATCTGTTCCGGGCTCGCCAGGATGAGGTCCCAGGTGTAGTCCCACGTCGGCACGTTGTGCTGTACGGTGGGCAGCTTCGCCTTCGCCGACGCCAGGTACTCCTCGATGCCGGCGCCCTGCAGTCTCTTCGCATCGTTCTTGAGGATGCGGGCGAACAGGACCTGGCCCTGCTCATCGAGCCCCACCTCGCTTCGCCCGCCGGCCGGGACATCGAAGCCATCGGCCCGGACGCGAGCATCCACGATCAGCACGTCCTCGTCGCTCAAGACGGACAAATCATTGACCGGCCGGTCGGTCCGGCCCCGGTAGACCTCAGCCATGTATTCGGGCAGGAAATACGCCAGATCGCTTGTCGCGACTTTCGCTTGCAGTTTCTCGCCGAGCGAGGTGATGCCGCACCGCAACTCCCAGATCGGCCGATTCAATGCCACCGGCCAGAAGTTGCGCCTGCTGTCAACCGCCCTGTCGATAAGGATCAATCGCATTGAGAACCTTTCCACTGTCATGCATTGGCCCCGCCCATCCAACTGCGGAGGCAATCAATCACCCGTCCTCGGCGGAGACGAGGGTCAAAGCCCCGCCGTCGCGGCAAGCGAGATTCTAAGGACAGGTCTGCCCAAGGTCAACCGGAAACCCCCAGGCAGAGGCCGGGCGCTAGCAGCTTGCAAACCCGCTCGAGGGGCTGTATAGTCGCCGGCAAGAGGCCCGAATGTTCGTTAGATGGGTCCCCCAAATGCGAAGTAGGGCGTTTGGGGGCCTCGGTTCGTATTCAGGAGGAACCTATGAATCGTCGTGAATTCCTTCGCACGACCGCCGCCGGAGCTGTTTTGTCAGCCGTGAGCGGCTTCGTGCCCGCCTATGCCCAGCCCAAGCCGCGTCGTGTCGGCCTGATCGGCAGTGGATGGTACGGCAAGAGTGCACACTTCCGTTTGCTTCAGATCGAGCCCGTCGACGTAGTCGCCGTCTGCGACGTGGACAAGCGGATGCTAGCGGGGGCCGCCGAGATGATTGCCGCCCGGCAAGTATCGAAGAAGACGCCCCGGACGTACGGCGATTACCGCCAGATGCTCAAGCAGGAGCATCTCGATATCGTGCACATTGCGGCGCCGGACCACTGGCACGCGCTGCCGATGATCGCGGCCTGCAAGGCCGGGGCGGATGTGTATGTCGAGAAGCCCGTCAGCGTGGATGTGGTCGAAGGGCAGGCCATGCTCGCAGCGGCCCGCAAATACAAACGCGTCGTCCAGGTGAACATGCAGCGTCGCAGCACGCCCCACCTGATTGAAGCTCGCGACAGGATCATTAAGGAGGGCAAGCTCGGCAAGATCGGCCATGTTGAGATCTGCTGTTATTATCATATGCGGGCCCGGGGTAATCCGCCGGATATCGCTCCGCCGGAGCACCTTGACTATGAGATGTGGACGGGGCCAGCCCCGATGCGGCCGTACTGCTCCATCAACCACCCGCGCGGCTGGCGCGCTTTCATGGAGTATGGCAACGGGATCATCGGCGATATGTGCGTGCACATGCTTGACATGGTCCGCTGGATGCTCGACCTGGGCTGGCCGCAGCGAGTCAGCTCCACCGGCGGCGTCTACGTACAGAAAGACAGCAAGGCCAACATCACCGACACCCAGACCGCCGCGTTCGACTTCGGGGACCTGTCCGTCGTATGGAACCATCGCACGTGGGGCAGCGCTCCGGATCCGGAGTTTCCCTGGGCCGCGTTCATCTACGGCGACAAAGGAACGCTCAAGGCGGACGTCCACAAGTACAAGTTCATCCCGCAGGGCAGGGGCGAGACCCTCGAAGGCAAGGCACTCTACGAGTACGACAAGTACCCGGAAGATGAGACGGAGAAAGACCTGGAGCGCCACGTGGCGGCCCCGATGCGTCGGCACTGGCGCAATTTTCTTGATATGGTGGATGCGCGTGGCCGTCCCGTCTCCGACATCGAGGAAGGCTACATCACGGCCTCGTCGTGTATCCTGGCCAACATGGCCTGCAAACTCGGGCGGACCCTCACCTGGGACCCTGATAAGGGCCAAGTCGTCGGCGACGACGAGGCGAACCGGCTTCTCGCCCGGCCGTATCGAACTCCGTGGGTCCATCCCGACCCGAAGAGCGTCTGAACGCTCTGGATCTCTCGATTCGAGTCGAGTGGGTTCTTGACGCGTGCATGACCGACGCCTATTGATGCGCGATCGTACCGTCCGATAAGGAAAGCCGACAGGATACTGATACTTTTTGACGCATGGGGGTAAGAAGGGGCTTCTCATTTTCTGTAGAATCGGCTAAGCTCGGCGCATGGCGTGTGTCGTTTCACGGACCGATGATTCCATCGTTCGTTTTTGAGTTGCCGTAATGCCTCTGCTGACGCTATGTTTTCAACTCCATCAGCCGTTTCGGCTCCACCCCGAGGGGACGCCGTTCTTCTGGGAGGAGAAGAACCGGGAGATCTTCACTCGGCGCGCCGAGCGGTGCTACCTCCCCACGACCCAGATGTTCTCGGACCTGGTGCGCGCCAGCTATGATTTCAAGCTTAGTCTCGCCATATCGGGAACGTTTCTGGAACAGGCCGAGTTGTATCAGCCCGAAGTGATCGCGGCGCTGCGCGGACTGCTTGACGTCGGCGGCAGTACACGGCAAGTCGAATTCGTCGAGCAGCCGTACTATCACTCATACGCCTCTTTCTTCGCCGATCCGCGCAAGACCGAGTTCAAGGAACAGGTCGCCCTCCATCGGCAGAAGATGAGCGAGATCTTTGGAGTCAAGCCGACCGCCTTCGCGAACACCGGCCTGGCCTATGACAACGAGATCGCGAACATCGTGGCGGATATGGGATTCAAGGCCATCGTTTGCGAGCCGGGCGAAAGAACGATCAACGTCAGGAGTCAAGCCCCGATCTCCGTGAATCAGGTACACCGGGCCATGGGAAGAAGGCGTCGGCCGCGGAAGCTCGCCGTTCTGCCTCGCAACGTCGATCTCAGTCACCGAGTGGCCGGTGGGGGCCGACCGTCCAGGCAGTGTGCGGAGTCGATCCACGGGGCCGGTGGGGAGGTCGTCGTGCTCGTCGGTGATTTCCCGCTCGTCGAAACGGGGACGCCGGCCTATGACGAAATGGTGGAGTTCTGGAGGGCGCTGCCCGACGAGATCAAGAAGGACGACGATATCGTGCCGGCGAATCCAACCGAAGTCGCCGAATGGTTTCAGATCACCGAATGCCCGATGGTGGATTGCCCCCGCCCTGCGGATTCATTCCCAACGGGGCTGTCGGAAGGGCTCGACAATCCGCCTTCCTGTGCGCAGCGGCTTCTGTTCAGACGGATTGAAGAACTGGAGAACGAGGCGAAGAACGCCGGCGGCGACTTGCTGCGCAGGTTCAGGCACCTGACCGCCTGCGATCATCTGCAATATCTCCGGGAACAATGCGACGGCTCGGACTTGGCTGGCGATCCGACCTGCCCGTACGACTCGGCGGCCACGGCCACGTACGCCCTGACATACGCCGCCGACGAGTTGTTCCACGCGGTCAAGAGCTTTAACATCCTCAAGAAGAGCGTCCGAACGCCCGTGATCATCGTGACGCCGGAGACCGGCCGGCTGCCATCGGAGGGAATGGGGCAGTTCGCCCGTTATGTCTCCGGCAAGAGCGGCGGCCTGGGCGAGGTCATCTCCGCACTGTGCAAGGGCCTCGCGCTGAGGAGCATCCCGGTTCATCTGATTACCCTGAACCTGAGCAGGAGGTTTCGTGAGGAGGCGGGGCTCAGCGAGGCGGAATGGACCCAGAAGCGGCACCACCTGAATCCGGAGAATGTCCACCTCGTTTCTTCGTCGATCTTCGAGGGCTACCGCAGCGCGTACGATGGTTCGCCGCCCGCCAATGCCGCCGAGTTCCAAAGGCAGATCGTCAATACGTATATCAAGGAGATCCGCAGTAAATACGAAGGACAGGCTATCCTGCACACCAACGACTGGATGGCCGGCGGTATCATCGTGGCCTATGCAAAGCTCAGGGACGTACCGGTTCTGCACACCGTGCATAACACACACACGGGGCATGTCCCCTTGAGTATGTTCTACGGCGTCAACCTTCAGGCGCTCTGGGACAAGCTGTACATCTCTCCCGATCGCCTGGAGAAATCCCTGGATTGTCAGGCGACGGCGATCAAGAATGCCACGAAGATCAGCTACGTCGGAGAGAAGTTCCTCAAAGAGATCGTGGGCGACTACTTCCTCGAAAAGCCGGTCATCCCGTGGAGCGTTCGGGCGGAAACGAAAGTCAAGTACTCCAGCCATGATACGCTCGTGATCCCCAACGGCATCTCTCCCGACGTGTACCCGGAGAACCAACAGGAGGACCCGCAGGTCGATAAGCCGGGCCTGGCCAAACGCTACGGCCCCTACGACAGCCTCATCATGGCCAAGCGAGCCAACTTGGTCAAATTTCAGAAGAAGGTGGGCCTCCAGGTTAATCCCGACGCGATCCTGCTGTACTGGCCCTCGCGGCTCGATACGGTTCAGAAGGGCATCGAGCTTCTCGAGGACATCGCCCAGAAGTTCGTGGACGCCCACCCCGGCGTGCAGATCGCCGTGGTCGGCGACCCGGTCGGTGGAGAATACACCCACGCCGAGATCATGGGCCGCATCGCTTGTGCCTCTCGGGGGAGAATCTGCTACCATCGGTTCAACCAGGATGTGAGCACGCTCGGCTACGCCGCCGCCAGCGACGTCTTCGGCGCGTCTCTCTACGAACCCTTCGGGCAGATCGATGTCGTCGGCAACATCTACGGAGCGACGGCCACGAACCGCGACACCGGCGGCTACAGCGATAAGATCGTCCCACTCAGCCTCCGGGCCTGGGGAGCGCCGATCAACAGCGGCAACGGCGTGCTCTTCCGCGATTACGATGCGGCGGGGCTCTGGTGGGGACTGAGCACCGCCGTCCAGAATCACAGGTACTTCCGCGAGCACCCGAGGGAGTGGGAAAAACAGATGTGCAGGATCATGAAACAGGCGCGCAGCACCTGGAGCCTCGACAACATGGTCGCCAAGTACATCATTGCCTACGAGCAGCTCAACGGCGGAAAGCCGCTGGCGTGAGGGGTCATCAAACGAGATTGAGGCGGATTCGCTTCTGCCATTCCTGTGAGTGGTGGGAAAGCTCCCCATTCGAGACGTTTGACCCGCACTGTGAGCCATCCAGCCGGAGAAGTGCGCAGGTGGATCGCAGATTGAGAATCGGCGCGTAATCATCGGTCGATTCCCGTTTGCCTTCTCGATGGCTCACCCCTACAATGGAACTATGGATTCCTGAGGCTACAGTGCCCTGTGTGATGGAGAAGAAGTCATGGTCGATGATTCATTGAGGCGGACGCCGAACCTTCCAGCCCCGCCCGATGAGCCCGGCCAGTTCATCCTATACCAGACTGAGGATGGCCGGACTCGAGTAGAGGTCCGCATCTTCCGCGAGACCGTTTGGCTGTCGCTAAACCAGATGGCCGACCTGTTCCAACGCGACAAGTCCGTCATTTCGCGCCACATAGCGAACGTGTTCGAGGAGGGCGAACTTGACCGTGCGGCAACCGTTGCAGAATTTGCAGTGGTTCAAACCGAGGGGCCTCGCCAAGTCGAGCGACGGATTGAGCACTATAACCTCGACGTCATTATCTCGGTCGGCTACCGCGTCAAGAGCCATCGGGGCACGCAGTTCCGCATTTGGGCCACCCAGCGGCTTCGCGAGTATCTGGGAGAACGGTACCCGTCACCTATACACTCGGTAGTCTATGATTCGAGATCCAGGACATGAAAAGGAAATGGCACCAATATGTGGGAATCAGATCTGCACTTATCGTTACTGTCGGTGTAATAATTGTCGCAGGCATGAACATAGTGCATGACCGCTCGAAACTCAAGCGAGAAAACAGGAGGCATATTACAGACATAGCAGCCAAGGACAGCCTCATTGCTGATCTGAATCAACAACTGTCGCGGAAGGCCTCCGAGCTTCAGCGACTCGAGACCCAGTTGACACCATTCAGAACAATCGCACTGGAAGAATACACGGGTTCGGAACAAGAGGCATTGAAGAAGCTCGCCGACCGAATTCAGGAACTGGAGAATCCTCTTAAGAGACTGATAGCGTCCGCCACCTCCCACGTCGAAGTCACGATAAGGTCGGATGAGCAGGTCTCGACGGTCTATGTAGCCGCAGGTGGTTACCTTGCCTTTGTGAAAGATCGCCAGACTTTGCTCGTAACCGCCGACACGCAGTCAAAGGCTCGCCAAACGGGCAGAGGAGAGGTCGTCTATTCAGGGGATTTTTCCATCGCACCCAGTCCATCGATTGTGGGTGCGCCGGTCGAAGCACTCCAAACATCCGACTTGATCCAAATCGCATTTCGCAAGATCCCAGCGAATAGCCAGGTCTTACGGGGTAAAGCATCCGTTGTCATAAATGGCGATACTCGATTCGAGTTTGAAATACCGCCCCAGCAGATGCAGAACGATATGATTCTTATTCGTGACATGACACATGGGGGGAGTTGGGGCAGCGTTCCTACTGAGACCCAGCCATGATCAAGCAGGATGGTGTGCACGGCACACCCTACCGGCTGTCGCCGCATCCGTGCGAATCCGCGAGGTCCGTGTCCTAGAGCCTTCTCTTTGCGCCCCTGGCGCTCCGTGATGAGGAGGCACGGTTGCGGAAATAAAGACGGACGGTATCATGGGGGGCGGCTCTTGGATAGGCAATAGATTTAGTGAGTGAGGTATTTCATGGGACATGTGAAGCAGGTGCTTGTTGGGGCGTTCGTGATCGGCTTGGTTTGGGGGACAGTGGGGGTCGGTCAGCAATCGCTGGAGCGAGATTATAACGTCAAGCCGGTTCCTTTCAACCAGGTGCACGTTCGGGATGGGTTCTGGACGCCGCGGCTGGAGACCAGCCGAAAGGTGACGATTCCCTACTGCTTCGAGAAGTGCGAGGAGACGAACCGAATCAGGAATTACGAGAAGGCCGCCGGTCTGAAGCAAGGCAAGCACGAGGGGATCTACTTCAACGACTCCGACGTTTACAAGGTCATGGAAGGGGCGGCGTATTCCCTCCAGGTCCATCCGGAAACCATGATGCGGCTGTACCTCGAAAAGCTCATCGCCGTCATGGCCGGCGCGCAGTGGGAGGATGGATATCTGTACACGTTCTACTCCATTCCCGAGAGGCAGCCGCAGATGCGCTGGACGGACATCGCCGGCAAGCACGAGCAATACTGCGTCGGACACATGTACGAGGCGGCCGTCGCCCATTACCAGGTCACGGGCGAGAAGGCCTTTCTCGATGTCGCCACGCGAAATGCCGACCTGATCTGCAGCACCTTCGGTCCGGGCAGACGGACCGACCCGCCCGGCCATCAGGAGATTGAGATCGGTCTGTGCAAGCTCTATCGCGCGACCGGCGACGGTAAGTACCTGGACCAGGCGAAGTTCTTCCTGGACCAGCGGGGCCGCCTGGGCAATCGCGGCTCCGACGGCAAGGGCGGCCTCTATGGCTGGTACTCGCAAGACCATAAGCCGGTGGTCGAGCAGACCGAGGCGCTCGGACATTCCGTGCGGGCCGCCTACCTGTACACGGGCATGGCCGACGTCGCCGCTCTGACCGGCAGCATGGAATACATCAAAGCCATCGACGCGATCTGGACGGACGTCATCGGCCGCAAGCTCTATGTCACCGGCGGCATCGGCGCCGCCGGCGGGCACGAAGGCTTCGGAGGGCCCTACGAGCTGCCCAACCTGACGGCCTACTGCGAGACCTGCGCCTCCATCGCCAACATCTACTGGAACCATCGCATGTTCCTGATGCACAACGATGCCAAGTACATCGATGTCCTGGAGAGGACGCTCTACAACGCCGCGTTGTCCGGCGTCTCCATGAACGGCGACCGTTTCTTCTATCCCAACCCCCTCGAATCCGCCAGCGGACACGAGCGAAGCCCGTGGTTTGGATGCGCGTGCTGCCCGTCCAATGTCGCGCGGTTCATCCCCTCCGTCCCCGGCTACACGTACGCTCACAAAGGCAACGACGTGTATGTGAACCTCTTCATCGGCGGCGATACCGCCATTGACACGGCGGGCAACAAGGTCAAGCTGAGCCAGGAGGCGGAATACCCGTGGAAGGGCGCAGTGCGGATTACCGTCGAGCCGGAAAAGAGCGAGACGTTCGCCATTTACGTTCGCATTCCCGGCTGGGCGCGGAATGAGCCCGTCCCGAGCGATTTGTACCACTTCGCCGACGCCGTGCGCGACAAGGCCTCCATTAAGGTCAACGGCAAGAGCATTTCGCCGAGCGTCGAGAGGGGCTTTGCACGGATCGAGCGGCAGTGGGCGCGGGGCGATAACATCGAACTGAGCCTGCCGATGCCGATTCGGCGGGTGCTGGCGCACGCCGAGGTCGAGGCCGACCGCGGCAAGGTGGCCCTGCAGCGAGGGCCCATCGTCTTCTGCCTGGAGGGGCACGACAACGACGGCAAGGTGACGAACATGGTCATCCCGGACGATGCGAAGCTCAAGGCCCAGTACCAGCCGGAGCTGCTGAACGGCGTCATGGTGCTCACGGGCACGGCCCAGATGGCCAAACGCACGCTCGCCGGCGACATCATCGCAACGGGCAAGAGGACCTTCACGGCGATTCCCTACTACGCCTGGGCTCATCGCGGGCGGGCGCAGATGACGGTCTGGCCGGCGCGGGAGCTGGAAGCGGCCCGGCCCGAGCCGGCGGACACGCTGATGTACACGAGCAAGACCACAGCCTCCTTCGTCCACGCCTCGCTCGATGCGATCAAGGACCAGATCGTCCCGGCCAATTCGGGCGACTCCTCGAACCTGCAACTGGACTTCTGGCCGCACAAGGGCACGACCGAGTGGCTCCAGTTCGAGTGGCCCGAGAAGCACGAGCTTTCGAGCGTGCAGATCTACTGGTTCGACGACACCGGTCGGGGCGAGTGCCACCTGCCCAAAGCCTGGCGCGTGCTCTACCGAACCTCCCAGGGCGATTTCCAGCCGGTGAAGAATAGCACGCCGTACGGGACTGAAAAGGACACCTTCAACAAGGCCGGTTTCGAGCCGGTCCGCACCGACGCTCTGAAGATCGAGATCACTTTGCAGGAAGGCTGGTCCGCCGGCGTCCAGGAAGTCGTCATCGAGTAGACCGCCGGCCGCCGAGGCCCCCGCACCGATAGAAAGGGCCGGCGGTCCGTTCGCCGCCGACCCTTGTGGGCTTGGCGTGTGTGGCCAATGTTCGCTACGGCTTCACCGCCTCCTCTGGACGCGGATGTCGTTGACTACTCGGTAATACTGGTGTCATTCACGTCTGTCGTCAGGTGTTCGGTTAACACGATCAGGTCCTGGACATCGACGATGCCGTCGCCGAACGGCGTCGGGCCGATGTCACAGAGCGGCTCATCCGTACCCCAGCAGTGAACCATGATGCACACGTCACTGCAGGTCACGATTCCGTCACCGTCAAGATCGACGACAGGTTCGATAGACGCTTGCCAGAGATCATTGTCTCCACCATCAGGGCGGCCCGAGTCCCAGTAGAGGGTGGAACCGTCGGCCGAAATGCGGGCACATTCTTCAAGCCACGCAGTATTGACCACGGGGCCGAGATTCATCGGTTCCCCCCACGGATCCGAAAGTGTGGCTCGACGTATTACGTACAGATCCGGTCTCCCAAAACCATCGGGCCGGGTGGAGTCGAAGAATAGCAGGAGACCATCCGGCGAAATGCTCGGGCGCGCATCGGCGTATTCACTGTTGATGGCAGCTCCCAGATTGACCGGCTCTGTCCAAGGCGCATCTCTCGTCGCCCGCCGCGTGACCCATAGATCAGAATGACCATATCCACCAGGACGTGCACCGGCTCCATCGTATCCGGAGAAGTACAGCTCTAATCCGTCCGGCGAGACACATGCCAAATGCTCATCGTACGTAGTGTTGACTGGCGCCCCAAGATTCTCGAGCGGCCCCCAAGCATCGTTGATGCTCTCGCGCGTCATACACCAGATATCTCTCCTGCCATATCCGCCGGGCAGCTGCGTCCCCCAATAGCATTCCAGACCATCGGCAGTGGTAACGGTTGCCAGAAAACCGATTGATGAAGTCGTGGTGGAGATATCGTTCGGCGTAAGCAGACCGAGGTATGTGGCTACCCCCCAAGGGTCGTCGTTCGTTGCGCGCGTGGTCACCCATAGCTCGGGAGGAAAAGCGAGGAAATCGAGGAAGTAGAAGGAGAGCCCATCCGTCGAAAGTCCCACCGCCGACTCATAACCCGATCCGTTGATGCCTGGCCCGAGATTCTCTGGTGTGCCAAAGACGAAATCCGCTTTCGCATTGCCGCCAGCAACCAGAAGGACATTGGCTGCTGCCAAAACACAGATTAGAATCTCTCTTGTTCTTCTGTTCCCATTCATGATTTGCGTCTCCAAACTTGTCTTGTTTCCCGGTTTGCAGTATCATCGGGAGACCCTTGTCTCGGGCGTGCAAACCATCCGCCCGGGTTGGGCTGAGCCGGTGAGTGTTCTGCTTGGCAGCGAAGGACTCACCGGCTGCCTTTTTCGGTCTTGCCGACTCGCACAGCGGACATGGTGCTCATCTTAAGGTCTCACCTCCTTTCCATGATGTAGTTGCTTGGTTGCGTGCATTCCTTCATTGGGATCAAATGCGCTGCCGAGGCCAATGACGGTAGCTTGCCATATATCATTGACCCCGTAGCCGCCCGGGCGTTCGGAGTCCCAGTAGAGGGTGGAACCGTCCGCTGAGATGCGCGCATATTCATCAACGGCCGGTGTATTGACGACAGGTCCAAGATTCACCGGCTCTGTCCACGGTGTGTCTAATGCGGAACGTCTGGTCACCCAGAGGTCATAATCGCCATAGCCCCCAGGTCGCTTGGAGTCAAAGAAGAGCAACAGGCCATCAGGAGAAATACTGGGCAGCGTGTCCGTATAGGCGCTGTTGATCGCAGGCCCCAGGTTCTCGGGTTCTTGCCACGGATCACTTCTTGTTGTCCGCTTTGTAACCCAGAGATCTGCTCCGCCGCAACCGCCAGGCCGCGCGAGCGCATGCTGGATTCCAGCGAAGTACAGCTCCAGCCCGTCTGGCGAAATGCATGCGGAGTATTCCTGGTAGGCACTGTTGACCACTGGTCCGAGATTTGTCGGTGGGCCCCAGGGATCGTCCGTCCCTTCGCGTTTCATGACGTATAGGTCCCTCCACCCATACCCGTCCGGTAGTTCCTCCGCAAAATAGCATTCCAGACCGTCCGCGGTCGAGACGGTCGCGAGGAAACTGACAGAAACGGCAATTGTGGAGACATCGGCCAACGAACCCAATCGGAGGGCAGCGTTCCAGGAATCGCGCTTCGTTAACCGCGTACTCACCCACAAGTCTCTGCTACGGTCTCCGAGGATTCGCAGGAAGTAGAAGCTCAGACCATCAGCCGAAATTCCCACCGCTGACTCAAAGCCCGGCGTGTTGATGCCCGGCCCCAGATTCGTCACGGTACCCACGACAAAATCGGATGACCATTTTTTGCTCAGGATGGCTGAATACCCGCGCACATCGCTGTTGGCCCTCTCTCGTTGGCCCAGGCAATGGAAGCCCTCAGCGCGCCGGAAATAACTCTCAGCATCCTCAGGGTCGGCTTCTATCGCAGCGGTGTAATGGTCCACTCGAGCCCGTGCCATGGCCACGATCCGGTCGTGTAGGAGACGTGCCCTGGGTCCTACATCTTTGCTGTCGAGAATTGAACTGACGTCCACTAACGCTCTCTCAAGATCGCCTGTGTCGAACGAGTAGGTAGCTCGGTACAGGGCCTCCCTGTGTTGTAGAGACACTTCCGCATCGAGTCGTCGTTGACTGTGGCTCCATGTCAGGAGCACAACGACTAAGGCCACAGCGAAAGCTGATACTACCAGCGCAGCTACAGCACGGGATCGGTGTCTGCGCAGGAACTTACGGAGACGATAGACCTTGCTTGGGGCTCTCGCGAGAACCGGCTCGAAGTCCAGGTGGCGCCGGACGTCCAGTGCCAAGGCCGAGACCGTGTCATAGCGATGCGTGCGGTCCTTTTCCAGCGATTTCATAACGATCCAGTCGAGATCGCCGCGAACGGCCTTTCGCAGGAGGTCTGGTGTACAGCCGCGACGCCTTGCTATGTCGGCCAGGGTCTCCCGGAAAGTCGTCAGCTTGGTGGAGGGCTTGGCGGGCTCATCTTCGCGGATGATCCGCTGCATTTCCAGGTAGCCCGCCTTACGGAGTTCCTCTTCGCTGAACGGCGTGGTACCAGTCAGCAGCTCGTAGAGCAGGACGCCGAGTGAGTAGATGTCGGTGCGGGTGTCGATATCCAGGTCGTTCAGTTCCGCCTGCTCGGGACTCATATAGGCAGGGGTGCCGATGATGTGAGCGTAGCGGGTGAAGAGGGTCTTTTCCGTCAACCGCTGGTTGGTGGCCTTGGCAATGCCGAAGTCGATCACCTTGGGGGCCGGCACACCGTCTTGCTGCGTCACCATGACGTTGGACGGTTTCAGGTCCCGGTGGATAATGCCCTTCTGATGGGCATGCTGGACGGCGTTACAGACCTGAACAAACAAAGCCAATCGGTCCTTGGCACTGAGGTTGTTCGCGTCGCAGTATTCGGTGATGGAGACTCCGGTGACCAGCTCCATGACGAAGTAGGGCCGGCCGGTTTCGGTGGCGCCGGCGTCGAGGACCTTCGCGATATTCGGATGGTCCATCATGGCCAGGGCCTGGCGTTCGGCCTCGAAGCGAGCGATCACCTGGTGGGTGTCCATGCCTAACTTGATGATTTTTAGAGCGACCTTGCGGCGGATGGGCTCGGTTTGTTCCGCCATATACACCACGGCCATACCCCCTTCGCCGATCCGCTCCAGGAGCTTGTACCGCCCGATGACCGTGCCGGGAGTCTCGGTCACAGTGGCAATCTCGATATCGGTCGCCATCGCAAGGGGCGGCACGTCCAGAAAGCTGTTTGCATCGTGACGACGGAGCAATCCCTGGACTTTCTCAAACAGGTCTTGATCCTCGCCGCAGACTCGGGCCAGATAGGCAGTCCGTTCGGCACGGTCCTCAAACTCGATGGCGGCGGCGAATACCTCTTCCTTCTTCTCTTCGAGATCCACAACTTGGCTCCCAGAACAATGTGCTCTCTATCCTTTAGTGCGAGATCCGGAGGCACAGTGGCCCACGGAGATCGAAAAAAACTGGCATGAAGACCGGCGCGGACCGTGGGGTCAGCCGATTTCCTCGAGGAGCCAAGCGCGAGCATACGCCCAATGACGCTTGACGGTATTGGGAGAGATGCCCAACACCTCGGCTGTTTGCTCAATAGTCAGACCTGTGAAGAATCGCAGCTTGACGACGTCGGTCTTCAACTTGTCTCTCTGCGACAGTCTCTCAAGAGCCTCGTCCAATGCCAGCAGGTTGTCGGGAGACTGCTGGTCATCAGAGGTCAGAACTACGTCGGGGAAGTCAACTCTGTCCCGATCCCCTCCATATTTGAGCCCCTTCTTCTGACGGGCACGTTCGATCAAGATCCGCCGCATGGCTTCGGCAGCCGCCATGAAGAAGTGATTGCGACTGTTCCAGTTCCGGCATTCCGCCTCCACCAGCCGGAGATACGCCTCGTGCACGAGCGCGGTCGCCTGGAGCGTCTGGCCCGGTTTTTCCTGCGAGAGCTTCTGTGCCGCGAGGAGCCGCAGCTCCTCGTAAACGAGTGGCAACAACTCGTCCGTAGCCTTCGCGTCCCCCCGTTCAATGGCGTTCAGAATTCGTGTGACATCCGTCATACTGGCTCCCGGCCGTTTCAGGTCTCTGACAAGAGCATTATCGCAAATCGGAACCAGATCCGCAACCGGCCCCAGGGACGGGTCAGTGCCTTCCCCGGTCGCGAAACCAGGTTCGGTCTTGCCCCTCCACGCTATCTGTTCGCTGGGTGAGCCGGCGAGCTTCTACGAATTGTGGTGCTGGACCGGCGACACTGCGAAATGGCGCGCAACGTGGACGCGCACGGGAGATACGCGGGAATGAGGACGGAGATATCGGTCGTATGATGATATGAGGAGGTCCGGGGTGGAGGCGTTAGCCCAGCGGTTCGGCTCGGGGGATGGCATGGCCTCGGCTTGACCGCAGGGCTTGTGGCCGCGATCATCTCCGGCCGTAGGCCAGCATCAGCGTCACGAGCACAGCAATCTGCAAAATGACAAGTACCAGGTTCATCCTACTGCCCTTGATATCCTAATCGGGACCCGGGCCCTACAAATGCGATGTATCGCATTGGAGTACCTTCCTGTACGTATAATAAGGCACGCCACCAGTGCGGAGTAACACGCCTCATCCGCAAAATCACGGCAGCATGTCTGCGATTCTCGGGCCATCGCCTGCGTCGGCTTACGAGCCGGCTGTCGGAATTGGCCGTCGTGTACGGAATGGATGGCCGCGTCTCCGTACCGTTCCTGCCCCACCGGACAGGGCCACGCTCCACCTGGATTCGCGTTCGGTCCGTAGCGAGCCTGGTTGCTGCGGACACGCCCGAAATCAGGTGCTCCAATCAAAGTATAGCATCTTCTGGAGGCTGGCGGGCTCTGGCCGGCATTGTTTTTGGCAAATATCAGCCCGAATGATGAGGGCCTTGCCGGTGTGCGAAGGAACCCGCCACGGAGCACGAGTCGATCTTGGAGGCGATGCCGGCCGCGCGTCGTGGCCTCTTGCACGCGCGGGGCGTGTCGGGTATTCTGACGCGAGAAGACCGGTCAAAACGTGAGCAGCAGAACTTCCTTGAGAGGGTGTGACGCATGAGACGGACCTTGATCCTGCTGGCTGTGATGGCGGCCTCCGCCGGCGCCCAGGGATTCGCCCAGTTCGAATCGAAGGCCCCTCCCACCACGCCGGTCTCAGCCCCCTTGCCGCGCGAGTCAATGGACCTCAAGGCGATTCCGTTCAGGATCGTGCATGAAACGTATCGGCGGACGGAGCGGAGAAGGAACTGGGAGTTGGTCATCATGAATGCGGACGGCTCCGGTGCCGTCAACCTCACGAACACGCCGGACATCGATGAGATGTACCCCCATGTGTCGCCGGACGGCACGAAGATCTGTTTCGTGGCCGACGAGGGCAGGAGAAGGGACAAGGTCCGCCACGTTTACTATATGGACATCGACGGCAGCAACCGCGTCCATGTCGCGGCCCACGCCCGCGAGCCGTGCTGGTGTTTCGACAGCAAGAGCATCGCCTATTTGAAAGGGGAGTACACGCGATATACGACCCGAGAGTATGCCACGGCAGGACTGGCCTTCTATCATCTGGAGAACGACTGGCACCAGGCGCATCCGAATGACGAGTTGCAGCATCTCTATGCGATCTGCTGGTCCCTGGATGGGAAATGGTTCGTGGCCGCGATCCACGGTGGGATGGGTTACAGTGACACGATCCTGGCCTTCGAGGCGTTCGGAAAGCGCGTGTTCGACCTCGAGCGCTGGGGGGTGAGAGGATGCCGGCCCGATCTCAGTACGGACGGTACCAGGATGGTCTGGGGCGAGACCGACTGGAACCTTCGCACGGGCGAGATCGACCTGACGTCTGCCGAGCCGCAGGTTACGAACGTTCGCGACATCCTTCGGTGCGCCAAGCAGTTCAAGGTCTACCACGTGGATATCTCGCCGGACGGCCGGTATATTACCTTCAGTTACGGACCGGTCCAGGGGGGCCAGCAGGTGGGCGGAATGGCCGAAGGCTGGAACATCTGCGTTGGCGATCTGGACGGCAATTGGGTGCAGATCACCACCGACGGTCTGCACAACAAGGAGCCGGACTGGGTGCCCGTGAATGTTCCGGAGCGGAGCGTACAGGTCAAATAGAAGGAGGACAACGATGGCGAAGTGGCCGGGCGATAGAGAGTGCTTGCAGTGCGGGCGTATTGCTTTTTGTCTGTTGCTTGTCCTGGGCATAGCGCATCAAGCCGCGATGGGACAGGAGTCCCTCCGTCCCGGCTCGCGACTCGACCTGAAGAGCATTCCGTTCAAGCTCGTCTACGAGACGCTCATCGAGACGGACGGCCGGGAGAATTGGGAGCTCGTCCTGATTAACGCCGATGGCTCCGGCCGTGTGAATCTGACGCGAACCGGCGCGATCGGTGAGATGTACCCGCATGTTTCACCCGGCGGGACGAAGGTCTGCTTCGTGGCGGACGAAGGGACCGGCCGGGACAAGGTCCGCAGCGTCTATTACATGAACATCGACGGCAGTGACCGCGTCAAGGTGGCCCACAACGCCCGGCAGCCCTGCTGGGGTCCGGACGGCCGCAAGATCGCCTACCTGAAAGGTGAGTACGAGCGCTACACGACGCGCGACTACGGGACCAAAGGAGTGGTTCTCTACGACTTGAGTACAGGCAGCCACACGGTGCACCCGAACCAGAAGAATCTGTATCATCTGTACAATATCTGCTGGTCGCCCGACGCCCGGTGGTTTCTGGCGACCGTTCACGGCGGTATGGGTTACGATCATGCGGTCCTCGCATTTGAGGCAAACGGCCCGAACATCATCGATTTGACGCCCTGCGCCGTCACCGGCTGCCGCCCGGACCTGAGCCCCGACGGCCAGAGGGTCACCTGGGGCAAAACAGACTGGGACCTGTGCGTCGGCACGATTGACCTGACGGCGGCCAAGCCGCAAGTGACCGATGTGCGACGCATTGTAACGTGTGACAAGGAGCACGAGGTCTACCATACGGACTTCTCGCCGGACGGCCGCTACATTGCGTTCAGCTACGGGCCCAAGGCCAATGAACAGGTCGGCGAAAAAGCGCCGGGCTGGAACATCTGTGTGACCGACCTGGCGGGCCACTGGGTGCAGATCACCACCGACGGCCATCACAACAAGGAGCCCGACTGGGTGCCGAACCCAAAGAATTGATTAGTGATTATTGGCGATTGATGATTGGAGCGTGGCAAGCTCAAGACGAAAGGTCGTCGGGATTGCCCTGCCCGAGAGAAGGAACGATGGATATCAAATCTTCACAGCGAAATGCAGTGAGCATCTGCCTGCTCGTGTCGTTCGCGATTGCCCCGGGATGTCGGCGTGTCGAGGAGACGGCTCCGTCGGCTGAGGTCGTGACCACGAAGAGCGGCATAGAGATGGTCGTGATTCCGAGCGGGGGGTTCGAGATGGGTAGCGGCGGGGGAGGGCCCGATGAGGCGCCGGCGCACAAGGTGCGCATCAGCAGCTTCTGGATGGATCGGTATGAAGTCGTCCAGGAGGAGTTTCACAAATATGAGCTTTCCGATCCGTCGCATTTCAAGGGGCCGCGGCAGCCGCTGGAGCAAATCAACTGGACGGACGCCGCGCTTTACTGCAACGACCGCTCTCTCGGCGAGGCTCTTGAGCCGTGCTACGACGAAGAGACATGGGAGTGTAACTTCGACGCCAACGGGTATCGATTGCCCACCGAGGCCGAATGGGAGTACGCCTGCCGGGCCGGCACGAGCACCGAGTACAGCTTCGGCAACAGTCCGGGCCAATTGAAGGCACACGCGTGGTACGCCGAGAACGCCTCCGGGACCACGCACCCGGTCGGGCAGAAGAAGCCCAACGCCTGGGGTCTGTATGACATGCACGGAAACGTGGCCGAGTGGTGCAACGATCGCTATTTGGAGAGCTACTACGGGCAGAGCCCCGCTGAGAATCCAAGGGGACCTCGCGAGGGACAGGAGCGGGTCTTACGCGGCGGCGCGTGGAATTCGAGCGCGGGAAGCTGCCGGTCGGCGTATCGAAGCAGCGATCCTTCCATTGACGATACCTGTCTGGCGAGCGACGCCATCGGTTTTCGGTGCGTGAGAAACGCGCCGACTGGGGGATTGCAGGCAGATGGAGGTGGAGTCATGCCGTCCCAGTCCAAATCGAAGACAGGATTTGTGTATGATCCCATCTACCTGGAGCACGAGACGACGCCGGGCCATCCGGAGTCGCCGCAGCGGCTCGTCACGATAGTCGAGAGGCTCAAGAGCAGCGGACTCTACCCGGCGCTGATCCTCCTGACGCCAAAGAGCGCGCCTCTGGAGTGGCTCCACACGATTCACACGCCCGCGTATGTCAAGCGAGTCAGGACCAGTTGCGAGGCGGGCGAGGCTTACCTGGACTCACTGGACGTTCCGATTTCTACGAGGTCCTACGAGGCAGCCCTCGTCGCGGCCGGCGGCGTGCTCGAGGCCGTCGACGCCGTCGTGCGCGGAGACATCAGCAATGCCTTCTGCGCCGTCCGTCCGCCCGGCCACCATTCGATGCCCGACCGGGCGATGGGTTTCTGTCTTTTCAACAACGTCGCCGTCGGCGCCAAGTACGTCCAGCAGAAGCACGGTATGTCGAAGGTCCTGATCGTGGACTGGGACGTGCACCACGGCAACGGGACGCAGGCGGCCTTCTATGACGACCCCACCGTGCTCTATTTCAGCACGCACCAGTATCCTTTCTATCCCGGCACGGGCGCCGAGTCCGAGCGCGGGCACGGCAAGGGTCTGGGCTTTACGATCAATGTCCCGCTGCCCCGCGGCTCGAACGACGAGGACTACCTGAAGGCGTTCGAGCAGCAGTTGCGTCCGGCGGCCTTGGCGTTCTCGCCCGATTTCATCTTCATCTCCGCGGGTTTCGATGCGCACGAGACCGACACGCTCGGCGGCATGAGAGTCACCACCGAGGCGTTCAGCAAACTCACACGCATCGTCAAAGAGATCGCCGACCAGTGCTGCGGTGGTCGGATTGTCTCCGTGTTAGAGGGAGGATACGGACTGGCCGGCCAGGCCGCTTCCGTGGAAGCACACATCCGCATTCTGATGAGTTAAGAAGACCAGATGCTTTTTCACGCGTGGCCATTCCTCGTTTTCTTTGCTGTCGTCTATCCCATTTATCTACTCGTCAAAGGGACGCGACTGAGGCTTCCCTGGCTCCTGGTGACTTCATATGTCTTCTACGCGTGGCTCAGTCCGCTCTACCTCATTCCTTTAGCCTACGCTACGGTTGTCGATTACTTCGTGGCCGCCCGCATCGAGAAGGGGCGGGGCCGCAAGGCGTGGCTCTTCGTGAGCATCGCCAACGATCTGAGCTTGCTCGCTTTCTTCAAATACGCCGGCTTCATTGCCGAGAACATCAACCTTCTGTTTGCCTCGCTCAAGATCCCGTACGGCATCCCGGCCCCGGGCTTTCTCCTGCCGGCCGGGCTATCCTTCTACCTGCTGCAATCGGTCGGCTACACCATCGACGTCTATCGCGGCACGACGAAACGGGAGACGAGTCTGCTGGCGTATGCGGTGTTCGTGTCGTTCTTCCCGCGGTTGTTGGCCGGGCCGATTGAGAGAGCCAACCACTTGCTGCCCGAGCTGCGAGCCAGCCGTCGTATCCGCCTGCAGGACTTCACCGACGGCCTGTCCATGTTTGTCGTGGGCTATTTCAAGAAGGTCGCCTTGGCCGATTACCTGGCGCTGTACGTTGCCAAAGTGTACGGCGCGCCTGAGCAATTCCACTCACCTGCTCTGTTGCTCGCGACGTTTCTATTTGCCTGGCAGATCTACTTTGATTTCAGCGGGTACACGGACATGGCCCGCGGCGTCGCGCGGATGATGGGCGTCCGGCTGATGCTGAACTTCAACAATCCCTATCTGGCGCTGAGCATGGGCGATTTCTGGCGCCGGTGGCACATCAGCCTCTCATCGTGGTTCCGCGATTACATCTACATTCCTCTCGGCGGGAATCGTAAGGGCAAGGCAGCCACCTACCGGAACCTGTGGGTGACGATGGTGCTGTCCGGCCTGTGGCACGGCGCCGCCTGGACCTTCGTGCTCTGGGGCGCCGTTCACGCCCTGGGAAACTGCGCCACGCGAGAGTTGGAGAGAGCTCCGTTCTATGCACGCCGGGTGCCGAAAGTGGTCCGGCAAGCATTCGTCTTTGTGCTTGTCACGTTCGCCTGGATCTTCTTTCGGGCCGGGAGCATCGGCGACGCATGGATGATTGTCACGCGGATCTTCACCTCCAGCCTGGCAAATCCTCACTGCCCGCTGGCGGCGCTCGGTCTTATTGGCGCGGTATGGGGCTACCAGTATATATTTGAATCCCGGCTTCGATCGGTCCTTGAGCTGCGGGCCGTGCGCGTAATCCTGATGATCGCGCTGCTCGTGTATCTCGCTTGCACCGTGCGAGCCGAAGGCAGTCCGTTTATCTATATGCAGTTTTAGCCGTACGAAATGGAAGACAGGCAACTGGAAAATCCGGCAGCCCGCAGAGACTCAGTCGGCGTCGAAGAGGCCGTGACATTTGACTGCTCGCACGCCCTGCGCCTGTCAGGAAGGGATTGGCTCATCGTCGCCGTCGTGCTGCTGGGATTCCTCGCGCTCGCTCCGGCGCTCTGGGATCGCATCGAAGTATTTGATCCCGGCAGCGACTACCGCATCCCGTACGAGCTGAGCAGCGATTACTGGCTGTACGGTCGTCATTGCCGCCAGGCGTGCGATCGCGGCAAGGTCCTGGTCGTGGGCGACTCGGTGGTCTGGGGCCACTACGTCCCGCCCGAGCAGAGCCTCACGCACTATCTCAACGAATTCTCTGGCGCCGACCGGTTCGCCAATCTCGGACTGGACGGGACCCATCCGGCGGCGCTGGAGGGACTGCTCCGGCACTACGCCGGCCTGTCCGGCAGGACCGTTCTGCTGCATCTCAACCCGTTGTGGATGAGCTCCGCCCGGCACGATCTGCAAACCTCGAAAGAGTTTCACTTTAACCACGCAGAACTGGTCCCGCAGTTTGCGCCGAAGATTCCGTGCTACAAGGCGTCCCGTGCAAAGCGGTTGCGGATTGCCGTACGGCGCCAGGTCCCGTTCGCCAACTGGGTGAGTCACATACGCTCGGCATACTATGGGAGCATGGACTTCCAGACGTGGACACTCGAACATCCTTACCGGAATCCCGTAATGCCGTTGCCGGGCGGTCTTCCGCCGTCCGCCGGGGTTCCGGAGCCGTCGGGGGGGTCGTGGGTCGATAGAGGCGCAAAGAAGCAGGACCTGGCGTGGGTCGAGCTGGAAAGCTCGCTGCAATGGCGGTTTTTCCGCCGGGCCATCGAGCTGTTGCAGAGCCGCGGCAACAAGGTGTTCGTCCTCGTCGGGCCCTTCAATGAGCACATGCTCAATGAAGCCGACGTGGCCTCCTATAACGCAATCAAGAGCGGAGTCGAAACCTGGCTTCACAAGAACGAGGTTGCCTGTTTCATCCCGTCGCCGCTGCCGGCTTCGTACTACGTCGACGCCAGCCACCCCGTCGGCGAAGGATATGCGCTTCTGGCGAAGCAGCTCCTCAGCCAGCCGCAGTCTGCGTCCTTGGCCGGCCCGATCCCGTCGGAGGATTGAGAATCGAGGTCGCTCATTCCGCGGCGATGCGGTAGAATGTCGGCGCCTGGAGTTGCATCCGCGGCTGTCCCGGAGGTGGGACAATCCCAAAGAAAGGGCACAGGAAAGGATAGTCATGATTCGAGAGGCAACCAAACACCGCTGGGCAGCGATTGTGTGCGTTCTCGTGCTCCTGTCCGAGGCTTGGGCGGCGGACCAGCCGCAGTGGGGACAGAGGTTCACGCGGAATATGGTCTCCGCCGAGACAGGACTCCCGGATGACTTCGACCCCGCCACCGGCAAGAACGTCAAGTGGGTGGCGTCGCTTGGCAGTGAGACCTGGGCGACGCCTGTCATTGCGCAGGGCCGGGTATTCATCGGGACGAACAACAATCCCCCTCGTGACCCGCGTCAGAAAGGCGACCGGGCGCTGCTGCTCTGTCTCGATGAAAAGGACGGCAGCTTTCTCTGGCAGCTCGTCGTCCCGAAGCTCGGGCCCGATCCGTATCTGGACTGGCCGCGGGCGGGCATCAGTTCGCCGGCCACGGTCGAGGGCAACCGGGTGTACATTGTGAGCAACCGTGGCGAGGCGATGTGTCTTGATATCGAGGGCCAGCGGAACGGCAATGATGGCCCGTACGTGGACGAAGGCCGACACATGGTCCCCGCCGATGAAGAGCCGCTCGAAGTTACGTCCATCGATGCCGATATCATCTGGTTGTTCGACATCCCGAACCAGGCGGGCACGTATCCGCACGACGCCGCCCACGCCTCCATCCTGATCGATGGCGATTTCCTGTATATCAACACGAGCAACGGCGTCGACAACACGCACCGGAAGATTCGCTGCCCCGATGGGCCCAGCCTCATCGTCCTGGACAAGAAGACGGGTCGCCTGCTGGCCCGCGACAACGAGGGTATCGGGCCGCGCATTTTTCATTCGACCTGGTCGTCGCCTGCGTTGGGCGTCGTGAACGGACGCAGGCTGGTTTTCTTCTGTGGCGGCGACGGTGTCGTCTACGCCTTCGATGCGCTGCAGACGGCCCCGCGCGAGGGCAAGGTCGAAACGCTCAAGCGAGTATGGCGTTTCGATTGCGATCCGTCCGCGCCGAAGGAGAACGTCAGCGAGTACCTCCGCAACCGCGACCGAAGTCCGAGCAACATCAAGAGCATGCCGGTGTTCCACAACAACCGCCTGTACGTGACGGTGGGCGGCGACATCTGGTGGGGCAAGACGCAGGCGTGGCTCCAGTGCATCGACGCCACGAAGACGGGCGATGTCACCTCCTCGGCGCTGCTCTGGTCCTGCGCCTTGAAGGAGCACTGCTGTTCGACGCCGGCCGTTCAGGATGGGCTTGTATTTGTTGCCGATTGCGGTCGGCAGATCCATTGCGTGGATGCCGCCACGGGTGAAGTCCACTGGATGCACGAGGCCAAAGGCGACATATGGGCATCCACGCTGGTCGCGGATGGAAAGGTTTATGTAGGCACGCGCCGTCGGAAGTTCTGGGTGCTCGCCGCGAGCCGGGAGAAGAGGATCATCAGCACGGTCCAGTTAGACAGCGCCACGGCCGGCACGCCCGTGGCCGCCAACGGCGTGCTTTATGTGACGACCATGAAGAAGCTCTACGCGCTCCAGAGCCCCCGGTAGTACGCATTACGCCTGAAGGCCGCGTGAACCATGGGGGTGGCATCGGCGAGCGTTTCGGCTCTGGCGCTGCCGCGTTGTGGATGCGATGTGATGCAGAGGATTCAATCGTACTTCTCGTCGGTTCGCCGGCCGGCCGGACCAATAGAACGGTGAGTGACTTGAGCGCGTGACTCTTCGCTCGCCTCGGCGGGACCTCAGGGACAGACACTCTCCTCGACCTCAAGCCCTGCCATAGCCCGACGGATCCGTTTCAATCCAATGCAGAGATACCGCGAAACCGTTCGTTCCTTCACCTGCATGTGTTTTGCCGTGTCGGCAGTATTGCGGCCGTATCCGTAGCGTTGAGCCACAGCCTTCGCCTCATGAGGTGGCAGCGAGGACTGGATGAGCTCACTGATTCGCTGCATTTGTTCGTCTCGGATGACCTCATCCTCCGGGTTGTTGTCCGGCTCTTCACACGTGTGGCCGGCCGCGTATCTGGAGATCATTTCCTGATAGCTCCTCCGTCGCCGGGCTGCATCAATGACGTCGTTCCTGATTACTGTATTGAGGTATGCCAGAGTGTTGGTCAGCGGACTGGGGACCGGGTTACACACCAGGGACAGGTACAGGTTCTGGTAAATGTCCTCTTCCTCCTCTTTGTTCCCCGCGTGCCGGCGGATCATGGCTCGTATGGCAGGCCCGTGCTCGGTAAAGAGTTGGGCAGCCAGATCCAGCTTCTCCTGGTTCTCCATTGCACTTCTCCTGTCGGCACGATCCGTGAACCATCCAGAATGTGCCCAGCCGTCTGAAATCCTGTTCAACACGCGGCCTGCCACTCCCGCCAACCACTTACGATAGCACGATTATGAGCACGCACACAAGAAAAGAAAGTAAAAGAAGGGTAAAATTTGGCGCTGCACGAGATGTGCCGGCCCCAAGTTTCTGGCGGGCCGAGTCTTGCGTTTTTCCACCGCGAGGTCCGGCAGAGATCTTTCGATCGAAGGCCCGGCGAACTCCCGACTTGGCCGGCCTTCAAAGGGGGCTCGAATCGGCGCAGATCATCCGGACGCTCGGAATCTTCCCCGCTCAGATCCGCTGGGTCCTCTTCGCCCTTGGAATGTTCGCAGGGGCCATTCAGGCGCGAGACACTCAGATTTCCTGGGCCGTCGTGGCCGAGGTACTCCAGTCGCAAAGAGCTTGCGATGAGGACCGAAAGGCAGCAGAGACGGAACCGCAATGGGGCTTCGCGCATGCTGTCGAGTCCGAAGGACGGGCCTCTGACTACGCCGTCAAGCCGCGACAAGGGATGACCGTCAAACCGTTTGAAGGGACTCGCGTCGTTGATCGTGGGCGAAAGAAAAGAGCGGAACTTCTCCAATGGCAGGATGGGGTATGGAGACCGGGCTCACGCGTAACGCTGAGAACGCGCGACCGCCAACCTCCGGTCCTGGATGGCATTGGTGACACGGGGTTTTACAGGGTATGCCTGCCTGCCGTGACCCCGCCGGTGTGTCATGCGATTGTATGCGACAACTGGAAGAAGGATCTCCTTGCCTTCTGCCGGCACAGCAAGCAGCGGATCGAGTTGAATCTCGATGCTGAATTGATCCGCTCTTCACTGGCCGTCTCCCACTGGGATCATGTCATGGGGCTCGCAAGTGAAAGTCGTGCGCTGACTGGCGGGATTCTGGAGGCCCTCCGCCGAGCCGTGGAAGGGACGCGGGCATTTGAGGCGGGAAGACCGCCGGATTTTGTCATTGGACTCAACAAGCTCCGGCTGAGACGCTTTCCGGGAGCTTCGGTTGAGGAGTTCGTCGTCTTCATCCCCGATCCGTGTCGCGGATCGAAGGCCTGGCCGCTGTTCGTGCACTGTGACCGCGCTCGGTTTGCTGCCATGAGCAGGTATCGCGGGCGCACGGGCTACATTGATCTCTGGTGGCATACGGTGACCGACAAAGAGGTGGATTGGAAGAGCTATCAGACGTTGCTGCAGATGCTGCGTCGATGTGTGAACGTTGATTCCGACAGAATCTACCTGGCAGGCGAATGTTTGAATTCACTTGCGGCCGTTTCACTGGCTCTGAACTATCCGGACCATTGGGCCGAGTGTTGGATCGAGTTGGGCAATACATATCGATATTTGGCGGGCAACGCCCTGAATCTGCCGTTTGTTCTGGTCAAGGGCGCGCATGAGGAAGCCGAGTACGTTGGCTACTTTGACTTTGCGGCCAAGTGTTTTCAATACCGCGGCTGCCGACACTTCCAATCCTCTCGCGATCGCACGCCCGCGCAGGTGTGCGGCACGCCTCTGCCGCAGGCTGTCCGGGAGCGAAGCCCGCGCCGAGTGTTATACACCGTCGAGTCACTGCGTAATCCGACGGCATACTGGGTGACAATCGGAGGCCGAGAGGATGAGAACTTCCTCGGGACGGTGGATGCGTGTATTGATGGGCAGACCGTCGGCGTTGCGACGGACAACGTCGATGCGTATACGCTGAATCTCGCGCTGGCGCCCGTGGATGCGAACGAACCGGTCAGGATTGTGGAAGATGGGCGACTGCTGGATCCTGTGACGGGCCCTGCGTTCACGCGACGGTCCGAGAAATACTGCGGCGCCGCGTACGTGAAAGCAAGTCAACTGTGTGGTCCGCTCTCGGATGTCTTTACCGATGCGTACGTGGTGGCTTGGGGCAGCGGCGGTGACGACCGTCGCCTCGTGGCCGCCGCCGAGGAGGCCGCGTGGTCCCTGTCGGGGCAAGGTCCATGCTTTTCGGATATCAATCTTCCGGAGCACCTTCTGGGCACCCACAACCTCGTCCTCGTGGGGACACCCGAGTCGAATCGCTGGCTGGCCAGGATCGATCCATGCATGCCCGCGAGAATCGTGGGGGACCGAATCGTTGCCGGCAGCAGGGAGTATGAGGGATCCGACCTTGGCTATATGTTGATCCATCCAAATCCTCTCAACGTGGAACGGTACGTCGCTGTGTTGTCCGCCACATCAGCAAGAGCCATGGCCTGTCTGCCGGATGCGTATTCCCGGATGAAGTCGATACGACCTGCTGATGTCGGCATCTTCGAGGTGGCCGGTGACGGCGGGATCCGATGGCATGTCCTCGAGAGGTTCAACACCACATGGACCTGGCATGAGAAGTACGACCGTCCCATCATGACGGTCAGGCGAGAACATCCGGTTTGGCAATGGCAACAGTGGCTGGCACGCACGCTCCGGAGGCGCCTCCAGGCCGATGTAGTGGTCTACGAAGAGCCCTTTCTGTTCGCAAGCTCCCCCCCGGTCGGCGAATGGACCTACCGTGATGTATTCAATGCGTTCAAGAATTACTGGATTAGCGAAGTGGAAATAGATGGCGCCGACTTGAGAAGGATCGCGGAGGCCCCGCTTGGCAATGGCCCGGGCACGCAGGGGAGCGTGCAACTGATCGACGGTGTGTCCTTGATTCGAATGACGGATCGGCATGGCGACACCAGCCTTGCCATTTCCGACTTGCGGGACGACCGGACGTACACGGTGGCGATGTCGGAAAAGTGCCTGAAGGGCGAACTCGGGTTCATCCCGGAGGAATACAGAATCCTGGACCAGATGTACGTCATTCCAATGCTGACGGCGCTTTTGGAGGCCGATGCCGAACGTGACATCGATGCCGAACTGGATCAGTTCACATTCAGAATGTTCTGACAGACGCTCTCGTGAGAATCGAAGAGGTTACCATGGAGGAAACGATACCGATATGAACATCATGTGCAGGGAACTGAGAATCATCGTCATATTGCTGGCCGTCGTTGTCACGGGCAGGAATGGAAAGGCTGAACTGATTGCGTACTGGGGGTTCGATGATCGCGATCTGCACGTCGCCCGCGAAGAGCGCGGCGGTATGGATGGCGAGATCGTCGGAAAGCCGCGATCGGTCAAGGGTCGCATCGGAAGAGCGCTGAAGTTCGACGGCCGTGGCGACTACGTACGCATCAGGCACGATCCTGTGTTCGACATCCGCAACGCCATTACGATAGCCGCCTGGGTGCAGTCGAGCAGGCTCAACAAGACGTTCGCGACCGTCATCGCCAAAGGAGACGGCACCTGGAGGATCGCCCGGGACGGCGACCGCGAGACACTGCAATTCGCGGCGAACAAGGATGGCGGTCTGTGGGTGGTCTGCGGCAACACGAGGGTAACGGATGGCAAGTGGCATCACATCGTCGGCGTGTTCGATGGCACGCAGGCATCGCTGTACGTGGACGGAGAGCTGGACAACCAGTTGCGGGCGACCACCCCGTTCAACACCGATCCGTTCGATGTTTGCATCGGCGAGAACGCGGAGCGGACCGGTCGGTGCTGGAGGGGTCTCATCGATGATGTTCTTATCCTCGATCACGCGCTGGATCCCTCGGAGGTCCAGACCCTTTACGCGAGGGGCGCGCGAGCGCTGGTCTCAGCAAGTCTGGGAGGGCTCCGCGGCACACTCAGCGATGCCCGGAGGGTGTTGACGGAGCGGGGCGCGGGTCGCGCGGTGTCCCTCATCGAGAAGAAGCTGGCCGAGTCCAAGCAAGAGCTGAAGGAAACACCGTCCGACATCGGATCGTGGCGCGGGATGGTGATGTCCGAACTGTATTTCCTGTTGGCGGAGGCGCAGCGTGCCGCCGGCGTTCATCCGGCGAATGTCGTCCAGTCCTACAAGAGCGCCGTCACGGCCTCGCTGGGATCCCGCCAGTATGTGCCGGCGGTGTTGTGGCTGTTCGAGCACGTGAGCAAGAAAGAGTATGCCAATGCCGTCCGTGAATCCGTGAGGGCCGACACGAACCGGTACGCCGGCATCCCGGATATCGTCGCGCAGCTCGAGGAGAGTGGGAACTGGCCTGCTTTCGAGAGTTTCCTCGATGCGGCCTTTTCCGAGGTTTCGGATCCGCTCGCTCTGGCGGCCGGGATCGGGCGGAGCTTGGCGGATGGGTCAGAATGGGGCGAGCCTTTCTCGCAATATTGTCGGATTCGGCCACCGCTGAAACCGTACTATATCTCGGCGCAAGCGAGGTTTGCTGAACAGTGTATGGCACGTCATGACTTCACGGGCGCCGTCGAGATCTACCGTACGATTGTGGCCGAATGTGGTGCGGAGGCGGACACGACGGCCTATGAGTTGAAGATCTGTGAGTGTCTGCTCAACAACGAACAATATCGGCAGGCCATCATGCACATCGAACGATTCCTCGAGGCGCATGGAAGCGGCGGCGGTCCCGGCCGGCGTCATGCGATGCTGCTGAAGGGGCGGGCGCACATGCACCTTGGAGAGATTGACCAGGCCATCGGGATATTCTCTCGCTTGGGAGCAGCCGATGCTGCCGGCGATCTTGCGGCGGAGCCGCGTTTCCTCGTCGGCTATTGCAGCATGTTGGTGGAAGATTTGGATACGGCCCGGCAGACCTTCGCCACGATAGCAGAGACGTTCCCCGAGAGTTCCTTCGCCGGCAAGGCGCGTCTGTGCCTCGCACGGATCGAGAGGATGAGGCAATAGCCTGGCGTCGCCGGACCACCCTACAGAGTCGGACTTAACCAGAGGAAGAACGATTTGCCATGGACAAGGTTGTTGGGAAATTCATACCGGTCGTTGCGTTGGTGTTGGCGAGTGTCCTTTGCAGTCCCGTACGGGGCGAGATCATTGCCACCTGGGATTTCGATTACGACAGTGTTACGGACGTATGGGCCGACAGCGACGGGGCGATTCATGGTGCGGCCTGCTTTGCGGCCGGGCGCCCGGGTGCGGGGAAGGCCCTGGAACTGACGGGAAAAGAATACGCCCGGATCGGCAATGAATCCCGCTTTGATGTGACAGATGCAATGACTGTCGCCGCCTGGATCAAGGTGCACGCATTCGACAGACCATGGCAGGCGATTGTCACCAAGGGAAACACCGCTTGGCGGCTGCAGCGAAATGCGTCCGGCAAGACACTCGAATTTGCCTGTTCCGGACTGAGCATTCCGGGAGGCTCCGAATGGGGCAGTCTGCTCGGCAAGGGCAGTGTGGACGATGGAAAGTGGCATCACGTTGTGGGTGTTTACGACGGGAACAAGATGTCCTTGTACGTCGATGGGGCACTTGATGCATCCCAGAAGGCCTCGGGCGAGATCGCCATCAACGATGAGCCCGTTTGCATAGGTGAGAACAGCGAAGAGGGGAGAAGATGTTTCAATGGGCTGGTCGACGATGTGGTCATCCTCAACCATGCGTTGGATGCCGAGGGAGTCGAGAAGCTTTATCGTGAAGGACCTGCCTGGCTCATGCCTGAGACGATGGCGGACGCATTCGTGCAGGAGGCCGGGCAAGTGGTTGCCACCTTGGCCGCAAAGGAGGCTGTGGCAACTCTGAGCGGGAAGATCTCAGAATACACACGGTCGCAGGGAAGCGCCAATGAGGAGAGCGTCTATCGGGACAGATATGTATCTCCCGACATCTACTTTCTTCTGGCACAGGCCAAGGAAGCCGCCTCTGTGTTCGGTTCGGAGGTAACAGGGGCCTACTTGCGGGTCATTAAGCGAGTGCCTTACCGAACGCATCACGTCGTCGACGCACTGCTATGGCTTTCCGACCATTTGCCGGCGGATGAGTACGCAACGGCGGTCCGGGAATTCGCTTGTTGCAGCCGCGTGCTTTCCTATGACGTCCACCAGGTGGCAGGACGTTTTGAACGGCGCGACGATTGGGCCGGGTTCGAGCGTTTTTGGGACGCGCTGCTCTCTGAAATGGACCTCAAGGGAGAATCCACCCACGCCTGCATGTCGGCGGCGTGGACCGCTCTGCGCGAAAATGAGTCCTGGGCTCACCGGTTTCTCGAGTATTGCCGGAGCAGACGGGAACTCGCGGGCCATCTCTTTCGCCGGCAGGAGAAGCTGGCCGTGAAGTATATCGAGGAGGGAGATTTCCAGAAGGCGGCCCAAGTGTATCGAACGATTGCCGGGCAGTGCGGTCCCCATGAGACTAGGGCGATTTACGAGTACAGGCGTTGTGAGTGTGTGTTCAATGCAAACCAGTACGAGGATGCCCTGCAGGCACTAAATGCGTTCATCGAGCAGTATGGCAAGCACGACCAGGCTCCCATCGCCGGGGCGATGATGCTCCAAGGCCGCTGCCAGGTTAATGTGGGGCAGATCGACGAGGCAATCGATACGTTCCTCGATGTCGCGGTCCTGTATCCGCAGAGCGCGTGTGCCGCCGAGGCAAACTTCCTCATGGGGTACTGCCTGATCATACAGGGCAGATTCGAAGAAGCGACCGAGGGGCTCCAACTGGTGGTTCGTGATTATCCGCAGAGTGAGTACGCCGGGAAGGCGCGCCTGTATCTGAACCGAATCGAAGCGATGGCCAAGTGAAGAGGCAAATGATGGAAGCTCCTGTTGTTGAGGTCCGAAACCTGGGCAAACACTTCATCTCCGACCGACCGCTGCACCGGATTCTTCTGGCTCCCTTCGGGCGCGGACGAGAGATCCGCGCCCTTCATGACGTGAGCTTCACCGTTGCCGGCGGCGAGATCCTCGGCGTCGCAGGACCGAATGGTGCGGGCAAGACGACGCTCTTGCGCGTCTTGGCCCATCTGTTGGAGGCCGACAGAGGTTCCGTGCGCTTCTGCGGGCGTGAGCTGAGTTCGCTGGGCCATCCTGTGCGTGGAGACATCGGCTACGTTTCCAATGACGAGCGCAGCTTCTTCTGGCGTTTAACGGGGGCGCAGAACTTGGAATTCTTCGGGTGCCTTTACGGCCTTTCCCGCATGGAGGCGCGTCGCAGAATCGACGAGCTGCTCGATTGCTTTGCGCTCCGGAGGCAGGCCGGACGCTTCTTCCGGGACTACTCCAGCGGGACGCGCAAGAAACTCGCGATCGTTCGCGCTCTCGTTCATCAGCCGAGATTGCTGCTGCTCGACGAGGCAACAAACAGCCTCGATCCAGCCTCGGCCCACGATGTGAAGTCGCTGGTCAGGACCTATGTCTCCTCGTGCAAGGGCCGTGCCGGAATCTGGAGCACGCACCGCCTTGAGGAAATCGGCGAGATCTGCCATAACGCCCTGGTCATCCACGAAGGCCGGGTGGATTTCTTCGGACCTGCCAAGGAACAAGGATCCGTGGGGCGGATGCTGGATCGTCGAAGGATGCCTTCGAAGAACCAGGATCGGTATAGCTTTGATCGACGTTCTGAAGGCGGTGTGTATGAAAAGCTCGGACAAAGAGCAACGAGACTGCACTCCCTGGCGGAGTGACTTCCATTGGAGTGTCGCGAGGGCGATATGCAAATGACCGGGACATCTTCGGAGGTTTCCAGCCGGGTTCCACGGCAGTTGTTCCGTGGTCCGACCAAGGCCATGGCGTTCATCCGGAAGGATATGACGATCGCCGTGAGCTACAGGTTGCAGTTCATCTTCCAGTTCTCGCACGTGTTTTTCAGCATCGTGCTGATCTACTTCATCGGAAAGATGGTCGCCGCTTCCGGGGCATCGCCGGTATTGGCGGCCTATGGCGCGGACTACTTCTCGTTTGCCCTCGTGGGATTGGCGGTCAACAGCTATCTGAAGACGGGACTGATTACGGTGACCAACGACCTTCGGCAGATGATGAATCAGGGCGTGCTCGAAGCGCTGTGCGCGGGCCCCATCGAGCACAAGCGGCTGCTGCTGTGCACGGCCCTGTGGCCGTTTCTCTTCGAGACGGTCCGTGTCTCATTCTATTTCTTGCTTGGCATCGCCGTCTTCGGCTTGCGACTCCACGACGCTAACTGGCTGGGGGCCGGTCTCACGCTGTTGGCGACCATTCCCATATTCCTGATGCTGGGCATCCTGTCGAGCAGCATCCTGATTGTCGTCAAGAAAGGCGATCCGATCAATTGGATGTTCACGAGTATCTCGGGTCTGCTGGCCGGCACCATGTTTCCCATAGCGGTTCTTCCGAAATGGCTTCAGATCGCCGCCTTCTGCCTGCCGCTGACGCATGCACTTGAGGCGCTCAGGCGATGTCTGCTGACTGGGTCGTCTCTATGGGACATCCGGCACCATCTTCTGGCTCTGACGCTGTTCATGGCCGTTCTGTTGCCGGCGACCATCGCGATCAGCAACCTGTGTATCGCCCATGCCAGGCGGAGCGGGGCCTTTGCGACCCATTAAAACACGAGGAACGTCAATATGAATCGCAATGATGCAATTGTCCTGTACGGCGTGACCATAGCGGGTCTATGCCTGTCCACCGCCGCAGCAAACAGCGAAGGTTCATGCGAGCCGCCGGGTCTGCCCCCCGTTGAGACGTTCGTCATGCAGCCGATCTCCCTCGACAGCATCAGCGCCTGGGTGCCGGCCGACAAGCGCGGCCCCATCATCAACCGAAGCTGCCAACCCCGAAGAAACAACGTGTATTCCTGTCTTCTTCCGGCGGGCGTACGGCACACGAAGACCGAGAGCTGCCCGGACGCGGTGGCACGATTATTGGCGGAACATGCCGCTTGCCATTACGAGCAGACCCTGCCGCTGACGATCTTCAACGGGTGGCAGTGGGAGTATTCGGACAGCCTCGGACAGTTTGAGTCTGTTTCCTACGACCTGGACGCTCGCGGCGGATCGTGGGAGAACTCGTCGGAGGCGGTCCTGATGCGCACTGTGGGCTCCATTGTCGGAGAGTGGGTCCAACTTGTTTTGGCAGGGGGCCCTGCCGCCGACATTGGTCGCGAGGCGCTTGAAAGCCGGATTGAGATCCATGCATTCAGCTCCATGAGGACGAGAGATGGCTACCCCAAGAAACGAAAACTCTAACGTCTCCGTCATCGGGATCTCTGTCATTCTTATCCTCTTGATGGCGACGATTTCCGTCGGAGCTGACGCCGATGACCGAACGTCTCTCGGCTTACTGACATCCACCTATAAATCGGGTTATGCCATCTCGGCTGAGGAGGCGGAAACATTGCTGGATCGCCTCGGAACGGCGCTATCTGCATGTCACGACGACGATCTTGCCTGGCGGATCAGATACCGCATCGGAGTGATCTACTTCAGGGCCGGCAGGATGACTGAAGCCTTATCCCTTTTTGAACGGATCGCTGGTGCGCCGGGAACTCCTGATCTCATTCAGGCGTGCAGCCTGAACATGCTGGGGCAGAGCGCGCGGCTGCTGCATGAGGACGGCAAGGCGCTCCGGGCGTTCGGATCTCTTGCCGGCCTCACAGAGAAGCTGCTCGCCGGCGCAGAAGGCGACCCCACTTGCGATCGGTCGCAAGAAGGAACCCGAGCCGATGCCTCGCAGCGGTTCCTTCGCAGGCTCTGGTGTGCGGCCCTGATCGGCCGGGCCGAGATCTATGAACTTGGAATGGATCATGCAGCCGCAGCGACAGAGTATGAACGCCTGCTCCAGGCAAAGACGACCCTGACGAGTGGCGGGATTCTGCCGGATGTGGTGCCGCTCGCGATGGACAGATTGTCCCAACTGTATTTGCAGAGGCAGGATTCGGACGAGTATCTGAACATCGCGGAAACTCTCGCCGCGCGATACCCAGCTTACCGTCGCACGCCACGGATCGAGCTCGAGCGCATGTGTGTGCGCATACTCCACGACGTGGACGGCGATGTTGAACGTCCACAAGGCACCCTGCACGCGGTAGAGCGCCTCATCGCCCACCTGAAACACTCCGAGGCGGAGCGATTTACATCGGAGGTCCTCGACGGGGTCGATCACCTCTACCAGAAGTACAAGGATGCACCGGGGGGCAGCACAGTTGCATACTGTTACGCTTGGATGCTTGACGCCGCAGGTAGGCGGGATCGGGCCATTGAGGTCATCGCACAGGCCTGCTCGGAGAATGAGGCGGCTGGACCGACGGGATCAGATGTCAATCCCGGCCATACCAAAATCCTTCGCGGATACGCCGTTATTCAGCGTGCGGTCATGCTGGTGGAGAGGGCTGACTACGATGAGGCCCTGCAACTGCTGGCGGACGCGCCGCCGGATGCTGACCCGGAATCGCATCCTGCGCAGTTGGCCGAGTCCATGAAGAAGTGCATACAGACTCTTAAGAGGGAGGTCTCAAGGAATGAAGCCCGATAGAGCGAACGTCTCGCGAGAATGGCTGTGGGTGTACGCGCGGGGGCTGGTTTTGCCCGTCGTCGCTTTCGTGCTGTTCCTCATTGCGGGGGGCGCTGGTGGCACGAGTGCGAACTCCATTGAATGGACCGATTTCATGGAGGCTGTTTCGATGTCCGACGATGCCAGAGCCCTGTCCATCGGCAGAGTCCTGTTTCCCGCGCTGAAGCGGAAGTACGCGCGCGATGCGGGCTTCACGGCTCTTGAATCACGCCTGAATGCGGCCGAGTTTCTCGCCCAAAAGATGCAGCAGCAGCTCAGAAGAGCGACGGATGCGCGCGTGTCCGCCATGGCTGGCGAGGTTGCGGAGGCACGGAATGGTTCCCCGATCTCCGGCGCCATGCCGGTGGCCCCGGCGAAACGCTTCTATGAGACTTCTCTGACGGTCTTCTCCAAGCCCGTTCATATCGTCGGCTTGAGTGACGAAGAAAGGGCCTTTCTCGCCAAGTACTATGACCTGAGGCTTAGGTTGCTCACCGCCGCCGTGGCAAAGGCGGGCCAGGGGTTGGCGATCACCGACCCCGACTTCAAGGGCGCCCACGACTATGCACTCGTCATACCGTTGCTTCACGCATCGAGCACCCGGCCGTTCAATATCCATGTGTTGCCGTCGTGGATGCAGCGGCCCGAGCAACTGGATGTGCTCTCGGATTCCTGTCTGTTGCACTTCGAGCTTCCCTTCCAGGCGATGGCCGCCGCCAGCTCATCCGCGGAGATGCGAAAAGTGGAGTGGTCGGAGCCCGACTTCTACCGTTCCGCCGCAAAGCGTTGTGGCGGCGGACGGGCCCGTGTGGCGGTGGAGTGCCTGCGGAAGGCCATGGAGTACGTTCCCGCCGACCAAACGGATACGATCGTCGCGCTTCGATTCGACGTTGTCCAGGTCTGGCTGGAGGCGGAGAACTATCCTCTTGCCGCAGGGGAAGCACGAAGCCTCTTTGAGACATATCCGAACCACGCAGGCACGGGCAGGGCGATCTGGCTGTACTACTATGCGCTTTCACGCAGCAACAACACGGACGAAATATTAGCCGGCATTGATGACGCACTGGCCAACGATCAATGCAAACCGTATGAATTGAGACTGATGTACATCAAATGGTGGGCCCTTCGATCTCAGCGCGGCCAGAGCGCGCGCGTCGCGGCTCTGGAGTATGAACTCTTGAAACGATATGGTGATGACCCTGTGGTTGCGCCCATCCTGCTGTCGCGTGCCATCGATCTGTTGGCCTCTCAGGATTACGATGGTGCGTATGAGATTCTACAGCAGCTTACACACAAGTTTCCTTCGACACAGGTCGCGGTTCAGGCGCAGCGCATGCTCGAAAGGCTGAAAGCGACCGGAGAAAGCGAGTGAGGATTTCCCGTGAACGACGACGCGAGCCCCACATTCCGCCGGCTCTCAGTGCGAGCGATCCCCTGTCTTGTCTTCTGTGCAATCATACACGTTGATCCGAGTGCATGGGCAGCCATTGATGCGGGTGAAGCCCCGTTGAACGTGATCGTGATCACAGTCAGCAGTCTCAGGGCGGATCACGTGAGTTGCTTCGGTTACGAGCGCCGGACCACGCCTCATCTCGATAAGCTTGCCCGGGAGCATATTTTCTTCCGCAACGCCTTTGCCGCATCGGGGTGGACGATGCCGGCCCATGGGGCCCTCTTCACTTCACTGTACCCGAGCGCCCATGGGGCCACCCATATCGATAGAACGCTTGGTGAGGAGCATCAGACGCTCGCGGAGATCCTGGCGGATAGCGGTTACTATTGTGTCGGTTTCTGTTGCGGCCCTCGCCTGGACACGGAACACGGCTTTGCACAGGGATTCCACGTCTTTGCCGACCGGAGTGTGACGGCCCTGCTCGAGGTGATGGAGTACGAGAGGGCGGAAGCCTTCGACATCAACAGACGCAGGACGAACGACCTGATCACTGATGCGGCGATTGCCTGGCTCCAGAACAACCGTCACTCGCCCTTCTTTCTGTTCGTGCACTATTACGACAATCACTGGGATTACAGGCCTCCCGAGCCCTACCGCAGTCTATACGACCCCGATTACACGGGTCCTCTCGATGGGACGCAGATTGCGCGCGAGCCGTTATACAGCAATGCTCCCGATGAGAGGGACATCCGGCACATGGTCGCGTTGTATGACGGTGAGGTTCGGCAGACCGATGAGGATCTCGGGGAACTGCTGGCTGCGCTCGAAGACAAGGGGCTGTTCCGAAACTCTCTTATCATCGTGTTGGCCGATCACGGCGAGGAGTTTTATGAGCACGGCCATACCAGCCACCATGGCATCTACGACGAGCTGATACACATTCCTCTGGCGATTTCGGTCCCGCGCGGGGTCCACAGGAGCACAGAGGCGCTGGTCAGCCAAGTGGACATCCTCCCCACCATTCTCGATTACCTGGGCATTCCCGCGCCGGATGCCTGTCGAGGCAGAAGTCTGAGGCCGGTCATGGAGGGACGCACCGACAGCATCAACGAGTTCGTATTCGTCGAGTACACGGGCGGGGCCGTGCCCGATATCTTCGCCGTACGCTCTCTCAGTCATAAGTGCTGTATGACGGCTCGCGATGATGTTTTCGCCTATGATCTCGTGGCGGATCCCCGGGAGAGTGCGCCCATCGTTGTGCGAGATTTCACTGATCGGATGCGACAGTTGCACAAGAGTCTCTCACAAGTTCTCGCCGGATTCGACATTGAGACGGCGACGGGCCTGCAGGAGAATCGAGCCGAATGATGTGCTTGTCGTCTGATGGCCAATTCCCTGGTGAAGATGGGAAACCAGCCCGGATGAGTAGCGCATGTATCGATCTATCGTGTGTGACCGCTCCTTTGATGTCGGAGGCTGCATGGGAGGTGGAGGCGCTTCTCCTGAACGTCTTCGAGTATGGCGATTACAGTCTTCGTTCCGCACTGTCCGGCGCATATTCAGAGCATCTGGACTACATTCTCTGTTTGGCCAGAGCCGATGGCGTTCTTATCGGCGCAGGCGCGGCCTTATGCGGCAGGCGGAATCCGACCGTCGCTCTCTTGGGGCCCGTTGGAGTCCTTGATTCCCATCGCCGACGCGGCATCGGCACCGCTATTGTGAAATCGCTCATCGACGATCTGCGCGGCCGCGGTTGCGAAACCGTGTACTTAGGCGTCTCATCAGGCCACCCGGCCTTGAAGCTCTACGAACGCCTTGGTTTTGTCACGTACAGCGGAATCGTTCGCCGCTTATCCCTTTGCCCGTCTGCGGCCTGGGAGCAAAAGTACTTCTCTCCCTGCGCCCGGGTGGGCGTTCGGCGAGCCGACTGGGGGGACTTTCCCGGCATGCAGGCGCTGCTGTGTTATCCGGGCTCCATGCGGACGGTTGACCTGTCCCGAGGGATCTTTTCCAGCAGATATGTCAAGCCGGCTCGCTTTCTCGGACTGTTTCCCGAGATCGTGAAGACCTGTCAACAGCGTGGCGGCTTTGCCGATGTCCTCGTGACACAGGCGGCCCAAAGCGTGGTCGGATTCGCCCACGTGTGCCGCTTGCGCGGCGAGGTCCAACGACACATTGCACAGCTTGAGTTCTACGTACACGACAGCTTTATGGATCAAGGCCGGCGCCTCGTGCATGCGATGATTCTGCAAGCTCGCAGTTTGCATGTCGGAAGACTCCGCTGCGCCCTTCTCAGCGGCGACAGTCTGAAGCGTCGGACTGTCGAGGATCTTGGCGGCGCGTGCATCGCTTCGCTCGCCGCCTCTGCCTGCATCGGGGGTACGTTCGAGGATGTATTGATCTACGAATGGGAGGAGTTCTCAGATAGGGCGGAGGAGGGGCCGGCCGGATCGTAGTGCGACACGACGAGCTTGCTCTTGCCGCTCGGGGCCGGCGCCAGGAACGAGACCTTCTCCAGCCCGACCTCTATCGAACTGCCCACGAGGCTTCTGAAGCGGCCCAGCAGCAGGTCATCAAGTCGCTCGACGTCGGCGCCTTGTTCACAGACATAGTTGACGGTGAGCTTCCCGTCCCGCTCCTGCACCAGTCTGAACTGACGGATATCCGGATGGTTCATCAGTCCCTTCAACTGATTCCACAGCACGCGCCTGCCGTCGGGCAGAATGATGTTCTCGCCGGTCCTGCCGATGATCTCCGCAAGCATCGGGAGTTTGCACCCGCAGGGACACGACTCGCCGGACATTCGGGCCAAGTCACCATTCTTGTAGCGGATGATGGGCATGACGTAACGGTTCAAATCCGTCAGGGTGACCTCGCCGATTTCCCCGGGGGCGGCGGGCTTGCCGTCCTTGACAATCTCGACAATCAGGTTGTCGGCATTGATATGATACCCCGCCGCCTCCGGGCATTGCCACGCAATATCGCGTGCTTCGTTGCAGGCGTATACGTCGATGACCCGGACGCCAAACGTGGCTTCGATCAGTTCCCTGACCTGGGGCAACAGCATCTCGCCCCCGGTCATCACGATCGCCGGTCTCAAGGGAGCGAAGACGCCGTCTCGTATGCCCTGGGCCAAAGTCCTGACGGAGGATGTGATGCCGGTCAGGATGGGCCTTTTGACTCTGGCGGTGAGCCGCTCCACATAGGCCGCGTTCTCCGGGGAGTGGAGATATGGGTTCAGAAAGTGTTGCCTGTGGATGCCCTGGAGGAATGTCCATTGTGCCGGCCGGGCCGGGTCCTGGCCTGTGTTCAGAAGCGTGATAAACGATCGCCCGACAAGGGGCACTCCCACCGCATGGCGAAACCTGATTACCGCCGCCGAGTTGTGCATTCGTGAGTTCCAATCGGCGAGGATGCACACGGGGACTCCCGTGCTGCCGGAGGTCCGGCTGACGCGACAGGCCGGCAGACTCCGGGGTAGGAAATCCCAGAATCGGCTGCGCAGGGCATCCTTCGTCAGAAACGGCACACGCCGCAGGTCTTCCGCCGTCCGGATCTGCTCCGGATCTATACCGGCCTGTCTGAATAGCTCCTGGTAATACTTGATGCTTCCGGCACAATAGCGCACGAGGCGCTCCAGTCGCTTGTTCTGAAGTCTGTGGATTCTCCCCGGATCGAATTGTCTTCTGATGGCGCGGCTTGCTTCGACATACGCACCGACCGTCCACTTGATCTTCGCCCACGTGCCGGTCATTTGCAGACCCGCTCATGAAGGTCTGGTGGGACAGGCTCTGTCCACATACGGCACGCCCACTGCTGGATGAGATCAATCAAGAGCTCCTGGCTCCAGAGGAGTGTGAACACGTGATCCGCATCCTTTACCATTTCGATTGTCAGTTTCCCTGAGGACTTCCAGGGCGCGAGGCCCGGCTCAAGGGTGAGATGGAACGCATCCAGTGCGGAGCTTCCTTCGGAGTAGATCAGGAACAGATTGACAGCGCGGTCGAGAATCAGCCGGCATTCGGCGGAAGCATCGATTTGCCGTGGAGCGCATGGAGGATGAGCGGCGTGAAGGTCCTGCATTCTGCCGATGAAGGATTTGATGAGACTGCGACGATGGGTCTTGCCGGCCAAGAGCCTCCACCACCTGCGGCGGTCCAGGAGGTGTTTTCGGTAGTAGCGCCGTCGAATGCTGTTCTCCAGGAGGCGATTCACGTGATGTGGTTGAGTCTTATCCATGAACGTGCCGTTGACGGCGGCGACCCCAACCACGCGGTTGTCATGGCAGGCCGTCGTTACCGCCGTGTTGGCGCCCGAGCAGATGCCCGCGAGGAGAAACCGGCGGATTCCTTGTGTTGATTCGAGGTAGTCCATGGCCTGTTGCGTCTCGTGGACGGAGCTTATCTCACACGGCCTGTTGTCGTTGCGACGATCGCTGTCCCCAAGTCCCGACAGATCGAACCGCAACGTGCAGAAACCCGGCACGGCGAGCTTCCTTGCCAGTTTGACATGAATGCGGTTGGGGCCGACTCTGTGAATGAAACCTGCATTGAGGAGGATGACGGCAGGCAGGCGACTCGGCCGTCGGTGCTCTTGCGGCTCGGTGAGTATGCCGACAATGGACTTCGTATCGCCGAAGCGGGCGACCTTCTCGATCATGGCAGCACCTCGGAAGTCCAATCTGCGATGCAGTGCAGGACAGGAAGCGGGATCGGTCCTTTGCTGTCCTCGTTTTCGGCCTTGATCCAGATATCAGGCCAGGGAATGTGCTCGTAGCCCACCCGCGCACCGAGGTGAGTGAGATGCTCCCATAGGCGCCGGCCTTCGCATCCGTTGCGGGTCTCAATGATCAGCATCCTGTTGGCCGGCCGGTCGGCGAGTGCGAGCAGATCCAGGCTCTTGAGCTCACGCGCGAACGGGGTGGGCAGGAGGAAGCCCAGTACTTCATCCGTCCGTCCGCGCCCGGGATGACGCCGAAGTCGTGCGAATGAGCCGTACAGCCAGTTTCTGTGGAGCCTCTTCAACTCGGCAAGATACGTGGCGCCACGTATGACCGGCTGCCAGAGGACCATCGCCTCGACATCATGCTGTCTTGCTCCGAACATCGTGGCCAGAGCGGCGCCCAATCGAAGGCCGATCAGGCACATTCGCGTCACACCGCCGTTCTTGAGCTCCGCCACGGCGGCGGAGATATCGTCCACCCATGGTTCGAGAGCAGCCCCATCGCAATCTCCGGCCGAATCCCCGCAGCATGAAAAGTCGAACCGCAGCACATGCAGTCCACGTGATGAGAGCAACTTCGCGAACTGCAGGAAGGCCCGGTGCGAACGAATGTACTCCTGGCCCATCGGACAACAGAGCACGACACCGGCATCGCGCACGGCGCTGGCATCCGGCGAGTGATAGACACCGAAGAGCCGCCTGGATTCCGTCCCGAAGTAGAAAGGCTCCATCATACACAACTCGATATCCCAAGCGATTACGCGATCATGCCGGTGAAGACGCAGCCGCTGCGAACCAGATACTTGCCTGTGAGCCGGACCATATCGTCTGATTGCCTTGTCGGCACGGACGCAACTTCGAACCGGTCGTCATCCATCCGTACACTGACTCGCACGTCCTGAAAGTCCAGCCACTGCCCGGTCAGGGGGAACCGGCATTTGTAGAGACACTCCTTGGCGCTGAAGAGCAGGACGGCCGCCACGTGCCGCTGATCCGATGGCAGGGTCTTTATCCAATCCAGCTCCTGCCGCGTGCACACCAACCTCGCGAACTCGTCATCCAGTTCCTGAAGGCGTTCTATATCCAGTCCTACGCTTCGGATCTTCCGCTCCCGTGCCACGGCCGCTCCGTAGTGCCCCTCACAGTGCGAAATGCTGCCGACGATCCCCGGCGGCCACACGGGCTGTCCTTTCTCACCGACCAGCAATGGAAAGCCGTCGACCCCGAGTTGTATCATGGCTCGGCGCGCGCAGGCCCGTCCCGCCGCGAAGTCGAGGCGTCTTTTCAAACCCGCTTTAGCGATACACGCCTGCTCGGCAGGGTGAAGATCCGCCAGGGAAGGGGGCGACGTCATCTCCTCCGTAACGACCTCAGGCGGAAAAAGCAACTGAATGGTTTTTTCCGGCTCATCCAGCGACATACACACCTGCCTTCGCCTGCACGGCCTGTTCGCAACTGGCGGCGAACTGACCGAGCGTCTGGCCGAAGAACTCTCGCAGCGGTACGCGAATCCCCATTCTCATCTCGATCTGGGACACTGCCTTTATCAGCACGAGCGAATGTCCGCCTAAGTCAAAGAAGTTGTCGCGAAGTCCCACCGTGTCCGTGCCGAGAACGTGTTTCCAGATCTCTGCGATCTCGCATTCTGTCGCTGTGGCTGGCGGTACGAAGTCCGGCCCATTGCCCACATGGCTGGATGCAGACGCCAGCCGCCTGTGGTCAGTCTTGCCGTTGGGGGTAAGCGGGATCGTATCCAGCAGAACAAATTGGGTGGGGACCATGTGATCCGGAAGCAACCTACGCAGATGGCCCCGCAGGGACAGGGTTGTGGTATTGTCCGTACACACGACATACGCAACCAGTTTCTCTCCGATGCGGTCATCCGTGGCAACGGTCACCACAGCATCGGTTACGGCCTTGTGAGTGGTGAGAGCCGCCTCGACCTGGGCCGGCTCGATGCGACAGCCGCGAATCTTGGCTTGGCGATCGATCCTGCCGCAGTAGTCCACATCGCCGGCCGGGTCATAGCGTCCCAGGTCGCCCGTTCTGTATACGCGGTCTTCCGGATCGGCCGTGACAGGATTCGGGACGAACTTGCGGACGGTCAATTCGAGGTCGTCGATGTATCCTTTCGACAGATACGGCGTGCGGATACAGATTTCGCCCAGTTCCCCGATTCCCGCCAGTCGGCCCATCTGATTCAGAACGAGCAACTGCGCGCCGTCAATCCCCTTCCCGATGGGCAGTACCCTTGTCGATCCACAGCTATGGGCGTGCCTCATGTCGTCGTCGGAAACGATGGCATAGCCCATGGCCTGCGGTGTCTCCGTCGTTCCATAGAAGTTGACGCAGACTGCGGCGGGGGCGACATCTTTCACCTTTCCTATCGTACGGCGGGTGAGTGCGTCGCCGGCAAAGAAGATGTAGCGGAGAGATGGGATACAAGGCGTTCGACTGTCGCCGGCTCGTGACATGAGCACTTCCGCCATCGCCGGCGTGATGTGCGCGACAGTAATCCGGCTCTCGTTCATCCAGGCCGCGAGATGGCCGGGATCGGTCATGTGCTCGTGTTCCGGGATGCAGAGCGTGGCTCCGAGCCACAGGGGTGTGAAGATGTCTCGCAACACGGGATCGTGCGAGAGGCCGGAGAGCATGCTGAACCGGTCGTATGCATTCAAGCCGAACGTGCGACAGTGCCAGTTGAGGAAGTGGACGAGAGGCATGTGCGTTCCCAGGATGCCTTTGGGCTCGGCTCCGGTCGAGCCTGATGTAAACATGATGTAGGCCGGGTCGTTCGGATCGACGGAGATCTCGCGATCCTCGGCGGAGCAGTGCCGGAGAATCTCAGCCAGTTCACAGAGGCGAGGAGGGATCTCCAGCCGGCAGGGGATGATTGCAGCGATCTCACTCAGGCTGTCGGCCGACCGCCTCACTTCCGTTCCTGCAATCAAACCTCGAGCTTTTGTGGAACGGAGCTGGGCCGCGAGCCACGGGGCGGGGTAGGCCGGATCCAGAATGGTAAAGGTCGCGCCGCTCCTCAGGATGCCGAGGACGGCGGCGACCAACGCCGCGCTGCGATGAGCGCAAACGGCCACGACGTCACGGGGCCGGATGCCGTGCGCACACAGATAATCGGCGATCTGGTTGGCGCACGCGTAGAGCGCTCCATAGCTGACCGTCTGATAAGGGTCGATAATGGCCACGTCGTTGGAAAGCCGTCGGGCGTTCTTGTCGAGTTCATGGAGGAGGGTTCCACCTGTCTCCGCGTGAAGCACGCAGGTTGGATCCGGCACAACCGGTCGGGCTCGATCCGTCACGAGTGAGAAATTCAGGATTCTCTCATCTGGATTACGAGCGATCTGATCGAGGAGGGACTCCAGTTGTGCGAGCGTGTCCGCCGCACGTTCTTTATCGAACAGGTCCGTATTGAAAACGAGGGTGAGTCGGATGGAATCTGTGTGCTCTCTGGCATAGAGCGTCAGATCGAACCGGCTTTCGCGTTTCGGAAACTCCACGATCTCCGTCGTCAGCCCATCCAGCTCAAGCCGCTCGTTGTCGTAACTGAGCATGTTGAAGAAGACCTGGAACAATGGGGGGCGGCTCAAATCCCGTTCGGGACGAAGCTCCTCGACCAGCTTTTCAAATGGGAGATCCTGGTGGGCATAGGCTCCCAGGGCGGTGGCGCGGACCCGCCGCAAGAGCTCTCGGAAGGTAGGATTGCCCGATAGCTCAGTACGCAGCGCCAGGGCGTTGAGGAACAGTCCGATGAGCCTTTCGATCTCTTTATCGTTCCGACCGGCAATGGGCGAGCCGACGGTGACGTGATCCTGCCCACTGTGCCGGTGCAGGAGTACGTTGAACGCCGCGAGCAATGTCATGAAGAGGGTGGCGCCCTCTCGTTCACTCAAGGTATGCAGGCTCTGCGTCAGGGCCGGCGAAAGCTCGGTCCGGCAGCTCGCCGCTCGGAAAGTCTGCACGGGCGGACGGGGCCGATCCGTGGGAAGCTCCAACACCGGCACTTCCGGCCCCAGTTGCTCTTTCCAGTAAGCAAGTGCTTTGTCTAACGTATCTCCCGTCAGGTATTGCCTTTGCCAGACCGCGAAATCGCCGTACTGGACCGGAAGGTCGGGAAGCCGGATGGATCCACCGCTCACCGCCGCGTTATAAAGGTCCTGGACTTCGCGAAAGAAGATGCCCAGAGACCAGCCATCGGATACAAGGTGGTGAATGGAGAGCAGAAGCACGTACTCCTCGTCCGCCAACCGGAGAAGCCTCGATCGGATCAGCGGGCCACAAGCAAGGTCGAACGGCTCTCGCGCCTCTTCATCGACCGTGCGCATCAGCTCAACGTCTCTCTGCGAGGCAGGATGGCGCCGCAAATCGACAACGGTGAGACTGAATATTGGGGTTGGAGCGATTCGTTGTACCGGCCCCTCGCCGGCGAGGGGAAAACTCGTCCTCAGTATCTCGTGGCGACGTATAACCTCCCTGATACTCTCCTCAAGGGCTCCTACTACGAGCCTGCCCTGCATACGGATGGCCTGGGGCGGGCTATACCGTACGCGTGTCGGCTCGAGCTGTTCAACGAACCAAAGTCGCTGCTGCGCCAACGACAGGGGAAAGGAATTGAAGCCCGGGTTTCGAGGCAGCCGTGGAATGGGCGGCCTCTCGCATGTAGTTGTACGCCTCTTCGACAGTCTCGCCGCCAGCAGGGCGCGTCGATCCGAAGAGAGCCGGTTGATACGAGCTCGAAGACCATCCCTCGCGGAATCGGGGGGACCTCCATCGTCGTTCGGCATCGCGGAGACTCGCGGTGTGCGTGCGATCGTCTCCAGATACTCCTCGAATGGATCCAGTGTCAGACTGGAGACGAAACGCAGCGCGGCTTCCCGTGACGCATCGGCCAGCTTCTCGTAGTGGTCCTTATCGGATGTCAGTCTCTCGAGCGTCTTGACCCATGGGTCCACGTCCTGCTCCGGGACAATCGGGATCGGCAATCCTTTTTCATCATGGAGCGGTCTGTAATGCTCGAAGGGTCTCACGGGCAGAACGTAGTCGATTCCGAGCTTGGCCTCGGGCAGACCGCCCGAATCGCTGGCGATCACCGGAATTCCATGGACCATGGTTTCCAGGGTGATGAGTGGGAATCCTTCCGGCCAAAGCGATGGCACAAGGAGGATCCCGGTCCGTTTCAGGATCGGAGCAATATCGTCGCACGGCGGGATGACTGTGACGTTCGGAAACTGCCGCAATAGACGCAGATCAGCCGCTGTCGTACCCCAGTTCGGCACCGCCGCGAACTTTATGTGCGGCATCCGAGCTACAACCTCTTTGACAATGGAGATACCTTTGTACGCACATGGATTGATGGTGGTCACGAAGCCATTGCCAAAGCCGCCCATGCGTCGAAAGGGACCCGTTCCATACACCGGGAAGGCCAGTACGACCGCATCACGCCCACATCCCTCTCGGATGCGCCGCTGCAGGTCGTTGCTGACGGCGATGATCCCATCGGTGTCTCCGATCCACGCTGCACCGGAGGGGTTCTCAAGGGCGTGACCGGGACCGAAGGGCAACTCCCAGGGCGAATGGGCGATGTAAACAGTTCGCGTGCTGCGATGCCGAAGGACCGGCTCCAACTGTATACAGGAGGAAACCAGCGTCACCGTTGGCTCGAAGCTGCGAAGCTCGCGAATGACGCTACGGTGCAGCAGAGATGGGTCTTTGACTGCATGGACGGTGACCCCGTTGTATCTGAAGATGGCGGCGGCAGGAGAATCTTCGAAAGCCACTCGTTTGTTCGACAACTCGTGGAGAAATCCGGCCAATGTGTGCAGACCCTGTTTGCCGGTTGCCGGGGCGACAACGTGACAGCGATGGCCCCTCGCAGCCAATCCCTCCATGAGGATCCGATTGGCTTTGTTCGCGCCGCCCCGTGCGGGGACGTACAACATGTTTTGGACCAGCAGAATCCTTATGGCTGATCTCCTCTCTCAACGGCGGCGTCTCTCAGTTGTCGTGCAAGAAGCGTACGTCTTCCGGCCGGCATGCCCTGGGCGTACGCGTCGAGATGCTCGCTGTCCGTGTCGCGAGAGTAGGTCTGCTCGCGGTACGGGTGAGTGTATTCGCGACGGGTCGATGCGAGATGGCTCAGGACGTCTCCCAGGGAACTGTCGCTGACGCCTGCGAGGAATCGCACGGCGGCATTGCGGGATGCTTCAGAAAGCTCCCGATACGCTTCGCGATCGATGGACAGGGTCCGGACGGCGTCTATCCATGGACGCAGGTCCTGATTCGGAACCACGGGCACCGGAAATCCCCGATCGTCGAAGCGCGGCGTGTATGCTTCGATCGGACGGATCGGCAGGAGATCGGGCACCCCGAGTTTCGCGTCGATCAGACCGCCATAGCGGCCGGCCAGGACGGGAATGCCGCGAAGCATGGCCTCCACGACGATCAGGCCGAAACCCTCGCGGTACAGGGACGGAACAACCAGGATGCGGGTTCGGGCAAGGATTTCATCGATGTCTTCAGCCGGTTCCCAGACCTCCACGTTCGATATCGCCGCGAGCCGTTGCCGGTCCGCAGCCGTTGTCGCCCAACCGGCCAATGCGCCGAATCTCAGGTTGGTGAACTCTCGTGCCAGGCTCGCGAAGATCGAAATGCCTTTCACGGCGGATGGGTTGATCATAGTAATGCAACCGCCGTCGAAATTGCCATATCGTGGGAAAGGGCCTTGTCCGTAAACAGGGGGGTGGACGATCAGGGGCTGGCGTCCCGTGTGATGCCGGATGTAGAGCGCCGTCTGCCGCCCTATGGTAATGATGGAAGGGACCTGCTGCAGTAGGCCGGTTGCCAGAGGATTCGATGAGATGCTGTCCGGACCGAAGGGGAAGTGCTGCGGCGTGTGGGCCATGTAGATGACCCGGGATGGGGAGATTCTCATGCATGTGTCGAGCAGCAACTGCCCGGGATCGAGGGAGGACACGAGGACCCATGTCGGATCGAACTCGCGTATCTGCTGAGCAACGTACCTGTGCAAGAACGTGCGTTTTGTGACCGCGTGTATCTCTACGCCATCGAGATGGTACGCCTCGACAAACGCCGACGAAGAGACCGGCCTGATGCCGAGAGCGCCAAGCGTGCGGAGGTATGCATCGTAGGTCGCGGGGCCCTGCGGGCCGAACGCCGGGGTCACGATACGACACTCGTGTCCCTGACGGGCCAACTGCTCCATCCAGACTCTGTTCGCTCTGTTCTCGCCGCCGAGGGTAGGAACGTAGAAGATGCTCTGCGACAGGAGGATTCTCATTGGCTCTGTCCTTCGTGCAAGAGGAACGCTTCGATTTGCTCGTCCGTCAGGCCGTCAAGCTTCTCCAAGACCTGAAGGACTTGTTCCGGCTCGGCCCGTTCAATCCGGCGCATCTCGACCACCGACGCCAATTCCTCGATGGTAGGCGCCTCAAAGACATCCTGGATGGATAACTCGAGACCGAGAATACTGTGGATTCGCGACAAGACCTGTGTAGCGAGCAGGGAATGCCCGCCCATGTCAAAGAAGTTATGCCGTACACCTACAGAGGGCATCGCCAGGAGGTCTTTCCAGATATTACATAAGGTCTTCTCGATGGGGGTGCGTGGGGGGATGTGATCGTGCATGGCGTCGGCACCCGCGACGTATGGTTTCTTTGCTTCCATATCCTTGAGAACCAGCTCGATGCTGTGCAGCTCTGCCGCGATCCTGTGAAGAAGGTGAGACTGTGCCCGGTTCTGAGGAATATCCGCCGCCTCGATCAGGCGAGGAGCAGTCGATATCGGTCGTTCTTCGGATGCCGCGTCAGGGTCGAGCGTTACGCCCATCGCGGATTCGGTCGGGAATCCAAAGACAAGGTCGTCGCCGTCGGGTTGTCCGGAACCGATTTGCAGACTGTTCAGGAACTCCAAGGCGGGCTGATTCCGTTCCGTCGAGTGGTATCTTACGTTCACCCGTGGGATATTTCGCTGCTTTGCGATTCGGCCAAGCTCCCGGAGCATGCGATGCTCCACCCCTCGGCCCAGCACACGGCAGCTTAACAGGAAGGCATCCAACTCAATGGCGTCGGGGGTCGTGCCCAAGATCATGATCCCTACGAGGCCGTAATCGCCGAAGCGATCCTTCACTTTGACAACCAGATATTCACGCTCGCCTGAGGAGTGGATCCTTTGCATTTCCGACTCACAACAGCGAACCGCCGTGCAGTTGAACTGGTTTGTGCGATTCATCAGTTGTACCGCTCTCGGGATCTCATCCGGCGACATCGGCTGGATTCGAACGTCCAAATCGAGCCCGGCCAGGAACTCGCGAAACGTCAGGGATTCTCTCTCGAATCGCAGCCTGGCGGCGTTCTGCCCGTAGAATGTGGCCCGCGTCCGGTCCTCTCCGGTGATTGTCAGATGATCGAAAGGCCAGAAGTGACCGAGAAACGTGGGAACGGCGCGCACCTCGTCAGGAAGTTGAACGGCCAGGACCTCGGGCAGTTCGGCACGAACCTCCGCACACTCGATCGGATTGTCGTCCACAAAAATGAAGCTGTCCAAGCCAAGGTTCAATTCGTTGGCGAGCGACCTGAGATTGTGGGGCTTGTGCGTCCAGTTGAGACGCCAGGATAGGATATGCTCGCGTCTCAACACCATGTTCGGATGCTGATCGAAAACCCGCCACACGTCCAGCTCATTGTTCCTGCTGCAGAGGCACAGGAGCATCCCGGCGTCATGCTGTGCCACCATAAATTGCTGCAGGGCGCGGTACGGGCCGTCGATGTTCACGTCCTCGAGGCGATCCTCACCACAGATTCCATCCCACAAGGTGTGGTCGCAGTCCAGAACGATCGCCTTGTACGGGCGGCTTGTCAGGGCGTAGAGCCTGCGCGCGATCATGGTCGCCAGAGCGGCATGGAACGCGGGTGTATAAGGGATGTGTGCCTCCCTGTCCAGCACAGCATCGAACCATCGCGCGACAGGATAGGTCGTCTGAAGCTCGGAACTGCTCACGCAACAAATGCCCGGCGTCTGGTGTAGATCGGACAGGAGGATCTCTTCCAGATTGCGAAAGATCGGGGCAAACTCGCTGTTCTCGACCACAGCCGGAGACACAGGACACATCACGGCCAGGAGCGGCACCGTCGATCGGCTCGCCGCGGACCGCATGGCGGCCAGAAAGTCCCGGGCCTTGCGCTCCAACTCGCCCCGTTGCAGATTGATGCTGATGTCGCCGTCGTCCCGGGACCTGATCCAATCATCCGGTTTCAGAAGTACGACATTCAGGCCGTCTTCATTGGTCAGGAGAAGACTCGCGGGTTCGAGTAGCTGTTGGAATACCTGGTTATAAGGGGCGAACCGTATGCGAGCCTCAAGTCCGAGTTCGCGGATCCAATAGGCAAGGGCAGGCTCGAGCGGCTCGGCCGTGAATGTGGCCGCAATGGCGATTGTCGTTTCTCGTCCTGTCGGGGCCATCATGCTCCCTCTATCGACTGCTGAGACGTCGATCGGTCCCATTCGTCACGGTCCTGACGTGAGCATCATCAAAGTATGCTGTAGTCTCACCCTCCAGGAGAAGGCCAACGCCCCCTGTGATATCACGGTCCACATTCCATTGAACCAGCTCCGCATTGTCCAGACGCACCGTGATGACTCTCGCATGGAGCGTCACCTCCACCTGGTGCCAGACATCGGGCTGATACGCGGTGTGAAATGTTGTGAGCGGTTCTGTTGTTCCGTCCTCCTGTCGGACGAGCTGCATCTCCACGTCGTCCGGTCCTTCCGTCGGTTTCCATTTCAGTTGATGAAAGTGATTCGGGTCGTGCACGCCGAACAGGAGTCCTACGGCCGCCCGAGCGTCCTCGGTGGGTGCTGTCTTGACGGCCACACGGAATGAGTAATCGGACCAGTCATCCGCACGATAGAGGATCGCCGCCGAATCCTTCGACCGGCCGATGAGGGCATTCTCAACGTAACGATATTGCACGGTCGGTTTCTTGACGGCCCAGTCTCCACGGATGACCTCCCAGCTCGCAAAATTGCCCACGTGACATCCGTCGAACCCGTCGTAGAAGACATCGGAAAACACGACGCTGCAATCGTCCGGCGTAACGGTGGCGGAGTTAATGAAGAGCACGTTCTGCAGAGAGATATTGTCGCTATGGTTGGAGATATGGAGCAGGTGCGCGCCTTTGTTCAAGGGGATGCTGAACCCCCTGACCCAATGCCACTTCCGATAGACCGGATCGTTCCCGATGATGGCTCGTTCGTGTTGATCCACCTTCGCGAAGACGGCGTTGGTGCATTTGTCGAACCAGAGGGCGTTGGCCCACACGTAATACCTTCCATCTTCCGGCACATAGAAGCGGTAGGTGGCCTCACCGCCTGCCTGGCCTTTCCAGCCCGCGCCCACATTCGGTGCGATGCGCAGACCCTCCTGGCCCATCTCTCCCACGATCGCAATTTCGAACGGCCATACGATCGATTCCGGTTTGCCCAGATCGACATTGACGCTGAAGGCCCGCCCCGCCGTGGTGTCGATTGCTGTGTAGCCGTAAACCAATATACAGGCCGACAGGAATAGAATCGCAGGAATCCTCTTAGTCACTTGCATGGGATGATGCCTCAAGGAGCGCATGTGTTTTCGCGATCAATGCCAGCACGAATGCGAAGGCGATCAAGACGCCGTTGTAGTGTACTGAAGAGAAGACGTTTGTTGTGCATGCAGCCGCCAGACCGGCCAGACCCGCCGAGGCAAACGTGTGTACGCCACCGCCGGAGGCGCCGGCCATGTCACCCAGCGAACGAAGGGCCATTCGGAAGTAGGCGAGGATCGTCCAACTGAAGCAGACCAGGCCCGGAATGCCCAGCTCGGCCGCACAGGCCAGCCATCCGTTCTGGTCAAAAGCCTCGAGCGTATTGAGCTTGGGCAGCCGGTAGTAATACTCGCTGCGATAATCGTTGATGGATCCGGCACCGGTTCCCACGGCGCCACGTTCCGCGAGCAGGTTGATTTCCGCCTGCCATTCTATGTAGCGCTGCCGCAAGTCATCCGCCTTCCGCTCCACGAGACTCACATCATCGCGAATCGTGCCCCTCACCGGCGGAGGGAATACAACGGCCGACGTGCTGCCAAGGGCCAGAGCGCCCAGCGCCAAACCTCTCGCCCGCCCGCCTCGGGCAGTGAGCAGGAATACTGCCACACCTGCGGCAATCCCGGCGATCGCTCCGACCGTCGCACAGGAAGCAGTCGCTGCAAGCAGCAGCACGGCCCCGACGGCGCGTCTCCAACCTGTATGCTGCAGGAGGTAGATGCTGCATAGAGGGGAAAGTATGCCTGTATAGGTGCCGTACTTATACCCGCTCTCATAGAAACAGAAGCTGTCGCGTCTGAAACCGTATCGCGCGGCCAGGCAGCCACCCACGCTGAGAACCGTCGCGACCGTTGCCGCGCCCAGGAGGATTGAGACGGATCTCCGGTCGGACATCGCCGTGTGAAGCAGTGCGTATCCGCCGACCAGCATCAGGCCTGACTTCGCCGTGTGGCTGAAGGCTCGTCCGGCGTCGTGTGCGAACGCCACGGATAACAGGCAGATGGTGAGAAAGGCCAGTACGCTTACGTGGGGCAGTGAGCCCACAATCGCATCAAGGCCGCGCTGCCATAGGGCATAGCTCCCCGCAAGTACAATCCAGGCCGCTGCCGCCAGGTTCGGGGGGCACGCCATTTGCCACGTCTTGCTCTGCTCAAAGGGCCAGAAATGCACCGCCGAGAGTCCAATGGCGGCGATGGCCAGTACGAACGCGAGCTTATGGGAGGGCGCACCGCACGGGTGAATTTCTGCCGCAACGGCATTCCCTTCACCGTTCCGGATGCATTCTTGTGTCATCTCCATGAGAACTCATCTGTGGTCTGCACACTTTGCCCTTCATTACTTGTCCAGCGGCCCAAGCGAAGATTTGTTGATACGAATTCAGCCCTTTCGCGACCGATGCCGGCTGTGTGGGGCCCGCCCTGCGCGACGGCTAAACGCCGGCGGGGATCAGCAGACCTTCACAGGGAATGAACACCACACTCACGAACTCTATCGGCCTTGCGCGCGGGTCGTGGCGATTTGGAGAATTCCACTTCAGCAGGATCCTCGCCGCTGTGGGAGGCTGGTCGTCGGACTCATAGGCTTGCTGCCACGAATCCACAGAGACCCCATCGTTCGAGGGAAAGACCCAGACCCCAAACTCCATCAGATTCTCGACAAGCACGTCTGAGACCTCCTGTCCGACCGGTTTCTCACCTGCACAGAGTACTTCCACTCGCCGCAGCACCGTACGGCCCGTGTCTTGATCCTTCCCAAAGCGATAGGATACCCTTGCCGGTCGGGAGGATGTGATGTCGCTCCGCCACGCGGGGGTGAGCGTAAGGAAAGAGAGTTCCCTGGCCCCATCCGATCCCGCAGTCAATCGAAAGGCGCGATCGCTGCCGGCCTCCTCACCGTCAAGGTTCATCGGCGGCATATACAAGCCGGACAGCTCCTCACGCAGAGCCTCTGTCAAGACACGTGCCATGTAATAGGCCCCTCGATCATCCTCGGCCTGCGACCACAAGGCGTGTGCCTGCCGGTACGCGGCGTGGATCCCGAGGACCAGTACAGACGTGATGAGCATGACGATCAGGATCTCCACCAGTGTAAAACCACGACTGCTCATCCACGGTCCCCCGCCTATCGTTGTTCGCTGAACGAGTGCATATGAACCAGCGAAAACAGGTCGTATTGCTGCTGCCTCTGTTGCTCAGGCCATCTCACGCGCACGTGGACGGCACCGAGGCTCTCGACGGGCGTTGGCACGACGCGTACACGCCACTGATAGAGGCCCTCTGTGCCTTGACGGGTTTCAAAGGCCCGGTTGTGGTTCAGGTAAGTCTCCGTTAGAAGTCGCTCGGCCAGCAGCACCGACCGGGTCAATACTCGTGCGTGGTGAGTCGCCCCTGCGCACGTGCGCAGCGCGCCGAAGACTGCGAGGATCGTGATCCCCAGAAGCGTCAGCGCCACGATGACCTCGACCATGGTGAAGGCACGCCCGGTCCGACCATACGGAGGCCCATCCGTGTTTTGCCTTCGGTTATTCCGATTGATCCTCAATACCGACTCCTCTGCCTGCGATCCTGATGGTTTCCAGGGTATCCCGGGTGGCCAGCGAAAGGGATGCATGGGGCCATGCCCGGGCCGGATCGAAAACAAGACAGTACCGGTTCTTCTGTGACGCCGTGAGTCCTTCGAAATCAACGATATGCACTCCCGGCGCCAAGCGGCGGGACATCGCCCGACTGTCTTGCAGCGGCTCGAAATCCTGCTTGTGAACGCCTGTTGCGGCCTCGATGACATAGCTGCCGTTCGCGCAGTCGATGACCAGCCGAGACCGCGTCTTCGTATCCATCGTATAGTTCATTGCATATTTCACCGCCTCGACCATATCCCCGCACGCCTGCTCCAGTTTCAGGCCATTATTGCTCCGGGTGGCATGCGGTACTGCAACTGCCACCATGGCCGAAATGATGACCAGGACGATGATCAACTCGGTGAGCGTGAAGGCATCAGCGGTAGGGCGCCTCTTGATCCATCTGAGGGATGTCGTGGTTTGTGACATCATCGTTGTTCCCAGGAGTTCCGTCGGGTCCGGCGGAGACAATATCGTACAGGGTTTCGGAAGCCGTTAACTCGCTTGGGTAGCTGTAGCGGTAAGGATTGCCCCACGGATCGGGTGGGACCGCCACGCTCTTGAGATAGGGTCCGCGCCAGTTGCTCACCTGGGGATTCTGGATCAGTGCCGTCAGCCCTTCCTCCGTGGTCGGATAGCGCCCCGTATCCTGCTCGAACAGGTCGATGGCGACTCCGAACGTCCCGATAATCGTCTGGCGGGCCGCCACGAGTCTCGCCTCGCGGGATCGGCCGAAGAACCGAGGCATGACCACCGCCGCCAGTACGCTGATGATCGTGATGACCAGCAGCAATTCGATCAACGTGAATGCCCGGCTCCCAAGTCTTCGTCTGTCGCACTCGATCATCGCTGTCTGCTCCTTTCGATCTATCGTACCATCGTGCCCGTCTCAAAAATGGGCAGGAGGATTGCCATCACCACGAACCCGATCACTCCGCCGAGCAGCACGATCATAATCGGGCCCAACAGGCTGGTCATGGAACTGATGGCGGCCTCACAATCCTGGTCGTACATATCCGCTACTTCCAGCAGCATCTCGGGCAACGTGCCTGAATCCTCTCCGACGGCAACCATGTTGGCCGTGACCTCACTGAAGGAATGCTGCTCGGTGATGGCTTGGGCCAGGGTCGCCCCCTTGAGGATGGCCTGCTCGACGTTGGCGATCTCTCTCCGGAATGCGCGATTGTTCGTGGTTCCCTGCGTGGTGTTGACGGCCGCCACGATGCGTACGCCGCCGCGGAGCAGAGATCCAAGGGTCCGGGTGAAACGCGCCAACTGGAGCTTGCGGTTGAGCTTTCCCACGCCGGGAGCCTGCAGCAGCAGCCGGTCAATCACAAGACGGATGTGCTCCTCTCGTGCAGCGACAACCATCAGGCCCGCGAGGCCCGCCGTCGCGATGGCGAGCACCCACCAGGAATTTCGAACGAAGTCCGTGGTCAGCATCAGCACCCGCGTGGGCAGAGGCAATGCCTGATTGGCATTGACGAAGAGCTCGACGAACTTCGGAATCACGAAGGTTGTGAGCACGCCCACAACGGCGGCGCTGACCAGCAGGAGAAAGATCGGGTAGATCAGCGCGGCCTTGATTCGCGCGTTCACAGAGGCCTGGGTCTTCAGTTGGCCGGACAGTACCGAAAGCGTCTCGGCCAGCGTCCCGGATTCTTCCGCCGCGGCGATGATTGCCGCGTAGACCCGCGAGAATGCCCGTGGATGTCTCATCATGGCCTCCGAGAGCGAGCTGGATTGTTCGATGTCATCGTCCAGTTGGCGAATCACCGACGCCAGGTATCTGTTCTCCGTCTGCTTGGACAGCGTCTTGAGCGCAATGCTGAGTTGCATGCCGGCGTGGAGCAGAGTCGCCAATTGGCGCGTGAAGATCGCCTTCTCGCGGATGCCGACGCGCGCGCCGAGACCCGCATTCGAGCGCAGCAGAGTTGCGAGGCGACCGGCCTGCCGGACGCTGATTGGAAAGTAGCCCTTCTGCTTCAGGGCGTTGACAACCATCTCTCGTCGCTCGGCGAGCATGTCGCCGGAGACCAGAACGCCACCATCAGTCTTTGCCTGATATGTGTAGCTCAACATAGCCCAAGACAGCGTCGGCCACCCAAAAATCTCCTCTGGCCTCCGCACGCTCAGCGTTTACAGGAAGCCTCGTGTTGACATCGACGGGACAAAATTCTCCGTGCGGAGGCACGCACCTGTTCACCGACGGGAGGCCAAGGGGTCCCCAACGCGTAATGATGCATTGGGGAACCCCAGTCGGATGTGCTCAAACGGGGTATTCGCCTACCATGGGCACAGCCGCGTGATTTCGCACCAGCCATTATCAACACGGAGGGCTCGTAGACCGCTTCAGCCGTAGAACAGGGATCGTTCTTGACGAAAATCCCCGGGATTCGGAGACAGGGATGCCCCGGCGGGGGGCCCCGAAACGCAAGATGCCGCATTTTGGGAACCCCGGTTCGCTGCGTGAACACTGAACACGGGTGGCTTGCATGGCTCGCATTGTCCTTGTCAACTCGGAGGGCGGAATCGGCGGCGCTGAGACCAGTCTGCTGCTGCTTCTGAAGCACCTGTGCGGGCGCTTTGCCCTCAGCGTGGCCTGTCCTGCGCCGAGTCCGCTGTCGGCCGCTGTCGCGTCTCTGGGGATTGATCATCACGCCATCCCTGAACCGCCGAGGGTTTCGCATGGCTCGCCATGCCGCGGGGCGGCTCGTGCCGCCTACGAGGCGGCGACGGTCTGCAGGCTCACGCGGGCGATCCGGAGAACGGGGGCGAACCTCGTTCATGCAAACAGCTTATATGCCGGCGTTACTTCGCTGGCGGCGGCCGTCGTCACCAGGCGGCGACTGCTACTGCACGCCCGCGACTTGGCGGATTTCGGAATTCTGACCCGCCTGTTCGGCCGCTGTTCCAATTGCATTGTCGCCGTAAGCCACGCCGTCAGGCGTGCGCTGATCTCCAGGGGAGTCCATCCGGACAAGATCGAAGTCGTATACAACGGATTGGATTGCACATCCCCCGGTCCCAAGGAGGCTTTCCGCTCGGCCTGCAAGGGGCGTAATTTCACCTTCGCGCACATCGGACAGTTCGTGCCGTGGAAGAATCACGCTGCTTTCCTCCGGGCGGCGGCACAAGTCGCGCCCGAACTGCCGCAGGCGCGGTTTGCCATCGTCGGAGACGACCTCTTCCAGCGGGATGGGACCTACAAGGAGGCGGTGCACCAATTTGCGGAACGTTCCTCTGCGGCCGAGAGGATTCAGTTCTGGGGCTGGCGGGAGGACATGGAGGAGGTATGGCCGGCGATTGACTGCCTGGTGCATACGGCTGAGCGTGAGGCGTTCGGTCGGGTCGTCATTGAAGCGATGGCGCACCGGGTGCCGGTGATCGCCGTGGCGAGCGGCGGTCCGGCGGAGATCCTTCAAGCGAATCGGACCGGTCTGCTCGCACCGCCCGGAGACCTCCGGGCCCTCGTCGAGGCAATGCTCCGAGTGGCCCGCGACCGGGAACTCGCCGACAGGATCGCCGAGGCAGGGTATCACCATGCGCTGTCCAATTTCACGGCATGCCAAACCGCAGCCCGCGTGCAGGGGATCTATGAGAGCATTCTGTCCACATGAGACGCTCATGAGAATCGGTCTGAGTTTTCACAGTGCCGACGGCTATCCCTCGGGTGTGGAGTATTACGCGCTGGGTTTGCTCAGAGGGCTCTTGGGCATCGATACGAAGAATGAATACCTGGTGTATGTGAATCAGCCGGATCTTGTGAAGCAGAGCATCCCGCCGGCACCGAATCTGACGGTTATCCCCGCAACGCATTGTAGAACGCGGATTGCCCGGATCTTGTGGGAGCACACGGAGTTGCCTCGCCTATGCGCGCGGCACGGACTCGACGTGCTGCACTGCACGAGCTACGTGTGTCCGGCGATCAGAACTTCGGTCCCCTACGTTGTCACCATTCACGACACGCTTGCCCTCGACCGGCCCGGATGGTGCAAACCCACGAACGTGTTGTATTTTCAGCTCGCATTGAGACGTTCGGCACAAGTCGCCTCTCGCATTATCTCCGTCTCGCAGCAGACGGCTCGGGACCTGTGTCGCCGGACAAGCGTGGCGCCGTCAAACATTCGCGTCGTGTACGCCGGCGTTGATGACGTATTCTGTACCGACGGAGGTGTGCTTCGTCGGCGCCGGGTGCGGGAACGCTATTCTTTGCCCGACCGGTACATACTTTATGTGGGCAACATCGAGCCGAAGAAGAATGTATCCACTATGTTGAGAGTCCAAAATCAACTCCACGAGCGGGGTCTGCCTCACAAGCTCGTCATTGCGGGCAAGCGCTCGTGGAGGGCGCGAAGTGAGCTCAAGGGCGTGGAACGCGGGGTCGCCTCGGGAGGGGTGGTCTGGATTGGATACGCAGACCGGGGCGACCTCCCCTCTATTTACCAGATGGCGGATGTCTTTCTCTTCCCATCTCTCCACGAGGGTTTTGGATTCCCTCCTCTCGAGGCGATGGCTTGCGGAACGCCTGTTGTCTCGTCGTCGCGCGGAGCCTTGGCGGAAACGGCGGCCGCCGCGGCGATTCTGGTGGATCCGGACGATTCGGAACAAATCGCCGCGGCCGTAATCGCAGCCATCATCGATCCTCAGTTGAGAGACAGACACGTCAATCTGGGTTTACAGCAGAGCGGCAAGTTCACGTGGGCGAGTAGCGCCAGAGCGACACTTTCTGTGTATGAGGAGGTGAGCGGCGGTGACGGGTGATTCCGGGTACGGCAGGGCCTCAAAATACCTCCACAGCCGGAGCAAACGATGCCTCGATATTGTCGTGAGTCTGCTGCTGCTGTTGCCGGCCATAGTCGTCATGGCATGTGCGGGTCTGCTGATCCTGGTGAGAGAGGGGCGACCGATCCTGTTTCTTCAGGACCGCGTGGGGAAGAACGGCGAGTTGTTCCGGATGCCCAAGCTGCGAACGCTGCGAACGGATGCCGATCCATACGTGCCTCCGGCGGGACACGACCTCTCGTCCCATGTCACCGCTACGGGCGGCCCGTTGCGCAGGCACCATCTGGACGAGTTGCCTCAGTTGTTTACCGTGCTGGCCGGCCGGATGAGTCTTGTGGGGCCGCGTCCGGAGTTGCCCGGCGTCGTGGCGACGTACAGCCCTTTCCAAAGAACACGGCTTCTGATGAAGCCCGGTCTCACGGGACTGTGGCAGGTCATGGCGGATCACAATGTGCCGATCCACAGGGATCTGAAATACGACCTCTACTACCTTCGCAAGGCGAGTCTATGGCTCGATGTCCGGCTCCTGATCCTGACGATCCCTTTTGTTGTCAGCCCGCGGAGAAACGGCCTGTGAAACTGGCGTACATTCTATCGACCTTTCCCTGCCGCAGTGAGATCTTCGCGGCCAGGGAGATTGCCGAGTTGCAGCGGCAGGGATTCGCGATCACGGTATTCGCCGCCTCCGGGGACAAGGCTCTAACTGCCCATGGTGCCCCACCAGCCGTTGTCTACCGTCCCCGTGCATGTTCCCCCGGGGCACTCACAGGAATCCTCTATCTCATTGCCCGGCGCCCCTTCGGCATGCTCCGACTGCTTCTTCTGGCAGGGGCTCTGCTCCTCGAGTGTCCTGGCGAGGCAAAGACGGTCGCCTGCAATCTTCACACGATTGGCGCCTTTGCCCGGCGTCTGGATCGAGAAGCCATCCGGCACGTGCATGCGTATTTCCTGAGCTGGCCGGCGTGTATCGGATTGGCGTTGGCGGCGGTCACGGGCGCCGGCTTCAGCATCGCCGCGCATGCGAGGGATGTATTCGTAGAGCACGGTGCGGTACGGTTGAAGGTCGCGCGTGCGAAGTTCCTCGTGGCTTGCACGCGACAGGCGGCGGAACATCTCAAGAGCCGGTTGCCCACAACGCACCACGCCAGGCTTTCTGTCTGCCATCATGGTGTGGATGCCCCGCGCGCTCCCCGGCGCCCGCGCGACGGAGGTACGAGTGCGTATACACTCGCATCCGTCGGACGTCTCGTTCCGAAGAAGGGCCATGGCGATCTTGTGCGGGCCTTTGCGTTGATCGCCGACAGATGGCCCCACGGCAAGTTGATCATCGCCGGGTCGGGTCCGGAGCGGGAGCAGATAGAACAGTTGATAGGGCAACGGGGGCTGGGCGAACGCGTGCAGTTGCCCGGATGGCTGGATCCGGATGCGACAAAGGACCTCATTCGAACGGCCGATTTGCTGATTGTCCCTTCAGTGGTCGCCCCCGACGGCGATCGAGACGGGATTCCCAATGTGATTCTGGAGGCGCTCGCCGCGGGGACGCCGGTTGTGGCCACGCGTCTGGAGGGAATCGCCGAGGCCATCATCGATGGATGGAACGGGCTTCTGGTGGACCCGGGCGACATCAGCCAGATGGCCTCCGCGATCGAGAGGGTTCTCGACAGCCCGCAGCTCTGGGAGGCCTTTTCGGTTGCGGCTCGTCGAACGGCGGCACGACGGTTCGGTATCACCCGGAACGTCAGGCAATTGGCAGACTTATTCATGAGTCAGGGCACTGCGGCATGATCAGGATCGCTCACATCTGTGAAGGGTTCGTCGGCGGGCTCTGCACCCATTTGTGCATCGTTCTGCCGAGATTGGTCGCGAGGGGATTTGACGTTACACTGATCGTCTCGCTGGGCCGTTCCTCTCCGGATGTGGACGCACGTGTGGCCGAGCTGCGCCGAAGCGGTGTTGAGGTGCGCATCATGCCGATGCTCCGGGGAATCCGTCCACTCAAGGATGTGCGCTCGCTTCTCGCGATTTGCGGAGTGCTGTCGCATGCTCCATTCGATATCGTCCATACGCACGGCTCCAAGGCCGGTGCCTTAGGTCGAGTCGCGGCGGTCATGGCCGGCAATCGCATCCGCCTGCATAGCCCGCACTGCTTCGCCTTTCTGCGGAACGGCCGCCCGCCTGTGAGACTCGCCTACCTTGGAGCTGAGAGACTCCTTGGTCCGCTGACCACTCACCTGGTCGCCGTGGCGCCTTCGGAGGCTCGGATCGCCGCACGATATCATATTGTTCCTCCCGGCAAGTGCAGCGTCGTGAGGAACGCCTTGCCGAACGGGAGCGGCCCCATCGAGACGCCGGGGGCGGACAGGCGACCGGACTTGAATCCGCCCTCACCCGCGTGCTCTCTCCGGACCGTCACAACCGTATGCCGGTTGGTCGATTACAAGGGCGTGTTCAGGTTTCTGCACGCCGCCCAGCTATCCCGATCACGATGTGCCCGATTTCTCCTGGCCGGAGACGGCGAACTCAAGGAGACCGCACACAGGTTCGTCGCGGCGAATCATCTGGAGCAGCGAGTTCGTCTGCTCGGCTACATCCGCAATATGGCGTCTATCTACGCGCGCTCCGACGTCGTGGCGCTGTGTTCGGATGCGGAAGCGGCGCCGTATTGCCTCCTCGAAGCTATGCGCGCCCGCTGCGCGATTGTAGCGACGGCGGTCGTCGGCAACAGGGAACTGGTGACTCATAACAGGACCGGGCTTCTGGTCGGACCGGACCCGGCGCAGATCGCGACGGCGATTGATGATCTGCTCGCAGACGAGCGGAAGCGGCGTGATCTGACAGACGCCGCACACCGCTACTTTCGCGAGCATCACAGCATCGAAAAGCAGATATCGGGTCTGTGTGACATCTATGAACGACTCTACCATGGAGAAGAGCATTGCGTTCGGCACCGGCCGTAGAGAGGGACGTGGCGGCGAGCTCCTCTGGTGACCGGCTTCGGCTGGCGAGGGTCGCGCTGAACCTCTCGACGATTGCGGTTCTCGCGAAGGTCTTCGGATTCGCCGAGAAGTTTGTGGTTGCCCGATTCTTCGGCACGGGCGATACGGCCGATGTATACTTTGCGGTCACCGGCATTGTGCTGTCCATCGTATGGTTGGTTCGTGAGCTGGTGAACCCATCCCTTCTGCCGGTCTTTGTCGCCGGCCTGGCCTCCGAGGGCAATGAGCCGGGCCTTCTGTTCAGGCGAGTGTTCCTGTCGACGGCGAGGCTGCTGGTGCTGATCGCGATTGGCGTTGTCATCTTCGCACCACTGCTGACCCGTGCGTTGGTGCCAGGATTCACCGGCATGAAGTGGCAAACGGCCTGCCGATTGCTGCGCGTGCTCGCGCCGGCGATGCCGTTCCTCGGCTTGAGCATGGTGGTGTACACGGTCCTCAACGCGCACAAGCAGTTTATCAGAGCGGCCGTGCCGGAAGCAGCCTTCAAGCTCCTTGTCGTCCTCGGTCTTCTGGCGTTGCTGCCGATGGCCGGTATCTATGCGCTGGCCATCGTGATGAGCGCGGGGGGCGCCCTTTGCCTTCTGGTTCAGCTTTCCTTCGTCCCGGAGCGACGGTTCATTTGGGCCGTCCGCGCGGATGGGCGCGCCGATGCCGCGTTTCGACAGGTGAGACGACTGATGCATCCTCTGCTGGTCGGGGTCCTCTTCTCGCACATCAATGGTCTTGTCGACAACGTTCTCGCCTCAACTCTGCCGACCGGACAACTGTCCTTCCTCGGCTATTCCAAAAAGCTGATCGACGCCTTGCTTCTCATAGGCCCCGTTGCGCTCGCAACCGTGATCTATTCGCACCTTTCACACCTTGCTTGCACGAATGACTACCGGAGCTTCGCGGCCCTGATGGGACGGGCCTGCCGACTGCTGATTTACCTGAGCGTGCCGGCTGCGTGTATCCTGGTGACCCTGAGAAGGCCATTGATCGGCCTGTTGTTTCAGCGGGGGCAGTTCGGGATCGATTCGACGTTGGGCACCTCCGAGGCGTTTCTGGTCTATGCGATTGGTTTGACCGTCTTGTCTCTGGAGACCCTGCTGGTGCACGGTTTCTTTGCGATGTCCGATACGAAGACGCCCATCAAGATAGGAATCCTCTGTTCGCTCGTGGATGTCGCCCTCGCACTGATCCTGCTGCGACCTCTACAGTACCTCGGCATTGCATGGGCGTTTGTGATTGCCCGGACGCTCAAGGTGGTGCTGCTTGGCATCCTGTTGAACAGGCGGCTCGCGGGTGTCTTCGGGTCAGACATCGCAGGCTTTGCCGTGCGGCTGGCTCTCTGTACGTTCGGACTGTGGGCAACGTTGAAGCTGCTCGTGAATCTCCATTGTTCCGACTCATTCATCCACACCGCTTTTGTCGGCCTTCTACTGCCCGCGGTCAGTGCGGGACTGATATTTGCCCTATGCTCGCACCTGTTGCGAATCGAGGAGTTCAAAGCCGTGACGGCGCTGATGAGGCACGGCAGGGCCGCCGTGAAGACGTTATCGAGAGGGTCGAAATGACGCATGAGACTGTCATGGCTCGTTGTGAACGTACGAGAGCGGATTCTCTGGTTGCCGTTGCAACCGCGTGTCTGCCGGTTCTTGCGATAGCAGCAGCCTGCGCCGCCGCGTTCATGAAGGGATTGCCGATTGTGATCGAACGGCCGGGTGTCTTGATCGCGGCATCAATTCTGATTCTCTTGCCTTCCCCACGTGAGCTTGTGCGAATTCTCCAGAGCGTCACGGCTCTGTATCTTGTCTGTGTGTTGATCAATGAGACGCACCTGCGATACCTGGCGATTCCGGGCCTGTCCTCGGGTATCCGAATTTCATGCAGCGTCCTACCATTGGCTTTGCTTGCTGCAGGGTGCCTCGCGGATCGATGGCCCACATACGCGAACGACGGGAGATCCTTGCTATCCTCTCTACGGGGAGCATGGGTTTTGGCCGGGGGGATCGTCATCGCCCACATGGCCGTGCTTGGGCTGCTCCTGTACAGATTCTATGGCTATGGATACGAGCAGGACCTGCGGGTTCTGGGCAGCCTCGCACTGTACTACCTGGTCTTCCTCGGCGCGTGGCGACCGTTGCGCCGGCCATGGGTACGGCGAGCTATCGGGCTCATTCTCGTCATCTTCTACGCAACGGTCGCCGCAGGCGAGGGGTAGCTGATGTTCTCCAGACTTACGAATCTCCAGAGTCATTTTCGCGCCGACGGCGAGGAACTCGTGTCACAGCTCTTTCAGCAGCACCTCGCGCACGACGATTCTCATCTGTGCGAACTCGTCGCCGGGATGGACCTGGAAGCCGATCTTCCCGGAGTCGGTCGTGGTGTCGTAGACGTCTGCGACCTGCCGATCATTGAGCCAGATCTGCAGATGATCTCGCTCCGCCCGGATCTTGATCGTGTTCCAGCCTTCGTGGTTCTCGAGGGTCTTGTCGGCATTGATGGCCAGGAACAGCTTGCCCGGGCAATACAGGGTCCCCGAATAGGCTTCGGGGTTCTTGTATTCGAGGATGTCGGCCTGATATGCCTTGTCCGGTGACTGGTATCGGAACCAAACCCCGCTGTTGCACGGCCACTGGACGTGGTAGGTGACGATCGCTTCGAAGTCGCCGTAGCCGGCGGCTGTGAACAAGTCGCCCGGCGCGTTGTTGCGGCCCTGCGTGCCGACGAGCAGCCCATCCTCGACCCCCCAGAGCGCCTCGCCGCTCGTCTCCCACCCGGTCAGGTCCTTGCCGTTGAACAGCTTTGCATATCCCTCGCGTGCGGCGGCGCCGGCGGCAGCTTCCTTCTCGGCCGACGCGTGACAGCCGGCCAGTATCAGCGATCCGAGGGCCAACATCGTAACCAGCGTGCTCTTTGACATGTGTGTTCCTTTCCCTTGCTTGGTATGCTCTCCGAGTTCCGTGCGCGGCGTCACTTCTGGTCCTGCCAGATATCGGTGGTCCTGGCCTGCACATCCGGCATGGCCGGCAGGGGGGCACTCGGCACGGGCTCGTACCAGAAGGTGGCCGTGGACCAGTCGTCCGACACCTCCGCCAGGCCGCCTTTCCAGGCGATTTGCTGAATGGTGATACGGGCCTCTTTCTTCCAGTAGATCGGGTCGGGCAGGTGCCAGCGATACATCGAGACGAAATCATTCTGATTGAGGTTGCAGCCGTTGTAGAGGTACGGCGTTTGCTGCATCCCGTAGGACAGCCCGACGTAATCCTCGCTGCCGGTACCGACGATGGTGGGAAACGCGGTGTCCCCGTCCATGTAGATCTTGATCTCGCCTTCGCCCCACCACTGGCCCGGATGCATGTTGCGAATGCCGATCAATGCGCCGATGTACCGTCCCTTGCCGGTCCGCGGGGGCAGCAATTCGAAATCCTGTTTTTCCGTAGTGGGATTCTCTCTTGCGAAGAGTACGTGGAGACGCCCGACGTCGGAGGGATGCTTGTCTTCGATCGTATAGTCGATCTGGTAGAACAGGGGGACGTTCTCCTTGCCTTCGTTCGTCAGTGTGATCTTCGCCCTCTCCGTAAACGGCATAGGCAGCCAGATGTTCATGCCGGCGTTGCGGCCCAACGAATGAGCGGCGGAAAAGTATGGCATCACCTTGCCGTGCGCAAAGCCCATGAAGTCTCCGATGGGACATTCGACGCTGGGATGCGCCTGATCCTCCCACCAGGCCCGAATGACAAGGCTGCGCAGGTTCATGGGGTTATTCGACGTGGTCATCCAGATGTGGCGGATCGTGCCGGGGCCCTTGATGTTGCAGAGCTGGACCTCCTGACCGGCGTTTAGCGTAATGGCCGGGGCGCCCTTGCGCCCGACGCCGAGCTTGCTTGCGGCCTTGCCCCCCTCGCCCGGAGCGCCGGTCGGATTCTCAAAGCAGATCGATCGCGAGACCAGCCCCGTGTCCAGCAAGTACGGCTCCGTCGTGAGGTCGCCCGTCTTGGCGAATGTACCTGTCGTGGACTGACACGACGCCGTTGCGAGGGCGAGGAGAGCGACCAGAACGTACAGCGAGATTTGTGGGGGGATCCGTCTCGTCATGACTTGTCCTTTCCATGCAGATTTCGTTTTCACGTTGTCGCCAATCCATCGGGCTTGGGCACGAGTGTACCGCCCGGCGCCGGCGTCGTCAAGCACGGCGATAGACGCGCGTATTGCCTGCGAGATCCGCATGGAATACCATGGTGCCAATGCTCGAAAGCTCTATCCTCTCGGCTCGGAAGGTTCCGATGAAGCGGATTGTTTCGGCATCACGGCGAACGGATATCCCGGCGTTTTATGGCGACTGGTTCATGCGGCGGGTGCGCGCGGGGTTCGCCGGGGTGGTCAATCCCTTCGGCGGCAAGCGCTACCTCGTGTCCCTCAGGCCGGAGGACGTGAGTTGCTTTGTCTTCTGGTCGAAGGACTTCACGCCCTTTGTCGACCACCTGGAAACGCTCGACCGGCTCGGCTACCGCTTTTACTTCAACTACACGTTCACGGGCGTGCCCTCCGCCTTCGAGAGCGACGTCGACAAACAGGACGCATTGAAGACCCTGAAGTATCTCAGCCAGCGGTACTCGCCGAATCATATTAACTGGCGATTCGATCCGATTGTGCTCTCGACTGTCTCCGATGCCGACTTCTATCTCAGGGCCTTCGAGAAGCTGACGGAGGAGCTGGAGGGAATCGTCGAGCGCTGCTACTTCAGCTTCGTCATGCCGTACAGTAAGGTGAAAAGGAACTTCCAGGAGCTGGAGCGAGCCACAGGCATACGCGTCGTCGATTGCGGCGACGATTACAGGATTGAGCTGGCCAATCGGCTTGCTTCGCTTGCCGAGGCGCGCGGAATCCGAATGTACTCCTGCTGCGGCGATTCCCTCGTTGGCAATCGAATTCAAGAAGCACATTGCATCGATGGAACCCTGATCGAGCAGTTGTTCTTTCCGGAAGGGCTGAGCTACGCCAAGAAACCCACGCGGCAGGGCTGTGGCTGCACCGAAAGCGTCGACATTGGAACGTACGACACCTGTCCTCACGGCTGCGTGTACTGCTATGCCAACGCCAACAAGGCCGTCGCCCGGCGGGCCTTTGAGAGCCACGACCCAGACTCCGCCTTCCTCGGCGTCGGAAGGTCCCAATCCGACGCGTGGATTCGCGAGCTCCAGGACCAGACGCTGTGGTGAACTCGCTGTGCGATTTGCAGCCGACTGCCCCGGAAGACAGAGGATGCGCAGGACCACAGGATGGCCGCGCTCATCGGGAGGCTGGGATGTTTCGTGCGGAGGCGCCGGCGAGCCTCAGGACCAGTTGCTCGATGGCGACCGGGGCTCGGGCCTGGCCGGTTTTCGTGGCGTAGTCGATGGCGGCCAACTCCTCCAGGAGCACGCCGATTTGCGAGAGCGACATCCGCTGGAGTTGTGCAAAGAAGCGGTCCCTGCCGTACCCGATGCGCAGACGCTTGGCGATGTCGGCCGGATTGGTGCGCTTTTCGAACAGGGCCTTGGCCTGGAACATCCGGCGCACGTGGAAGGCGAATGCGCCCACCACCCTGTATTCGGCGCTCTTGTCCTCTGCGAACATGTTCCGCAGGCGTTCGACCGCTTGCGCCGCATTGCCGGCCACCATGGCATCGATGACCTCGAACGCGCCGTAGATCCTATGGTGGCCGATCAGCGACTCCACATGGTCGGCCCGAATCACCTTCTCGCCACGAGCGAACAGGACCAGTTTCTCAATCTCGTTGTAAAGCTGCGCCACCCCTTCCCCGGCCAACTCGACGAGCATCTCGGCCGCATCCCGGTTGAGCCTGACCTTGTGCCGATCGGCCGTGTATCGCACTAGATGATCGGGCAGCTTCCACCTCGTGGGTTGGGTAAGCGCAATAAGTGTGCCGACCTTGGGCAGCATCTTGGCCAGTCTGGTTCGGGCGTCCCAGCTTGAAACCGTCATGACGAGGATGCCTGTCGAAGCGGGCTTCTCAAAATACTTTTCGAGAATGGCACGATGCTTCGAGATGAAACCGTCGGCGCTCCTTACCGCCGCCACGCGCTTATCCGCCAGAAACGGCGTGGTCCGCAATTCGTCGAGCACATCGGAAATGGAGGCCTCGTCCCCATCGACAGCCAAGAGGGCCGTCATGCGCTGTTGCGGGTCGAGCAGCTCATCCAGGAGTTCCTGGTACCTGGCGCCGACGAGCGATTCGTCCTTGCCTGCAATGACGTAAATGTGGTCAGTCATTTGCCGTGAAGCAGGCTGGCGGCACCCATATGTGCCGTTCGACCTATAGGGCCGATGGGACCTATGGCGCCTGCCGCCTTATTTCCCTTTCTTGGTATTTGCCTCGGACTCGGCCTGGGAATCCTCGAGGTCTTCGGCCGCGATCTTTTCGGCGGCGACGAGCTTGTCTTCCGTCTTGAGCTTGATCAGCCGGACGCCCTGTGTGTTGCGGCCGATCGAGCGGATCTCGTCGAGACCGGTCCGGATGACCATGCCGTTGGCGGTGATGAGCATGAGATCATCGCCGGGCAATACGGACTTCAGCGCGACCACCTTGCCGTTGCGGTCGCTGGTCTTGATGTTCTTCAGGCCCAGGCCGCCGCGCGTCTGGGGGCGGTAATTCTCGACGCCTGTCCGCTTGCCGTAGCCGTTCTCGCAGACGGTGAACAGCGCCGCTTTCTCTTCCGGGATCACCATGCCGACGACTTCATCGTTCGGCCGCAGCTTGACGCCGCGGACGCCCCGCGAGGCCCGGCCCATCGAACGGACCTCCTTCTCCTGGAACCGGATGGTCATGCCGTCGCGTGTGCCGAGGATGATATCGTCATGGCCCGTCGTCAGAGCAACGCCGATCAGAGCGTCGTTCGGCTCGAGGTTGATTGCGATGACACCCGTCGAGCGCGGATTGCTGTAGGCATTGAGCCGGGTTTTCTTGACCAGACCATTCTGCGTGGCCATGAGCAACTCCCGTTCGTGGCCCTGCTCGCCATCGAAGCTGCTGATGGCGATGATCGAGGCGATCTCCTGACTCCCAAGGTTCAGCAGGTTGGCGATGCTCCGTCCCTTGCTCTGCCTGGACATGCTCGGGACATCGTAGACGCGCAGCCAGTAACACCGGCCGCGATTCGTGAAGATCAGCAGGTAATCATGCGTCGAGGCGACGAACAGATGCTTGATGAAATCGCCTTCACGGATGTCGGAGCCGATCACGCCTCGGCCGCCGCGACCCTGGCGCCGGTAGGTGTCGATGGGCATCCGCTTGACGTAGCCGGCGTGACTGACCGTGACGATCACGCTCTCCTCGGCGATCAGGTCCTCGACGTCGATGCTCTCGACCGCGGAGGTGATCTGCGTCCGTCGCTTGTCGCCGTACTTGTCCTTGATCTCGTTGATATCCTGCCGGATGAGGTCGAGCAGCACGTTCTCGTCGGCCAGGATGGTCTCGTATCCTTTGATTTGCTCGACGAGGTCCGCGTACTCCTTGGCCAGTTTCTCCATCTCCAGGCCGGTCAGACGCTGCAACTGCATCGTCAGGATCGCATCGGCCTGTGGGCCGGTGAGGAAATGCTTGCCCTTGCTTCTTGATTTGACGAACTCTTCGGGCAGGAGCTTCTTGAGCGTGGCGACCTCGACCAAGCGCAGGGGCTTTTTCATCAGGTTCAGCTTGGCCGTTGGCGTATCCGGCGACCGCTTGATGATCTCGATGATCTCGTCGATGTCGCTGATCGCGAGGATCAGGCCTTCGAGGATGTGTGCGCGGTTGCGGCAGCGCTTCATGAGGAACCGGCTGCGCCGTCGGATCACCTCTTTGCGATGCTCGATGAAGAGATCGAGCATCTCGCGGATATTCAGCGTCTCGGGCCGGCTGTTGACCAACGCGATGTTGGCAATCGCAAAGGTCGTTTGCAGCGGTGTATAGCGGTAGATCTTGTTCAGGGCGATCTCCGCGTCGGCGTCTTTCTTGACCTCCACCACAACGCGCAGGCCGTGCCGGTCTGATTCGTCCCGGACGTCCGCCACTTCCGGCAGCGTGTTGTTGTGGACGCAATCGGCGATCTTCGAGACGATGGTCGTCTTGACGACCGTGTACGGGATCTCCGTGATGACGATCTGGTCCTTGCCCCGCTTGCTCGATTCGATCTCCACCTTTCCGCGAACCGTCAGATGGCCTCGGCCTTTCGTATAGGCATCGACAATGCCCTTGCGCCCGCAGATGATGCCGCCCGTCGGAAAGTCCGGCCCGGGCAGGACCTTCATGATATCCTTGAAGCCGCACTGCGGATCGTCAATGACCAGCAGCAGAGCGTCACAGACCTCACGAAGGTTGTGCGGAGCAATATTCGTCGCCATCCCGACGGCGATCCCCGTCGAGCCGTTGACCAGCAGGTTCGGGAACCGCGAGGGCAGCACGACCGGCTCCATCCGCGTCTCGTCGTAGTTCGGGATGAAATCGACCGTGTCGTAGTTGATGTCGGCCAGCATCTCCATGGCCGGCGCGGCCATCCTCGCCTCGGTGTACCGCATCGCCGCCGGGGGGTCCGCATCAATGCTGCCGAAGTTGCCCTGCGGGTCGACCAGCGGGTATCGCATGTTCCAGGACTGCCCGAGGCGAACGAGCGTGCCGTAGGTGGCCTGGTCACCGTGCGGGTGGTAGTTGCCGCCGGTATCGCCGACGATTTTCGCGCACTTGCGGTGCGCGCTTCGGGGCCCGAGGTTCAAATCGTTCATCGCGACGAGAATGCGTCGCTGGGAGGGCTTCAGCCCGTCCCGGACGTCCGGCAGCGCGCGCGACACAATCACGCTCATTGCATAGTTCAGATACGAATTCTTGAGCTCGTCAAGAATCGGCATGTCTTCGAAACGATCTTTGATCTGTTCTGGTTCCGTCATGTTCTCTGTCTTCTCTCTATTCGCCAAAGCACCCCAACCCCATCACAATTCCGACAGGTCGCGGGGGACGTGCTTACGTGAAAATCGGCCACCGTCTACAATCAGAGCCCTTTTCCAAAGCCGCCAGAGTACCAGCAGGCGTGCGAATCGTCAAGATCATTATCCGCACCCCAGAGGGCATAAAGTCGTTGGCCGCAGGCGAAAACTCCGCTATGCTTTTGCACGTACTGTCGTTATTCACACTGGCTGGAATGGATCGCTTGCAGGGTTGGGCACCGGATGAAACTGGCGAAGGAATTGGGTCTGATTCACGTCTTCTCGATCGCCTCCGGGGCGATGATCAGTTCGGGTCTGTTCATTCTTCCCGGGCTGGCGCACGCGCGGGCGGGCCCGGCGGTGGTTGTATCCTATTTCCTGGCCGGCCTGCTGGCGATGGGGGGGCTGCTGAGCATTATCGAGCTGACCACGGCCATGCCCAAGGCCGGCGCCGACTACTTCTACATCTCCCGGGCCATGGGGCCCGCCATGGGCACGGCGGCCGGGCTGTTGAGCTGGTTCAGCCTGTCTCTCAAAGGCGCCTTTGCCCTCGTCGGGGCGGCGGTTCTGATGGCGCCCGTCATCCCCGTCCATCCCCTCGTGATTGGGGTCGGCATGGGCTTGGCGTTCATTGTGCTCAACCTTGCGGGGGCACGCGAGGCGGCGCGGTTCCAGGTAGTGCTGGTGCTGGGGCTTCTGGTGTTGATGTTGTTCTTCATCGGGGAGGGATTGCCAAGGGTCAACGTGCGGCACTTTGAGCCGTTTGCCCCGCACGGCCTGCGTGCGGTATTCGCCACGACGGGCTTTGTCTTCGTCTCGTACGGCGGCCTGCTGAAGGTGGCCAGCATCGCCGGCGAGATCAAGACGCCCGGTCGCCTCGTCCCGTTGGGCATGGTCCTGGCGCTAACGCTGGTGACGATCCTTTACACGCTGATGATCATGGTGACCAGCGGGGTTCTCGGGGCCGAGCAACTGGACCACTCGCTGACGCCGATCTCCGATGCGGCGGCGGTCTTTCTCGGTCCGGCCGGGAAGCTGGCCATTGCGATCGCGGCGCTGCTTGCCTTTCTGACGACGGCCAACGCCGGCATCATGACCGCCTCGCGCTATCTGTTTGCCCTCAGCGAGGACCAGCTTCTGCCGCAGCCATTCAGCCGGGTGGCGGCAAGAGCCAGGACGCCCTACGTCGCGATCCTGGTCACCGGCGCGCTGATCTTGTCGGCCATGTTCGTGCAACTGGAAGTCCTCGTCGAGGCGGCCTCGACCGTCTTCGTGCTGGGATACGTCCTGGCCAGCTCATCCGTGATCGTGCTGCGGGAGAGCGGGCTGCAGAACTACCGCCCAAGCTTTCGCACGCCGCTGTACCCCTGGGTCCAGTTGATCACGATCATCGGCTTCGGCTTCATCGTCCTGGAGATGGGCGAACATGCCTTTGCCGTCACGGCGGCTCTGATCATCATGGGTTTCTGTGTCTACTGGTTTTACGGGCGCAGGAAGGCGCAGAAGGAGTCGGCGTTGCTGCATCTGGTCAGCCGCATCATGGCCAAGGAACTCGTCGGCGGCAACCTCGAGCGCGAGCTAAAGGCGATTGTCCGCGAGAGGGACGAGATCGCCCTCGACCGCTTCGATACGATCGTGGAGAAGAGCATCGTACTCGACCTGGACCGTGGGATGGACCTGGAGGAGTTCTTCGGGCAGGTGGCCGACAAGCTGTCGCAGCACGTCGGCATCGACAGAGACGATCTCCTGCAACTGCTGTTGACGAGGGAACGCGAGACCAGCACGGTGCTCAGTCCGATGCTGGCCGTGCCTCATGTCGTTGTCGAGAAGCCTGACGCTTTTGACATCCTGCTGGCGCGCTGTCGCGACGGGGTGCGCTTCTCCGAGAAGGCGCCCGAGATTCGCACGGTCTTCGTCATTGTCGGCAGCAGGGAGCAGCGAAACTTCCATCTGCGCGTTCTCTCCGCCATCGCACAGATCGTGCAGGACCCTGACTTCGAGCGCAAGTGGATGGCGGCTCGCAACGAGCAGTCCCTGCGCGACATCGTCCTGCTGAGCAAGCGCAAGCGGTCCCAAACCTGACAATCCTGCAGCACGGCCGCCCCGGATAGCGACGCTCGGCGGTCGCGGGGCCTTCGGGCGCCGGCTCTTTCGCTCTTGGTGTCCGGAATACCGATGGTTCCCTCGCTTCCGCTCCTTGCTTCGATGCGTGCCGCGACCTTATATCCTCAATCAGGAGTAGATAGGGACGGCTTTCCTGTGGCCCGTTGGTCCGCCAATGAACAATCCCGTTTGGCTCCCACGGGGTCCGTAAGAGGCATTTCCCGGCCCACTCCGGGCCATACGCCGCGATGATGTCCAGGTCCACGGCGCCGCTGTGCACCGGGTTTATTCGGATTGTGGCTTATTTGTCACGGAATTGCGACGCGGCGGCGGGCCTGAAGGACAAAGCCGATCCGCACGGATGGCCAATAGTGTCCCAGAAAAGCATTGTTTTTTCACGCTCCGGGGGTATAATGTGAATTGAGTTGTTCTTGGACATTGGAGGGTCCGATTCCGGGCGCACGGCCCGTTGTGCCCGTCAATACTTGGTCGTTTCGGAGGGCCGTGCCGCCTTGGGTAAAGGTGAAAGACGACGAAGAGACTGTGTGTGGTTGTAGGGTCGGTGTGTCTCATGTGCCACGGGCGTGAATACCGCAAGTCCAGACTTCTGTGTCTCACCGGCGCTCCGAGGTCATGAAAACCGTGTCGGATGAAATGTGGTCATCGTGATTGCAGGGTTGTTTGTGTGGCCGCGCAGACGGTGGCCCAGGGCGGTTGCTTCGCCGAATGCGTGGTTGCGGTAGATATTGTTAACCGGCTGTTCTGAGGAGAAGGTGTATCATGAGCAAGAAGGCAATTCATCTCATTTCATTTGTTCTCTTGCTGGCGTTTGCCGGCAGCGCATCGGCCGCGACGATCGAGTGGGACAACGGCGGGGAAGGTCCCTTGTGGAATGTCGCGGAGAACTGGGAGCCGGACGGCGTGCCGGGCGCGGGCGATACGGTGCGGTTCTACCTGGAGGACGCCAATGCTGTCATTGACTCGACGGTGAATGCCGAATGTACAACATTCTACGTCGGCGCCGGCAACGCCGGGCCCTGCTATCTGGACATGACCGGCGGCACGTTGACGACCAGCGGCCATTTTCGCGTCGGCGAGGGTGGAGACAGCAACGGCGTCTTCATCGTGAGCGGCGGTGTCGGCACCTCGACCGGCGGCAGACTGTGGGTCGGCATCAACGGCACCGGCGCCCTCATCATGCGGGGTGGCGAGCTGAACATCTACGACAAGATCGAGGTGGGCAAGAACGCCTCGGGAATCGGCACGATCTACATGGAAGGCGGCGTCCTGAACCTGACGGGCAACTCGACCGACCTGGAGGTCGGCAAATACGGGACGGGCACCGTCCATATGACCGGCGGCGTGATCAACCTGCAGGACAACATCAAGTTGGCACAGGGCAGCACCTCGACGACCACGGGTGTCGGCCGCCTGAATCTGTATGGCGGTACGTTTAACGCCGGCAATCTCCGCAATCCCGCTGACGGCATTTATGGAACCCCCCTGATCGATATCACCGAGGGCGTGCTGACGTTGCCGGGGGATTACCGAGAGATCGTGAACGAGTACATCGAACGAGGCTGGCTTGTTGCCTACGACGGCCTGGGCGTCGTGGAGGTGACTTGGACACTCGATCCGAATGAGACGACGGTGATCGGCCGCGGGCTCGACCCCGAGCTTGCCTGGGATCCGACCCCGCGCAACCGGGCGACCGCGAGTCGGCCCGTGGTTCTTTCCTGGCAGTCGGGCGTATACGCCGCGGCGCACGATGTCTACTTCGGCACCGACTTCAACGACGTCAACGACGCCAGCCGCGACAATCCGGGGACACTGGTCAACCAGGGTCAGGACACGAATACGTACGATCCCGGCCCACTGGCGTTGGGCCAGACCTATTACTGGCGAATCGATGAAGTCAACGACGCCAACGCGGCCAGTCCGTGGAGGGGCGTCGTCTGGCAGTTCACCATTGCCGACTATGTTGTCGTGGATGACTTCGAGTCCTACAACGACATCTTTGAAGGAGACGACAGCCACGTGATCTACTTCATATGGGTCGATGGCTACGCCGATCAGTCCGCAAATGGGGCCGTCATTGGCTATACGTCGGGCGATTCCATGGAGAAGGACACCTTTCATGGCGGCAAGCAGTCGGTGCCGATCGCTTATTACAACAACTCGGCGCCGTATTCGGAGGCTACGGTGAACGCCGCCGACCTGCCCATCGGCACGGATTGGAGCATGGACAACCTGAGTGTGCTGTCGCTGTGGTTCTACGGCAGCGCGTTCAATGCGCCCGAGCTGATGTACGTGAAGCTCAATGGCGTCAAGGTGGCGTATGATGGTCCGGCCACAGACCTTCAACAGGCCGCGTGGAAAGAGTGGAAGGTCGACCTTGCGGCCTTCGGCGTCGATCTCAGTGAGGTCACCGAGTTCGGTATCGGTTTCGACCGGGCCGATGCATTCGGCGGCATAGGCACCGTGTTCTTCGATGATATCCGGCTGTACCCGCCCGCAGAGGAGCAGTAAAGACGCTCCTCCGGCGGTGTTCGGCCGGTGAGATGGAATTAGCCTGTTCGGATGGCGGTCCACGGATCGCTCTGGGGGCCGCCATTCGTTGCACCAAGGGTTCGCTTCGGGCAACAGGACGGCGCTGTTCCAGTATTGATGTGCTGTGCTATAATACGGTCCGACTGGATTGAGTTGGCTGTTTCTGAGCAGTACGTCGCTGAAGTCCTGTCGGGTGAGTAAGGGGTCGTATCATGGGAAGCAAAAAGACCGGTTTTACGCTGATCGAATTGCTTGTAGTGATCGCGGTGATCGCGGTGTTGATGGCTATTCTGATGCCGGTGCTGGGCCGGGCGAAGGAGTCGGCCAAGCGGATCGTCTGCTCCGGCCAGATCAAACAGGTCGGCATTGCCGTGCTCGCGTACACGTCGGACTACGACGGTCGCATGCCGACGTATAACTCCAACACGGCCAAGAGCCAGCCCTATCTCCTGAACCATTCCTACGCCCTGTATCGGGGCGATCCCGGCTATATCGGCGACAACGGCGAGTTGCTTGCGATGAAGCTGGCCCTGCTGTATGAGGGCAAGTTCATCGGCGAGCCGAAGGTTTTCTACTGCCCTTCCAACATCGAACCGTTGTACAAGTACGAATCGTACTGCGTCCCCGCGCCCTGGGGCTCCCTCCCCCAGCATTTCAACGCCAACGACGGGCAGGGACACAATCAGTGGGTGCGTATGGGCTACACCTATCTGCCCATCGACCCCCGTATCAAGCTGGACCCCGCCACTGGTGCGCCGCTTGAGTCCGCCCGGTCCGTGGACAATCTGGACACGCACGTTCCTTATATGACCGACCTCGTGCGTCATATAGGCCAGATCAGTCATACCCGGCAGGGGAATCACGCGGTCAACGCTCTGTTCAAGGACGGCCACGTGAGCCTGTGCAACGAAGCGTACGTCTTTGAGAATCCTGTCTGGCAGGATATGGAGGACGGCGCGATCCTCGAGTTGGCGGGCAACTACAGAATCTTCAAGTTGATCGGCGGCCAAACGCTGGACGGGGGCAGCTAACCTCGACGCAAACGCAGCCGTAGTGAGCGAGGCTTGAGATACGGGCGATTGAATACCCGCCCGCAGGCCAATCGACACAGATCGGCGGTCGCCCTCCTCAAGTTGCTGAACATGCTCCGCACGCAAGAAAAAAGCCCGGCCGAGGCCGGGCTTGGGATACGATGAGCCGCGTGGTTTCCTATTGTTTGCGGGGCTTGAAGCCGGCCGCCTTCTGCAGGGCGGCGACCATGTCGGTCTTTTCCCAGGTGAAGTTGGGCAGCTCGCGCCCGAAGTGACCGCCATGGGCCGTGTCGGTGAAAATCGGTCGCTGCACGTTTAGATGCCGGATCATGCCCTTGGGTGTCAGCGGGAAGACCTCGCGGACGATCTCACTGATTCGTTTCTCGCTGATCTTGGCCGTCCCTTCGGTGTCGATCAGCACGGAGATCGGCTCGGCCACGCCGATGGCATAGGAGAGCTGGACCTCACAGGCATCGGCGAGGCCCGCCGCGACCACGTTCTTGGCGATGTATCGCGCCATGTAGCTGGCGGTCCGGTCCACCTTGGTCGGGTCTTTGCCGCTGAAGCAGCCGCCGCCGTGGCGTCCGCGCCCGCCGTAGGAATCGACGATGATCTTACGACCGGTCAGGCCGCAATCCGCCGCCGGACCGCCGAACTCGAAGGCGCCCGTCGGATTGACGTGAAACTTCGTCTTCTTGTCGACTAATCGCTTGGGCAGCACGGGCAGGATGACTTTCTCGATGATTTCCTTCCGTAGTTCTCTGTACTTGATGTTGGGGCCATGCTGGGCGGCGATCACGACGGTGTGAATGCGCTTGGGTTTGCCGTTGGCGTATTCGACGGTCACCTGGCTCTTGCCGTCCGGCCGCAGCCACGGCAGCTTTTTCGTCTGGCGCAGCTTCTCCAGCCGCAACGTCAGCTTGTGCGCCAGTTGGATCGGCATCGGCATCAGTTCGGGCGTCTCACGCGAGGCGTAACCGAACATCAGGCCCTGGTCGCCCGCACCCTGTTCCTTGTGAAGCCCCATGCCCTCCGTCACGCCCTGGGAGATCTCGGGGCTCTGCCGGCTGACTCCGACCAGCACGGCGCAGTTGCCGTGATGAAAGCCCATCGCAGGGTCATCGTAGCCTATTTTCTTGATCGTCTCCCGGGCTACCTCGGCGATGTTCACCGTCGCCTTTGAGGTGATTTCGCCGGCAATCACAACCATGTCGTTCTTCACCAGCGTCTCGCACGCCACACGGCTGGTCGGGTCCTCCGCGAGCATCGCATCGAGCACGGCGTCCGAGATCTGATCCGCCACTTTGTCCGGGTGGCCCATCGTCACCGACTCGCTCGTGAACAAATAGCTGAGCATATCGCAATTGGGGTTAATTGACTTCGTTTTTCGTACCATCTCCTGTGGTCCTTCCCAAAAAATCCGTGAGATCATCACGCCCACACCGTCGGACGGCCCGTATCGAATCTGCGATGCTTTGTCATCATTGGGGCCGGTCGACACGGCTTTGCGCACGCGAAAAACCCATATCATAGGCCCCCGGCCCGCGTCGTCAACCCCAAAAGCCGGCGACTGCCAAGGACCTCCATGAACGAGGCGCAGCGGGCCCCTGCTGGTTGTATGGGAGGATTCAAGATCGCCGGTCCGAATGCCGAAGACCCCGCCGGGCTGCAGTCTCCCGCTGTTGGGCCCTCCGATCGGCAGTCTTCTTCGATTTGTCTCGGATTTCGGCCGTGCCGGGATGGTGCTAATTCCCTCCCGACCTGTCATTCAGCCGCCAGTCGAAGTTGATATACTCGAGGGCGTAATTCTCCACCTCAAGGAAGTACACATCCTCCCGGGACAGATAGCCCGTGATGAAACTGAGCGCCGCTCGCGTCTCCGCGCCACGTTCCTTGAACTTCTTGTCCGTGCCGTACCGAGGGACGAACGCCTTGCCGCGCCAGGCCGGTTTGAACAGCGCGGAAAGATGGACGACCTTGTTGCCCCGGTCGATCCGGAGCCCCTGGTCGCCGGCGAGGAACCTCTTGACTTGTCGATCGAGTTGTTCATCCAGATTCTCGCCGCGGTAGACCTCCCGTCGCAGCGGCGGGCCGGACCGGCTCGCGTACGTGATGGCCAGATAAACGCGCGGGTCCTGAAAGGTCTTGTGGAAGAACCGGCGCTCCACCTCGGCCAGCGTGAACTCCTCATCCATCACGATGAACTTGTAATCGGTCCAGATCCCCTTGATGTGCCGGATGTCGCTCGGCGGCCAGGTCAGCCGCAGCCACCAGGAAGACTCGATGGGATAGTTCCTCGTGATGATCTCAAGCATCTTCAGGTTGTAGGCATTGATCCAGAAGGCCAGCTTCTCATCCTGCGACCACCGGTTGTATACATTCGGGTCCAGCTCATCGAGCTCCATCAGGAGAGGTTTGAGCTCCAGGCGACGCCGGCGTAGACCTCCATAGTCCGCCCACCCGTCTTCCCGCACGTAGGTTTTCAGGAGGCTGGTGTATCCCTCATAAGAGGGGGGCGGGGCGGGGGGCTCGCTCGCCGGCGCGGTTGTATCGTCGGGTTCGGCCGATGTAGGCGGGGCGTCGTTGGGCTCGACCGCCTGGAGATCGTTAGGTTCTGCTGTCTCCACTTCGTTGGCGACGGGCGGTGCCGCCGCCGGTTCATTGACCTCAGCTACGGCAGCCTCCTCAATCTGGTCAATATCGTCCGCCGATGTCTCTTGGCTCGCCTCGGCCGGTTCGGTCGCATTCGTTTCGGGCGAGGGAAGGTCTTCCTTGTCATGCGTCGGGACCGGCTTGGAGGCTGCCTCATTGGGCTCTGGGGTCGTGGCCTCAGGCTGTCGGTGCTCTTGTGGTTCGAGGATGGCCTTCCGGTCCCTCTGCGGCTGGGCTTCATCATTCGCGCATCCAGCGCACCCCAGAAGGCCCAGCAGAAACAGAATCGCCACCGTGCATTTGGTCATATCGTATTCCTACGCGAGAATCGCGTCTATCCGGCCCAGGAAAGCCTCAAGATAAGAGATAAGACGACGAATGCAACATTTTGTTCGCGATTCCACCGTTGTGAAGCCCCGCTCGGTAACTGCGGCTGTCTGCCGCCGACAGGTTGAGAGCTGGCGTGTCCGTGTCGTGGCGGCGAACCTCGCCGGCGCTTTGGCGGTATACAGGGCTATCCCAACCTGCGTCGCTGATGGCAAGGGATCGCCCCTTTTATCGGTCGCCGTACGGCAGGGTGTATCGGAGGGGCCGAATTCGCTTGACAAAAAAGGCCCGATGCGTTAAGTTGGATAAAATGCCCGGAGGCTCGTTGAAAGGGATGCTAACGAAATGAGTATGCAACGCGCGTTTTCCGCCATCCTCGTCGGCGGTCTGGTTCTGGCTCTGGTTACGATCTCCAGAGCGCAGGTGGACAGCCGCCGGATTGAGGAGGTCCTCAAGAAGAGCGTTCTGACCCCGGAGGATCTGGAGGTTATCGATGCGTTCATGAGCGATGCCGTCGGCCGGCTGGTCCGGACCATCGACTTCACGGAGGTGGCAAAGACCCGCGCGTTTGTCCTGGACCACCAGAACCCGCAAGCCCAGTACGCCCAACGATTCTCCGAGGCCGCCTATGCGGAGATTGGCGAGGGCTTCGACTACGCCCGCAACGAGATCTCCGACCCCAATAGGCGGTTCAAGGTTTTCACCAACCTGCTGATCCTCGCCAGCGAGTTGAACGATCCCCGCATGGTTGATTTGGCGGTTCGTATGATCCCCCACGAGAGCGGTGCGGTACGGTACTGGGCGGTCCGGACGGCCACGAACTCCACCGTATGGGACAAGCTCAACCAGGACCAGAACGCGGCCGCCCGGACGGCCGGTAAGATCATCGATGCGTGTAGCCAGGTCGTGGGGACGAGCAGCCCGGAGGTGCTGAACCTCATGGCGCAGTTTGCTGGCGGATTTGACACTGCGCCGGCGGGGGAGTTGCTCGGTCGCGTCGCCGAAGCGCGGATCAGACAGTATGCCGATTGGGCCGTCAAGTACGAGCTTGTGGACACCGGGATTCTCAAGCTGCTGTCCGATAAGATTTCTTCGGGCGGCACAGCCGACCCGCAACTCGCGAAACAGTTCGCCCAGCTCTATTCCTTCGCGATCCAGCGATACATTCGTGGCGTGCGGGACAGTGCGATACGGGACCTTTCCCGGAACTATCTTGCGGCGGTGCTGGTGGAGACGGAAGAGCAGTGCATCGGCAAGCTGCTGGGCACGCCGCAAGCCGGCATTCGGCGGGCCGTGGAGACCGGCGATATGGACGCCATGCAGGCCGAGCATGACAAGCTGCTGGGCGGACCGAATGACAAGGGCGCCTTGCCGTCGAAGTTCAACTTCACCTACGGCTCGGCGGATAACAGCCGCCAGGCGCCTCTGGCACTGCCGGAGCCGCCGCAGCGCAAGGCCGGCGCCGAGACGCAGCCGTCGACACAACCATAGCGAGCCGGACCTTCCCGGTCGGTCCATCCCGGCGTTGATTCCGTTGACTGTTGGGGGCCAGGCACAATGAGAACGTCAGTCGTCTTTCTGGTAGTGATGCCGCTTCTTGCCGCCGGGTGCTCCAACCCGAGCTTCTACTGGTACCACCCGGACAGGACGTTCGAAGAGGCGAAGACCGATTACTGTGAGTGCCGGGACAAAGCGAGCCGGCAGGCTGACGAAGCCGTGGCCGATGAGTACTTCAATCATCTGCGCTCCCCCGCTCGCTCCGGATACTCGTACGACTCGTTGCCCCCGGACGATGCATCTGCCGATGTACTTGATGCCCAGGCGACCTGGGGCGAACTGTACGAGCAGAACGCCTTCAATGGCTGCATGAGGAGCAGGGGCTACGTGCAGCTCAAGGCCCACCGCATCCGCCCCGGCCTCCGCACAAAGGACCTGCCCATGGGCGCCATCGCCGGACGTTAGCTCAGCCCTTCGGCCGGATGATTGCGGCCGCTCACCGTGGCCTGACACGGCTCATTCTGTCTTTGACCTCGCCCGGGACAAGGATTGCGGCCTGTCGGGCGGAGAGGATTTCGCTTCGGGGCCGCCGGCATAAGGGCATGCTGCGGATGCGATAGCCGCGATGAACTCGACCCTTTGCCCTGCCAGGTTTCCCCCAGCACGGCCACGGGCAGTCTCTGGCCGTGGATGGGATCCGCGAACTACCGGATTCCCTGCAAAACCTTCGGGGAAGGCCTGTAATGACGAGTCGCGCGCCGGATGGGTTGTTATGCCCACTGCCTGCAATCCGCAAACCACGCGAGAACCGGATGAGTCCCCCAATCATCATGCCAAGTAAAGAACAAAAAACAATAAAAAACAGGAATAATATTGACAAAACAGCATGGCCCGTGTAGGATGAGCCACAGGAATGTGGTTGTTTCCTTCTGTGAGAGGCAAAACCATGGAAAAGATGAGAGCTGCTGCGGTCGACTTCCTGCGGGGATTCCAGAACAAGGACGAACTCTTTGAGAAACTCAGCAGCGGGCAGGATACCTGGCGGACGATTGCCGCTGAAGTTGTCCTGCTGAGTGTCTCGTCCGGCCTCTATGGGGTAGTGATGGGCAGCTACAACGGGCTTCTACAGGCGATCTCGTCCGGGATCAAGGTGCCCTTGCTGTTCATACTTACCGTGCTCATTGCCTTTCCGGCCTTCTTCATCCTCCAGCATGCTCTTGGGTCGAGACTTGGATTCTGGCAGATGCTCAAGATCATCCTCGCGGGGTTCGTCATGATCGCGCTGGTCGTGGCCTCGTTCGCGCCCATCGTGATCTTCTTCCTGATCACGGGCGGAAACTACTCCTTTCTCAAACTGCTGCATGTGGCGATCTTCGGTCTCGGAGGTTTCTTCGGCATGAAAATCGTCCTGGACGGGCTGAAGTTCTGCTGTGAGAAGAAAGCGATCTATCCGAAGACCGGCGTCGTCGTCTTTCGCCTCTGGATTATCATTCTGGCATTCGTGGGGATGCAGTTGGCTTGGAACCTGAGGCCTTTCATCGGCAGTCGCGACCTGCCTTTCGAAGTTGTCCGGGGGCGGGAGGGGAACTTCTATGTGGCGGTGCTTGGCGCCGCCTCCGACCTCGTTCTCCGAGACGTCCTCAAGACGCCGGAAGGACCTTCCAGTGGCTCGGAACCTGATGAACAAGCAAGCCAGGTCGAAAAGGATGCGCCCGGTGGAAAATGATATCATGACACTGGAAGAGGTCGCGGCCTATTTGCGACTCAAGCCGCAGACCATCTACACCTGGGCGCAGGAAAAGAAGATCCCGGCCGCCAAGCTGGGCAAGGAATGGCGATTCCGAAAGTCCCTCATCGATGAATGGTTCATCCAGCACATCGACGAACGCTTTGACGAGGTGGTGAAGAGTTGGAGAGAGAAGCACCAGGACCAGTGAGCTTCTGTGAGCGACAGAGTCGCCGGACAGCAGCAGGCTTTCTCTTCGGCAGGAACTGCCCGCGCTGGCTCCTCCCAATCATCAATCGTCAATCATCGATAATCAATTACAGCGGTCTGGTGAGGAAGCCGGCAGTGGAGGAGATGATGCGCTGCTGGAATTGGGTGTTCTGTTCGCTCGTCTGCTGTTCCTGGAGGTCCTTGAAGCTGGCGCGACAGAAGTGGCAGCCTAACGTCGTCAGGTGGAAGTCCACGTACTCGAACCATTCGGGAGACAGCGTCTCGAGCAGGAAGGCGCCGAGCGTGCTGCGCTTCGGACAACTCAGACGGTGTGTTTCCCAGATCTCCGTCAGCAGATCTTCGGAATACGAGACGGACAGATCGCTCAATGCGTCGTTTTGGGCGACCTGTTCGCGGATGCGCTTGAGACAGCGGTGTTTGATCACCCTGACCTGGCCTTCGTCGAGGTTGAGCAGCCTCGCCACGGCGCGATGCGAAAGCTGGCAATAGAAGACCAACTCAGAGACTTTCAGGTCGCGGAACTTCAGTTTCTCCCGAAGGTTCCCGACGAGGTGGCGTAGCGCCTGCGTCAGGGCCTGCCGCTGCAACTCGTGCTGCTCGTTGTGACTGACACAGCGACTGACACTCGCGTCGAGAGCCGGCACGGCTGCCAGCGGGTTGGCGGGTGCGTCGTCGGGGCCGGCGCGGCAGACATCCTGGATCAGACAGACGGATCTTGCCCATCGCGTTCGCACGCGATTGACGATCTCGTTGCGCAGGATGCCGAATAGATAGGTCTCCAGGCTGGTCTCGATCTGGAGGCGATTGACCGCCTTGATGAAAGAGGTGAAGGTCTCCTGAACGATATCCTCGGCGTCGGCGGATTGAGGCACGCGGGCGATCGCAAATCGCAGGAGCCGGCCCTCGTGTTCATCGACCAGCCGGCCCCACGCGTCGGCATCTCCACGCCGAATCGCCTCCAGCATGTCTGCATCTGTCCGAGCGGGATCGTTCATAGAGAATACCCTACATGGTCCAATGCTGCTGTCTCATGGTTCGGGGCTGTCTGATCTGTCGGCGATTCTGTCGCCGGCCCAATCGACCGGCCCCAGGTACTTGTCCAGCCAATCCGTCATTTCCTTGTAGTACGGCTTGCGGTGCTCCCACGCAATGTTGTGTTCGCCTGGAAACAGGACGTGCCTCTTGTGTTCCGCGGGCGTCCCCAGCAAATCGAACAGGGGCTTCTGCGCGACCTCGTAGGGAAAGAGGGAATCTTCGCGGCCGTTGAGCATGAGTATGGGGATCGTGACGTGCGGCGCGAAGTTCGCGGGGTCGGACGCCGGATGCCTCTTGCAGCCGCAGATGCCTCCCACCAGCAGGATCCCCGCCTTGAAACGATCCTCTGTGGCGATCATCACCGAGCCCATCTGGCCGCCCCAACTGAGCCCGACGAAAGCGAGCCTGCCGACGTCGATATCGCCGCGCGTTTCGAGATAGTCGATTGTCCTGCGCATATCCTGCGATCGCTGGACGTACAGGTTCCTGCTCAGAATCCCGTCCGGCGGATAGAAGGACTTCTCAAGACGGCGCTCATAGGTTCCCTGGTAGAAGGGGATAATCAACGCGCGGCCGCTATGGATGATGTGGACCAGTTCGTGTGAATAGGCCTTCGGCGTCCACGGACTGCCGCGCGCGTCCCCGCCGGGATACCAGACCACGATCTCGTAGGGCGGCCTCACGGCATTCGGCAAATGCAGGTACGCAATCACACGCTCGTTCGGGTACGCGGCGTCGAATGTGATCCGCTCGCGCCGGCAGTAACGCAATTCGCGATCCACCGACTCGATTCTGGCGTTCAGTTCCGTCCGGTCGTAGCGATACCATGTGTCGATGTACGATTGAAAGACCTCGTTGGAGATGGGCTCGAAACTCGAAAGGTCCCGGTGGTTGTGTTCCACGGGGGCAAAGGCGATCGCGGGGACAGCTTGTCTTCCCTGCAGATACTTGACGCATCGGACCCCGTTGCGGGCATCGCGATCCCACGGCGATCGGGTGGCTTCACAGGCAAAGAGATACGTATGGTCATCCCAGGCCCCGCCCAGAATGCATCGCGCATCGTCGATCCCTTCGAGGCTATTGTAGCACCACTCTCTGGCGTTTCCGGCTGCATCGCAGAGCCCGAATTGCCCCATCCCTCGGTAGAACCCGACGGGGGCCGGCTTGCCGCTGAAGTTGCTCAGATGCGTGATGCGCGACGCAAGATCCTGCGCGCGAGCCGCACAGTTCCAATGGAAGATCGTCGGAAGGTCTTCGTCGCGGAACCGCGCGTAGGCCGCCGCCTCGTACCAACTGATCCCACCCACCGGATAATCGCCCTTGCCCCGAGGATAGGTCCCGTCCTTCCAGGTGGCCGGCCCGGGTCGCCCCGTCTGATCGCAGAACCTCTCCATGGCTTGCGACCAAGGGAGAGTTCTCCCATCCTGGACAAATGGCTCCCGCCAGAGCTCCTGCGTCTCGTAGCTGCCGCTGTCCACGAACTCCTTGAATTGTTTGTTGGTCGTCTCGTATTTGTCGATGAGGTACGGGGGCGCTGCAGGAATCGTCCGCTCGCCGTGGAAGAGATTCCGCTGGTCGAGGTCCGACGAGGGGATCCACACCATGTCGGCAGGGAAGGCTCCTTTTTCTTGCAGTGTGAAGCTCAACTCCAGCGGCGGTAAACCGGTGCGGTCGATGTACGGCGAAGGCAAGTCATTGGATTGAACGGTCTGGAGAGTCATGAATCCCGGCCTGCGGACCTTCCATCGATACGTTCCAAAGGGAATCCTGACGTGGCGTAATGGGGATCGCCCCAGATATTTCCAGCCCGAGTCGGCGTCGAAATAAGGCCGGATGTAGATCCTTGCTCGGGAAGGTTTCGTCACCACGGAGTACCCCCGCGACAGGCGGGGCCAACGGTCGACGAGCAATGGGTCGTCGGGAATGTACCGTTCGGCCTTCTCCGCGAGGGTGAACGCGTCGAAGTACTCGTCCTGCTCCATGAGCCTGTCGATCTCGGCCATGGCATACTGCTGGGCCCAGCGCGTCGTATAGTGCCTCCAGCCGATCGCGGCGGCCACCGCGCAGACGGCGACGAGCAGGCAGATCAGCGCGGCGACGGCCTTGTGACGCCGGATCAGCTTCGTCAACCGGTCCGTCAGCCCCCGCCGCCTTGCCTTGATGACCCGCCCGCCAAGGTAGCGCCGCAAATCCTCGGCCAATGCGCCGGCGGTTGCATACCGCCGGTCCGGGTCCTTCTCGATCGCCCTGCGGCAGATCGTCTCCAGATCGACGGGAATGTGCCGGTCGATCTGTCGCGGCCGTCGCGGCTCACCACGCAAAATCTGGTCGATGATGCGCTCCTGAGTGTTCCCGTCAAACAGGGGCTCCAGGGTCAGCAGTTCATAGAGTGTCACGCCAAGCGAGTATACATCGCAGCGATGGTCGGGGCTTTGCGCCTCACCCCCAATCTGTTCGGGACTCATGTACCGCGGCGTACCGATGAAGGCGCCGGACAACGTCACTCCGCGTTCGGCGCAGATTCGCGCGATCCCGAAATCGAGCAGCACGAGTTGGCCGTCACGGGACAGCATCAGGTTGGAGGGCTTGACATCGCGGTGGATAATGCCCTGGCCGTGGGCGTAGTGCAGTGCGTCGGCGACTTCGCTTACGAGACGGGCCACGGTACGGAAATACTCGCGTTGTGAGGCGCAGTCCCGCAGGATGCAGGGGGTCTCCGGCGCATCGTCTGTTTCCGCTCCCGCCGGCCGATGCTGCGGCCCTTGTGCCCCACGCAGACTCGATGTGCCTCCCGTCACGGCATCGAGCGCTCTGGCCGCACGGAGGTCCTTGATGACCTCGTCGAGGTTCTCCCCGTCGATCATTTCCATGGCGAAGTAGCAGACGTGGCCGTCGGCGCCGTCGGCATAGATCGTCACGATGTTCGGATGGTACAGCTTCGCCGCCGCCCGGGCCTCGCGGTGAAATCGCTCGACCGTCGAGGAGTCCGGAGCCGGACCGAAGGGCAGCACTTTCAACGCCACGCGGCGATTCAGCGAGAGCTGGGCCGCTTGGTACACGACGCCCATACCGCCCGAACCAAGACGTCTCTCCAGACGGAAATCCCCGATCTGGACGTTCGGCTCCAGGCTCACGGCGGCCAGACTGCCGTTCGCTACACTCGCTCGCGCCGGCCCGCTCTTGGCTGAGTTGTCGGTTGGCCCCGGCTCCATGCCCGCTCGCAATCGGGCTACCGAAGTGGCACACGAATCGCACACGCGCAGGTGGCGCTTCCACACCACGAGCCGCTCGGTCGAAACCGTTCCCTCAACGAGGGCCGCCATATCTCGCTGCGATAAACACCCCTGCATGGGACACTATCACCCCAAAAAGCCTGCTGCAAAACCTCCCCAACGAGTATAGCATTTTCCCGGCGCGTACGCAAGCCGCCTGTCGTATCCACCGCACGTCTCCCCCGCATCTCTTTGGACCGCTCCGCCGGCAGGTAGTTCCCATAATCTGTGCGTCCGAGCCGCGTTTTTACGTTGCCTCAAGGCCGCCTGATATCAAGAGGCGGAATTTTCTTCCCCGTCGTTGCGGGTAATGTCCGGAAAATTCCCGCCTTGCGGCTCGGTGTCGGACGTGGAGACGAGAAACTGCAGAACTTCGCCCCCCGGCTGCGTTATCCGGTTGACCCAAAACACCTAAGCGGATATACTATATGTGGTTCAACTTTGGGGGTTGACCAGAAGGACCGAAAACATCGCTTATTGGCCTGATCGAAGAAGAAGGTGATCCTTTGGGGGTGGTGACATGATGTATAGAAGTATGATGGCGCTGTGTGTGGCCGGGGCCCTGTGCACCGTCGTTCAGGCCGTTCCGACCTCGTACTCCGGAAGCCTTACCACGGCCGATGGCGGCCTTGTGGGGATCGGCGGATGGGCCGGCGCCCCGAATCCCGTCACCTTCAGTTGGACCGTCACGCAGAATCCCGATCTGTCCTGGCACTATCACTACGAATTCGACAGCACCGACGTGCAGGGCGAGATCAGCCATATGCTGATCGAGACGTCGGCTACGTTCAGCGCCGGCGACGTTTGGAACGCGAGCAATCCTATCGAGGACGGCGACCCGAAGTCGCACGGCGAGTTCAACGGGAACTTCAACATCCCGGAGCCCCTCTTCGGGATCAAGTTCGAGAATATCTCGGGAGAAGTCGTGGCGATCGATTTCGACTGCCCGCGCGTTCCGGTCTGGGGCGACGTCTTCCTGAAGGGCGGCGACGTTTCCGGACAGCTCTGGAACGCAGGCTTTACGTCGCCCGATTGGGATCCCATTGCCCCGGCCCAAGACGGCTCGCTCGCCTGGCACGTCCTGGTTCCCGACACGCTGACCACGGTTCCCGCCCCGGGCGCCACGGTCCTGGCCGGCATTGGCACGGCCCTGATCTGCTGGCTCCGCCGGCGAAAAACGCTCTAAGAAATAGACCCTTGGCAGGTTCCTCTCGTCCAGGGCTGCGACCGTCGTTCGCAGCCCTTCTTTCTTTGCACCGGGCGTGTTCGATCGCGTGAGGGAGCAGGTGCCTTTCATAGCCGAATCTCCCAGTTCTCCGGGGGAACGGCGTTCACAGCGCGCCGACTTTCTCTCAGTCTGCTCCTTTGTCTTGGTGTGATTCTCTCGCCAGGGCGGCCAGGAGGCGGCTGAGGGCTTGCGGGGAGAGGCCGTTTGGTGCTCCGGCCTCCTCCTGTCCCGGCGCAGCAGTATCTTGTGGCGTCTTCGTCTGGGCCGAGGCGTGCAGGGAGATGATGTCGAGGCAGGCTTTGCGGGCGATCTCCTCCTTTTCGCATTCGGTCAGGTTTACCAGCCTGATGGCCGCAACCGGGGCGCAGCGAGCGAGGATCGCGCGGCTTTCGCGGTAGGCGCGGGCGATCCGCCGCTCGAAGCACTCGACGAAGCGCTCGTCGGCGAGCCATTGCGCGTAGCGGTGTGGCGTGACATTGTGCTTGTCGAGGATCTCCTGTTCCTCCTTCTCGCCGGCGAACAGATCCTCGATGACAGCCAGTTGTCGTTTGGTCAGTGTGTTCGACTTGGTCATGATCGTACCTCCTTTTCAAATGCGTCACGGTGGGCTTGTAGCGATTTAATGATTGCGGGGCATCCATGCCGCCGATAGCCTGTCGGTAAGTGATTACGGTCCGCCAGCCGAGAGATCACAGATTGAAGGAGTCAGGAATGAGCCTGGAACGGCTTGTCCGGTTGACACTTCTGGTCATTTTGTCCGTGTCGGTCGCGGGCTGCGCTCACGGCTCCGGGGTCGAGTTCGGAGCGTTCGGGGCGTCGCTCGACTCCGACGATCTGGGCGAAGGCTACGGCGGGGGAGCGAAGCTGGAACTCAACCCCATTGACTTGGTCAGCGTGGATGCCCGGGCCAGCTACATCCGCTTCAACGATACGGATATTGACATGGTGCCGCTGGAAGTGGCGGGTCTTGTGAACTTCGCCATGCTCGCCGAGCATATCGTGCCCTATGCCGGTGTGGGTGTGGGCTACTATCTCTTCGACGGAGACGGCGCCGACCTGGATGATGAGGTGGGGTTCTTTCCCCTCGTGGGTCTGGAGATCGGCCTCCAGCCCGTTTCAGTGCTTATCGAGGGCCGTTGGTTGTTTCTGGAGGCCGATGTGGACAGCGCCGAAGCAGAGCTGGACAACCTTACCGAGGCCACCGTCGACGGGTTCGGCGTCAACATGGGCCTGATCGTTCGATTCTGACGGCGATTGCGAATGCTATGAATCCCAAAGCGGCTGAAGCCTGGAATTTTGCCTTGGCGAAGATGGAATCGGCCAGGCAGTACATCGAGAAAGATGAAGATGGCCTGGCCAAGACCGAGCTGGCCAAGGCGGTCTATATCGGCGCGGGCGCGCTGTACTACCTGCTGGGCCAGGGCCCGGAGGAGCAGGCCGCCCATCAGGCGGCCCAGAGCTTCATTAACGACATGGCCGCAGAAGATGCCTCCGCAGCCGAGGCTTATCTGGCCGCCCGTAAGATCCTCGGCTACATCGCCGACATGTCACCTGCCGGCGATGAGCTTCCGCCGCCGTAGGGACGCTCAGAAGAACCCCGCGAAGAATTATTCTACTTCCGTTCCCCGCAAAGCGGGGTGCTATTGCTGGTGGACGAACAGACGTTGCTCGGCGCCGGCTTCGAGCTTCAAGTCGAGGCCCTCGCTCAGTTGTTGGCCCGTTAGTGTCTGCTCCGAACCGTCGGCAAGGTTGCGAACGGTGTATTGCTCCGTACCCTCGACGGTGAACCATTCGGGCAGCGTGTTCATGCGGGGCCAGTCCTTCGCGAAGCCCATGTACTCGCGATGGCGCAGGATGTCGAAACAGAGCCGGCCCGACCAGGGCTTGTCCGTCCTCACGACGATGACGAGCCCGTCGCCGGCTTGAGCGGCGCCGAGTTGCAGGCCCCTTTGCCAGGGGCGGGCGATCACGCCTTGCGTGTGCATCAGGGCGTGCATCAGCACCGTGCGGACGCCGTTGGCTTCGAGCTTCATCGTGCCCCACAGCTCGGCCGTCTCCAGCGGTTCGTTAGACCGCGTGACACTGCGGGCCATCTCCCGGTCCACCCAGACGAAGCCTTCCTTGACCGGCACGCGGTTGAGCAGATAGATGGCTCCTTCGATCGAGTCGGCGAAGCCATCGATGGAGTAGTTGCCTTCCCAGTTGTAGTTGTTGTACAGCGGCTTGGCGAGGTTGCGAAGCGTCGCCTGCACTCTGGCGCGATAGATCGGCCGGCCGACGGCCATGTCGTAGCAGAGATAGCCGACGTAGTCGTAACCCCAGCCGTCGCTGAGCTTGCCATTGCCCCCGTCGCGGCGGGTGAGGTGGTTGTACATCATCCCATCCTCGTTGCAGCCTTTGGCGAGGATCGTGTCGAAGACATGTTTGAGCTTGTCCTGATAATCCTTTACTTTCGCCCGGTTCTCTTGAGCCTCCACGGCTAACAGCAGGCCCAGCCCACCGATGATCTCGCAGCCATGGTCGCGAAGGCGCGTGGGGACGAAATCCGGCTGATCGAAATAGTAATCGGCGAGGCGCTCGGCCCAAGTGAGAAACTCGGCGCGCCCGGTCATGGTGTAAAGCCTCGCCAGGGCCTGGAGCTGTTCGCCGTTGACCTCGATGTTCTTCGATGGGATCTTGCCGTACGGGGTGTCGTAGCGGGCGTGCTTCCAGATGTCTTCTTCGATGGCCAGCATGCGCTCGAACCATTCGTCTTTGCCGGTGACTTCGACGATGGCGATCAGGCCGTCCTTGACGTACTCGGAGGCCTGAAAGATCAGCTCGTCGTATTCGGGGACGATCTTACGCTTGTTCTTCCAGTCGTACGGGACGGGGATGCGGTCGAGATGGTTGCAGAGCTTCTGCTCGGCGTGCAGAATGTCACGCACCGGACCGTCAAGCGCTTCCCTGTCGACGACGAACGCCGCCCAGCACAGAAACGGATAACAGTCGGCGGCGGTGTCACGATAGTTCCACTTGCCGTCGGCCGGGTACAGCCCCGTCTCTGCATCGATCAAAGGCAAGGCCTTCTCATGCAGCCAGCGGTGGACCTTGCTCAGCGAGTAACCCGCGATCTCCGCGGATCGCGCCGCCTGATCGACAACGGTCTTGTCGATTCGCGGTTGTGCTTCAGCCTTCGTTGACAGCCCGCCCGCGAGAAGGGCCAGACTGACGGCGAGTGCGTATTTCATGTAGTTGACCTCACTGCTGACTCAGTGCGTTCTTTCCGGCGCCTCGGGTGGCGAGTTCCTTAAGCTCGGGCAGGTGTTCGACGAAGACGCCGCGAGGGGTTGTGTTTCGGCTCTTGCAGATCGAGGCGGCCATGCCGACGACCTCGCCCATCATGCCGCAGGTCCGCATCACGCGGACGGTCCCAAGGGCTACGTGCGTGACACTGATATCGCGGCCGGCCATGAAGAGGTTCTCGACGTTCCGCGAGTAGAAGCAGCGGTAGGGGATCGGGTAGGGCCGAATGTCCGGCGTGACGCAGATCGTCTTGAACTCCTGGCCCGGAAAGTGCTCCGTGTTCTTCGGGTCCGGATAGTGCAGGTCGATCGACCACGTCGTCGTGACCATCGCATCCGGGAATTCCGTCCGTTCCTGGATGTCCTGCTGCCTTAGGATCACGTCGCCCAACAGCCGGCGGGATTCACGCTTGCCGGCGACATAAGCGACCCACGAGAGCTTGCGGTTTGCGTACTTCGCCTTGTCCTTGCTGTGATTCTTTTGAAAGGCCCAGTTCCCATAGACGGCGCGGAACGCATGGTCGCGGATCGACTCGAACTCGGTGATCTGGTTCTTGTTCAATCCGGTCTCCCAGTTCCAATCGCCGCGCGTGGCGTGCTCGCAGCTCGCCTCGGTGAACGGCAGGGCCCAGGGACAGTCGGGAAACGGGCTCGGCTCGTCGGTCTCGATGGAATACCACTGGACGGAGGAGCCCATCGTCATCTCGTCCGGCTCCTTCGGGGCCAGATTCTCGCCCGTCTGCTCCCAGCTCTCGCGACCCATGCGGTAGTCCGCCCCGGCGAGGAAGCCAATCGTGCCGTCGCCGGTGCAGTCGGCGAACAGCGGGGCGGCGAAACGAAGCTCTTTCGAGGTCCTGGTGTCCCGCGCGATCAGGGCGACGATCCGGTCGCCGTCCTTCTCGACCCGGCAGGCATGGGTGTTGAGGAACAGGTGAATGTTCGGCTCGTCCCGCACGACGCGGAGCTTCTTGTCGTCGTTGTAGAACTCGGCGGGGCGGGCGTTGCCGCGATTGCCCGGATCGAGCTCGGCAACCACGTCCCCCAGGCGCGGGTACGGCGGCAGGTTGATCATGCCGTTCAGATGCACGCGAACTTCCGAGCTGTTGTTGCCGCCGAGGACGGGGCGATTCTGGATCAGGGCCACTTGCAATCCCAGCCGCCCGGCGGAGATCGCCGTGCAGGTCCCCGCAATACCGCCGCCGACAACGACAAGATCGAAGGTTCCGGCCTCTTCGGGCTGTCCTGATAGGCCCAGCAGCCCGCGTCGAAACTCCGCCATTGCCTTGCCTTCGTTCGGCGGCTTGAGACTCTGGTCACGTGTGAAGAAAATCGCGTCGCACCGGCCCTCGAAGCCGGTCAGATCGTGCAGCGCCAGCTTCGTTTCTCTATTCTTGATCTCGACGGTCCCGCCGTCCTGCCAGTGCCACGCGGCGCCCTCTGCGCCGAACGTCGTCGGCAGGGCCGCGCCATCGACGAGCAGTTGGAACCTCCCCGGCGCGCCGGGGGCCTCCCACGTCGCCACCCAGTCGCGTGTGCGCACCCAGAGGCGGTACTCGCCCGCCTGCGGAAAGGTCACGGTCGTGACGGCGTCTCGCACGGGCACGCCCAGCCCATGCGCCAGCAGAAACGGCGAGCCCATCTGGTCCATGAACTGCTGATCCACCACCCATCCACCCGGCTCCTCGAAACTCTCCGCTTCAACAAGGACCGGCCCATCAGCGGCTGATGCACCGTTACAGGCAAAGATGGCGATGCAAAGCGACGCGACGATGTGTGATGGGTTATGCCGTTTCATCGTTGCCTCCCGTGAATCAAACTCGAAATCCGAAACAAATCCAAAGGACCAGAACTCAAATGACAGAAACGCTGGCGCCGGCCAAACGCGGTATGTCATTGCGAGCGAAGCGAAGCAATCTCAATCCCGGGATGGGAGATTGCTTCGTCGCTGCGCTCCTCGCAATGACATGTCTTAAGCTTTGCTCGTTCGTGCTTGTTTCGAATTTCGTGCTTCGGATTCTCATTACAGCGAGCAGCGGTCAAGCTCGGCGATCTTTTCGACGCGTCGGGCGTGGCGGCCGCCGTCGAACGGCGTGGCCAGCCAGATCTCTATCATTTCCAGAGCTTGCTCGAGGGACACCATCCGGGCGCCGATGGACATCACGTTGGCGTCGTTATGGGCCCGGCTGAGTCGCGCGCCCTTATCGTTCCAGCAGACCGCGCAGCGGACGCCGCGGACTTTGTTGGCGACGATGGTCTCCCCGTTGCCGGAGCCGCCCATCACGATCGCCCGGTCGCACTCGCCTTTGCCGACGGCTAGGGCGGCCGGGTAGATGAAATCCGGGTAGTCGCACTTCTCCCCCGAGTCGGTCCCGAAGTCGATGACCTCGTGCCCCTGCTCGATGAGGTATTGCTTGATCCGTTCCTTATACTCGTACCCTGCGTGATCCGTACCCAACGCGATCTTCATTACTGCCCCTTGCACCGTCGGTTTATAAAGGCCCGAGTTTAGCAGACGGACCCCGAAGCCGCAATTCCCAACCGTGCCGTGCCGGGAAATCCGTTGACATCTTCGCGCACAATGATAAGCTGGAACGGAAAGGAGCGGTGAAATATGAGGCCATGGCGTCACATCTCTGCCGTGCTCACCCCGGATTTGGCGATTTCCCTATCTTGATGTGGCTGCCCGTTCCACACTGGCCTCAATCCCGCTTCTCATCAGTGGCGCAGAAGACGCATCACCTGCGGCGGGAGAGAAAGAAAGGGGATCTGTGAGGGCGAAACGTTGTTCCGGCCTTGCACTGCTCGTCGTGTCGGCTGCCGCTATCGCCTTGACCGGGAGCAGCGTTAGGGCGGATTTTGCCTTCGGCAAGCCCGTAAACTCGGGGCCGGTCGTCAACAGTCCGGCTCTGGAGGCTCAGCCGAGCATCTCGGGTGATGGTCTATCGCTTTTCTTCTATTCTGAGCGGTCGGGGGGATACGGCAATCGGGATATATGGGTCGCACGACGTGCAACGACAGACGAGGCCTGGACGACGCTGGAGAATGTTGGGCCGCCGGTCAACACGTCGTATCGAGACTCCGGACCGTGTATCTCGGCCGACGGTCTGACGCTGTTCTTCGACTCCGACCGTCCCGGCGGCTCAGGTCAGTCGGACATATGGGTAACGAGGCGAGCGACTACGTCCGATCCGTGGGGTACGCCGGTGAATCTGGGCCCGCCCGTCAACGCTTCCTCCTATGACGCGTACCCGAGCGTCTCGGCCGATGGCCTGACGCTGGTGATGCAGTCCAACCTCCCGGGCGGTTACGGCGGATACGACATATGGATGGCGACGCGCCAGACCAAAGATGCTCCCTGGACCGCGCCGGTGAATCTCGGGCCACCTGTGAACAGCTCGGCTCTGGAGGGGGACCCCGAGATTTCGCCTGACGGCCTTACGGTCTTCTTTGGCTCCCCGCGAGCTGGCGGCTACGGCAGTTGGGACGTGTACATGGCGAGGCGGGCAACCACCGACGACCGATGGGGTACGCCGGTGAATCTGGGCCCGGTCATTAATATGTCATCTCCTGATTATGGCCCGAACATCTCGCCGGATGGCCGGACCTTCTACTTCGCGTCCGACCGGCCCGGCGGAGAAGGCAGCGGCGACCTGTGGCAGGCGTCGGTCGTCCCGATCATTGATTTCAACGGCAATGGAACCGCAGACATCGAAGACTTGGTCGTCCTCATCGAGTCCTGGGGCCAGGCCGATCCGCGATGCGACATCGGTCCGATGCCCTGGGGTGATGGCAAGGTCGATGCGGCGGACCTGGAGGTCCTGATGAGCTGCTGGGGTCAACCGGTGGACGATCCGACCCTATTGGCTCACTGGCCTCTGGATGAGACAGAAGGCATGATTGCTTCCGACAGCGCCGGCGACCACGATGGCACGGTGACCGGTCTGCCCGCCTGGCAGCCTGTCGACGGCCAGATCGGTGGAGCGCTGCAGTTCGATGGCGCCACCTGCATCACGGCCGATTTCGTCCTGAATCCGGCGGATGGCCCCTTCAGCGTCTTGGCCTGGGTCAAGGGCGGCGCCCCGGGCCAGGTGATCGTATCCCAGGAAGATGGCCTCAACTGGCTGATCGCCGATCTCGCCCAAGCTGCACTCGCAACCGATCTGGCCAAGAGCTTGCGGACCACCGGCCTGTCGTCCCAGGCGATCATCACCGACGGCGCATGGCACCATGTCGCCTTCACGTGGGACGGCGCGAGCCGCCGGCTTTACGTAGACGAGATTCTCGTGGCTGAGGACACACTGGACAAGCTGGTGGGTTCGGTCGGCAACATGATCCTCGGTGCCGGTAGGAACATGACGCCGGACACCTTCTGGCCCGGCCTGATCGACGACGTCCGCATCTACGGCCGGGCGGTGGAACCGTAGAACAACTCTTTCGTCGACGCCTGTAGAGAAAGAGAGGTGAATGAGATGGAGACGAGGAAATCCAAGATTTGCTGTGGCGGAATGTCAGCCATTCTGGTGTTAGGCATGATTGCACCAACTACCAAGGCGGATTTCGCCTTCGGTGAACCCACCAGCCTGGGGCCGACAGTCAACAGTTCGGCCATAGATGGTCATGCGAGCATCTCCGCCGACGGCTTATCGCTCTTCTTTTACTCGGAGCGATCAGCAGGTGGGTATGGTGGCCGCGACATCTGGGTGGCGACCCGGGCCACGATAGAGGAAGACTGGACCTCGGTGGAGAACGTCGGCCCCCCCGTGAACACGCCGTATCGAGAGTCGGCACCGTCCATTTCGGCCGACGGCCTCATGCTGTTCTTCGACTCCGACCGTCCCGGCGGCTCCGGGGGCCGGGACATATGGGCGACGACGCGGGAGACCAAAGACGCTCCCTGGACTACACCAGTGAACCTTGGGTCAACTGTGAATAGTTCGGTTCATGACTACTACTCAAGCGTCTCGGCCGATGGTCTGGTGCTATTCTTCGACGTTGGCCTCGAAGACCCGAGCGATAACGTATGGATGACGACGCGGGACTCAAGAGACGAGGCCTGGACCCCACCTGTGATCCTTGAGCCACTCATCAACAGCTCGTGGGGTGATGGGGAAGCGAGGATTTCGCCCGACGGCCTGGCACTCTTCTTTGCCTCTACGAGACCCGGCGGATACGGCAGCGGTTGGAATCTATGGGTTGCGATGCGGGCAACAGCAGACGGCGACTGGGGTACGCCCGTGAATCTTGGTCCAACGATTAACGACCCCAGTGGCGCAGCCGGGGCGATCATCTCGGCCGATGGTTCTACTCTCTACTTCACCTCTCCCCGGTCTGGCACGATTGACCTCTGGCAGGCACCCATCATCCACATCATGGATTTCAACGGTGACGGTAGCGTTGATGGCGCGGATGTCCGCACTATGGCTGATCGCTGGGGGACAGACGACCCAGTCTGCGACATCGGTCCGATGCCGTGGTCAGATGGGATCATTACCGACGCTGCCTGGCATCGCGTCGGCGTCACCTGGGACGGCGCCAGCCGCCGTCTCTACGTAGACGGTGTCCTTGTGGCCGAAGACACGCAGGATGGCCTGGCGGATTCTCCGGGCGGCCTCATCCTCGGCTGCGGCAAGAACATGACGTCGGACACCTTTTGGTCCGGCTTAATCGACGACGTGCGGATCTACAACCGGGCGGTGGAGCCCTAAGGTGTGCAACACGTGACGCACTCTTGAAAGACCGTTGATTCCAGGGGGGATTTCTGCTATAGTGGCAGGGTGCGTATCTGCACACAACAGGTGCGCCTCGTGGACGGCGGATGGTCTGTTGGATCGCCTGCACGGTGTGACGAGGCCCATGCAAAAGGAAAGGGTGGTATCCAATGACGACTCGCAGGAGTTTCAGTGGCAGCGGTCTGTGCGCCGGCCTTCTGGGCGTTGTGTTGGTGCTGATGCTTGTGGCTGACGCGTGGGCCCAGGACCCCACTCGTTTCGAGGGCGAGATCAAGGCGTTCGAGAGCGCCGATTTGGCCGGCCCGCCGCCGGCGGACCCGGTCCTGTTCGTCGGCTCTTCGAGCATTCGCATGTGGACGGGCGTCGCGGCCGCGTTTCCAGACTATCCCGTGATGAATCGCGGCTTCGGCGGCTCGCTCATGAGCGACCTGCTCTATTACTTCGACCGGATCGTCGCCGTGTACGATCCCGCCCTGATTCTCGTCTATGAAGGTGACAACGACCTGGCGGGTGGCAAGTCCGTCGATCAGGTTTATGCGGATTACGTTGCGTTCGTGCAGCGGGTCAAGCAGCAGTTGCCCCGCGCGGACGTGGCCTTCATCGCGGTCAAGCCGAGCCCGAGCCGGGCGCAATACCTCGGCGTGACGCGGCAGTTGAACGCGCGTCTGGAGGCCCTGGCCGCCGGCGATCCGAGCCTGTGGTTCATCGATGTGTTCACGCCCATGGTCAACGCCGCGGGCCAGCCCCTTGAGCAACTGTTCCTTTCGGACATGCTGCACATGAACGCCTCGGGCTACGCGCTGTGGGAGATTGCGGTTGGCTCGATGCTGGAAGAGTGGTCCTCGTTGCAGGTGCAGAGCTTCCTGTTCGACTTCGGGCCGGGCGACGCCGCTACGAAGAACGGGCCCGCGCCGGACGATCCGAATCATTTCTGGAACAACGTCACCGAAACCATCGGCGGCTCGGCGACGGGCCAGTTGCGAGGCGTCGTCAACACGAAGAATGTGCAGTCCTCGATCGGCCTGCAGATTCTCAGCCCGTTCAACGCCAGCGGGCCCAACCGAGGCGGGACCCTCGAATCGACGGTCTTCCCGCAGAACGCCACGCGCGACTCGCTCTACGGCAACACGAAGGACTGGAACGGCTTTGCCGACGTGGCGCCCAGCTTCAAGCTGACTCGCCTGGACCGCGAGCGGACCTACAACTTCACCTTCTACGCCTCGCGGCTCAGTGTCGGCGACATCCGCGAAGCGAGCTATACGGTCACCGGCGCGACCTCAGCTTCGGTCGTCTACGATCCTGCGAACAACATTGACGAGGTCGCTGTGGTCGCCGGGATCGCCCCCGATTCACTCGGGGAGATTACGATCAGCCTGGCCCCGACCGAGCGCAACAACAACTCCTATCATTTCATCTATCTCGGAGCGATGCGGGTGGACGAGATCCCGCAGCAGCAGCCCATCATCTTCGTGGAAGAGCCCGCCGACCAGACCGTTCTGGAGTCCCGGCCGGTGACGTTCCGTGCGGCCGTCGAGAGCACGCCGCCTTACGTCGTCCAGTGGTCGAAGGACGGCGAGCCGATTCCCGACGCCAACGAGTTCACGTACACGATTGAGCGGGCGACGCTCGAGTTGGATGGGGCGGTGTTCGCCGTCACCGTCAGCAATGCGATGTACAGCGGCACGAGCCGGGACGCGGTCCTTCACGTCGTCCCGGATGTCAACGCGCCGGTCCTGCTGTCGATGGACAGTGTCGGTGGGCTCACGGTGCGGCTCGTCTTCGACGAACAACTGGATCCGAACAGTGCCGCGGCGGTCGACAACTATCAGGTGAACGATGGCGAAGTCGAGGTCGTCGCTGCGGAGCTGGACGCCGACGGGCAGACCGTCACCCTCACGCTGGCCTCGCGCTTGACGGGCGCCTTCACCGTGAGCGTTGCCGGCGTGCGGGACCTGGTCGGCAACGAGATCGCCGCCGGCACGACCGCGACGGGCGAGATCCGCTCACAGGTTCTGCTGTTCGACTTCGGCTCCGGGAGCACACCCACAGCGAACGGTCCGGCTCCGGACGATCCCGAGAGTTCTTGGAACAACGTCACCGACGGCATCGGCAAGACGGTCGGCGGACAGTTGAGCGATCTCGTCACAACCGACAACGTTCCCACCGGGATCAGCCTCGTGATCCTGAGCCGGTTCAATGGGGCCAACACCAACGGGACCCTTGCGTCCGAGCAGTTCCCGCAGGACGCCACCCGCGACTCGCTCTTCGGCAACACCGAGACCTTCAGCGGCCTGGGCAACGTCTTCCCGAGCTTCAAGCTCACCGGCTTGGACCCGCTGCTGACGTACCAGTTCACGTTCTATGCCTCACGCATGGGCGTCGGCGACAACCGCGAGACGCTCTACACGGTCGAGGGCGTTTTTACGGGATACGCCACCCTCAACCCCGCCGGCAACATCGACGGCTTCGTCGCGCTATCCGCGATCGCCCCGACCGCCGAGGGCGAGATCACGATCAGCCTATCCCCCGGCACCGCGAACAACAACGGCAACCATTTCACCTACCTCGGTGTCATGACGCTGGAGCCCACCCCGCCCGCAACCGGCCGCTGACCGCCAACGGCGATCGCGCAGTCCGCGCGGCGTGAGGCGCACACAGTCTCGCCCGCGAGTGTCGGTGAGATCGGAGACGAACGTTCGTTGAACCGACACAGGGTCTATTGTGCGCGTTCCCAGAGTTCTCCCTTGCCTTCGTTGGTCAGCAGGAGGCGGGTGCCTTGGGCACTCTGGCGGATCTCGTACTTGTACTCCTGCCAGGATTTGTCTTCCCAGATCAGTTGGAGCGTGCCGTTGCCGGCGTACCATTGTCCGTTGCTCTGCTGCGTGTCGTTGCTTTCGAGCCACACGCCGCCGGCGCCGGCGAGCATCTGGGTCTTGTCCGTTCGCGACCACGTGCCGTCGGGCTGGATGATCAGCGTGGCCGTGTGGTCGGAAGCCATCTGGGCGCGGGAATAAGACGTCTCGAAAGGCGACCAGTTCGTCATCGATTGTGTCGTCAGGAAGCTCCACGTCCCCGCGAGCTGCATGTCCCGCTGGCCCTGCCCGAACGCGAAGGAAGCGAAGATCCGCTGCAGCTCCTTCTCGCGCGCTTGCAGTCTGTCCTTGAAACAGAGGGCGACCAGGGCGACGCCATAGTCATTTGTGAGACTGACGTAGGCGCGGGCGGAGATCGCATCGCCGCGGGACGAATTGCCCTCCCAGTTCATCACGGTGCCCTGGCCTGCGGTCATGGGTACGAGGGTCGGCGGGGTCGTGCGTTTCAGCGTCGGCGAAAGCTGTGCGACGGCCTGGTCCATGAACTGAACCACGCGCGGGTCGTCCGGCCTGGTCATGCCGGGCTCCAAGGTGTCGCCGATGACGGCGTAGATCTCCGTCGGCTGGCCGTCGGCCGTGGTGCTTGGATTCGGCGGGATCAGTTGCAGCATCTCCTCGTGCTCTCTCAGCGTCCAATCCCCAGGGTACCAGAACGTGAAGCCCATGACGTGGCGATACGTCTGGCCCCCGACCTTCGGCGACACCCCGGCGGCGGGTATCTGAGATGCTTGGGCGGACGGCCCCCCGGCCGATGCGCCGAGGAGCTGCATCTTCTTCTGGTTGTATTCCGCTTCGCCGATGACCCCGGCCCGATGCGCTTGTTCGAGCGCCTCCAGTTTCTTACGCGCCTGGGGGTCGGTCTGCTGGAGCTGCCTGTCCTGGAGTTCCTTGACCTTGGCGGCGTATTCCTGATCGCTGAGCACGCCGACCTGGCGAGCCAGCGCCAGAGCCTTCAGTTGTTCCTCAAACGTCGGACCGTTCTGGCCCGGAATCGCAGCGGGCTGCTGCGTCTGTGGCGCGGGCGGCGCTCCAACGGCCAAGGGCGTCGTCGAAGCGGCCTCGGCCCGGGTGCCTGCGATCGATCGGAACATGTCGCGGAGTTCAGCGCCGCGGGCATCCACACGCTCCTGCAGGCCCATCCCGACGAGCATGACGACGGACTGTCCGGAGAACGTGACGTATACACGGGCGACGATCTTGCGGCCTTCGGGCGAAGTGGCCTGCCACGTGAGCAACGCTCCTTTGCCGCTTCTCGTCTGGATGGGGGAAGATTGGCGCGTATACTCCAGCGCCGGCGAGAGACTCTTGAGTTGTTCATCGAGGTATTGAACGATACTCTCGTCGGCCGGTTCCCGAACGGTCTGGTCACCGAGACTTTCCGTGGCCAGGAAGTACAGTTCGAGCGGCCCGTCGGTTGTGGTCACAGCATCGGGCGGGGCCAATTGCAGCGTGCCCTCCTGATCGGTAATGCTCCAGGACGCCGGGTACGAGAAAGAGAAGCCCGCCGGATGGGAGTAGGTCCGCCCTTGTCCGGCGGTCGATGGCGGGGCGGGGATCGGCTGTGTCGGAGCGGCCGGCGGCGCCGCAGTCCCTTGCTCAGACGCCTGCAACCGGCCTGCGCCGGCCAGTATCAGGGTCTTCTTTTGTTCGTACTCCTCGGCGGTCAGGATGCCGGCCTCGTACGCCGATTTGAGCGCTTGCAGACGCTTCTGCGTCTCGGCATCGACCGCCGGCGGCCCTTGCAGCTCGGCCGCCAGCGCCGCTTTCTTACGGGCGTATTCTCCCTCGGTCAGGATACCGGCCTCGCGGGCGGCTTCGAGCGCTTCTAACTTTCGCAGGACTTGATCTGGGGCCGGTGGCGTCACGGGGAGCCGGGCCGGCGCTGCCTGTGGAGGCGCAGGCTCCGTCGGGACCGGCGGGGTGGGCTGCGCGGGCGCCTGTTGAGCCGGCGCATCTGCATTCTCAGGTGCGAGGATTCGGAACTCTTTGACGCCGGCCAGACTGTCATCGAGATACACGTTGATCCGGTAGCGGCCCGGCGGCCAGCCCTTGTCGGGCCTGGACAACGAGAAATGCCCTGTGGCCCGGCCTCTCCTCGAGCCCTGCACCTCGACCTCCGCGTGGTCGATCTCGTAATCGGGGGTGGAGATGCCGTCGATGCAAATCCAGGCTCCCTTGAGAGTGCATTTGGCCCTGACGCCCTCCACCAGCACCACGGCGTGGACGATTGCCGTCTCGGCGCCAAAGGTCTCGCGCACATCCACCGGCACGAACCCGTCACCGCCCACGTCCGCGCACAGAGTGATCGACGTGACAGAAGCGGCGTGGGCCGCTGCCGACGCCATGAATAGCAGAACAACCGGGACCAACCGCGAATGGGATCTTCGATGTCGCATAAAAGGTCTCCTCTAAGAGGGGCGCAGATAACCGGATGTCATGGAGGACGTCACGCCCCAGGACTCTACCGACGTGAGCCGCGAACCCTAACAGACTTCTCCATTGTGAGTCTTAATGCCGCGATACGAGCATCTACTCCCCGAGGGGTTCTATCGTACCCTTAACAGTGGTGTGACAGTGCCCCCCACTCGCCACATGTACTGGACATTGCCTCTGGCCTGGCCCGTCGCATCGTACTCGGTGTACGTTGTCGTGATCTCCTCGAACCGGAGTGAGATCTCTTCGACAGCAGGATGCTGACCTTGAGATGCTCCTTCGATTTCATATCCTGTCAGTCGCGCGTTCTTCAATTCGTATGCACAACAGACTTTGACACCACTCGCAAAAGATCGCGTTACATGAATCCGGACCACGGGGATCACCGTATTTCTGCAGACCGCCTCCGCCAACTTGGGCCCGGCCTTGTCGAGCGGCTTGGTGAGGGTGACGTCCTCAAAAGCCACGGCGCGGGCTCGGGCATTGTGGCTCTCGCGGAACGACAGCAGCTCACACCAATTCTCGTGGTCTCGGACGCGACACTCACCGTCGATGCCCTCGAATTGGGCGAATATGGCGGAGCCGCCCGGGTCATTGGAGAGGGCCGCCTGGGTCTCATGCGATGCCTGCGGCCACTGCCAGAACCATAGCAAACCGATGAACGCGCACACGATCACTACTACTCTTGCCCTGTTTTGTTCCGTTTGCATCGTCGCCCCTTTCACAAGTGCTTGGATTGAACATGGTCTCGCGTCCACGACCATGGGATCGGGAGTAGGCATCCAGGATCTAATAAAGAGCGTGGGACCTCACAGTCCGGCCGACTCTGCGCCAGCACATAATTCACGCATACGAGTGTACTCGTGACGGGGCGCTGTGGCAAGCAAATAGGAGTCGGTACGAAGAAGGAATCAGTCTGGGTTGTGTGCCAATGCCTCGGCAGGAGACACGCCTGGGTGGTCCGGATTACCCTGGCAGGCGGCCGCTTCGTTCGCGCGGAGGTTGATGTTCATGATGCTCACTCGCAGCCCGCGGCCGTGCCCCTGCCCTCCCTGGGATGCCCGTCCATGCGCTCTGCTCCCGAGCCCCTGTATCAATGCGTGAGTGGCTTGTCGAGGTCGACCGGGTACTTCTGCCAGGGGATTGCGCCGGATTTGCAGACGTGGTCCTGCAAGGCGGTGAAGAGCTTTCGATACATCGGGTGGTTGTCGTCGAGCGGGCGTTCTTCCTTTGGATCTTCCCTGAGATCATACAGCTTCATCGATTCGAAGGGACTGTTCTGGAGGAGTTTGTGGTCGCCCTGCCGGACGGCGTAGTAGGCCCGTCCGCCGTATCGTTTGCCGCCTTCGCGCCGGACCCAGAAGAGCAAGCGTTCATCCGCGGGCTGCTTCCTGCCCAGCACCGTTGGCAGGAAGCTCGCGCCGTCGATTTCGTGCTCGATGGTGACGCCCGCCGCCTCACAGACGGTTGGGAAGATATCCATCGTCAGCGCGAAGCGGTCGCTGCGTGCGCCCGGCTTGATTCTGCCGGGCCAGACGGCGCACATCGGTTCGCGGATGCCGCCTTCGTACATGTCGCCTTTGCCCGCCCGCAGCGGTCCGTTCGTGGCGCCGACGCCAAGCTGGCCGCCGTTGTCGGAGGTGAAGACCACCAGTGTATCGTCGCTGAGGCCGGTCTCTTTCAGAGCCTCGATCACCTTGCCGATGCCGGCGTCCAGGTGCTCGATCAGAGCGACGAGCTTCGCACGTTTGTCGCTGATCCCTGCTTCTCGTTGTTTGACCCGTTCGATCCACTCTTGGGGTGGCTGGATCGGTGTGTGCGGGGCGTTGTACGCCAGGTAGAGGAAGAAGGGCTGCTCTTTGTTCTTCGATCGCTCGCGGAGGTAATCGATGGCCCATTGCGTGAACAGGTCGGTGGCGTGTCCCTCAGGGTCGATCTCGGCGTCGTTGAGCCGCATGTAGTTGAAGCCGTGCCGGCGGTGGTGGTAGTAGTCGTCCATCATGTCGCCGAGGAAGCCGTGGAAGTGGTCGAAGCCGCGCTCGTTCGGCTTGTTCGGCGAGGCCAGCCCCAGGTGCCACTTGCCGACGATGGCGGTGTGGTAGCCCGCGCGCTTGAGCATCTGGGGCAACAGTACGGCTTGCGGGGACAGGTGGCCCCAGTTGTTTGTGACGTGCGTGCGGATCACGCCGGGGACGCCGACGAGATCGGGGAACCGTCCGCTGAGCAGTGCCGCCCGCGTCGGCGAGCAGACGGGGCAGTTCGCATAGAAGTTGTCGAAACGCATGCCCGCCTCGACGAGGCCGTCGATGTTGGGCGACTTCAAATCCTTTGCCCCGTAGCTGGACAGGTCGCCGTAGCCCAGATCATCGACCAGGATCACCAGAACATTGGGTTTCCTGGCGGGCCTTTGACCGTTTGCCGTCAAGCCATGAGACAAAGTCGTTGCGCCCACGGCGGCGCCGATCAGCTTCAGGAAGTCACGACGTGTTTTACTCATCTCAACTCCTTCCTTCACCGCTCTTCAACCTACATAGCGAATGACGTACAGCCAGTTCGCGACAAAGAGCACGATCATAACCGCCCAGGCAACCTTGCGTTCGTTGCCGCTGGGGTGGATCGCCAGGGCCCGGCCGAAGAGAACCCGAACGGCAACCACCGCTGCGAACACGCCCAGGAAAGTGAACAGCAGCGGATTGTACAGCCAGGCCCGGATGGGATGTCCCTGCAGGAAGGACAGAGTCCCGCGGGTGAATCCACACGTGGGGCAGGGATAGCCTGTGAAGCGTTTGAACAGACATAGTTGCACAGCACGTCCGGTGCGTGCACTAAGGATTAGAGTGACGCCGCCCAGCGCCAGCCAGAGCGCGGGCAGGACAATCGACCACCACGGCCAAGGCGGCCGACGGCGGAGCCGGATGCACTCAACCTTCATCCTGGACTGTCACACTATGCCGGCCTAAACGCCATGCCGGCGCCGCCGACAATGAACATGAGCAGCCACACGACGACTCCCACGAGCGCGAGGGCTACGCTGACGATACCGCAGATCTTCCCGGCTTGCGTCAGGCCCCGGCCAGAGGGGTCCATCCGGCCGGCATCCATCTCCTTCAGGTCGCCGTTGCCCATGACCCAGGCGACGATGCCGAAGACAATACAGCACACCAGACCGAGAATCCCGAAGACCAGGATCATCACGCCGCGGTGAGGCCGCATCGGCTGTCCCGCCGGATAGGCCTGTACGTTCTCAATCGGAGGTTGACCGCCATTCGCCATAGTTGCTCCCCATCTATCCGAAAGGTTCCCAAGACTGATTCGCGAGCGATTCGTCCGAAACCGCCCCGACCTGTCGGTTTATCGCTGCACAACCTACGCGATCTCGCCGGCCGCGCCAAGCGATTCTTCCGCAATTCTGCCGGTTCTCAACTCTTGCGGAAAACGGCCACAACGTTCTCCACCTCGACGACGAAGAGGCGGTTGTCCCCCTCGAAATCGACCGGAATGGCGCCTTTCGGGTTGAACAGGACCTTGTCGTATTTCTTGAGCGGGATGTCGGCCGAGTGGTCGATCTCGGTGGACACGGCGACGACGCGCCCGGTGATTGTGGGGATCTCGATGTTGTCCGGCAGCTTGATGCCGCCTTTCGTTTCCTTCTTGTCCTCATCCTTGCGAATCAGGACTCGCTTGCCGATTGGCTCGACCGTCTCGAAGGACGGGGCCTCCGTTTTCTCTTTCTTGTCCATGGCGAACCTTCGTGTAGTGAGCAGGCCGTTCTTTCGCCCCATTATACAAAGATGGCGCCGTCAGGAAAGCCAGCACTGAATCCGGGGCTCTCACCGCCGGCGTGGCCTGCACGACGAAGCCGCACGGAGGACTATTTCTTGGTGGCGACGGCCTTGTCGCTCTTGAGCTCGTCGAGGATCTCCCGGGCGCGCTCGGGGTCTTTCGGAGGCCACTCGCCGCTCGCCTGTAGCTCCTTGAGTCGATCCATGCTCTTGGCGCTGACGATGGTGCGGCATCGAGGAAAGCGATTGCAGCCGAGGAACGGTCCGCGCTTGCTCTGGCGAACGACCAGTTCCCCGCTCTTGCACTTATAGCATTTTATGCCGGTTGGGTCCGGCTTCGGCTTCGGCGGCAGCGGGTTGCCCTCCTTGTCCAGGCGCAGGGTCGTCTTGCAGGTGGGGTAGTCGCTGCATCCGAGGAACGCGCCGAACCGGCCGTTCTTGTGGACCATCGGCTTGCCGCAATTCGGGCACTTGTGCTCGCTGATCTCGTCCTGCACCATCTTGCCTTCTTTGTCGACTTGGGAGGCGAACTTGCATTCGGGGTATGCCGAGCAGCTCAGGAACCGGCCGCTTTTGCCGAACTTGTACACGAGCGGCTTGCCGCAATCCGGGCAGGTGTATTCGCTGGGCGTGGACTCGGCCTTCGCGTGCTTCATCTCCTGTTGCGCCCGTTCAAGGTTCTGTTTGAAGGGCCCATAGAAATCTTTCAGAACGCCGATCCAATCGAGATGCTGCTCCTCGATCTTGTCGAGCTGGCCCTCCATGTGTCGGGTGAAGGCGACATCCATGACGCGCGGGAAGTACTCGCTGAGCTTGTCGGTGACGACCTCGCCGAGGTCCGTCGCATGGAACTTCCGTTCCCTCTGCTCGACGTACCCGCGATCCTGGACGGTGCTGATGATCGGCGCGTACGTACTCGGGCGGCCGATGCCTTCCCTTTCAAGCGCCTTGACGAGAGAGGCTTCCGTGTACCGGGCCGGCGGCTTCGTGAAGTGCTGCTCGTTCTGGATGTCCACGACCGCGAGCGGCTGGCCCACCTGCGTCGGCGGCAGTTGTTGCTCGGTCGAGGAGGTCGGCCAGACCTTGCTGGATCCGTCGAATACGAGCACCCGGCCCGTCGCCTTGTATGTGGCGGTCCCGAGGCTCGTCGCCGCGGCGATGCTCAGCGTCGTCACGTCCCACCGGGCGGGCTCCATCTGGCAGGCGACGAAACGCCGCCAGATCAGTTCGTAGAGTTTGTACTGTTCGTCGCTGAGGAACTGGCGGATCTCCTGCGGCGTCAGATCGACGTCGGTCGGGCGGATCGCCTCGTGCGCCTGTTGTGCCTGCTTGTTGGCTGCGTAGAAGTTTGGCTTCTCCGGCAGGTACTTCGGCCCGAAGTGGCTTTGGACATAGTTTCGCACCTCGCTAAGCGCCTCGCCGGAAAGGTGCGTGCTGTCCGTTCGCATGTACGTGATCAAGCCGAGCGAGCCCATCGAGCCGAGATCGATGCCTTCGTAAAGCTGCTGCGCGATGGACATCGTTCGCTTGGCACTGAAGCCGAGCCGGTTCGCGGCCGCCTGCTGTAGCGTCGAGGTAATAAAAGGCGGAGAGGGGCGGGACACCGACTCCTTCGTCTGGATATCGGCGATTGTGAACGGTGCCTGCCTGAGTTCGGCGAAGACTTTCTCCGCCTCGTCCTTGTTCGAGGCCTTGAATTTCGTATCGCCGATCTTATGCAGCTCGGCCTTGAACGCCTGGCGTGCGGCAAGCCATTTGCCCTGCTCGATGAGGGTGGGCCCTTTCCCGTCCTTTGTTTCCGCGGCAACGAAATCGAGCCACTGCTGTGTGTAGTCGCTGCTGCGGTCGGTCGTGAAGACCGCCGGGATCAGCCAGTACTCCTCCGGTTTGAAATCGCGAATCTCCCGTTCCCGCTCAACGATGATCTTGACGGCGACCGATTGCACGCGGCCGGCCGACAGGCCTCGTGTGACCTTCTTCCAAAGCAGCGGGCTGATCTCGTAGCCCACGATACGGTCGAGGACCCGGCGGGCCTGCTGGGCCATCACCTTATCCGTATTGACCCTGCCCGGCTCCGAAAACGCCTGCTGGATCGCCGACTTCGTGATCGCGTTGAAGATCACCCGGTAGACCCGGTCCTCGGGGATCCGGAGGATTTGTGCGAGATGCCAGGCGATGGCCTCGCCCTCGCGGTCAAGGTCGGTGGCGAGGTAGAGCTTGTCGCAGTTTTTGGCCGCCGCCTTCAACTGGCTGACCACGCGCTTCTTGCCCGGCATGATGTCGTACGTGGGCTCGAAATCATTCTCGATATCCACGTTGATACCCTTCGAGGGCAGGTCGCGGATGTGCCCCATCGAAGCCTTGACCTCATAGTCCGGGCCCAGGTACCGGTTGATCGTCTTGGCCTTTGCGGGCGACTCGACGATCACCAACGATTTATGATTGCTCGATTTTGCCATGTGCCTGCTTCAATATGCTCAACTTTTTCCCATATCCGTCGAATTCTTAGGCTCGGAACCAACAAAACGACTCGTGGCGACCACTTCCGCTGCGCCGCCTGACATCATTTGTGCGCCGACGATTCGCGGTTTCCCTCCCGCGTGAACGCCTGCCTGCCGCTGGGTGGAGACTATCTACTCTCGTCGGCCCAAGCAAGTTCGAGCCCATCCAGAGGCGTTCCCAGCTCTTATCGGTTACTGAGCCGCCGACATTTAGATTTGGACAGATACCGGCGGGCCTCGGTTCTGTCAATAGAATTGGCGGTCCGTGAGGAATTGGCTTTGCCTCCGGGCCGGGTCGCACCCCCATTATCAGGTCCAATAGCGAACCTTTGGAGACAGTGGAGCGTAGAGGTATTGGTTGCACACAAAGGCTGAGGTCAATAAGTCCTCCTTCCTCCTACCTCAGCCTTTTTTCTTGCGCTTTTTATCGGAAAGTAGCGTCGGATCTACATCAACGCCGTGCTGAAGTACCGCTCGGCGCGGTCGGGCAGGACGGTGGTGATGTTGCCCCCGATCCTCTCGGCCAGTCGCCGGGCCGCCCAGACGTTCGCTCCGGAGCTGATTCCCACCAGCAGCCCGAAATCTCGCCCCAGTCGCCGGGTGGTCTCAATCGCGGCCTCATCGGAAACCTCCACGACCTCGTCCACCAGCGAAACGTCCAGCACGTCGGGGATGAAGCCGTCGCCAATGCCCTGGATCTGGTGCAGGCCGGGCTCGTGCCCCAGCAGCGCGGAGCGGTTCTCCGGCTCCACGGCGACGATCCGGATGCCGCTGTTGTGCTCTTTCAGGAACTTTCCCACGCCTTGAAGGGTCCCGCCGCTACCGACGCCGGCCACAAAACAGGCGATATCGCCGCCCATTTGCCGCCAGAGCTCGCGGGCGGTCTGCTCGTAGTGGATGCGGGGATTGGCCGGATTCTGGAATTGCTGTGGGACGAACAGGCGGTCATCCTCGGCTGCCATCTGCTCGACCCGTCGGACGGCCCCGCCGATGCCCTCCTCGTCTGGGATCAGGACCAAGTCGGCTCCAAGGCCCTTGATGAGCTTCTTTCGCTCCTCGCTCATCCCCTCGGGCATGACAATCCGTACGCAGTAGCCCATGAGCCGGCCGACGAGCGCCAGGCCGATGCCCGTATTGCCGCTGGTCGGCTCGCAGATGACCGAGTCCGGCTTCAGTTTGCCGTTCCGTTGGGCCGCCTCCAGCATCGCCAGCGCCACGCGGTCCTTGATACTGCCTCCGGGATTGAGAAATTCCGCCTTCGCGAAGACCTTCTCGCCCTTAAGCTGCAACAGCGGCGTATTGCCGATCAGTCGAAGAATACTGTCCGTCAGCATGGGGTTCCTGTCAAAAAACCACAACGATAGAATCATGGAGTTCTTCGGCCTGGGAGCCGACCAACTCAAGAGAACGCGTATTATAGCACACAAACGATGACAGAAAAAATATCTCATGATTCTACAGCCTCACCGTAGGAGTTTCTCGAAGGCCCAAGAGCTTGTGATTTCCCTGCGGTGGGCCACAATCCCTCGTATGGCGGGTGTCCCCTGGCGAGGTTGTGGAGCCTCAGCGGCGATCCGCACAGGCGATTTTTGCCTGAATTTTGAGTGGAAATTTAGCTTGCCAGACGAGAACCTTGTCGTGTATAGTAGGGCAAGTTGGAATGAGTACTAAACAGTAGTAAGCACTATAACAGGGCTGGGGTTATCTCGCTTTTCCTCTCCCTCCGCTCCTCAGCCCTGTTTTTCTTTCTATCCGGCCCGGCATCATGATCCCTCGCTCGTTGCTCAGTACCAGTCCGTATGGCAGGTCGGACGCGGAGAGATCTGGCTTGAAAAGGTGTGGACACGTCCGGCCGCTGGACGAAGGCGGGCGGCGCGCAACCAGAGAACCGGCCTCCGTGGATGTGGAAGTTCCGGGACGATTAGCCGTGTCTTGAGAACCGTCACCTCGCCGGAAATGCCGTTGGATGATGCCGCACCTTGCCCGTGTGTTAGACACGACGCGGCTCGGGTAGTCTGTTGATGAAATGCATTTGCCACCTGACGGGCCGCCGGCAGGCCCTTGGCTTCGCTCGGAAGAAACCGGACGCCCGCACCGGGCTAATCTTCGTTGTTGAGGAATCTGATCAGCTCTTCGGGAACGTAGTCGCTGGCGAAGGCGAGGACATCGGTGACTTCGGCCTTCGTCAGGTCACCGCTGACTTGACGATTGTTGATGTCCACGTTGACGATCACACCGAACTTTATGTCCTGCTGCGCAAGCGTTGTGCCGGGTGCGCCGGTGCGTTGCAGGTGGGTGGGTCGGATCTCGATGTTGACGTTCTTGTCCTCGGTGGGCATCTCAATCAGGAGGCGGAGGTTTTTCACCTTTTGCCGCCACAAGTCGTTCTTCAGGTTGCTGATGACAATATCGAGCGAGTTGATAAATCCTGCATCAAAGACGAACTCATGAACGACGCCGACGCGTGGCACGGCCCGTTCGGCGAAGCGCGACCGCAGCTCGTCGAATGCCTTGCGGAAGATCTTATCCTTGTCGGGGACATCCAGCTCATGCGGCCGGTCGATGTAGAGCCGCTCGGGGAACGTGAAAACGGGGCCGCGATTCGTGAGCACGAACGTGGGCAGCTCGATCCGCTTGGCGTTCGGCAGCAGGAACGTTCGTTGGACGCGCAGCTCGCGCGGGCCCAGCAGCAGCGTCTCGAAGACCTCCGGGAACTGCTCGACCAGCCAGTTGCCGTAATCCTGCAGCTTGGCGCGGTCCTGCTCCGGCAGCACCGGCGGACGCATATCCACCCCGTACTTGACCACATGCTGTGATATCTTGTCTGTATCAAACTGATAGTTCATTTCTTCCCTCGACCAAACACTCTATGCGGGCCGAGTCTATCCGCGCACTGGGAATAAGTCAAAAGAAAGCCGCTGGATATCGGCAGATGGGGTACACACCACGCCTGTCGCCAGGTTCCGCCAAATCCCTGTGCCTTTGCCATTCCAACCAAGGCCGAAAGCTCGTGTCCTTTGTCCTTTCGAGCGGAGCCAAATCCCCGTGTTTTTGTCATTTCGACCAAGGCCGAAGGCCGCGTGGAGAGATCTGCCTGCGAATGAGAGGCACATCAGGGCTGGCGTCGGTGCCAACGGCCTCCTCTCTTGTCACCCCGAGCGAAGTCGAGGGGTCTGGCTGCGAACGGGAAGTGCCTCTCGGTCGCGGGCAGATGTCTCGATTCCGCTTCGCTCCACTCGCCATGACGGAAGCCGTGTAATGCTCCGTTCGACGCGCCTTGTCGATGCGCCGTCTTTCTCTCGGCCCAACCTCTCAGTGACAGAAACCGTGGCATGCTGCCTATTCCACCTGTACAATGACGGCGTGCCAGGGAACAAGAGCTACCACGTTTACATCATGAGCAACCAGTCGCGCACGTTGTATGTTGGTGTCACAAACAATGTCAAGGCACGTGTCTGGCAACACAAGATGAAGATCATCGAAGGTTTCACAAGTCGCTACAACATTGGATCGCTGGTTTACGTCGAGTCCTTTCGTGACGTCTGGTCCGCCATTGCACGCGAGAAGCAGATCAAGCGATGGAGTCGGGCCAAGAAGCTGCGGCTCATTATGGCAGAGAATCCTGATTGGCATGACCTCAGTGACGGATGGTATGGTTGACGGGGACCAGGGCCTAAGGGCCGAGCGAGTTCGCCGTCGACTGGGGCGACGATGTCTGCTCTTGTCACCCCGAGCGCAGTCGAGGGGTCTGGCTGCGAACGGGAGGCACCTCGCAGTCGCGGGCAGATGTCTCGATTCTGCTTCGCTCCACTCGACATGACACGGGGGGCAGCGCCGTACTCGACCTGACAGATGGGACGTTGTCATGCGTATGGCGCGAGCTGGGGCGACGGCGTCTTTTCTTGTCACCCCGAGCGCAGTCGAGGGGTCTGGCCGCGAATGAGAGGCGCGTCGCGGCCGCGGGCAGATGTCTCGATTCCGCTTCGCTCCACTCGACATGACAGCGTCGGTCCGATGCTCCACTCGATGTGACGCATCGTCGCCCGGGATTCAATACGCTCAGTACCTCCGGCTCGTGGTCTTGGGGCTGGATTGGTGGTTGATGAAGAAGTATCTCAGGGCGTCGATGGGGTGGTCGTAGACGCCGTCTTTGAGGGGCAGCTCGCCGGGGGCGGTCCGGCCGTCGTCGGGGTAGTGGTAACACTCCATCGCCTCAATCAGGCGAACGCAGCGGGGCGAGACCATCAGCGAGCTGCGGCCGTCGCCGGAGCGGATGGCCCGGCGGATCAGCTCGATGCCCTCAAGGATGCCGCTGCGCCGATACCGCGTGGCGATGCCAAGGCCGCGAAGCTCGCGGACGATGCTGGTCCCGGTGATGTCGCTGCGGCCCGCGCCGGCCGGGTCGCAGAAGGTGGCCGCGATCCGCTCCTCGGGGCACGGCGTGCGGGCCTTCATCTCGGACGCGTGGATGTCGATCGTCGCCCGGCTGCGGACGTATTCATCGATCACCCGCACGGCCCCGTCCGCGTCCACCTGGATCCACAGGCACACGAACGGATTGACGAAGCCGAAGTCGAGGGCGCGATACAGAGGCAGGTTCGGATCGTACTCGACCGGTCGGACATGAACCGCCGCATCGAACTCGCCGAAGACCACGTTCTCCAGCGACGGCCGCAGGCAGAGCATCTCCGACTCCCACCCGGCCCGGCTGCTGCGACGCATCTGCGCGATGCAGTCGTCGATCCTCAGATACCCGCACGCCGCCTTCGCCTTGCCCCGGCAGTCCTCCCACAGCGGACACCGCGAGCAGTCCCGGTCCCGGCAGCGCTCGATCGTCTCCCACAGACACCACTTGAAGACGGGCACACCCGCATTCCTCGCGGCGGTGACCTCTCGCTGCATGATGCCGTACGGCCGGTGCATCGTGCTGATCAGTTCCATCGCCGCGGTGATCTCATTCGTGCTCAGCGTGGTGAACTTGGCGGCCGCGAAGACCTCCTCATCAAACAGCTCGACCTCGTCGCACCGCAGCTTCTGCACGTGCTGGCCGCGAACGCTGGTGGCCGATTGCGTGAGCACCTCGACGGTCGAGCCGTTGGCGAGCCGGCACTTGTCCTTCAGCACCGGCCCGGCGAGGAATCCCTCGAAGCCTCTTCGCAGGAACGCGGTGAGGTATTCGTACATCCGGCTCGACTGCTCGCCCGAGCCGCCGAGGATGCGGATCTGGCAGTGCGGCTTGAACACCGCGTCCAGCAGCGTCGCCACCGCCGCCAGCTCGGTCTTGCCGCCCGCGCGGTTCGCCCAGACGACGGAGTCGCCTGAAGGATGATGGATAATTGATGATTGATAATTGCCCATGAAAGGCGGACTGTTCGACGCGGCCTTGTCTCCAACCTCCGCGGGTAAATCATCCTTCATCAATAATCCATCATCAATGGAAAAGGTGTGCCAGAGGTAGTCCATCGGGCTGCTGTGTTCCGGGCACATCCGCCGGTCCGGCACCTGCACGCCGAGAAAGACCTGCACGTAATTCCGCAGGTCCTCCCGCGTCCCCGGCGGCGTACGCCGAAGCGCCTCGTACAAACCCGCCGCCTGCGCGGAATCGGGCTGTGCCATTGCTTCATTCCATTGTGACACTGTTTCCGTCATTGTGCTGTCCTCCATACAATGAGAATCGGCGGGCACAGCCCGCCCTGCAATTTCATCAGACATGACAAGGGAATCGCCAGGCCGAGTCCACCGGCCCCTCTCCCATCTGTCATGTCGAATGCTGCCTTTTCTTCTGTTGTCATGTCGAGCGGAGCGCAACCGCAGCCGAGACATCTGGCCGCTGACGGAAGGCGCCTCTCATTCGTAGCCAGACCCCTCGACTTCGCTCGGGGTGACAAGAGGGGACAAACGAGTCTCGCTTGTCTTTCGCGATCGCCGGTGTCGACCGCGCTCGGGGTGACAAGAAAGGGACGCGTGAGCCGAGCGTCTCTCCCGTCTGTCATGTCGAGCGGAGGGCAAGCGCAGCCGAGACATCTGGCCGCTGACGGAAGGCGTCTCTCCTTCGCAGCCAGACCCCTCGACTGCGCTCGGGGCGACAAGCAAGGGCAGGCCGGCGTCACGAGCGAAGCCGTAGCGTGGGTCCTTGACCCGCGCGTTAACCCCTCCGTAGCGCATGCCACGCGTGGGTTGAGAACCCACCCTACACGCTACATGCTCACGCGGGCGCAAGCATGGCACCGGCTTTCCATCCGGTCTATATCGAGGGAGTCGAGGCTGCGCCAAGGAAGAGGCCACCGATGAAGAGATCCCCATAGGACTCGAAGTCCGGCCTGGCCCGAAAGGCTCATCAGCCTTTCGCGCTTCGGTCAGTCGATTCGATAGGAGACCCAGATATCGCGCGTGCTTCTTCCGCCTACGGTCTCTCTGACGAAGTAGAACTCGGTGCCGTCGGGGGCCAGGTAGGGGAACGTGCTGTGCCCGTTGGGCGTGTCGAACAATGCCATGTGGACCGGCGGGCCGAAGGGGGCCTCGCGGCTTTCCCGCATCGATCTGAACAGTTGGTAGCGCCCCCTGCGATTCGAAGCGAAATAGAGTATCAGTCCGTCGGACGAAGGACTCGCGTGGATGTCGTTGTAGGCACTGTTGACCGCCGCCAGATTCACCGGGTTGTCGAACGGAGCATCGCGGTCAGGTCGCGTTGCCATCCAGATATCGTAGTCGCCCCAAGCACCCTCGATCTGCGGCCCGGTCAAGAAGATCGTCAGTTCGTCCGCCGTCAGCCGGCACGTGTGCAGGCGACGGTCAAGCTGGTTGAGTTCGCGGATCTCCGTGCCTATCGGCCAGAGCCTCAAGTCGACAGGACGTTCGCTTACCATCAGGCGGAACACGCTGTCGGATTTGAACGTGTAGTACATGCGGAGCCCGTCGGGCGAGACCCAGGGACACAGCACGTCGCCGCCTGAATGGTTCAAGGCACCGGGGACTTCGACAACGCCCGTGAAGCGGCTCCACGGTTGGGTCGATTGCCGCGTTGCCTGGTAGATGCGTCCCAGGGGTTGGTCCACCGTGCGAACGCGGCCGAAGTACAGCGTCAGTCCGTCGGCCGACAGCACCGGCGACCATTCCTCGGCGGAATCGAGATTCACTTCCGCCAGTGGGACCGGATCGCTCCAGGGCTCGAGCATCGGCTCCGTGTGCGGCGACATGCTCGCCTCGATCGTGCCGCCGTAGGCCCCCATATTGATCCGTCCGCCGTTCGGCTCCGGCTCATACCTCATAGGACTATCCGGGTCGCCCGCGTCGATGCATGGGCTCGCCACGTCATCAACGACCCAGCTTCGCGTCACGGCATCCCAGCGACCGGCCTGCGACTTCAGATGATAGTCGCCGCTGTCTGGGTCGGCGAAGAGTGGGTCAACGTCGATATTCCCCTCACCGAGGGACCAGCCGCCCTGTACGTTACTGTACGTCAGGTCCATCCCGGTGATTGAACCGATGTGGATTTCGGGATTTCGCTCATCGCCGCCATTCCAGAAGATGGAGTTGGCTATGGTGGTCACGGGCGTGAAACACGTCAAGGCCCGTCCGGCCGGAGCAGCGTTGCCGGCGAATGTGCACGAGGCGACATTCAACTGGTATCCGGCTGAGTAGATGGCACCGCCCGTCTCGGTGGCCACATTGCGGATGAACCGACAGTTCGCTATGCTCATCGGCTCTTTAGAGCCGGCGATATAGAGGGCGCCGCCTCTCCTGGCCAAGTTCTGAATGAACGTGCAGTCCTCTACTGTACATGGGGCATTACCACTAATACATATTGCGCCGCCATCTCTGGGGGTGTAGTTGTCTTCAAATATGCATCGCCTGATGACAAACTCGCATGGCTCGGACGACCCGATTCGCGACGAGTTTGTGAAGATGGCGCCTGTCGCTGTGGCTGCATTCCGTCGAAACGCGCAGTTGATCAGTTCAGGGCTTGCACTCATGACGTGAATCGCGCCGCCGCTGCCGGAAGAATTGCCAACGAAGGTGCAATTCCTTATGGAGGGGCAGCAGGGCGCACCATCAATCGACAGAGACAGTGACAGCCCCCCACCAACGGACGGCAGGAGTCCCGTCGCCTGTCCGGAAGTGATGGTGAATCCGTCAAGGATAGCAGAGCGGGAGCAGGCTCCGCCCGTTACGACGGTGTAGCTGTTCTCGGCACGCGTCGGCTCCGTCAGCAGGTCGCATGGATCGAGCACGGGGGCATCATCGCCTGCCAGGTCGCCGCTGAGAATCGTCTCGTACAGCGCGATGTCCCTGACATACGGATCGGTCGCGCCGAGACCGGCGTAGCCCCCCTTGATTGCCACGCGATCGACCAGGTGGAAGCTTGCTCCCCGATCACCCCTATATTCGGGATGGGCCGAACTGGCGTCGGGCCGGTAAATACCCTGGGCGACGAGAATCTCGACGGGCGGGGTCGATCTCGCGGCCTCCGCCAGCGCATCCTGCAGGTGAGGGTACGCATCGGTCCAGCTCTCACCGGTGGTTGCCCCGACGGCGTCGTCGTCCACGTGGATGATTCGCGTCAAGTACCGCGGCCGCGGCCGTAACGGGGCGTCCTCCGGGGGGCCGTGCGGCCCTTGGCCGACGGAGCCGCCATTGGGGTCGGGGGCCTCGTCAGCCACCTGAAGGCCCGGCCGGCCCAGAACGGACATGTCCGTCGCAGTAGACAAGAGGATCGCTGCCACGAGTGCGATGGCTTGGAGCGTGGTCTTCATTTCTTTCTCCCTTTTCAAAGCCGCCGTGCTATCATCCCGTAATCGATAGAATTCTACCAGATAGGCCGCCGTTCGTCAAGGAAGATTGACACAAGAGAATTCTTCAGGTGCCATGGCTACGCTCGCGTAGCCACGCCGGCTCCAGCGGGCAGAACGTGCCCACGCGAGCGCAAACATGGTACCTGGCTGACCCTGAAACTTGCGCGCTCACGATAGGCCCGGCTTGGCTGTGTGGGCAGATGAACTCGGGGCGGGTATAATCACTGCCGTCGGCCGTGCGCGCAAACGGAGCCGGCCGGATCGTCGTAATTCTGTGATATCGATGGACGGCAATGTGGGAGTGCTGAGATGGCGACAGACAAGAATACGGCGGTGGTGACGGGGGCGTCGAGCGGGATTGGGGCTGAGTTAGCGAGGATTCACGCCGAACGCGGGGGCGATCTCGTCGTCGTCGCACGGCGGCGGGAGAAACTCACCGCGCTCAAGGCCGAACTGGAGCGGGCCCACGGCGTCAACGTGCACGTGCTGGCGAAGGACCTCGCGCGGCCGGATGGGCCGCAGGAGATCTACGACGAGCTGCAATCTTCGGGCGTGGCCATCGATATCCTTGTGAACAACGCGGGTTTCGGCCATCGCGGCCCTTTCCACGAGCAGCCCTGGACGACGAGCGAGGCGATGATCAAGGTGAACGTCCTGGCTCTGACGGCATTGACCCGGCTGTTTGTGCCGCGGATGATCGAGCGAGGCAGCGGCCGGGTCCTCAACATTGCCTCCATGGCGGGGTTCATTCCGGGCCCGCTTATGGCCATCTACTACGCGAGCAAGGCGTTCGTCGTCTCGTTCAGCGAGAGCATCGCGGACGAATTGGCCGGCACGGGCGTGACCGTAACCGCCCTATGCCCCGGGCCGACGCAGACGGAGTTCGCCGAGCGGGCCGAGATGACCGGCACACGGCTCATGGAGAAGATGGTCTCCGCCCGCGAGGTCGCCGAAATCGGTTATGACGCCATGCTCAGGGGCAAGATCGTCGTCGTGCCGGGTCTGGTCAACAAGCTCACGATCCACGGCCTGCTCCGCATCTCCCCCCGCCGCCTCAATACCCGCATCTCCCGCACGCTGACCGGCAAGAGGTAGGGCAAAGCAGGAATAAGCATTTTCCCTATTGTTCCCTGGCCATTTAGCCAGGTAAAGTCGTCCCATAGACAGGAGCGTCATGCAGATCATGGGGGCTTTCGCCCGGAGATGGGGCGAGTGAGCCCAAGGAGGGTTTCGCGAACTCCTTCAGGCCGGCGGTCTTTGGTCATTGGACCGGTGCCGTCGGAAGGAGACAGGAGAAGAGAGGCCCGATTCAAGGCCTGAGGAATCGGGTGGGGACAGAGCCATGGAGACGGCTGCCGCAAAGAACCGGCGAGAGCCAAGAGCGCCGCCCGCTGATGCACTAACCATACGGCTCGGTCTGCGCGGTCCGCCGCAACGCGTGCCACCGATTCGCGCCGGCCCGCACGCCGAACCCAAGCCAAATAGAACACCGCCAAAGAACCACAACACAAATGGAAAAGGGGCAGAGATGAAAAAGCTAACGATATTCACCGTTGCGGTCTGCCTCGTAACCGCAACCACCGGCTTCGGCGCAAATCTTATCGTCAACGGAGACTTCGAGGCAGGGTCTATTGCACCAGCGACAACCGAGTACTATCTCGAAACGGCCTATGGCACCTGGACTATGGGGGAGGAGGGTGAGTACGCTGTGGATACAAATCCCCACTTGTTCCATTCTGCCTGGGCAAGTTATGGTGATCACACGACCGGATCGGGAAAGATGCTCATCGTTAATGCCGCATATAATGGCAGCGTTCCTCCCTATGGCGACATATCGGGGATCGAGGTCGTTTGGGAGCAGACAGTCCCTGTGACTCCAGGCAAGAACTACCTTCTGAGTTATTGGCTTTCGAGCGCATATCACACGAACTTGGCTGAGATACAATGCTCAATCAACGGCACTCCACTGTCTCCCACCGCAGATGCACCAGCCGCCGTCGGTGTGTGGCAAGAAGTCAGTTACACCTGGAATTCCGGACTTAGTGCTTCAGCGACGATTACACTCAAGGACCTTACTCGTATAGCATCCGGCGACGATTTTGCGATCGATGACATCAGTCTTCTACAAGAGCGTTGCGAGACCGCATTTGCCCTTGGGGACGATGCGACCTGTTTCACGGACCTTGGCTTCAAGAACTGGGGCTGGTCCAACGAGATTTCCGATGGAGAATCTCTGACGTGGCCCCTCTGGGCCGGCGCGGGCCAGTGCGACACCGGCAAGGGGATGCTCGTCGGTTCGGTGGACGTGGCTTACAATGACGCAAGTGACACCGTTGTGGTTAACATCGATCTTGATGAAGGTTACACGCTTTGTGAGTCACACGTGTATGCCGGCGATGCCCAGGTGCCGAAGAACAAGAAGGGCAAGCCCACCGTCGCGCCCGGCCAATACTACATTGAGGCTGATCTGGTTGATGAGATCTATGTCATCGTCCATGCCGTCGTTTGCTGGTTTGAATGACTTCGGTAATGCTCAAGACGACCTATGATTGAGACAAGCGGTGCCGCGGGACGCCGTTGAGCTGGCAGTTGCGGTCGAAGGTCACCACGTTGGGCGGCTCGATCCGCAATACCCCGTTGATGATCGCCGTCCCGGTGAACGTCGGATTCAGACCGGCGGGGATCGTGGCATTCGTCAACGTGAGGCCCTTGGTGAAGTCCATTGTCGTCGGATCGACAGTGGGCCCCGTCGCGAAGCCGACAAAGGCCTGGGGGTCGGGCGTCGGGAAATCGACGGGCGGCACGTCGGTGAAGACGTGGTTATCGATGGCCGGTTCTTCCGCACCGATGCCAACGGCAAGATGCATTTCGCCCCGCTGGCGGTGATGAACGCCAGTTACACGGGCGTGCAACAGGAACTCACGGGCACGGACGCCGCGGCTTTCTGCAGCCTCTGGGCTACCTGGCCGCTGCAATAGCCTCGGGCTCGCATCTCGAACGGCCTGCTCTGCGGTATTGAGCGGGGTGACCGAACAGTGCAGGCATCCCTTGCGGATGCGGTGCGTCTGCTATTCGTTCGCACAGTCTTCGACTGCGCCACTTCCCCCATCCGAGCGATTCCGGCGCGGAACTGTCTTGCGCCGGATTGCGAGGCGAACCTTTCTGGATCGGTCGTTAAGCGGGGGGGTTGGGGGGAGTTCGGGGCCTGCGAAGCGGTTCTTTCTACGCAAAAATACCTACTTGTACGGATAGCACCTCCCTGATTTATGGCGTAGTCTGCTGGGATTAGAATGGCTGGACAAATGGTGAGGCTGCCCAGTGGAACCCGTTTGGGAGAAAAGCGAGTACAGGCAAGAGCACTTCCGTGCGACGCATTCGGCGGATCAGGGATGGAACGCGTGCGGGAAGGAGCAGGGCAGTCTGGTTGCGTTGACTTTGATCCGTTTCAAGAAAGTTTTTATTTTCGCATCAACATCCGAGTTGTGGCAATCGCCATAAAAAGGGTTGTTGTGAGATGCCCGCATCCCTGTCTGTCATGCGCGTTGCGGCTTTTCACAGTGCGGTGAAATCGAGTTTGGCAGGCCCATCGCGGCCAAGGAACTTCTTCAGAGAGCAGACATTAGTGATAGAGGGGAGTTGGGGCGCGAGGCCGCAAGTCGGGGCGATCGCAGCCAGAGACCATGACGAGTGAATCGCCCAAGCGTGTTTACTTCTTGGGAAAGAAGCTGGCGGAACTCCGCGCTTCGGTGCAAACGGCCCTGGAATCATGCAACGCAACGGTCAGTTGCTTCTCCGACCAACAGGAATGCCTCGAAAAACTCTCCGAGAAGCCGTGCGACCTGCTCATCGTGGATCTGAGCGGCTGCGAGATGGAAGGGATCGAAGTGCTCACCCAGGCCCGGCGGATGGCGCCCTGGATTGGGAGCGTGGCTCTTGTCGAGCGTACCGGCGTTCGCGGGGCCGTCAGGGCCATGAAAGCGGGGGCTTCCGATTGTCTGGAAGAACCCGTGCGGGAGGATCGCTTGCGTGCCGTCATCGAGGCGCATCTGGGCGGGAAGGGCCGTTCCGGCCCTCGTGTCCGGAGGACGCTCACACACATGGAAATCCAGGTTCTGCAACTGATTCTGGACGGCAAGACCAGTCGCGATATTGCTGCGGAGATGCATCGCTCCAAGAGAACCATCGACGTGCATCGCAAGAATATCATGCGGAAGCTCGAGGCTTGCGGCCCTGTGGACCTCATCAAGCGAGCCCTGGGCATGGGTCTTACCGACTCGCACGAATGTGACGACGACTCGGTCTCAAAGGACCCATAGCAGGTTAATCGCACGCGCAAAAATACGTATTTCCACGTGGTTGGCGATGCCCGTTTTCTAATCCATGCTTTATATAGAGTGCCTGTTGCGGGTCGGTAGGCAACAGGCCGGGATTACCTTTGACGTTCGGGGGGTGAAAAATGGCGATGAAACACACACGCCGCGGGACCGCTCTCGTCCTGTGCATGATCTTTGTAGTCATGATTACGAGTCTTGCGCTCGCCTTGAGCACATTATCGGGCGGCTCTGTGCAGTTGGCCGATAACCAAAGGCAGGCCAACGGGGCTCTGACCGCCGCCGAGTCCGGCCTCGATGTCATGCGCTACTGGCTGGACCACTTCATCATGCTCAAGACCACGCAGCAGGACCAATATTTCACCGAGGTCGTCCAATGGCTCCAGGCGCACGTGCCCGCCAACATCTCCGTCGCCAACGACGGCGCGATTGGACCTGTCACCCTGAGTTCTGCCGACAAGAGCGAGTTCTCCGCCCAACTGAAGATCTCCAGCACGGATCCCGAGATCGTGCTGGTCTCACTGACCGGAACGAACAGCGGCGTTTCCCGAACGATCAACGTCGCTTTCAACGTCTCTCCCTACGAGCATCCGATCTTCAACTATGGCATGGCCACCAAGGGCGCGATCCACTTTCCCCAGAACCCGACTCTGACGGGAGCATCGGTCAACTGGGAAGCGGACGTCTATATTGACAGTTCCGAGATGATCGCGGTCGATATCGGCGGTAACGCCAACTTCGACGGCAATTTCAGCATCCGCAACGCGGACGGACAGATCTCGTACGCCGGCGACCTCCAGATCGGCGGCGATCATGGCCAGACGGCGATCGATAACCACGTCTTCACCGGTGTGCCGTCCGTCGATTTCCCGTCGCCCGAAACGCAGGACTTCGCCAGTTTCGCGATCGGGGGGCCCACTGTCGATCCGGCGACGATGGACCTGACCAAGGGCCTCACACTGACGAACGCCACGATTCCCGCCGGCCTGAATCCCACGTTCACCGGCAACGTCATCATCGAAGGCGTTCTGTGGATCGAGCCGCCGAATGTCGTGACCTTCGGCCGCAACTGCCAGCTCAACGGCGTCATCGTCGGCAACGGGGCGCTCGACAGCGTGCAGGACAACCAGATCAACTTCGCCGGCAACTTCGCCACCGGACCGTATCCGACGGGCGAGCAGTTCGCCGCTTTGGAGGACATGGCCGGCACTTCCATTGTCGCGCCGGGCTTCTCCGCGTCCTTCACGGGCAACTTCTCCGCGATCGACGGCGTGGTAGCCGTCAGCGGCATCGAGTTTTCCGGTAACGCCAGCGCCGACATTCGCGGCACCATTATCAACTACTCCGACGAGCCGACGGTCGTGGACGGCAACATCAGCCTGAGCTTCGATCGTGCCGCCAGTACGACGATCCCGGCGGGCTTCGACACGCACCGCGTCCTCGCCTACAACCCGTCGTCCTACTGCATGGCTTTCTGAGCGAGCAGCGCGGTATCAGGAAAATCCTCACCTCCAGTGCGCCCATCGGCTCATTGGGCATGATGGGCCCATTGCACGGCCATCGCCACCAACCGGTCCAGGCGAAAAATACGTATTTCCCCTAATAGACACAGGCCGCAACTGTGGTACGATTAAAGAAACAGAGAAGAGGGTGCCTGTCAGCCAGTGATGGGTTGACAGCGACGGTCGGCCACCACGGTTGTGGTGCCGGCCCGCGAAATTCCATGGATGGAAGGGGCACTGCTTGGGGAGTCATCCCTGGAGCGGTGCCCCGCTTATATCCATGAGACTCAGCCGAGACGGCATTCCCCCAGGGGGTTTGCGTAGATGCGACAGACGACATCCGTCGGGACAAGGCGAGATATGCAGCGGGCCATCCACGACACACAAATCGTGCGAAAAATACGTACTTTCCCTAATAGACGCGCACGAGGGATTCTCGATACCATAACGGTGTCTGCTCGGACTTGGTGGATGGGCAGGATGAACGGTCGCCCATAGGAGCTATTTCTTCACAGGATGTGCGCCAAGGATGGGAGGGGCACTGCTTGCAGTCGGTCTTCAGGGCTCTGCGAGATCGTGCTGCAACTGCAGTGCCCCTGTTCTTTGCGCGGATGGCTCGCCGGAGACACTCCCACCTCGCACCCCCGCTTCGGGAAACTCGTCCATACCGACGCGCCAACAGTCAGCCTCCCAAGGAACCGTCTTCAATAGCGGATTGATCGGATCTCTTTTTGCGTGGTGGGGTCGAGCGTTGTCTTTCACTGTCACACCGACCGTGCCCTCTCTTGTCACCCCGAGCGCAGCCGAGGGGTCTGGCTGCGAATGAGAGGCGTCCTGCGGTCGCGGGCAGATGTCTCGATTCCGCTTCGCTCCACTCGACATGACAAGAAGGAGGGAAGC
>Ga0207752_1000001_pt1 | contig 169130 bp, 137 predicted proteins | sample Pon2CUnioCityCA_6_FD_187272 | JGI IMG/M metagenome (GOLD analysis project Ga0207752, IMG submission 187272) | Marine sediment microbial community from Union City, CA, USA - Pond 2C Sediment 2 (SPAdes) | ecosystem: Environmental > Aquatic > Marine > Intertidal zone > Salt pond sediment ... | reverse complement strand
AAGGCCGTAGCGGAGGAATCTGGCCGCGCCGGGGAGGCACGCCATGTTCGCAGCCAGATGTCTCGACTGCGCTTCGCTGCGCTCGACATGACAGACAGTAGCCACGCTGTCTCCTTTGATTGGCGTAGGTCCTGCCACCGCATACCGACCGCACCCCCTACCTGCACACAGCACGACCCTACCCGGTTTCTGGGGCGGCGCCGGCTATAGCCTCCCGCCAGATCGGGAAATCCTCACGCGGCTCGCCCTGTGGCATCTTCGCGCCCATCTCATCACGCCATGCGTGAAGCATCCGGCGCAGCTCTCGGGCTCTTCCGGGCATCGCGCCGGCCAGATCCTTCTGCTCGCCGAGATCGTCCTTGAGGTTGTACAGCTCGATCCGGCCGTTTTCGTACCATTCAATCAGCTTATAGTCGCCCGCCCGTACGGCCCCGCTGGGTCGATTGCCGCTGCCGTGATAGTGCGGATAGTGCCAAAAGATCGCGTCGCGCGGCGGCCTGCCCGTTCCCTTGAGCAACGGCGTGAGGCTCACCCCGTCGACGTGCTGGTCCGGCTTCAGCGGCAGGCCCGCCATCTCCAGCATGGTTGGATAGAAATCCGTGCTCGTCACCGGCCCGTGACAGACGCTGCCCGCCTGGACCACGCCGGGCCATTTGATGAGCATCGGCTCGCGAATCCCGCCCTCGTACAGCCAGCCCTTGCCCGCTCGCAGCGGCAGGTTGCACGTCGGTCCCTCACGCCGCACGGTGGACAGCCCGCCGTTGTCGGACATGAAGATGACGATGGTATTGTCTTCGAGGCCGAGCTGCTCGATCTTGTCCAGGACCCGCCCGACGCTCTCATCGACGCTTTGCACCATCCCCGCATAGACGGCGTGGTCCTGAACCTGCCGCGTCCGGTACGGCCCATACACGGGCTTCGCCGCGGGGCGGTCGGCCGGCGAGAGCTTTGCCGCCTCGGTCTCGTACTTATCCGCGAGTTCCTTCTTCGACTCCAGCGGCGTGTGCACGGCGTAGTGCGACAGGTACAGCAGAAACGGCCCATCCCTGTTGGCGTCGATGAACTTGAGCGATTCACCCGTCAGCCGGTCCGTCAGATACTCGCCTTCCTTACCGCCCGGCGGCATCGTCTCCAGTTTGCGATTACGTTTCTCGTACGGATAGAAGTACGTCGGCGGTGCGCCCGACCAGTCGCCGCCGATGTTGACATCGAAGCCCTGCCGGTCGGGATAGTATTTCTGCCGGGTCTCGTCGCGCGTCGAGAGGTGCCACTTGCCGACGAAGCCGGTCGCGTAGCCGGCCTGCTTGAGCGCCTCGGCGATGGTCACTTCCTCCAGCGGCAGATACTCGCGGTAGGCCGTCGGCTTCTGCGGCCCGCCGATCCACTGCGTGATCCCGAGCCGGGCCGGGTACTTGCCGGTCATGATGCTCGCCCGGGTCGGCGAACAGACGGGACAGGCTGCATACGCATCCGTGAATCGCATCCCCTCGCTTGCCAACCGGTCGATGTTCGGCGTCTCATAGAACCTGCTGCCATAACAGCCCAGGTCCTTCCAGCCCAGGTCGTCGATCAGAAAGAACACGAAATTCGGCTTACGTCCTGTCGTCCTTTGCGCACCGACACTCGCGCGCGTCCATACCCCCAGCATCGCCGTCGCGCCGCAGGCTTTCAGAAACGCTCGTCTGGTCCATCGCCGGTCCATCTTGTACCCTGCCCTAATCCATCTACGCAGTGGTCTTCGTGATGTGGTTGAGCAACCCGCCGTCGCGGATGATCTCCAGCGCGAAATCGGGCAGCGACATGAACTTGATTTCCTTGCCGCTGGTCTTGTCCTTGATCACGCCGGCGTCGTAATCGATCTCGATTTCGTCGCCGTTGTTGATCTGGTCCACGGCGTCCGCCGACTCGATCAGATAGAATCCGCAGTTGATCGCGTTGCGATAGAAGATTCGCGCGAACGATTTCGCAACGACCGTCTGCACCTTCGCCCCGCGAATCGCCCAGACCGCATGTTCCCGGCTCGACCCGCATCCGAAATCCTCGCCGGCCACGATCACGTCGCCCGGCCGGACTTTGGCCATGAAATCCTTGTCCAAGTCCTCCATGCAGTGCTTCGCCAACTCAGCCTCGTTATCCGTATTGAGATACCGAGCCGGGATGATCTCGTCGGTGTTGATGTGGTCACGATTGTATACGTGTGCCTTTGTCATAATAGCCTCACTCATTCTCAAATCCGAAATTCGAATATCGAAATCCGAAACAAATTCAAATGCCCAAATTCACAATGAACGAAACAGCTCCGTGCCCTTTCTCAGGTAGCAGCACCCTTGTCCTCAGGGGCGATTGTTGGCAAGCCAGCCTCCTTGAACGGCTTCCCACTCCAACAATTCCGTCCCTGCGAAGACCCTCTCAACCTGTCCTTTTCTCAATCTCCAGCGCTCGTCAAAATGTCCCATGAACAAATCTGCGGGAAATGCGATTCGTGCGTACGGATTCTCCACAACGACTATCCTCGGCACAGTCTGTATGGGATGGCCCGCATAGAGCTTCCCTCTGAGCTTTACTAACTCTGGGCCCGAGAGTTCCTTATCGTGCTTCTTGATCTCCTCGCTCACAACTCTCTCTAACTCGGTATTGTCAAGAAATTGTTCCAGGACGACGACTGCGCTGATGGTCGTATTCTGGGGTTTCCCACTTCTGGGATTCACCATCTTGCCGCCACCAAGGAAGGCATTTCTTTCTGATCCGGCGACCAGTTCCCCTTTCGCGGGATCATAATCCGCCGTAATGTCCAAGTTTCCCAACATCGCGCCCAACACATGTTCTGCGTCCAGGAACCGGCCCTGCACATCGTCAATCCAGTACACAACGAGGGAGCATGAATAGTCTTTGAACTCCTTGAATTTCTTCCTTGCCTCATCTATCTCAGCGCGGAGGCTTGAGTAAGGATTAATATGAGCGGGCCACTTGGTCGGCTCGCTGGGCTTCTTCCTGAGCTCCTTGACTTCGAACCAGTATTGCACGCCATTGTGGTCCAGTAGGTAGTCCGGTCGCTTGCTCTTTCCGGGTGTCGAGGGCTCATAAGTCCATTTGCCCTGTAACCCCGTTGAATCCAGGTATCGCTCGAAGAGCTTCTCTGATTCGTTCTTGTTCTCCATAGGATGTCCTCGCTATCAATTTCGAGATACTCAGAACGAGTCGCCTCAGAGATTCTGGCAATGGTTGTAGTACCATGCCTTGAATCGGCGAGAGGAGTTGCCCTTCCAGTGAGGCATCTCTTTCTTGGGGTCCACAAAGCCCGAACAGAGCCCCACACCATAGGCAAATAGCTTGGACTCAATAACCATCTGCACCGAAGCGCACCGCGTTTCATCCTTTAGCAATCCGAGATCCTCTTTCAGACACTCGAACGGATTGAAAGGCGTGCCCGCGGAATCATCCCAGGATAGCCAGCCTTTCTCCCACAGTCCGTCCCAACATCCCTCCATACGGACAATTGCCAAAAACAGAGCAGCAAGCGCGTTTGCTGTGTGCTTCACCGTGGCACAGGTCCGGTTCTCAAGGCGATTGTGTTTGATTTTCTGATACCCATTTTTCCACCAATCCAAGGGGGTATATTTTTCCTTTTTGAATTCGCCAGCATGCTGCCACGTCGCAAACGGGGCGATTTGCCTCGGCTCATCCGCCCAACAAATGAGCCACATCTTGGCGAGCATCTCGCCATAAAGCTCAAAGTAGTCTGTTATGTCGAGACTGTCGGCTCCTCTCTTGTAAGTGTGAACGGCCTCCCATCGCCATAGCGAGTCAACCTGGCTGCATGTTTCCTGCAAGATAGTGACGAGCTTCGGTGACCAGACTCCCTCATGGGAATCGCAATATGGTACGTACTCGAGGAAGTCTGCGAGCATCGACTCAGCGTTTGTGTACCAATCCAAAACGTCGTGAGCCGGAAATTGATCGTCGCTGCTCATATGCATGCTCCATGTCTCGTGCTTCCGCCGGAAATGCATGACTGGGTTGATATCCTCACAGGTATATCCTTGGATCAGTCAGTTCGCCCGTGATTGCGCTGGCCGCGGCGGTTGCGGGGCTGGCCAGGTAGACTTCGCTCTTCGGGCTTCCCATGCGACCGACGAAGTTACGATTCGTCGTGCTGACGCACTTTTCGCCTGCGGCCAGGACGCCCATGAAGCCGCCCAGACACGCGCCGCAGGTCGGCGCCGCGATCACGCAGCCGGCGTCGTAGAAGATGTCGAACAGCCCTTCGGTCTGCGCCTGCTTCCAGATCGTCGGCGTCGCCGGCACGATCAGGGTCCGAATCGCGACCTGCCTGCCCTTCATGATCGCCGCGGCGATGCGGAGGTCCTCGATCCGGCCGTTCGTGCAACTGCCGATGTACGCCTGGTCCATCGCGCGGCCCGCACACTCGCCGATGGGCACGGCGTTGCTCGGCAAATGCGGCAAGGCCACCATCGGCTCCAGCTTCGAACAATCGAAGGTCTCCGTCGCGACGTACTCAGCGTCAGCGTCCGATTCGAAGACCGTATAGGTTGCGCCGTCCTTCAAATGCTCGTCGAGATACGCCTTCGTGACATCGTCGAACCCGATGACGCCGTTTTTGGCCCCGGCTTCGATCGCCATGTTCGTTATCGTCATGCGGGCTTCCATCGACATCTCCATCAGCGCCGGCCCGACGAATTCCATCGCGCGGTACAGCGCGCCGTCGGTGCCGATTCGCCCGATTACCGCGAGGATAACGTCCTTGCTGTACACGCCCTTCGGCAGTGAGCCATTGAGGACGATCTTCTCTGACGCCGGTACCTTGAACCACAGATTGCCGGTCGCGATGGCGGCCGCCAAATCGGTCGAGCCGATGCCCGTGCTGAACGCGGCGAATGCGCCGTACGTGCACGTGTGCGAGTCGCCGCCGACAATGACCTCGCCCGGACGGATGTGGCCTTGCTCGGGCAGCAGCGCGTGACATACGCCGGCCCGGCCGAGCTTGTAGTAATGTTTGATCTTGTGGCGCTTCGCCCAGGCGTCCAGCCGCTTGTGCAGCTCGGCGCTCGGGACGTCCTTGGCCGGCTGAAAATGGTCCGGCGTCACCACGATCTTCTCTGGATCGAACACGCGGTCGATTCCCTTGGCCATCAGCATGGAGATCGCCGGCGGCGTCGTGACATCATGACACATCACCACGTCGATCTTCGCATCCACCAACTGCCCCGGCGCGACCGTCTGAACCCCCGCCGCCCGAGCCAGCATCTTTTCCGTTATCGTCATTCCCATCGCTATCTGCCTCTTCTGTTCAGTTGCTCACTTGTTCTCGTTTCGCTCCGTATGTCATTGCGAGCGAAGCGAAGCAATCTTCCGTCCTGGACACCGAGATTGCTTCGTCGCTGCGCTCCTCGCAATGACATATGTGCGACTGTTTTCGCTATTCGCATGTTCGCCGTGCCGGCTATAGTTCGGCCTTCACTTCGGTCGGGCCGCCTTCGGCGGCGACCATGCGGTTAAGGGCGTCGACGTAGGCCCTGGCGCTGGCCTCGATGATGTCGGTCGAAATGCCGCGACCGATGTACGTCCGGCCGTTCTCGGTGATGCGCACCGTCGCCTCGCCGAGCGCCTCCTTGCCGCCGGTGACCGCGCGAATCGAGTAGTTCACCAGCTTGGGCGAGAGGCCCGTGGCCTCGCGGAGCGCCCCGTAGGCCGCGTCGACCGGCCCGTCGCCGAACGCCGCCGCCTGGCGGACCTCGTCTTTCACGCGAACCCGCACGCTCGCCGTCGGCAGGGTCCCCGTGCCCGAAGCGACCAGGAGGTATTCCAGATCGTACACGTGCTCGACCACGCGGATCTCGTCGTTGATGATCGCCGCGACGTCCTCGTCGAAGACCTCCTTCTTCTTATCGGCGATCTGGAGGAATCGCGCGTACGCCTGCTCGAGCTCGGCGTCCGAGAGCTTGTAGCCCATCTGGCGGCAGCGGTCGAGGAAGCCATGCCGGCCCGTGTGCCGACCGAGGACCACTTTCATCCCGGGCACGCCAACCGATTCCGGACTCATGATCTCGTACGTGCTGCGGTCCTTCAGGAGCCCGTCGACGTGCACGCCGGACTCGTGCGCGAAGGCGTTCGCCCCCACGATCGCCTTGTTCGGCTGAATCACGAATCCCGTCAACTGCGAGACCAACTGGCTGGTCCGGTAGATTTCCTTCGTGTTGATGTTGGTCGAGAGGCTGAAGAAGTCCGGCCGCGTGGCAATCGCCATCACGATCTCTTCGAGCGCCGCATTGCCGGCCCGCTCGCCCAGTCCGTTGACCGCGCATTCCACCTGCCGGGCCCCGTTGCGCACGCCGGCCAGCGAATTCGCCACCGCCATGCCGAGGTCGTTGTGGCAGTGCGTGCTGATCACCACGGCGTCAACGCCCGGCACGTTCTCTTTGATATTAGCGATGATCTGCCCGTACTCGTACGGGATCGCGTATCCCACCGTATCCGGAATGTTCAGCGTCGTCGCGCCGGCCTCGACCACCGCGGCCAGAAGCTCGCGAACGAAGCTCATATCGCTGCGCGCGATATCCTGAGCGCTGAACTCGACGTCGTCGGTGAAGCTCCTGGCGCACTTGACCGCTTCGACCGCCTTGGCGAGCACCTGTTCCAGCGTCATCTTCAGCATGTGCTTGACGTGCTGCGGGCTGCTGCTGGTGAACGTATGGATCCGCTTGTGCTGAGCGGGCTCGAGCGCCTTGGCCGCCGCCTCGATATCCTTCTGGACGGTCCGCGCCAGCCCGGCGATGACCGGGCCCTGCACGCGCTCGGCGACCAGACGGGTGGCCTCGAACTGCCCCGGCGAGGAGACCGGAAAGCCGGCCTCGATGATATCCACGCCGAGGGCCGCAAGCTGCTGGGCGATCTCGAGTTTCTGCGGGATCGACATCGACGCCCCCGGCGACTGCTCGCCGTCACGGAGCGTCGTGTCGAAAATCAGTACCTTTTCTCCAGACATCATCGATTCTCCAAAGAATTTCGGAATGATAGAATGGTGCGGCGACTCAGCGTCCTTCACCATGATTCCGGTATTCCACCATTCCAGTCCTGTTCGGACGTCGTAGCGGGCCATTATGCCGCAATCACGGCGCAAACGCTACGGATTTACGTAAGTGATGGAAAGAAAACGAGTTGTGGGTGTTCTTCTTTTTTGCGCCTTAGCGGCGCAGCAGCAGGGCGCCGCGGCCGGTGAGGCCCTTGCGGAGCAAACGAATTATGCGCCCATTACCCATATGCTCTATAAGTATACCTATCGACCAAAATATTGCAAGACTTTTCCACGAAAATCGCGACACACCCCAGCCGGGAAATCGCCGGGGTATAAGTGCGCAAGACGGCAAGGCTTATGACACTGCCTCAGACTTGCACTTTGCCTCTCCCTCGCTTGGCCCCAATCTTCTGGGCCTTTGCGATCTCGCACTTGACTGCCGATGTCAACTGCAATACTGGCTTTGAAATCGCTCTATCGCGGTTCTTAACGGAGGAAGAAGCGGTTGCGGCTCGGATGTCTTCGTCCTTACCGCAACACTGGTGATTAACGGCCTGGTCGGTCGGCCACAAAGGAAGGGTCGTGGTATTCGTCTCAGGTCGTGTTCAATGCCTTTCTTACGTGTCTCAATGTCAACCCGCACTTCGGAAACGCCCAGTTCTTTGGCTTCAAGGATTTCAAAGCCCGTCACCGTGTCGGTATGAGGATCGATCTTCCACACGAGCCGTCCGTCCGGCTCGGGCAAATCAACAGCATGCCTACTCAAGCCGAAGTCAAAACTGAGTACATCGTTGACAGAGTCATACTCCACCTTGACCGTCAGGCCCAAATCCGCAATGTGCTCCTGATAGACGCTCCTGGGTGGTCTTCTTGTTTCGAGGAGTCGAAGCTCACGTTCTGTGCTGGACGCAGGCATCCACTCGCAATGAGGATTGAAGCATCTGTAGCGGCCGAAATAGTCGTCGAATTCCAGGGTCCAGCGTTTGCACATTGGGCACCGTTTCATTTCTCTTCTCCGTACAGCCGAGAATACGCCTTAAACGTAACGCCCTTGAAGAAGCGTTGTTGAACCTCGGCTCTCTTCAGGATCACCTTTGCCTTCTGGTCGGGATAGGGTTCCAGGTAGACCACTTCTCTGATACCCACGTTCACAATCTTGTTGGCACACATTCTACAGGGATAGGTCGTCGTATACAAGACACATTCCTGGAGGGGAACTGAACGACCGTTCCGAGCCAAGTTTACGATTGCGTTCTCCTCTGCGTGAAGGGCTCGGCAGTAGTCGAGTATCTTGAATTGCCTGCGGAAGAGCTTTCTGACATTTTTGGCCCTGTCTTCAACGGCCGAGACCTCTGATTTCAGCGCATGCATGAAGTCGTCAATGAGCCTATCCCTGTAACAGGTCGTGTACTCCTTGGTACACGGGCGCTCATTGGCCGGAACCTCGTTGTAGCCCGAACTGACTATGTTTCCATCAGCGTCAGAAATGACAGCTCCAACTTTTCTCTTCCTGCAACTTGACCTCTGGCTGAGAACGTAGGCGGCAGCCATCAGAGACTCGTCGTTACGGAAGGGCTGTTGCCGTGAAAGAGGTTTCCGAACGAGTTCGACGTACCGCCCAATCTCACCAGCAAGATCCTGGAAGTCCTCATTTTCAAGGGCATCAACAGACACGTCGTTCGTCAGTACGACGTCGGCTTCATAGAAACAATCGCCCACGTGCTGGCCGGATTTCTCGTTATCCTCGCCCACGTCGTTCTGGTCATCATCATCGAAATCCTTCCGATTCCCGTTGTACTTGGTTTTGGTCCTTTCCCACCGGATTTCTCTGTCGGCATATACGCCGAACAGAAAGAAACTCCTCGAGAATCGGCGCAGGGCGCGAATTTCAGCCGGATTTCGGATACTGTCAACGATCCATCCGGGCGAATCAGTCTTGCCTTTGGCGTCCTTCCTGATCTGCTCTACTATCTGTTCCGCCAAATAGTCGGCCCCATTTCGCGACCGGACGCTATCACCGAATTCCTGCAATTCGTGCCTGTCTGCTTTATTGGGGTCTTTCCTTTTCTCCTTTTCGAAGAGCGGTTTCAGAACATGCTCGGACAATGACCGGAATTCATATCCGTGCTTGTCTCGGAGGATGTTCTGTGCAATGTACGTACAGCCGCTTCCGAATGAGCCGGTCAAACCTATAATATGCGGGTTGTCCACATCATCACTCGCCATATGACGCATTATCGGCAATTCGAGACGAGAAAGTCAAGGAGAATTTCACGGGCGAGGCTTCTGGTCTGCATGGTCAATATGCGGCTTTCCAGGGGTCGACGTCGCCGTGTTTGGCTTCGGCGGCGGCTGTTTGGTCCTGGGTTCGCAAGGGCTTCAGCGGGACCGTGAGGGCGAGGGTTTCGTGGTTGGTTCTTTGCCAGGACCACGTACTGCGAGGAGAGGCGGCGTCCGTCGTGGCGCCGAGGTCGGTGGCGATGCTGCTGTAGACGCTCGGCGTGGCGTATTGGGATGAGGTGCTCGCCGGGGTCATCGAGAGGGTGAAAACGATCACGGCTTCTTCGATTCGGCTGAAATCGAATTGGCGCTCGACGCTGTTGTAGAGGATCACGTCGATCCAGGCGGCCTCGGCGTCGCGGCCGGTCTCGAAGCGAACGGGCAAGCCGGCGAAGGTGGCGGCGTGGACGCAGAATGCGCCGGCGATGGGGCCGGAGGTGAAGCGGATCGGCTCGTCGAGTTCCGCTTTCGAGGGCAGTGCCAGGTCAGAGATCGCGCCTTCGAATTGTAGACGCAAGCGCAGGTCGCGGGCGCGGATTGTGGCGTTGGTGATTTTGTCGAGGGAGATGTGGGTGTCGCCGCGGTCGGTGGCGAAGAGGACCGCGCCGAGCACGTCGGCCTTGTCCTGGATGGTGAAGAGGCTGGCGCTCGAATAGTCGTAGCCGTCGTGGAGGCAGCGGAGCCGCATCGCGGCCGGACCCGCCGGCGTCGGCCAGTACGCTAACAGCGGGCGACGCTGGTTCCATAGGTCGCCGATATTCACACTCGCCAATGTGAAATCGGGATCGAGGCAGCTCGTGCCGATGATGCTGTGCTCGTTCGGGTCGTTGTGGACGAAGGTCTCGATCTCCATGCGGGTCCACGGGAGCGTGCGGAAATAGGAGAAAGAGTCCGTCGGGCATTCGAGGGGAATGCGCTGGGCGTCGATGCTCTCCCAAACCTCGGCCTCCGGGACAAACTCGATCTCGCCGCCGGTGGCGCGCTGGATGAAGGCAAGCGTGCCGGGGCGCAGGAGCGTGGAATAGCAGCGGCTGTGCGGGCCGGCCCACTGCTTCGTCGGCAGGTGAAACCGGCGGGCCAGATGCCGCCAGGCGAACTCATTCAGCGTGTGCAGCAGCTCCTGCGCGTGCTCGTCGCGCACGTGCTGCCTCATCCGCGAGATATCCTCGATGGCGACGCACGTATAGGTCGGGCTGTTGTACTCGGAGAACGAGCCCTTCTCTTTCGTGTAGTCGCAAAACCGCTGGAGCCGCTGCCTGCCGTAGTCGCGCAGCTCCGCGACGCCCAGCCGCTCGCCGGCGACCAGCGTGACGTACGTGCCCATCAGCGCGATGTTGGTGTAGCCCGGGCCGACGTCGCGCTTCCGGATCGAGCGGGCGGCGTGCAGGATCGAGTCGCGCACCTGCAGCGTGAGGTCGTTGGGCAGGCGGCCCAGGTGGTCGATGGCGACCTGGAGGAGCTGTGTGCCGCAGAAGTCGGCCCAGTTCCAGTCGGGCGGCGACATCTGGTCGAGCGGCTCTTCGAGGAACCACGGCCAGATGCCGTAGGTGCGGCTGCTCGGGTTCTGGTCCTGCAGGCTGATGACGCGGCGGAGGACCTGCTCGGCCCGCGCGAGGCGGTTCGGGTCGCCGGAATCGAGCAGGGCCACGGCGTATTCGAGCGAGTTGCGCGTGCGGTGGACGGTCCCGCCCGTCAGGGTCGTATGGTAGCCCGGCGAGGAGAACTCGGCGACCAGCATCTGCTCGGCCGGATCGTAGCTCTCATCCTGTTCCGCCAGGGCCCGCAGAAACGCCTGCCTGCGAACCTCCGTCGGAAACAGATCGGCGCCCAAACCGAGGCCGGACAACGTTACGACGACCAACGCGATCGACAAAATCTCTCGGCGGCATATCATCCAGGCGGCTCCTTCTGTCCAACTCATCCACTCAATTCACCACCATAATAAGCCAGCGCACCCCCGTAATCCAGCCCTTCCCTCAGAGCAGGCCGCCGCATCGCGACCTATGCCGCCGCTCCGTAGCTGGGTCCCTGGTATTCCAAAAGAGAAGTGCGGATTGCCTCATGGGACGGTGGTTACGAAGGTTCTTTTGTCTTTCTTGCAGAGTAGTTGAGCGACGTTTCTTCCGGACAAGGCGGCCATCGGCACGCCTCCTCCCGGCTGGACCCAATGGCCGACCATGAAGAAATTCTCCAGCCCCGGCAGCACTTTCTTCATGCGAAGAAAGCCAGCCTTCGGGGTGAGCATCCACCCCTGATGCGACCCTTGCCAATTGCCGGTATAACGCACGTAGGTAAGAGGAGAGGCCACGCTGCGCATCTCGATCGAATCGGCACAACCGGGAAAGCGCCGGTCGAGTATGGCAACCACCTGATCGCAGATGTGCTCTTTCTGAGCTTCATAGCGGCTGCCGTCTCCATCCAGAGGTTTCCAATAGGCGAGATTCGATGGTATCAGGATCTTGGCCAGCGTCTTGCCGGGAGGGGCCGCCGTAGGATCGAAGTCGTGAAAACGTATGCCGAGCCGCTTCATTTTCTCGCCGGCGATCGTGACAGGTTCCCCAACGGGCAGATTCAGACCTGCAGAACTTCCCGCCAGGTCACACGATTTCTTCAATCCCAGAGCGATGAAGATCAGCGGCGGAAAGATAGGGAGCTTGCTGTAATACCCTCGGATGGTTTTATTGACGTACTGGCCGTCCAGCATATTGAAAATCGTAGTGTATCCATCGGCAGCGGAAACGACATAATCCGCCCGTTGTTCCGTGCCATCTGCTAACTTGATTCCCCTGGCACGATTGTTTTCGACCACTATTCTGGAGACTTTTGCCTCGTAATGGCATCGGCCGCCCAAATCGAGGTACCGATCTTCGATTGCCCTGGCAAACGGCAACGATCCACCCAACGGGTAACCGGATAATTTCCGGTGCAGCATGGACAGCGTCATCATACAAAACAGAACCGGAGACTCCGGAAACCACAAGTCCGAGAACAGCTCACGAAGCAAGGTGCTCTGGAAGCGCTGGGCGAAGTCGTGCATGCTGATCTTGTACCATTTTCGCAGGAAGCGCAAATGGGGCGCCATCTGGAACAACGCGCCAAGGCCGTCGATGGGACCGTACGTGTCGGGGGCTTTGAGAATCGGTGGTCGCACGCCGGCGCACCGGCGCACCGCCCCGATGAAGACCTGGATCAGCTTCTGGTCTTCAGGGGCAACACTCATCATGTGTTCCTCCAATCGGTCGATGTTGCCATGAAGAGTGAAGGTTCTCCCGTCGGTTCCCTCGAAATGAACGAAGTCCTCATAGTTCACGAACTGTCGTCCCTGAATGGCGCCCAGCTCTTGCCAGATCCGGTAGAAGTCCGATTCCTCGCCGCAACCCACCAATAGATGCATGCCGCCGTTGATGTTGTAGCCGTCTCGCTGCCATGAGGTACAGAGCCCGCCCGAATGATCATGCATCTCAAAGATCCGGGTGCGGTAGCCATTCATCTGCGCATAGCAGCCTACTGACAGACCGGCGATGCCTCCCCCAATGATGATCACAGATTTGTCTGGCACGTTGAATCCTACTCACTGGTCGTTTGTAATCCGGGATTTCCCATATACCTTCAGGGACGACAATCCTACGTACCACAAGACATCACTCTATCCGAATTACTTGGATCATTTCAACACCCTTGCCGGCACAATCGCCCAATTGGGTCAAGAATGCCAGGGGCGAGAGCACCAGGGGCAGGCGGATGAACAAGGGAAGTGCGACACGGCAGGTGGTGACAGTCACGAGCCCGCTGGATCGATGACTGATTCCAGGGAAAGACGGGCCGTGGAGGGCAACAGGGCGGGGGCAAGCATGACAAACAAAGCCAATTTCCAACGTCAAGGCGGGCGGTGCACACGGGGTTCCTGGCTACCGATGTGGTATAATGGCACAATCTTGGTGGTTGTGGATTTTTGGGATGGTTGAGCAGGCAAAACTGACGGAGCTGCTGACGCCGGAGAAGTTCGGGCGGATCGAGCAGGTGTTCCGGACGCATTTTCAGTTCGCGCTGGAGACGATCGGGCCGGATGGGCAGTCCGTGGCGGAGCTGTGCAGCAAGGACTGCCGGCCTGAGTTCTGCCGGCTGGTGCAGGCCGATGCGCAGGGGCGGCAACGGTGCGTCGCCGAGCAGCAACGGGCGGTCGAGATCGCGGCCGAGATGGGGCAGTCGTATATCACGATCTGCCACGCGGGGATTGTGCTGGTCTGCGTGCCGGTCGTGGACCGGGACACGGTCCACGGCGGGATGTTCTTCGGCAGATGTCTGTGGGAGCCGGCCACGCCGGCCATCATCGAGGCTATCATGGGCCGTCTGCACGGGACGGCCGGCGAGCATGTCGGCGTGGCGAGGGCATCCTGCCCTTGCTCTTCCGAGGTGGTGAAGCGAGGCCAAGATGGCCTCGCGACGCAAGGGCGGGACGCCCTCGCCACGGAAATCTCCGGGGCGCTGCGCGGGTTGCCGGTGGTGCGGGGGCGGCAGGTCCATAGTGCGGCCGAGTTTCTCTTCGATCTGCTCTATGAGGTCGGCGGGTTCGATGCGCGGGTCATTCGCTGGCGACGGCAGCGGGCGATGCAGCAGTCCGAGATCGGCGAGTTCATCCAGGAGCGAAAGAAGCTCGGGGCCGAGTGGCAGTACCCGCTGGAGAGCGAGCGGGCGCTGCTGCGGAAGGTCAAGATCGGCGACCGGACCGGGGCCAAGGAGATCCTCAATTCCATTCTCGGCACGATCCTGTTCAAGGATATCGGCGATCTCGGGATCCTCAAGGCCCGGCTGCTGGAGCTGCTGAGCGTGCTGAGCCGCTCGGCGGTCGAGGGCGGGGTGGCGATCGAGACGATGCTGGAGAAGAACCTCGCCTACGTCAACAAGGTGATGCAGATCGACAGCCAGGAGGACCTGTGCGCGTGGATCAGCACGGCGTTGAACGAGTTCATCGAGCTGGTGTACTCGTCGCAGGACGCGCGGAAGATGACGCAGATCCGCCCGGCGGTCAACTACATCGACGCGAACTACGACAAGGCCATCACGCTGGCCGAGATCGCCCGGGCGTCGCATCTGAGCGTCTCGAGGCTGGCGCACCTGTTCAAGGAGCAGATGGGCATCACGGTGATCGACTACGTCACCGGGGTGCGGATCGAGCGGGCCAAGGAGCTGCTGCTGAGCACGGACCAGAGCTGCACAGAGATCTGCTTCGAGGTGGGCTACAACAACCAGAGCTACTTCACGCGGACGTTCAAATCGCTGGTGGGGATTCCCCCGCGACAGTTCCGGGCCCAGAACCGACGTTAGGAAGCATCGTGCCGCCTCGCGTGCGTGACGAGTCGTATTCGAGACGTTCCGTACCCGCGCACCGGGCTCGTCGCCGAGGATACCGGGCCGCGAAATCTCCTTCGAGCCTGGGATGACTATCCTTTCCGCTTGACAGCTTGCCTATCCTCTCATACCATCGCTCGTATCGTTTGCGGGGCCGACAGGAAACATCGTCTGTCTTCGGCCCATTCTGAACTCGGCTCAAGTCGGAGGCCGGAACTCGCGCCGACTCGACGGCGGGGTGAAATGGATTTTTGACGCTGCCAGAGAAAAGGAGTACAGCGAACCCTGACCATGTCGCAAGGCATTGCCATCCTGGGATCCACCGGGTCCATCGGGCGAAATGCCCTACGCGTCCTCGATGCGCTCGGGCCCGAGTACCGCGTGGTCGCCCTGAGCGCCCACAGCAACGTGGAGCTTCTGGCGGAGCAGGCCCGGCGGTACAAGCCGCGGTTCGCGGCTGTCACCAATGGGGATTCCGCGGCAAAATTCCGGGCGATGATGAATGGCGTGGATATCGAGATCCTTTCCGGCCAGGACAGTCTCACCCGGCTCGTGCAGCATGAGGAGGTCGATACGATCCTGACGGCGGTCGTGGGAGCGGCCGGCCTTCCTTCGGCCCTCGCGGCCGCGAAGGCGGGCAAACGATTGGCCATCGCCAACAAGGAGCCGCTCGTTATGGCGGGCGAGTTGCTCACTCGAACGGCGAGGGAGCACGGGAGCATGTTGCTGCCCATCGATAGCGAACACTCGGCCGTATTTCAGGCCCTGCAGTCGGGCTCGGCGTCGGAGGTGCAGCGAATCCTGCTCACCGGTTCCGGCGGCCCGTTCCGCGGGGCGACCCTCGACGAGCTTCAGGATGTGACGCGGGAGCAGGCGCTGGCCCATCCGGTGTGGAACATGGGCCCGAAGATCACGATCGACTCGGCGACCATGATGAACAAGGCCCTGGAGGTGATTGAGGCGCGATGGCTGTTCGACGTGCCGGTGGACCGGATCGAGGTGCTGATTCATCCGGAGTCGATCGTGCATTCGCTCGTGGAGTTCGTGGATGGTTCGGTGATCGCGCAGCTCGGCGAGCCGGAGATGTGCCTTCCGATTCAATATGCTCTGACGTATCCTCGGCGGGTCGCCGGGGTGTCGAAGCGACTTCGGCTGGAGGAGATCGGCCTGCTTCATTTTGAGAGGCCGGACCCGCAGACGTTCCGCGCCCTTCCGCTGGCGTATGAGGTGGCGCGAACCGGCGGCACGGCGGCCGCCGTGTTCAACGCCGCCAATGAGGCGGCCGTGGAGGAGTTCCTGGCCGGCAGGATCGCGTTCCTGCAGATCATGGAAGTGGTCGAGAGCTGTCTGGACAAGCACGACGTGAGGCACACGAAGTGCCTCGACGAGCTGCTCGAAGCGGACGCGTGGGCAAGAAGAGAGGTTAAAGAGAGGCTCCGACAAACCGTCAGGGGCCTGAAACCGTAGAATAAGGCAGGAGGGAATGCGGGTTGTGGCCCGGTTCGGCCTGTCACGCAAATGTCGCTCAGTTTGGGAGTGTTTGGATGTCAACAACGGCGAAGTCGGGGACGAGGGTGTTCGGCCGTGTGCTCTGGGCCGCGGTCCTGGGAGTGATTGTCTATCTGGTCGTGCGGAACGCAGGCGTTGTCGGCAACGTGCTCGTGGTTCTGGTCGGTTTCGGTGCGGTCGTGCTCGTTCATGAGTTCGGCCATTTCATCATCGCGAAGCTGGGCGGGATCAAGGTCGAGGCGTTCTCGATCTTCATGCCTCCAACGCTCCTGGGGGTTCGCAAGGTCAAATCCAAGTTCATCCTCCGTTTCCTGCCGAGCTTTTCCGGGGAAAAAGGGGACGAGTCCGCCGAGAAAATGGAGGAGACAGAGTATCGCGTCGGCATCTTCCCGTTCGGCGGTTACGTCAAACTCCTGGGGCAGGAGGATACCGGCCCGGTAAAGCAAAACGACGATCCACGGTCGTTTGCGAACAAGCCGGTGGGCATCCGAATCGCCGTCATCTCAGCGGGCGTCACTTTCAACGTCATCAGCGCGGCCATCATCTTCATGACGGTGTTCCTGATCGGGATCAAGCTGCCTCCGGCCGTGGTCGGCGGCGTGATTCCGGAGTCGCCGGCGGCCAAGGCGGGTCTGCGGCCGGGCGACGAATTCCTCATGATTGACGGCAACACCAAAGACCTCGATTTCAGCAACATCCTGATTGCCGGCGCGCTATCGAACTTCAACGAGGCGATCCCGGTGACCGTTCGGCATCCGGACGGCGCAGTGGAGAAGAAGATCCTCGTGGCCAGAGACCTTCCGGGAGGCGCGTTTCGCGAGTTTGGCATCCTACAGCCCCTAAGTCTGGAGATCGCCTCCATTTCCGAACCCGATCTCCTGCAGGAGCGAACGAAACTTCTGCCCGGAGACCGCATCGTGGCGGCCCGCGGCAAAGAAGTGGCGCACTACTGGGAATTGGCCGAGATCGTCGCCGGGACGCTCGAGCCAAAGATCACCGTTGCCGCAAGCCGAACCACGAAGGGTGGACAAGTCGAACGGATCGAGACGGAGCTGCCGTTGGATTGGGCGCACGCCCAGGTCGACGTGGAATCCGATGCAGATTTGAATCATGTTTACTCCATGGTCCCGCGCATGCGGATCACGGCGGTCAGCAATGGGGATGCCTCGGAGGCGGCAGGACAAGGCCCGAACGACCAACCTCAACTGCGGGCGGGAGACATCATTCTTGCGATTGGGGACGCCGAGTATCCCACGTACAAGGAAATGCGCGACGTTACCACGGAGTCCGAAGGTAAGGCCTTGCTGATGAAGGTGTTGCGTACGAACGCCAACGAACTCGAGCAGATCGTCACGGTGGAGGTGGTCCCCAAGCGGGCCCCGGGAATCGACCGCGTGCTGATCGGGATCGCCGTGGCGCTCGATGCGAGACACGCCGTGGTCGCCGACACCATCTCTGTGCCGAACGGACCGCCGGAGCTGGAGATCCCGCGGGGCGCGAGGATTGTCAGCGTCAACGACAAACCGGTATCGAGCTTCTATGACATTCTCGACGAGATCCGACGATGGGAAGGTCGTCCCGTGGTTCTCCGGTATCAGCTTGATGGCGACGTCGAAGGCGGCGTAACCCTGCAGACGACGCGGGCGGAAAACGCCGTGACTGTGGAATCCATGCTGACCGAGCGCGTGCCCTTCCTGCCTCTCGACCGCCTGTACCAAGCGAAAGGTCCGGTCAATGCGCTCGGCATGGGGTATCGCCGGACCTGGACGTTCATCGCGCAGACCTATATCACCCTGAAGCGCCTGGTCGGCGGCTTGGTCAGCCCCAAGCACCTCATGGGCCCCGTGGGCATCATCACGTTCAGCTATCGCATCGTGGCCGAGCAGCCATTGGTGAACTACGCCTACTTCCTCGGATTGATCAGCGCGACGATCGCGGTCATCAACTTTCTGCCCATACCGCCCTTCGACGGCGGGTTGGTCGTGCTGATGCTCATCGAGAAGATCAAGGGCTCGGCGCTGACCGAACGGACGCAGGGCGTCGTGGCCTACGCGGGCTGGGGGCTCGTCCTGATTCTGCTGATCTATGTGACTTTCAACGACATCGTGCGCAGTTTCTTCAGTTAATTGGCGGTCTCTGCCGATAAGACCTCGTAGTACGTCAAGCGCTGCGCGCAAGGTACGGGTCCCAAGGATTGCACGGGACTTGTGCCTGACACGGGCGCGCACGACGGAGTCGTCCGCCACAACCGGAGAAAGGATGCGAAGGCCCGCGCATGTTCGCAGAGCAGCCCACCATGAAGACGCCCAAACAGACCGAAACGCCCGTCCGTGAGAACATCGAACCGGCCGGCCGAAAAGCCCTGAGCAGCGCCCGATATCACACGGGTCTGCTTCACGCCCTGGAGCAGGCCGACCCGGAGGTCTACAGGCTCGTCGCGGAAGAGTACGATCGGCAGCAGAATACGCTGCAGCTCATCGCGGCGGAGAACCAGTGCTCGCGCGCCGTCTTAGCGGCGCTGGGGTCGACCGTTCAGAACAAGACCACCGAGGGTTTCGTCGGGGCGCGTTTCCACGGAGGCTGCGAGGTCGTGGACTGCCTTGAGTCGCTCGCCATCAGCCGGGCCAGGGAAGTCTTCAAGGCCGCGTACGCCAACGTCCAGCCGCATTCGGGCACCAGCGCCAATCAGATCGTATTGACTGCTATCCTCGAAAAGGGGGATCGCATTCTGAGCCTCGCCATGGACCAGGGCGGGCACGTCTCGCACGGCGCGCCCGTGGCGTTCGCGGGCAAATTCTTCGAGGTCGAGCCTTATCGCGTCCGTCCGGACAGCTTTCTGCTGGATTACGACGCCATCCGCGAGCAGGCCCGGCGCTTCGGGCCCAAGCTGATCATCTGCGGGGCTACCGCCTACTCGCGAACGATCGATTTCGCCCAATTCCGCGCCATCGCGGACGAAGTCGGCGCGTTTCTCATGGCGGACGTTTCGCACATCTCCGGCCTGATTGCCGGCGGGGCGCACCCGTCACCGGTGGACTGCGCCCACTTCACAACGACGAGCACGTACAAGCCCGGCGGTCCTCGCGGCGGCCTGATTCTCATGGGCCGGGGTTTTGACCGGCCGTTCCCGGCCGGCGGCAAGGCAGGGCCGCTCTGGAAGCGGATCGAGAAGACCACGTTCCCCGGCTTCCAGGGCACACCGTACCTGAACAACATCGCCGCCAAAGCCGCGTTCTTCAAGGAGATGCTGTCGGCCGCATACCGCGATCGGCAATTCCGCATCGTGCAAAATGCCGGGACACTGGCCCAGGAGTTCATAGAGCTTGGCTACGACGTGCTGACGGGCGGGACCGACAATCACATGTTCCTGGTCAACGTCGCAAACCGCCGCGAAGGGTTGACCGGCCTGATCGCGCAGAAGTGCCTCGAGGATTGCGGCATCATCGTGAACATGAACTGGCTGCCCTACGACGGTCGCAGCGCCCGCATCACGAGCGGCATGCGCCTGGGAACCCCGATCACCACGAAGAACGGCATGAGTCGGCCGGAGATGCAGGTCATCGCGCCACTGGTGGACGAGGTCCTGACGCATGTGGAGATCGTAAGCGAAAAGCAGTACCGACTCGATCCTGCCCTCCGGGATGCGATGAAGGAGCGCGTCCGCGATCTCTGCAACCGATTCCCCATGCAGTGATCGGCCGACGACGGCATCCCCCCCGAGCAAGAGGCTGCTTGACCGCCTCGATCCTCCCCCAAGAAAAAAGGCCATAAGTGGGAAGCTTATGGCCTGTGTGCTTGTAACCGAAATATCTTGTTGTTGCTTGGTTCAGATCATATCGATCTCAGTTCCCCAGAGGCGGCGGCCGAACGAAGTTGGAACAGTTCCACTGTTGCACAAAGACGTTGCCAAACGAATCTGTACACGTGGTTTGATGGTGTGTTGGTTTTTCGGATCTGGTGGTCTGCTCGGTGGATTGCGGGCAGACACTCATGACAGAGCACAACCAGAAGACTTCGGCGACAAACATCCATGTTTTCATGATCTGATCCCCAATGTTCCTCTCTAAATATCGGCCGGTCCGCGGGATTCTCCTTAATCGATTCGCCTCGATGGACGATGGCGGCAACGGTGCGCCCTGGGGTGTCTTCGAGCTGAACGCCGGTATCAATGTGGACAATCCGTATTTCCCGGTCCTGAGCTTCCCGGCGTTTCAGGGCCCTTGCGGACGGGTGCATTATCAATGCTGATACGCGGGATTGGCGGCGAAATCAAAAAATCAAGCGGCCCGCATGAAAATTCTGGCCGCAAAAGAAGGGGATTGGGCGGCCAATTCCGTTGAAATCGGATGCGGGGGTATGGTATGATAGAGAAGGTTGCAGGCTGGAGCACTGGTCGTGAGGTCAGATCGACGATGGCAAAGAGCCCTGCGGTCGGTGCTCTCGCCTGGCCCGTGAATTGCGATCTTGACGCTTGAGGAGGAACCTGTCTTGGCGGCAATATAGCCCCGCACGCAAGAATATACTCCGTGCAGCTCTTCATCACCGCTCCAGCCTATTGGCGCACGCTCGGTTCAGAGAGAGCAGGTGATCTGAAGAAGCGGCTGTGGGCGGGTCACGGAGCGATGAGTGTTTGGTGTTCACGGCGCAGCGTCGTGGCGTCGGCATATGGCATCTTTGAAGGAGGACGATCATGTTAAGAAGACCAGTTCTTGTTGTTTTCTGTGTCCTGCTGCTGGGCTCGGCCGGGGCCGCGCTCGCGGCGCTCGATCCGGACCTCGTGGCCTATTGGCCCTACGACGAGGGGGCCGGCACCGTGGCCAACGATTTGACCGGCAACGGCAATGACGGCACGCTCGAAGGGGGCGCTACTTGGGTCGCCGGCCAGCTTGACGGGGCGATACAATTCAATGGCTCCAACGCGGATGTTCACGCGCCCCACATCGCCTTCGACAATCGGAGCTTCACGATCACGATGTGGGTGAATCCCGTGCTGACTGCCTCGGCGATTGTCTTTTCCCAACGGGAGTCGGACAGCACCAACCTGAACCTGCACTTTCGATTGGGAGCGCCGGGCAGTACCGATGCGCCGGAACGTGCCGTTCGCATGGGATTCTACAGCAATGACCTCGATACGGCGAGCGGCCTGATCCAGGACAATACGTGGTACCATCTGACCTTCTGGTACGATTTTGCGGCCCAGAACAGGAAGATCTACATCAACGGCGTCCAGACGGCCCAGGCTTCTGCGGGGCCCTATCTGGGGACCTCCGGCGAGACCATCGTCGGCTCGTGGGACAATGGCCAATTCTACACGGGCATCATCGACGACGTGCAGGTCTACCACAAGGCCTTGTCGGATGCCGAGATTCAGAAGAGCATGCTGGGCCTGGGAGACACCTCCCTCGCGAGCGATCCCGCCCCCGAGGACGGGGCCGTAGACGTGCCGCGCGACGTGGTCCTGAGCTGGACGGCGGGCGAGTTCGCCGCCAGTCATGACGTGTATTTCGGCACGTCGTTCACCGACGTCAACAACGCCAGCCCGGACAATCCCATGGACGTCCTGGCGATTGAGGGGCAAACAGACGCGGCCTACGATCCCGAGGGCCTGCTCGAATACGGCCAGACGTATCACTGGCGAATCGACGAGGCCAACGCGCCGCCGGATACCACGGTCTTTAAGGGCCCGGTCTGGAGCTTCACCGCCGAGCCGTTCGGGTATCCCATCGAGAACCTGACGGCCACGGCCGCCAGCTTCCAGGCCAACGCGGGCCCGGAAAACACCATCAATGGCTCCGGTCTCGATGCGAGCGATGGGCACGGGACCGTGCCGGAAACCATGTGGATGACCACCGGTCTCGGCGAGAACTGGATCATTTATGAGTTCGACAAGATCTATAAGCTGTACGAGTTGTGGGTCTGGAATTCGAACCAGGGGATCGAGACCTACCTCGGCTTCGGCGCCAGGGACGTTACGATCGAATACTCCAGCTATGGCGCGACGTGGACGGAACTGGAGAACGTTCCTGAATTCGCCCAGGCGCCCGGCGAGCCGGGGTATGCGGCGAACACGATTGTCGACTTCGGCGGCGTTCAGGCGCGGTACGTCAGGCTGACGATCAATGCGAACTGGATGGGCATTGCTCCCCAGACCGGCCTCAGCGAGGTTCGGTTCTTCTACATTCCCGTGCAGGCCCGCGAGCCGCAGCCGGCGGACGGCGCGACCGGCGTCAGCATCGACACGAGCCTGACCTGGCGGCAGGGCCGCGAGGCGGTATCGCATGAGGTATTCTTCGACACCGACCGCAACGCCGTGGCCGTTGGCTCGGCCCTCGTCGATACCGTGACCGAGCGCAGCTACACGCCCGGCCGGCTCGACTTAGGCACGATGTACTACTGGAAGGTCAACGAGGTCGGCGACGCCGGCACTTACGAAGGCGATCTCTGGAGCTTCACCGCCCAGGAGTACATCACCATCGACGATTTCGAGAGCTACTCTCCGGATGATTTCGAGACCGGCGATGCGATCTGGGAAGTTTGGATCGACGGCCTGACCAACATGACCGGCTCGATCGTCGGGTACTTCGATGCTCCCTACCAGGAGCAGACGATCGTCCACGGGGGCAACCAGTCGATGCCGCTGGATTTCAACAACGTCCTCTCGCCGTTCTACTCCGAGGCCGAGCTGCCGCTGTCGCCGGCCCAGGATTGGACGGTGCAGGGCGCCGATACGCTGAGCCTGTGGCTCCGTGGCCAGCCGATCTCCTTCCTCGAGACGGCCGACGGCATCACGATGAGTGCGGCCGGCGCGGATATCTACAACCTGACGGACGAGTTCCGCTACGCGTACAAGCCGCTGAACGGCGATGGCTCGATCACCGTCCGGATCGATAGCGTCGACAACCTCAACACCTGGACGAAGGCCGGCGTGATGATCCGCGAAAGCCTCGTTCCGGCGGTCAAGTCCGTGCACATGATCGTAAGCCCCACCGGGCAGGTCGAGTTCCAGTATCGCGAGCTCGCGGCCACCAACACGACGCAGCCCGCGCTGCCCGAAGATACCGTCACGCTGCCGTGCTGGGTCCGCTTGACGCGTACCGGCAACGACTTCCTCGGCGAGTACTCGACCGACGGGACGACGTGGCAGACGATTGACGTCGCCGCCGGCACATCGAGCACCACGCTCGAGATGGCTACGTCCGTCTACATCGGGCTGGCCGTGACCAGTCACGTCGCCGGCGAGTCGGTCGTGGCCGAGTTCTCCAACGTCTCGACCAGCGCCGGCATCTCCGGGCCGTGGCAGGTCGCCGATATCGGCGTCGACCATCCCGGAAACGACCCCGGCGACGTCTACGTGGCCGTCCAGGACACCAGCAACAACGTGGCCACCGTGACCTATCCGGGCGGGGCCAACCTCACCGATTGGACCGAATGGCGGATTCCGCTGACCGACTTAGTGGGCGTGAATCCGACCAAGGTCAAGACCCTGTACATCGGCGTCGGCGACCGGGACAATCCGACCCCCGGCGGCGCCGGTAGGGTGTTTGTCGACGATATCGGGTACGGCCGTCCCGCCGACGGCGAGTAGCACCGCCGGAGAGTTTGATGGCGCCCCTGCGGCCGACCCTCGGACCGTCAGCCGCAGCAAAAAGCACGCATGGGGCCTGTGTCCACGCGACACAGGCCCTTTCTCTATGCTACATGCCGTAAGCCTCGTTCCGGCAACAGGTTATCACGAACCCCGCCCGAAGACCGTGGCCGTCAGCCCCGTGGCCGATGTCACCAGTCCCGCGTTTCGTAAGTTCCGCGATTATCCGGGGTAGAGATTGCTTCCCCCACCTTCGTGGGGGCAGGCTTGCTGCGCTCCTCGCAATGACACAAACAGGTCATTGCGAGCGAAGCGAAGCAATCTGATAATCGCACGATTTCCGAAGTGCGGTACTCGCCTGTAGAGACGTGGTCCTAATGGGGGGAGTTTTGCGCTTTCCGGCCTCCGGCGTGGCAGATCGTCGAACCCGCCACGGTCGTTGGTGTGCGCTGCATACCCTCCCGCTGGCGGCTCCAAAGCGTAAAACTCCCGGCCCAAAGGCCGGAATCCCTATCAGCCCGGAAGTACGCGAAAAGCAACTGTGCGAGATTTTTTCGGACTTTTCCTCAAAAAGCATCACGCCCTTTACACGAAAACTGCTATATTATAGGAACAGGGAGGAATGCTGGTGCGGACGCTGCCACGCCGAACTGGTGGCGGCACCCGTTTGGTTGGTGGATTTGCTGGAGATTTTCGGTCTGTTCGGCCGATGTTGTTCTGAAACAGTAATATCGGACCCATACCCCAGCATGGAGGCAGGGTATCGCAGGTCCTACCTTGAACTGTCCTGGATCAGGAGGGGCGAATGCGTTGCCGATTGACCCACATCATGCGGGCCAGAGGTCCGTGAGCCGCAACTCTGCGCCAAACGAACAACAACGGGCCCGTCCGCCCCGTCTCAAGCCAACAACATAACAAGCAGGTGAAGGAGAGAAGAAAATGAAGAGCAAAATGTGGATCGTAGGATTCATCGTATTCCTGGCAGTGACTGCCTTGCCGAGCGCCGCCCAGGAAACACCAGCCGTCACCCTACCTGAGGTCATCTCCGACAGTTGGGGCTCCGGCGGCAGGACTGTTGGGTGGGAATTCAGTCCGACGCAAGACATTGTTGTTACGCAATTGGGCTTGCGCATGGCCCTGGGCGACGATATCCTCGCGAATGATCATACCGTCACCCTCTACGACGCGGCCGGAACTTCCCTGGTGTCTGCCGTTTTCTCCGGCGCCCTGACCTATCAAACTGATGGGTACGCGTACACGCCCGTCGCGGGGCCAACGCTCACCGCGGGCATGACATACGTGGTCACAGTCTGGGCAGCCAGCGTGAGCGGCGACAGTCAAATAGGAAGTGTCGACGGGGAAGCGTTCGATGACGTGATCACCCCGCTCCGCTTGAACCTCTACTCCGACTTCAGCTCGGGCCCCGTTATGCCGGGAAACGAATTGTCTGGTAGAGAGCTCCTTAGTGCCAGCTTCAAGTTCGAGGTTGTCCAGAGCAATCCTGTTACGATGATACAGGATCTCATTGGGCTGGTGGCGAGCTACAACCTGCAGCAAGGCATTGACAATAGTCTGGATGCAAAGCTTGAGGCGGCTGTGAAAGCGCTGGAGGACGTAAACGCCAATAATGACGCCTCGGCGGTCAACAAGCTGCAGGCCTTCATCAACGAGGCTGAAGCGCAGCGGGGCAACAAGCTTACCATCGAGCAGGCAGATGAACTGATCGCGAAGGCTCAGGTGATCATTGCCATGCTCACACCATAGCCCAACACTGAACCAGAAACTGCAATCGTGAGCAATCGAAAGAAGGGCTGCGGGGATGACTCGCGGCCCTTTCCTTTTGCATGTCGTGGCCGCCGGCCTTGTCACGCACGGTTCTCGTGTCGTGTCGAGCCCAGCGTTTCTTGCCGTTGTCATGTCGAGCGCAGCGGAGACATCCGGTTGCGGCCGCAAGATGCGCCCCGCTCGCGGCCAGATCCCTCGACTACGCTCGGGATGACAAGAGGCCTGTCGGTGCAGAACACTCCTACTCGTGGCCAGCGGCATTGGTACGCATTCGGGAGAATTCTCACGCGAGACTGATCTTGTCATCCAGAATCGGGTGCCATGTCTACGCGTGCGTAGACATGCTTCGCGCGGTCATAAGACATGCTCACGCCAGCGTAAGCATGGCACCCAACATCGTTCGGAGAGACCGGCCGGATAGGCCAAGCAAACAGGGGCACTGCGATCGGACGACCCCGCATAGCCTTTCGACCGCCCGCAAGCAGTGCCCCTCCCCTCCATGGATAACGTCCCTATGATAAGAAGTGTCCTGTGGACGACCGTTCATTGCGCCCGTAGACCCAAATCCAGGTTGTCGTTACCATTGTATCGTGACCCGGCCGCGTGCGCCTATTGGTAGAAGTACGTATTTTGCGCGCGATTTCGTGGGCCCCGGATGGAGCGATCGTCCCTGGGGACCTTCTCGGACGTTGTCTGCCGCACGTGCCCAGAGGCTCCGCGCGACGCCGGCGGCGAAGAGTCTCTCGACAAAGGTAGGACACTGCCCCAGGGAGGGGATCCATCCCCAGGCAGTGCCCCTTCCATCCGTGGAATATCGGGAGCCGCCGCCACAACCGGTGCGGGCGACGGCTGTCAAAAACACCTTTCAGTCGCGTACGAAGCGTCTTTCTTTCGAAGCTCCCGCTCGGATGTCACGCGTCCTGCCTTGGCAGAGCATCCGTATCTGATGCGGCGCGAATGTGCCCGAACACGTGCACAAGCAGTTCCATCCGGTCCTCCACGTCGAGTTTCTGGAAGAGCCGGTCCAAGTGCGTGCGCACCGTCGGCACGGAAATTCCGATATCTCGCGCAATCTGCTTGTCTCCTTTCGCCTGAAGAAGACACGCCACGATCTGTGCCTGTCGTGGGGACAAACCGAGCGTCTCTCTCACGGAACTCCATTCCGGCTCCGTGACCAACTCACCGAGTGCCATCTCCATCACCTGCTCCTCCTTGTGCGGCTTTCGGCCACGCGTGCGGCTCCGCGCGCAGGCCAAAGCGCTCTCCTCCGGCCATCCGAAGCCATGCCTTCCACCAAGGCGGGGCACTCACACCCCGCATTTCTGTCGGAGGTTCACACAGAGTCACGTGCGGACTCAAGTGGAGAACCCTGCCTCACACAAACCTTCACGCCAACATTGCAGCGTCACCTTGCCAGGCAATCAACCATGGCCGGAGGCCATGGACTTAGCGACGAACGAAAAACACTTTGCGCAGCGCGCCAGCTCAGTCGAGCGGTACGCTTTCTTCCAAGCCAAGAGAATCAAGGACCCGACGCACGTTGTGATACCGTGGCCTGAGCAGTCGGAACGACCGCGAGGATTGATATCTCTCCATGTGCAATGCGCGCAGCTCACACAGGCTCGTACTGGTTGCGAGTAGCTCTCTGTAAACAGCCAGCCCGTAGCCGAACGAGATCAAACGCAATGGGAACGGCGTCGAGCGCCAGACGATGAGGCACAAATTTCTCCGCCCGACTCTGTCAAGAATGCTCCTGGCAGTTCGTGGCTGTCGCGGGGATAAACCGGGCACCTCCCTCACGGAGATCCATGCTCGCTCCGTGGTCAATTCACCGAGTTCCGTCTCCATCACCTGCTCCTCCCTGGGCGGGCGTCAGCCGGCCCTACAGCTTCGCGTATAGCCCGAAGCACTCTGCTGGAGCCGCCCGAAGCCAATCCTTCCACCAAGGCGGGATGCTCCCATCCCGCACTTCTACTTGAGGTTCCGTCAGGGTCGCTTAGCGACTCAACCGGAGGACCCTGCCTCACACGAACAGTCAGTCTAACACCCTGGCCCGCCCTGTCAACTAAGGAAAACTACGTATTTTTAACAGTTGAGGATGGCTGCGCTATCGCGCGACGCTCCGGGTGTTGTTCCCACGATTGTGGCGGAATCGGGGGCGGTATCTGCTGCTGCGCTCTGCTTTGCGAAGGATTAGCGGTCGCGATCGAGCAGGACGAGGGGTAATTGGCGCAGGAGGTCGGCCTTCAGGCCGAAGGGCTCGAGGACAGCCACGGCGTCACGCGCGAGCGTGTGCTCCAGCTCCCTGGCGTTCTCGATGCCCACGACGGCCGGGTAGGTGCACTTGGCCGCCTTGACGTCTTTGCCCGCCGTCTTGCCCAACTGCTCGCTCGAAGCGCTGACATCGAGGATATCGTCGGCAATCTGAAAGCCCAGGCCGATCTTCAGGCCGTACTGCCCCAGCGCCTCCAACTGCTCCGGGCTCGCCCGGCCGCACAGGCCGCCCATCACCGTCGCGCCGCGGAACATCTTGGCGGTCTTGTTGGTGTGGATGTATTCGAGCGTCTCGACGCTGCCGACGGTGTTCTCCGCCTTCAGATCGGCGATCTGGCCGGCGATCATGCCGGCCGGCCCCGCCGCCCAGGCCAACTGCTTGATCAGGTCGACCGCGAGCGCGGGGTCATCGACCCGGTCGGCGAGAAACTCGAAGGCCAGGGTCAAAAGCGCATCGCCCGTCAGGATTGCGGTCGCTTCGTCGAACGCCTTGTGGCAGGTGGGCCGACCCCGCCGAAGGTCGTCGTCGTCCATCGCGGGCAGGTCGTCGTGCACGAGCGAATACGTGTGGACCATCTCGATGGCCGCCGCGGCCGTGCGCGCGTTGGCGTTCTCGCGCCCCGCGATCAACTCGCAACACCACAGGACCAGGGCCGAGCGAATGCGTTTACCCGGCGCGGCTAACGTGTAAGAGAGAGCTTCGCGCAGATCGTCGGGAATCCCCTCCTGCTCGGCGAGTAGCCGCTCGAGCGTCTCATTGACGACCCGGACCTTTTCGGCCAGCGAGGCGCTGAAATCGGAGTTGGCCATTTGTGAAACCAGCCTATATCATTGCTTGCGGTCGTGCAAAATGAAGCCTGATCTCCATTTTGCAACACTGTTGTTATCGAAACGAACGACGCTGTCGGGTGCCAACGGATAATGGAAAGCGGAACCGCCCGGCGAGGGTAAATGGTAAATGGCCAACGGTGAATCGTCAATGATATTGATCCTCGGCGTAACCGCCTCGGGGAAGGGCCGGCTGGGATTCGAGCTGGCCCGGGCCCTGGATGGAGAAATCATCAGCGTCGATTCCATGAAGGTTTACCGCCGGATGGATGTCGGGACGGCCAAGCCGTCGCCCGAGGCGCAACGGCAGGTCCGCCACCACCTGATCGACGTCGTCGAGCCGAGCGAATCGTTCAGTGTGGGCGTGTTTCTCGACAAGGCATCGGCGACGATTGAGGATATCCGCCGGCGCGGCAAGACGGTGGTGGCCGTGGGCGGCACGGCCCTGTACATCAAGGCCCTGCTCTACGGGCTCTTCGAGGGTCCCGGCAGCGATGAGCGGATCCGTGCCGAGCTCAAGGCGCAGGTCGAACGCGCGGGGCCAGCCCGGCTGCATGAGGCCCTGCGGCACATCGACCCGGAAGCGGCCGACCGCATCAGCGCCAACGATGCCCGGCGGATCATCCGGGCCCTGGAGGTCTACCGCCTGACCGGCAAGCCGATATCGAGCTTTCAGAGCCAGTGGGCGTCTGAGCGTCCGGCCTGCAATTGGACCGTCATCGGGTTGCGCCGGGACAAGGCCCTTGAGAGCCGACGGATCAACGCCCGCGTCAAGAAGATGATCGAGCTGGGGCTCGTGGAGGAGGTCCGATCGCTGCTGGCCGAGGAGAAGCCTCTGAGCCGGCAGGCGCGATGCGCGATCGGCTATGCGGAGATCATCGAACACTTGGCGAACCGAATGACCCTGGAGGACGCCATCGAACGGATCAAGCAGAACACCCGGCGGCTTGCCAAAGGCCAGCGCACCTGGTTCAAGACCTTCCGGGAGGTCCACTGGATCGATGTCGGTCCGGAGGAAGCGGCCGAGAGTGTCATTGGGCGAGCCAAAGATTGGATCGCAGGTCGATCCGATGAAGCTGCAGAATGAGAACTGTCCGGTCTGTGGCGAGCGGGCGTCGGTGTCGCGCCGGGGTCTGCGTCAGACCGCCTGCAACTGCTGCTGCGCATGAAGGATTGTGGCGGTTTCGCCCAGCATGAGCTGCTTGATCAGGCTCTGCGGGACCTGCGTCATGCCCATATTGAAGATCCGCTCCTCCACGACCGAGGCAACCGCCCGGGCGATCTGGCGGGGAATTCCGGACCGTCCCGTCAGATCATCCACGATTCGGCCTTTGTCCCAGGGCATTCGCGCCGGCGGCGGGTCCGTTCGGTAGAGCTGCTCCACGTCTGCGAACTCCTCCACGTCGACCGCGAGGACCTCGGTGCGCGTGCGCCTCAGGCGGCGCTCCAAGGCGTGGTCCCCCAATGCCATCGCGGCCGTCTCACAACCGGTCGAGGCGAGGACCGCCTGGATCATGGAGAGGATCTCGCCCGAGCAGACCCGGCGCTGGTTTTCCTTGCGGTAGAGGTAATACGTCACGACCTCGGCCAGGTCCTCGGCCATCGTCATGTCGGGCCGACCCACCGCCGTAAGGGCGTTGTTGATCGTCCCGATGACCTTGGTGTGAATGTACTCTTCGGCCGTGCCGTCGGCCTTGATAATCTGCAATTGCTTTCGCATGTGTGCCAGTCGCCTCCGTGCAAACTGTCGCGATTACGACGGGTCCTGCCCCGACGCGCGAGTTCGCGTTGGGGACCCCGATCTATTCGCGGATCAATCATCGGCCGCATGAAACCGTGCAGCCAATCGCCTTCCATGGCGCCGTCTAATGGTCAAAGAGCTTGAGCTGTTCGGCCGGCTCCGTTTCCTGGATGGCCCTGCTGACCTCATCGATCAGCTCGCCGGCGTCCTTGAACTCGCGGTAGACGCTGGCGAAGCGAATATACGCGACCTTGTCCGCGTCGCGCAGGTGCCTCATCACACATTCACCGATGAAGGCCGAAGTCACCTCCTTGTCGGAATTTCGGAAAATATCCTCTTCCGCTTTGTCGGCGATCTGCTGGATTTGTTCGGCCGAGACCGGCCTTTTATAGCACGCCTTCTGCAGACCGGCAACGATCTTCTCCCGTTCGTACGGCACGCGCGACTTGTCTTTCTTCACGACGTGCAGCTTGAAGCTCTCGCCCGTTCGCTCGTACGTGGTGAAGCGCCTCTTGCACATCAGGCACTGCCGCCGTCGTCGGATGACACGCCCGGAATCGCTCGACCGCGAATCGACGACCTTATCCTCGTCTTCCTTGCAGAAAGGACATCTCACGACACCAATCGACCTCCCTCAGCAGTAGCCACTCTGAACCCATGCAACAGACGACCATTCGCCTTCGTATGCCGACAAAGACAGCACACCATCTAGTTAGCTCGATTATTGAGAGTCAACATGTAGTGTGTCAACCAAAAATATTCGTCGGAATAAAAGATATGTATCGCGGCATTCCAGGCGCCGTGAGGCAATTGGCGTCAACGCCTGAACATCGAACGCGCCAAGGTGGGTACAGATCGGACGATGCGATGGCAAATCCTGCACCACGCGTATTCTTCCTCGGCCGTTCGCTTTGCGCGGCGCATAAAAAGAGCCTCCGCGTCAGGGACGCGGAGGCCAACTCGGAAAGAAACTCACATAGCCCCCCCAAAAGGTTGTCGTGACTTATCCCGAGTTTGCGTTCGCAGGTCAGCCTGGGGTCTTCCTCCTGTCCGTAGGTCAGGCTTCTTGCTCGACTGACCCAGGGTCGTGCATCCTGCCCAGCCCTCTCAGTCACTTAAAGTCTACGATAGGAATCGCAGGAGGCAAACTCACGGAGGCGGTTTTTTTGCTTGGCCGATAAGGTCGCGGGCAGACCTGCACCTTGCGTGTTTCCGGATGCTTGTGGTGCTCAGGCCTCTTCGACGGTTGCTTTGCCGCGCAGCCCGTCGAGGTAGTCGCCGAGGGCCTGCTCTCTCTTCTGCTCCGCGATCTGCTCGGCGATCTGCTGTTTCACTTCCTTGAGCGGCGCCACGGCCGGCGGGCGACGGTCGTATACTTTCGCGACGTGAAAGCCGAACCGCGTGCGGAAGACGTCGCTGACCTGACCGACGTTGAGGTTGAAAACGACGTCCTCGAACTCCTCGACCATCTGCCCGCGCGTGACGTAGCCGAGATCGCCGCCGCTGTCGGCGCAGTCGGTGTACTTGTCCACGACCGCCTCGAACGGCGCGCCGCCCTTGACCTCGTTGTGCGCCTGCGTGACGGCCTCGAGCGCGGTCGCCTCGTCGGTCTGCCAGTTGACGTACTTAACGATGTGGGCGACGCGAAGCTGCTCGCCCGACGCAAATCGTTCCTTGTTCTGCTCGTAGTACTCGCGAATCTCCTGCTCCGAGGGCTCGGGCGCCGTTGCGTAGATGCCGCTGATTGTGCGCTCCACCTTCATCTGGAGTTCGATCATCTCCTTGACCTTCTCTTCGCTGTCGGCGTTGAATTCCTTGTAAAGCTCCTCGGGCTTTTCATACCGCTGCTTGAGTGTCGCCAGCGCCACCTCGACATCGGCGGCCGGAATCTCCTCACCGTTGCTCTTCGCTTCCTGGCGAAGCAGGACCCGCTCGATGACGTTCTCTTTCGACCAGTCCATGAGCCGGACCTCCCGCGCCTGCGCGTCCTCATCGGCAAAGGCCTGCTCGTAGCTCGGTCGCAGGCGCTCGGCCTCCTCCCGGATTTCCTGATCCTCGATTCTTTCGCCGTTTACAGTGATTGCCATCCTGTGCTCCTGTCTTGCCTGATAAGCCATTTCACCAATGGTGCTCCCGTGTTGGGAGGCGATTGTTCTGTCGCTGCAATGCTCCTGGGAAGCTGACTCCCCATGGCATCGGATTCATACTTGCCGGGTGCCTCTTCCCAGGCGGCGCGAAGGTTACCCTCGGGCTTTCGCGAACCAGTCGGGGTCCTGCGCCAGCTTTTCCCTGGCCTCCTGTGTCATCATCTCGAACGCAGGATGGTTGCTCTCCCACGCCCGCTGCGAGAAGGGGGTCTTCCGCATCTTCTCGACTTCCACGGCCGCCTCTTTGAAGTAGCTGCCGTAGATGTGCAGCGAATCGCTGATATCGACGTATCGCCCGACCCGCACGGGCTCGCCCCGCTTCTCGGCGATCGCCTCGGCGATGGTTCGCTGCAGGTCGGTGAGCGCATAGACGTTCATGAACCAGGCCTTGTAGAGGTCGCGGCTTCGCCAGTGCGTGTTCATGTTCAGCGTCCACTCGCCTGCGTCGTCGGCCACGAGCCGGCACCAGATCCGTTGCAGGCAGGGCGGATCGTCCGTCGGCGGGTCGGCCGTGGGCATCCAGGTAATCGCCTGCGCCCGGCGGGTGTGTCCGGCTTCGGACAAGCAGTCGATGATGTACTGAATCTGATTGACCGCGCGGAACGGCTTGGCGGCCTGCGGATTGCGCAGGTCCTCGACCGGGCGATAGGCAAACAGCCTCTCGTGATAGGTGTAGGTCCATTTGCCCGCGGCCGGGTCGATCCAGTGGTCGTGAATGCCGTTGACCACTTCCTGCCGGTACGCTTCGAGCTCCTCGGGCCCGCCGGGAAAATTCTTGTGAATCCGCGGCTCGTTGAATGGATTCGTGACGGCGATCATCACCGTGGCATCCTTGCTCGGCGGATCGTCCGGCTTGTCGTACTGCGTCTTGACGTCGTAGCCCTGGTCCCACACGGCCAGGACCGCCTTCTCCCACGCCTCCGGCAGGCAATCGGCGGTGATCGAGATCACGGGAATCGTCTCAGCGAGGGTCTCTGTCATCGTCGTATCGGCTCCACGGTGCGAGGCTCCGTGCCCCGGCTCGGCTTCATGAATCCACTGATATCCAATTCCTGCGGCGTGACCTTGTAGATGCCGTGGAATCGTTCCGGCATCTCCTCGAGCATCTGCTTGGCGCGAAAGGCGTACCAGCTATCGGGCCAGCGCTCCAGGATCTGCCGGCAGCCGTCTACCATGAGTTTGAAGTGCGTCACGGGAAGCCGGCCAATGCTCCGTCCGGCGGTCGCCACGGGCAGGATTCTCTGCGCTTCGATGTCGTCAATCTCGCCGAGCGGCTTGAAGTACAGCGTGGTCGGCTTCGTGATATCGCTCGGCAGAACCACGCCGTCGGGCCGCTGGGCCGGTTCCTGCGCGGCGCTCTGGGTCGGCGGCGGCTCCACCGGCTGCGGTACAGGCTCCGGCGGCTGCTCGGCCACTGGCTCATCGGCCGGCGCCGGTGCCTCCTGGAACTGCTTGTCCCGGTCGGCCATATCGTAGAACGTCTTCTGCTCGGGTTCGGCCGGCGGCTCCGACGCCGGTTCCTGTCCACGGAACCGGCCAAGCACGACGATCACAATTACCACACCAACGGCAACGCCTGCTATCTTCAACCAGATCGTATTCATGATGTTCACACCTTTCCCTGCTGGAACAGCGGTCCCTCCTCCAGAAGTCTACGGGTTTCTCGCCGGACTCGACGCGCAACTTGGACCGCCTTACTGTTCCTATCCGCGGGCATACAGCACTTGCCCCTCACGCACAGCCGGGTGTTCAATTGTGCCCACGGCGTCCTTACGCCACTGGAATTCCTCGGACCTGCCCACAATAATGTCTTTTGGGAGGTGGACATCACGCACGGCAGCCCTGATTGCGAGTTGCTTAGCCCTTTTCGAGCCTTTCACGGGCATCGCGACAAGCAGGTCCACGTCGCTATCCCGCCCGGCCTGCTCCCGGGCATGGGAGCCAAAAAGGATGATCTGCTCCGGATCGAACTGTGCCACGATCCGCCTGACCATGGACTCGATCTGCTTCTTTACTGACGTTCCCGTCTTGACCATATCTTGTCTTCCCGACTCGGCCGTGCCGGAGGCATCGCGGCGACCAGGTGGTTTCTTTCATCTTATACTGTCAGGATACACGCTCGATGGGGCATTGGCAAGCCGCTGCCCGCCGATGAGGCAGAACAATTGTTTGACACGAGGGGGTAGAGATTCATAGCATGGAGGGAGTGCTCAGGGAGGAGTGGGAAGAGATCATTTGGGATCGTTCAGGCATGTTTACCGGGTTGATAGAAGCGGTTTGTGAGGTGAAGTCGATAACAGCGGGCGCCGCTGCCGGCGGCGGATCGCTCGTGGTCGATTTGGGCGAGCTGGCCCACGATTGCAAGCTCGGCGACAGTGTCGCCGTCAGCGGGGCCTGCCTGACCGTCACCCGGCTGGCGGGCGCCGTCGCCACCTTCGGATTGAGTCCGGAAACGTTGGCGAAATCAACATTGGCGACGTTGAGACCGCCGGCAAAGGTAAATATCGAGCGTGCGATGAAGCCAACCGACCGCTTCGGCGGGCACATTGTGCAGGGCCACGTCGACGGCACCGGAACGATCCGGTCGGTCAAAGAGGTGGGCGAATTTGCCGATATAGAGTTCGCCGCGGCCCCGGAGCTGCTGGAGCAGATGGTGCCGAAGGGCTCCGTGGCGATTGACGGCGTGAGTTTGACGATCGCGGGGATCGGGCCGGAGAGCTTCCGGGTGGCGGCCATTCCCGAGACACTGAACCGAACCACGCTCGGCGACGCATATACGGGCAGGCGCGTCAATCTTGAGGTTGATATTCTCGTCAAGATCGTGCGGCGGCAACTGGAGGCCATGGGGCCGCAGAAGCAGCCGCTGACGACCGAACGCTTGCGACAGATGGGCTACTGATGAATAAGGGCAACTGCCACAATTCGATTTCCGATCAGATGGTCATTGGCGTGACCATGGGAGATCCCGCGGGGATTGGGCCCGAGGTCGTGGTCAAAGCCTTGGCCGATCCGGAGGTTCGGCGGGCGGCCAAGTACATCGTCTTCGGCATGAACGAGCAGCTCTGCTATGCGGCCGACCGCGCGGAGATCGAGCCCTACTGGGGTCGGCACCAGCACGAGAAGATCAGCCGGGAGTACCCATACAAAGTGGTCGTGGCCGATTACGACGAGTACAGCGTGCCGCCGTGGCTGAAAGAGTCGAGCCGCCTCGCCGGTGAGGCCTCGGTCAAGTTTTGCGTCGATGCGATCGCCGCGGCCGGCGCGGGCATCGTTGATGGGATCGTCACCGGCCCCATCAGCAAATCGAGCTGGAAGATGGCCGACGCCCCCTGGCCCGGACACACGGAGATGCTCGCCGAGAAGTGCAAGGCGCCGAGGAAGGCGATGATGTTCGTCGCCGGGCCTTTGAAGCTGGCGCTGGCGACGATTCACATGGGGCTGTTCGACGTCCGGAACAAGTTCACGATTGGCTGTGTTTTCGAGCCGATCGATTTGCTCAACGACGCGCTGAAGGAATACTTCGGCGTGGAGCGCCCCCATATCGGGGTCGCGGCGCTGAACCCGCACGCCGGCGAGAACGGCCAGTTCGGTGATGAAGAGCAACGGATCATCGCCCCGGCCATCCTGTTAGCCCAGGAGCAACGGATCGATTGCGTCGGGCCGATCCCGGCCGACGCACTGTTCGTGCGGGCCATGCGCGGCGAGTTCGATGCCGTCGTCGCGATGTATCACGACCAGGGTATGATCCCGGTCAAGCTGCTCGATTTCGAGCACGCGGTCAATATCACGATCGGTCTTCCCATCGTGCGAACCTCTCCGGCCCACGGGACGGCCTTCGATATCGCGGGCCGCAACATGGCGGACCCGTCGAGCATGAAATCGGCGCTCTTGACGGCCGTGCGGATGGCCAAGGTCAGGCGAGCCGCCCGGCTGGCCCCTGTGACCCCGAACGGCCGACCGGCCAACGGTACAGCCCGCTCGGAATCCGGCGACGCCGAGCAATGACCGCAGCCGGCGGCGCGGGCACGCCACCATAGGTCCCATGCGTCCCATTTGTCCTATGCAGACCAAACGCCAAATCCAGGATCTTCTCTCGTCGGCGGACGTCGCGCCGAATCGCAAGCTCGGCCAGCATTTTCTGGTCGACCTGAACCTGATGCGCCTGCTGGTCGACTCGGCGCAGATCGGTCCCGACGACGTCGTCCTGGAAATCGGCACGGGCACCGGCTCGCTCACCGAGGCGCTGGCCGAACGAGCGGGCCGGGTAGTCACGGTGGAGCTGGACCGGATTCTGGCGGGCATCGCGCAGGCCCGGCTGGCCGCGGCGCCGAATGTGCAGGTCGTCAATGCCGACGTCCTCTCCGGCAAGCACAACATCTCGCCTGCGGTCGCGGAGGCTGTCACGCGGGCGCAGGACGAATGCCAGGGGCCCCTGCGGCTGGTCTCCAATTTGCCCTATGACGTGGCCTCCTCCGTCATGATTCATCTCGTGAAGGGCCCCATCGCGGCGGAAACCATGACTGTGACGGTCCAGAAGGAGGTGGCCGAGCGCATGACCGCCGGGCCCGGCGGCAAGGACTATGGTACGCTGAGCATCTTCCTCGGCGCGACCGGCTCGGTCGAGCTGCTGCGCGTTCTCAAGCCGGGCGTGTTCTGGCCGCCGCCTCAGGTGGATTCGGCGATGGTTCACTACACCCGCGACGAGCGTAAGAGCCGCCGCATCGGCGATATAGACCTCTTCGGCGAGGTCATCGGTCTGTTCATGGGCCACCGCCGCAAGATGCTCCGCGCCTGCGCCAAGCAGGCCCCGCCCGAGCTGGGCGGCCGCGACCTCTGGCTCGAAATCATCGAGCACCACGGCATCGACCCGACCCGCCGGCCCCAGGAGCTCGCGCCCGAACAATACGTAGCGCTGGCGAACTCATGCCATGAACTCCTCTCCATCCGCTAAGGCGGGTTGGTGAATCCCTGCACCTTGCCGCGCGGAGCCTGCGCAGCCCACTTGACAAATGGGTGCCATGAAAAACTCCTCGCGAGGCTGTTTTCCGCGAGAAAATGCCGGTCAAAAGGCTATTTCCTTGTGAGTGGACTTGGGTCAAGGCCGCCGCCGGCAGCGGCCGAAATTGGGGCTATTCTCGGGCTTTGGGTTTGCATCGGCCGGAGCCTTGGGGTATAATACCTAGCGTGGGTAAAGGTCTGTGCGGGGTGTCCGAATGGCAGGAATCGACGGAACAAGAGGCCCGTTTTCGGCATCTTAGACAGGTGATCGTGGCCATTTTCCTGGGTGAAGGAGTTAAGTAGCATGATCAGGCGACGTGGGTTTACACTCATCGAACTTCTCGTAGTCATCGCAATTATCGCACTTCTGCTATCGATTCTCATGCCGGCGATGCGGAAGGTCAAAGAACAGGGCAACATGGTCAAGTGCCTGGCTAACCTCAGGCAGTGGAACCTGATCTTCGCTATGTACCTGCAGGACAATGACGGCAAGTTCTTCAGCGGCTTCGGCGACAATGCCTGGTGGTGGACCTCTCAACTCGAGGACAAGATCGAGAGTTACAAGCAGAACCCGCTGTGGTTCTGCCCGAAAGCCCAGGCCCCTCTGGCCGATGAATTCCACAATCCGACCGGGAGGATGACGATATACACGGCATGGGGCATTTATACCAGGGATTACCAGGGGCATGATCAGATGTGCGTAGACGGCGTTTCCGGCAGCTACGGGCTGAATGGCTGGCTCCTCAACACGAGTGCGGGGCCGAATACAGCCCTCGCTGAAAACAGGAATAGCAACGACTTCTGGAAGACGCCTCAAGTCAGGGGAGCCGCTCAGATCCCGGCGTTTGCGGAGGCCTTGCGTTTCGATCTGTGGCCGCTGCATTCGAACCCGCCGGCCGACAACGAACTGGCCGCTTGGACGGCCCAGAACCACATGGCGCGAACGTGCATCAATCGGCATATTGGGCACCTGAATATATCGTTTTGCGATTGGTCCGCTCGAAAAGTCGGTCTGAAGGAGTTGTGGACCCTCAGGTGGAGCAAAGGCTTCAATACCGCGGGTCCATGGACCGTTGCCGGCGGCGCCACAGCAGACGACTGGCCCGATTGGATCAGGCCGTTCAAAGAGTATTGAGGCCGCCAATACGAGAGACCGTCGCGAGGGCGATGCTCCTGGGAGTGCTTTCAAGGAAGAAGATGATTGGCTTTTGCCGCTTGTTTGAGAGGTGAATAGAGCAATGACGCACAATGATACACGCAAGAGCCGGCGGGATGGCTTTACCCTGATCGAGCTGCTGGTCGTGATCGCGGTGATCGCCGTGTTGATGTCGATCCTGATGCCGGCCCTGCAGCGGGCTCGGGAACAGGGCAAGCGAGCCGCCTGCCTGAGCAACCTCAAGCAGCTCACCCTTTCGTGGATTCTGTACGCCGACGACAACGACGACAAGCTGGTCAACGGTGACTCGGGCGAGTATCGAACGGCTCGGGCCGTCATGTACACCAGTCCGACGCAGCCGTACAACAAGTCGCACTACAATGAAAAACCCTGGTGCGAGGTGGACTGGCAAAGGACGCAGACGGAGCTCCAGAAGCAGCAGGCGATCAAAGACGGAGCGCTGTATCCCTACACGAAGACGCTGAAACTGTACAAGTGTCCGACCGTCGAGCGGAAGGTCTTGGATGCCTATGGTCACATCAGCCCGCCCACGCGGTCCTACTCGATTTCCGACGCGATGAATTGCGTCTATTGGGACAACATGCCGGGCGCCGACATGGTGAAGAAGCGACTGCAGATCAAGGAGCCGGCGTACCGAATGGTCTTTGTCGACGATGGCGGCACGAACCCGGCGGCGATAGGCGGCTGGACCGTGCGCACGCTCAGCGTGGTTCGCGGCGGGGACTGGCGATGGTGGGACCCGCCGCCGGTCCGTCACGGCGACGGGACAACTTTCTCATTCGTCGATGGACACGCCGACTATCACAAATGGCGCGACCCGGAGACCATCGAGGTGGGTAGGCGACTGGACGCGCAGGCCGGCCAGCCGGGGCGGCAGGACGGGGAGGACCTCCTCTGGGCGGCCCGGGTCGTCTGGGGCAACGACTGAACGGGCGCTTTCCCCGGGATGGTGACAATATGGTATAATAGAGCAGGCCGGGCCGTCGGCGTTGGTGGCCCGCCGCTTTGTTATGGTGGAAGGATTCCTGTTCGAGGAGCGTGTGTTATGAGCAGACGCCGTGCGTTTACTCTCATCGAACTACTCGTGGTCATCGCGATCATCGCGCTGCTGATGTCCATCCTCATGCCCGCCCTGTCGAGAGTAAAGAAGCAGGCGCGGACCATTGCCTGCCGGGCGAACCTCAAGCAGTGGGGTCTGTACTTTTCCATGTACACCCAGGAGGAAGGCGGCAAATTCCAGGCCGGCGTAGGCGATGGGCACACGCACCACTGGTTCAATGCGCTGCGCCCGCTTTACAAGAACGACCATAAGGTCATGTTGTGCCCCACGGCCACCAGGCCGATTATCGATGAGGGCGGGGTGCAGGCGCCGGAGTTGAATATCTACAACGCCTGGGGCAGGTTCACCCTGGAAAGAGATGGCGCAGGGTACGCCCCCGGGCCCGAAGGTGATTGGGGCAGCTACGGGATCAACGGCTGGGTGGAGAACCCGCCCCAAGACGTAGACACCGTTTACGAGGGTTTTAGCACGGCGTGGAACTGGAGGACACCAAACGTCAAGGGCGCCGCCTATGTGCCTCTGATGATGGATGCCCTGCGGTTCAATGTGTTCCCGCTGGACACCGACCGACCGGCGGACGATCCATACCAGGCCTGGCGGTCCACTGTACACATGCAACGTATCTGCATCGACCGCCACGATGGGGCCACCAGCATGGCGTTCCTCGATTGGTCCGTCCGCAGTGTCGGCCTGAAGGAGCTCTGGACCCTCAAGTGGCACAAGAATTATAACCAATCGGGCATCTGGACGATGGCCGGCGGCGTCGCACCCACCGACTGGCCGGACTGGATGCGACGCTATAAGGACTACTGATTTGCGCAGGCCGCAGAGCCGCAAACTGATCGCAAGCCCGTCGCCTGGGGACCACGTCGGCCGGGGAGCGACATGTTCTGCGAGTTGCCCTTCGGCGCGGGCGAATCGTTCATCCTCCTTCATCAATCCCACCGCCTTTACGCTGATTGAGTTGCTGGTGGTGATCGCGATCATCGCGCTGCTGATGTCCATCCTCATGCCCGCCCTGTCGAAAGTGAAGAAGCAGGCCCAGAGCGTCACGTGCCAGGCGACTCTCAAGCAGTGGAGCCTGATCTTCACGATGTACGCGAACGACAACAACTACAAGCTCGCGACGCCCTACAATCGGGACGGATGGTGGCTGGAGCTCACACGCGCCTATGTCAAGAACGTCATCCAGGACGGCAGGGCCGAGGAGCACGAGTTGTACTTCTGCCCGATGGCCACGAAGCCCTGGCCCGGGGCGGGCGCGCCGGTCAGCCCTTACTACTACGAGTACCAGAATCAGGGTATCGAATACACGGCCAGCTACGGCATCAACGCCTGGGTGTACGATCCGCCGGACGCCGGCAATTATCAGGACCGCCCCGGTGAGTCCATGTGGCGGACGCTGAACCCCAAGGGAGGGAGCAATATCCCTCTGTTGACCGCCGCTTTTCACGGCGGTGGCTGCCCCGCCGACGCAGATCAACCGCCCCAGTACGACGGCGAGCCCTGGCCCGGCGGGCACAATAACGAGATGCGGCGGTTCTGCCTGGATCGGCATCAGGGCTTCGTCAACGTCCTGTTCCTCGACGCGAGCATGCAACGGGTCGGGCTGAAGCAGCTCTGGACGCTGAAGTGGCATCGGACATACGACGTGACGGGAATCTGGACGCAGGCCGGCGGCGTCGCAGCGACCGACTGGCCGCAGTGGATGCGACGATTCAAGGACTGACGACCGCCGGGCGGATCGGCATTTCTTCCTGGGGGCACACGCTATCGGAGCGCAGAGACGCCACCCGCACACTCGTAACGATGGACGCGATCGACCGTCGGCAATTGCTCAGAGGACAGCGGTCTTGTGGCGGTGGCTGTGACACTCGATGTTGACAGCCACCGGCAGCGAGGCGATGTGACAAGGGGCGGTCTCGATCAGCACAGCCAGGGCGGTCGTGTCGCCGCCGAGCCCCTGCGGGCCGATGCCGAGGGCGTTGACCTCGCGCAGCAGATCGCCCTCCATCCCAGCGTAGAATGAATCGGCGTTGGGCGCATTCAGGTCCCGCAGCAGCGCCCTCTTGCTGAGCAGGCAACTGTGCTCGAAGTTGCCGCCGATTCCCACGCCGACGACGAAAGGGGGACAGGCGTCCGCGCCGGCCTGCCGGACGACCTCGATGATCCAATCCATGACCTGGCGTTTCTCCGCCGTCGGGCGGAACATGCAGAACCGGCTCTTGTTCTCGCAGCCGCCGCCCTTGGCCATGACGGTGAGCTTCAGCCGGTCGCCCGGGACGATGGACAGGTGGACAACGGCCGGGGTGTTCGTACCGGTGTTCGGGCGCTGGTTGAGCGGATCGGCGACGATGCTCTTGCGGAGGTATCCCGCTTCGTAGCCCGCTCGGACGCCCTCCTGGATCGCGTCGATCAGCGTGCCTCGCCCCGGGGCCAGCGTCACGTCGGCGCCCTGGCCGACGAAGACGACGGTGAGCCCCGTGTCCTGGCACAGCGGGATGCGGTCCTCGGCCGCGATGCGGGCGTTCTCGATGAGCTGGGCGAGGATCCTGGCGGCTTGCGGATTGGATTCCTGCGCGGCGGCGCGCTCCAGCGCCTGGAGCACGTCCGAGGGCAATTCGTGACAGGCCGCTACGCAGAGCGACTCGACCGTCTTGCTGACCTGTTCGAATTCGATGGTTCGCACACTCGTTCCCACGCCCGGCGCCTCGCCGTCCGCGCAAAGCACGGCCCGACGCGGCACAAGGGCCAACGCCCTTCGTCTTCGTCAAGGAGTCACGACGCTGAGCTCGAAGGTCTTGTAGGTCGTGTTGCCCACGCCGTCCGCAATCTTCAGCGCGATGACGTGCTCGCCCGGATCGAGCTCCTCGGTCGTGATCGTGAAGCTTTCGTCGGTCGTGTCGAAGACGAAGTCGTCCGGCAGCGCGCCCTTCCATTCGGCGTTGCTGTCGATCGTGTAGTCGAGCGAGGCGATCACGCTCAGTTCATCCGTGATCTGCAGCTTCAGCGTGGCGGCCTTGCCCATCTTTTCGAGGGCGTATTTGCGAATCACGGGCCCAGTGTTGTCCACGACCACTGCGTCGCTGATCCGACTGCCGTTTAGCTTCGTCGCCGGCGTATTGCCTCGCTCGTCGCTGACAACGACGCGAATCTCATAGCGTCCGTCCTCGACGGTCTTGCTGTCCCACTCGTAGTTGTCCGCCTCGAGCTCGTCCTTCAGCTCGATCCAGCTCGTCCTGCCGATTTTGCGGAAGTGCAATGTGTAGATGAGCTTGTCGCTGTTCTCGTCGCTTGCCTTGTAGCTGATCTTGAAGAGGCCCTCCTTGCCGGGGCCCTTCACGGCGCCGGCGTCGATCGATTCGATCTTCGGGGCGAGGTTCGGGACCGTACTGGCCACGGCCACTTCCCGGATCAGCGGCGTCTTCTGTCCGTCCTCCGTCTCCAGGACGAGCTTGTACTGGCAGAACCGGCCGACCGGGCAGCGAAGCTGGATCGGCTCGGTCACGGCCATCAACTCCGTCCAATCGGAGAACGTCGGATCGTTGACGTCTTTGACGTTGCCGCTGCGGGAGGCCGCGAGGACCTTGGCGCCGCGCGGAATGTCGGCGTCGATTTGGAGCTTGCCCCATTTGGCCGGCTGACCGGCATCGATCAAATCGGACAGATACGTGCCCTCGGAGGCATAGTCCGGCGACAACACCACGAGCCGTGCCGGATTGGCCGTGCCGATGTAGACATCCTGCTCGGAGACGGCTACCGCGGTAATCTGGGCCGCCTTTTCGTCCTCGTAAATGACGGCCTGTCGCTCCTCGTCCGGATCCACGCGGTAGAGCTGCGCGTCGTTGCCCGAGCCGACGAGGATCTTGCCGTCCTGGGCGGCCAGGCAGAGGAAGACGGCCGTCTCACTGAAGGTCTCCGTCACGTAACCCTGCTTGCTGATTTTGAAGACGTGACTGGCCGTGCCCGGCTTGGGTGGCCGGGGAGCCGGTCGCGGCGGGGCCTTCGGCTTGCCCTCATCGCTGCTGCTCGTATTGGCGATCTTGAGTCTCATGCCGCCGTCGCTGCTGTCGGCCTGGCTCTCGTCGTCCTCGGCCTTCGGCTCCGGTCGCCCGGAAACGGCCTGCTGGGCGGCGAACTGCCGCTCGGTTTCTACTACCTTGGCCGCAGTGGCAGCCGCGTACAGGACGCTCTCCTCCCCCGGCAAACCGTCCATGACGAGCAGGGCGCTGATCTCGGGCTCCTCGCTGTCATAGAGAACCGTGGCGGTCTTGTTGCGCGGGTTGATCTTATAGATCAGCCCCCGGGTGTCGCTGCCGGCGTAGACGAAGCTGTCCCGGCTCGCCGCCACGGCCAGGATATTCTTATCCGGGCTGTCGTAGACGAGCTGGGCGACCTTGCCGGACGGATCGAGCACGTAGACCTTGCCTTCCGGGCCGGTCCCCAGGTAGATGTTGCCGACGTTATCCACCTCGATATCGAAGATGTACCGGGCGTCGTTCGGCTCGAAGATCGTCTCCATCTTGCCCGCCTCGTAGCGGCACAGCCTGCAGTTGTCTCCGCTGATGCCGGCGAGCAGCCGTCCGGCCACGTCCATCCCCATCGCGAAGATGTGCTGGTTTGAGAACCGCTCCTCGGCGTCCACGACCTCGCCCTGGTCGCAATCGTTGGGATCTTCGCCGCCCTCCTTCTTCGACTCGTCCGCTTCGGGCTCGGGCTTGGCCTTCTCGGCCGCCGCCTCCTCTTCGGGTGGATAGATCTTCGTGAGTTTGCCCAGGCTGTACCTGTAGATATTGCCGTTCGGACTGGTCCCGATGAAGATGGTTCCGCCGCTGACGACGATGCTGTTGACGGACCAGACATTCTCGAACTCGCTGGCGAGGACCTTGGCGGCCCGTCCGAGCTGGATGGTTCCCCGCGAGGTCACGATGACCCCGTCGGTCTCGCCGGCAAGCAGGTCCTTGCTGCTGGCTTGGCGCGTGACCTTACTGGTCACGGCCACGCCGCTCGAGGCAAACAGGGCCACGGACAGCAGAACGACTGCAATGACCTTCCAATTCCTACGGCAGTATCCCATTCTCATGTCTACTCCTGTATCAACGGTACACGTCCCGGCGGCGGAATCGAGCAGGACCCGCACCGCACAACGACAACACTCCCCCACGCCGGGTTATCGATCCTCATTCGTCGAAGACCGGTGCATTCGGCCGGGCCAAACTACTTCTCTACGGTGACAGGCACCATCTCTTTATCGGCGATGACCGTGCCCGTTTCTACAGTCGTTTCGACCCAATGTGGAAACGGCTGGACCGGCACGGCCCTCTTGGCGCTTTGAAGAACCAGCGCCTTCGTGGCCGGCAGACCGGGCAGCTCCGCCTTCTCCAGAGCGATCCCGTCCGGGGGCAGGGCCAGCAGACAATACAGCTTGGTGCGATTCACGTTCAGGGTCTCGTTCAGGGCATCCACCAGCGTCTGATAATTCGTCGCCACAAATCGGTACGGGATCGCTTTTCGCAGGAAGTTCTCATATTGGTAGACGCCGAGGAACATCAGGCTGTACTTGCCGGCCGGGACATCTTCCGGGACTTCTATACTGACCTGATACTTCTTCTTCTGTTTCAAGAAGGATTCGACGACCACCTCGGCCTGGACCGCCTCGCCGGGCTTGACCTTCGGGTCGGCGACGTCCACCGACCAGATGTAAGAGGCGATATTCTTGGGCAGCACACGGACATCGAATTCGATGCCCTTGACGGCGGCGCCCTCGAAGGGATTGTTCATCAACAGGCCCAGAGCGCTGGAGAGCTCCGTTGCCGGTTCGAGCAGATCCATATTCGTGGAGGTATTGCCGAATCGGATGGACTGGCCGTCGTCGAGGTCGATTCGGCCCTTGTATTCGAGGCAGTGCTCCAAAGGGAACGGCCCGACTTGGTAGGCCGCCCCGGCGATGACGGAGCGAACGAGCGGCGGCGTGAGCGCCTGGTGATAAGCCACCTGGCAGTTGTAGGTGCGCGGCTCCAGGGCGTTGAAGCGCTCGACGCGAATCGATACCGGGATCATGTTCGCCTTTGCCCCGATCCGCCCGAAGATCGCGCCCGACTCGTCGGCCGTAATGGCGCCGATGACCTCGGAGCTGGTGCCGAGCTTGAAGGAGCGCATCACACTCGAGACCACCGTGTAGATCGTTCCGCCGGCCATGGGAAGATTCGTGGGACCGAAACCGAGGTAACTGTGGCCGAAAGCGTAAACGCGGCCGTCGCGGACTTCCGTGACGGTCCCGAGCACTTCCATCTTCATATCGCCGGTCACCAGCGGTATCGTCAGCGTGCCGCCGGGCGCGAGCGATGCGGAGCCTTCCTGGCTCTCGGCACTGCCGCTCAGGCCGGGAACCGCCATGAAGCCCATCGTTTCGAGCGGCCCGGTCAGCTTCCGGCAGACTTCGGCCGGCAGGCCCGAGACCAGCAGGGGGCAAGGCAGCGCCGTCGCCCCGCTTGCGCCGGCGGGCCCCAGGAGTTTCCAGGACGTGATTTGCCTGTCAACCTCCGGCAAGTCGAGCGGCTTGGAAAAATCGAAGGAAAAGGCCGCTGAACGAGAGGGATTTCCGCCATCGCCCGAACCGCCCGAAAGACCGACCTCAAGCATCTCCTCGATGGGCGTTACCCCGTACAGGGGGTCTTTGGCAAAGGTCCAGCCGAAGGACATGGCGCCGGCGAGGCGGCCGTCGATATAGACGGGCGAACCGCTGCACCCGCCGACGACGCCGCTGTGCTTGAACCGCTCATCCAGGCCCATGACGAGGATGGCATTCCGGCCCGGCTCGATGTCTCTGACGACCTCGACGACCTTCAAGGCGAACTTTTCAATGCCGGCATCCCCGTAATCGGTCAGGCAATGGGCCTCCATGCCGGGCTTGACCTCGTCCACGGCGATATACCGCTCGGAATCCCAGAGCGCATCGAGCCGTTCGTGCCGCTCTCCGGCCCCCTGGAGCGCTGCCGTCAGCGCCAGCAGGCAAAGCCCGGCGCCAAGCAGAACATGGAAAACGTCCTTTCGTATCGTCGGTCGCTGTGGCATACTGTCCGTCCCCAGTGGTTGTATCCTTTCGATTCGAGGGCAACACAAAATTGTAACGGACCGGGAGTAGCGTTGCAAGGCAAAAGGGGCTTTGTTATGATACTGGTTTGGCTTCTCGGCCGCCCGATAACGTCGGGCCGAGACCCTGGGATAGGATAATGGAGAACGATAATGAAATCGGATCATCGGCATGATTTGAAAACGAACGAACTGGCCGACTGGCTGGCGCACTTCCCGGAATGGGCGAAGGAAAACCGCACGAATATCATCGCCGTGGCGGTCGTCCTCGTAGTGGCCGCCGGCGTGTACTTCTGGATCTTCTATCGCAGAGACGTGGTTTCGGTCCAGAACCAGACGCGCCTGACCAATCTCATGAGCCAGGTCTCGCAGCAGATGAACGGCGTGGCGCAGGCCACGATGCAGAACACCGAGCAGTCCTTCGCCCTGCTGCCGGTGACTCAGGAGTTGCAGGAATTCGCGCAGAGCGTATCCGAGGGCGACATGGCGGCCCTGGCGCTGATTGAGCGAGCTGAAGTACTCCGGGCGGAGCTGCACTACCGTCTCGCCGATGTCAGTCGTGAGGACCTGACAAGGCAGATCGGCGATGCGCAGGTCAGCTATCAGCAGGCGCTGGATCGCAAGCCGAGCCCGACCCTGGCGGCCGCGGCACACTTCGGGCTGGCCCTGTGCGAGGAAGAACTGGGCAACTTCGACAAGGCCGCGGAGATCTGCCGCGAAGTCGCCGAGAAGCCGGAGTATGCGGGGACCGCAGGCCAGGCGGCGGCCGCTTATCGTCTCCAGATCATGGATGACTTCAAGGGCAAGGTGGTCTTCAAGGCGGCACCGCCGGCGCGGGCATCGCAGCCCCAGGTGATCCAGCCGCAGGTGATCGGACCGCAGATCCAGCCGCAACAACCCGTGGTCACGATCAAGCCGGCCGACGCCAATGCACCGGCTGTCATCGCCGCGCCCAACGATGTAACCACTGAGCCAGCCGCGCCGGCCCCCGCTACGGACACAAACGAAGCTCCGGCTCCCGCCGTGGACACGAATGACGCCCCGGCTCCGGTCGAGGCCCCGCCGATCCCCGAGGCGAATGCCCCGGTCGACGGCTGATGCGCTACGATGGATGAGTTGCAGGATCTCAGAGGTCGCCCGCTGACGCTCCACGTGGGGGTGGGCATTACGGAGCGCCGGCTCGATAAGTACCTCCACGGCCGATTTCGCAATCTCAGCCGGCACTTTCTGCAGCACGCCATCCGGGCCGGCTCGGTAAAGGTCAACGGAAAGCCCACCAAGCCCAGCTTTCGGCTCACCCACGGCGACGTGATCGATATGGTGATCCCGGAGCCCCCGAGCAAGGACATCGAGCCGGAAGATATCCCGCTGGACATTCTCTACGAGGACGAGGATATCATCGTCCTGAACAAGCCGCCGGACATGATCGTGCATCCGGCGCGGGGCAACAAGCACGGGACCCTGGTCAACGCACTCGTGCACTACTCCGACCAGTTGTCGAGCGGACTCGGCGAGTTCCGCCCGGGCATCGTGCATCGGCTCGACCGCAACACGACGGGCGTGATGGTGGTCACCCGGCACGAGGGGGCGCAGTGGAAGATCGCCAAGCAATTCGAGAATCGCCAAGTCAACAAGACCTACTTAGCGATCGTGCACGGCACGCCGGAGCTGGACGCCGACCGGATCAACGCCCCTCTGGGCGTCCATCCGCACGTCCGGGAGAAGTACGCCATCCGCCCGGAGGCCGGCAAGGAGGCCGTCACTTTCTATGAGGTGCTCGAAGCCTTCCGAGGCTTCTCCCTGCTCGGGCTCGCGCCGCACACCGGCCGCACCCACCAAATCCGCGTACACCTTGCTTACATCAAGCATCCGATCGTGGCCGACGACATGTACGGCGGCAAGCTCGTTTACCCATGGCAGTTAGCCGACGCCGAGCCGGCCGTCGAGGAGCCCGTCATCGGCCGCTGCGCGCTACACGCCGCGACCCTCGAATTCACCCACCCCGCCACCGAAAAGCGCGTCAAATTCGAAGCCCCCCTTCCCCAAGACATGCAGCACCTCCTCACCTTCCTCCGCCAATATCGTCGAGAGTGACGCTACGCTGTGTTCTGTCGCCAAGGTCTTTGACCAAAGCCGCAACCGTTCAACGTCCTCAGAAGCTCGCCCTTCGACATCCCGCTTCCCATAGCCTCTTTGATTGCTTCTCGAACGTACTGACGTAGCTCGAGCATGTCTTCTCGTGTCACCACCGAGCGATCGCCCGTATGGACCAGCTTCGACTTCTTATCGTACAGGTCTCTCATTTCCGTAAAGATGGCCTCGCCTTTGCCGCGGTTACAGTCAAGACGAACTGCCGCCTCTGGCGAGGCGGGAGTTTGTCGCTTTCGGCCTCCAGGACGGTCCCGAGAGAGGGTCGGTGTCTCATAGGGCACCGACCCCATGCTGTATGGCGCCACCACAGTGCTCGGGTCGCACTCCTGCGGAGCCCTATCCCCTGTGGCGGCAAATCCAATTGTACAATGCCATGCTGGAGGCTCAAAGCGATAAACTCAAAGCCTTCCGTGCAGGCGCGTGCCCAGGTTTCCTGGCAGGCCAGGCGATGATGAGGCCTTGTTGCAAAGGGGAGTGCCGTGTATTGAAAGACTCGGTCTCATCCAGGAAGAAGTGCAAAGTGCGGGCCCGAAGCGGGCCTGTTCGGGGAGTTTTGCGCCTTCGGCCTCCAGCATGGTGTGCGAGCAGAGTGCGGGCTTCAGTGTATGCGGCGCATCCCTGCGTTCGGTGGCGCCCATGCGATAACCTCACGCCGCGTGGCGGCGGATTCCGGATCAGTCCGCCTGTTTCTTTGTTGAGAGAAGACTGGCGAGTGCTGGAAGATCCGGTGACGCCCGCATACAGAGGGAGAGGCAACCGAGCGGGAAGGCGGGACGAGGAGGCTGATTCTGTTGTCTGCCCATGCCGCGGTGAGCCGGCTTCTCACGCATCTTCTCAAACCAAGGCAGGCACAGTCTATTCCTGCGGGAGTCTGGCCAAGTCGGTGTCGGAGCCGGCGACCATGAGGATGTCGCCCTTGTAGACGATCGTGCCGGGCATGGGGACGTTGATGATGGGGCTCTTCTCCGTCTTCTGGGCGCGGGCCTCGTCGCTGCGCTTGATGAGGACGAGATTGACGTTGTACTTCTGGCGAAGCTGGAGGTCCATGACGGTCTTGCCGTCGAAACTCGGAGGGGACTCGATGCGGGCGAGGCTGTAGCCCGGCGCGAAGTCGATCTTCTCGCCGATCTGTGGGGCAATCAGCTTGTAGGCCCAGCGCTGGGCCGACTCGATCTCCGGATAGATGACCTCGGCGGCGCCGACCTTGGAGAAGACTTCGCCGGCGATAAGGCTCTCCGCCCGGGCATATATCTGCTGGACGCCCATCTGGCGGAGGGTCACGACGGTGAGAATGGCGGCCTCGAAGCCCTCCTGGCCCATGCCGATGATCGCCACATCGACTTTGTTCACGCCCTGCGCTTTGAGGGCCTCCTCGTCCGTGCTGTCCAGCCGGACCGCGTGGCTCACCTGGTCACGAATCAGCTCGACGATCTCCCGGTTCTTGTCGATGGCGATGACCTCGGCGCCGCTCATCGCGAGCGCCACGGCGAGCTTCTGCCCGAACCGCCCCAAGCCTATGACTGCAAATCGCTTCATATCAATTACTCCCGTCGCCGCCGGGCCGCAAAGGCTGTCTGTCGTCCACGCGGGACGCAGGAGGCGACCCTGCACCCGCATCCATGTATCCGGCCTTCGCACGGACGATAGACCAAAGAGCCTGAAATCCTTCCCGTTGCCGCTCAACCGACGATAATCGGCTCGTCCGGGTAATTGTACCGAATCGGTTTCAGATTGAACGTCAGCGCCGCCACCAACGTCAGCGGACCCAGGCGCCCAATCAACATGACGACAATGATAATGAGTCTTCCGGCGGTTGTCAAAGTGGGCGTCACGCCCGTGCTCAGGCCCACGGTGCCCAGGGCCGAAGAGGCCTCGAACATGTAATCGAGCATCGTGAAACCCTGCGCGTACGGACGCTCCGTGACGCTGAGGGCCAACGTGGCACCGAACAGCACGACCACGAACAGCAAGGTAATGGTCACGGCCCGGTTCACCACGACCATGCGAACGGACCGTTTGAACATCTCGACCTCGCCGCGTTTGCGCAGCATCGCGATGACCGTCATGAGAATGACCACGAGCGTAACGTTCTTGATGCCGCCGGCCGTCGAGCCGGGAGAGCCTCCAACGAACATCAGCAGAATGAGGATGAATTTGCTCGAAGCCGTCAGGTCGGCGATGGAAACCGTGTTGAAGCCGGCAGTCCGCGCCGTGACGGATTGGAAGAACGCGCCGAGAATGCCCAGGTTTCCTATCCGATCGGGACTGCCCGAGAAGTGCTCGAAGAAAAGAAGCATCAGCGTGCCGAGGACGATCAGCGCGCCGCTCGCGCTCAGCACGATCTTGGATTGAAGACGCAATTTCGCCGGCGGCTCGACCGCCAGCATATACGGCCGGCGGAGGTATCTTCGGAGAATCCCCCGGACGCGGTCGCCCAGCACCGTGGCGAGGTTGTACAGGACACTGAAGCCCAATCCGCCAAGAATGATGAGAGGACACATCACGCCGTAGGTCTGCCAGTTCCCGCTGTAGCGAATCAGACTGTCGCCCAGCAGATCGAAGCCCGCGTTGCAGAACGCACTGATCGAGTGAAAGATGCTGTAAAACGCACGGGACTGAAGCCGTGCGTCCCAGGTGGGCAGATCGTCCCACATCTCGAAAAGCGACAGTGCCCCGATCGCTTCGACCAGAAGAGTGACCACAAAGATGAACACGATGATATTGCCGATTCGGCCAAGGGTCCGCGCGCTGAGCAGGTCCTGCAGCGCTACCGATTCGCGCAGACTGAACGCCTGACCCAACAACAGGGCAATGACGGCCCCAAAAACCATGATGCCCAAGCCGCCAAGCTGGATCAGAACCAGGATAATCACCTGCCCCAAAAAGGTGAAATCCTCGCCGGTATTCTTGACCACCAAGCCGGTTACACAGGCCGCACTGGTCGAGGTGAACACCGCGTCCACAAAACGGAGGGATTCTTTTCCCGTGGTGGCCGTCGGCAGCATAAGCAGCCCGGCGCCGGTCCCGATCAGCACAACGAAGCTTCCGATCAGGGTCTTGGTCGGATTTCGGCCCGTGGCGGCCAGGCTGATCGAGGCCATGAAGACTTTGATCGTCACTTCAAAGATCAGGTAAACGCCGGTGGCCAGGTGTCGCACCCGGCCCGGCGCGATCTCGTCAAACCAATACTCCGAGCCCAGCATGACCATTGCCAGCGCAAGCAGCATGGGGATCTCATACCAATTGGCCAGGATGTATTCTCTCTTGGACCGGGCATTGAGCAGGCGAATCGTTTTACCGATCAGGAAGACGAAGAGCAGGACGATCTGAACGCTGTAGATGATCGCCTCGCGGACCGGTGGCTCATAAAAGCCAAATAAAAGAACGAAGGACGCCACGACCATCATCGAAGTGACGGTCTTGACGCCCACCAACGTCCTTTCCAGCGTGTTGTTCTTGTAGGCAATCTTCATAGCGCTTGCTTTGCCTTGGCAACGCCCGGCAAACGAGCGGCCCTTTTTACACCTTTTGCCCGCCAAATTCCAGCAAAATCACCTCGGCGCCGGGACGTGGCGTGGAGCGAGTAGGAGTATCCTCGATGGTGGACTGCGGCGGCTCCAGCCGGTTTGGGGGCTGTCCGTCCTCGACGGGAATTTTCCTTTCTCGGCCGGAACATTCTTGCATCCTTTTGTGATTTGATGCGTTTATGTACGGAGAGGGCTGAATGATCAAACAGGCGTAGAAGGCAAGAATGCAGCGTTCAGACGAAGAGCTGATGTTGAGTTCTCGCGACGGGGATCAAGGTGCATTCGAAATCCTCTACCACAGATATGAAAAGCCCGTGTTCAGCTTTGCCTACCGCATGGTGATGAGTGCGGCCGAGGCCGAGGACCTGTGCCAGGAGACGTTTCTGAGGGTCGCGCGGGCCGGAAGGAAGTATGAGGCAACGGGCAAATTCAAGACCTGGCTCTTTCGCATCGTACTCAATCTCTGCCACGACAGGCTGAGAAGAAGGCGGTTCAGGGCTCACCTGTCTCTAAACAGCCCGGCGCCTGAAGGAGACGACGAAGGGACGCAACTGCAGGAGACAATCGGCGACCCATCGTCCGATCCGGTGAAACGTGCAGAGGACCAAGAGATGACGTCTCTCGTCCGGCAAGCGTTCACGGCGTTGTCCGAGCCGCAACGGACGGTCGTCCTCCTCCGGGAGTACCATGCTCTGAAATTCGCGGAGATCGCGGAAATCATGCACTGTCCGGTGGGGACGGTCAAGGCACTGAATCACCGGGCGCGGCGAAAGCTCATGGAGCGCTTGACGAAGTATATGGATTGATGCGATGGCGGCGTACATCTGAGAGGTTGCCCCGATGTCGATATGTGACGATATTCAGAAAGAACTGGACGCATTCCTGAGTGGCGAAATCGACGAGCCTCAGAGAAGTGAGATACAAGAGCACCTGCAGAATTGCAGGGCTTGTGCACAGGCGGCACAACGACTCACAAGGCTGTCCGAGGTCCTGCGAACGTGGCAAGCCCCCGAACCATCTCCGCTCATCTATCAAGGGCTGAAGGCGAGGGCGGACAACTCCCGGTTTCTCCGGAAGCGAGCGATCGCGCAGCCGTTTCTCACAAGAGTCGCCTTTCACGTCGCCGAGGTGGCAGCCGTCGTGATTCTGACATTAGGGATCAGCCAATGGCTGGCGAAGCCCGCGCCGGAAGTCCGCGAGGACTCGACCATCATCAACCTGTACCTGAAGGAGCACCAGGACGTGGTCGCCCGAACGGTCTCCATGAGCGCGCCCGCCCCGCCGACGGCTCGGATGCGTGTGAGCCCTGGTGATTTCCTGTACTACGAGTTTCTGGATGACGGGCCCGAGTTTGTGCGCCCCGGCATCATTGTCCGCACGCCTCCCGTACAGAAGGATGCCCCCTCGCCGGAACCGCCGTTGATCGCCAACGGGCACGCCCTCACACTGTCCCAGGCGCGGAAAGCGGCGGGCTTCGACCTGGTGGCCCCGCCGCGGCTCCACCCCGCCTACCGGCTCGATTCGATCAGACGAATCGAGGGGCGCGACGCCCTGCATCTGCTCTACACGGACGGCATACATACACTGTCGCTCTTCGAACAGCCGCTGGACGGAGACCGCGGACTCGGGCCCCAGGACTTTCGAGAGTACGCGGTATTCCGTCGGGAAGGACAACGCGGAGGGACCATCCTGGCCTGGAGAGATCATGCCCTCTCCTACGTATTGGTCGGAAACATCGAAATGACCCAGTTGATGGACATGGCACAGTCCATCAGCGCTTCCAACTGAGAGGAAATAGCGATGGCATCGAGAACTTCACGTTTGCCGGCTCTGCACCTCAGCGTGGTGATCCTTCTCGGAGTGTCCACTTCGGTCTTCTCGGATGCTCCAGCAAAGTCCACGAGAGACGCAGAACAGCACTTCGAAAGGGCCAATGAGCTGCTCAAGAGCATGGATTATCAGGGCGCTATTGCCGAGTACAGCAAGGTCATCAATCTTTCGTCAGACAGCGAGGTAGCACAGGATGCTCAATACTGGATCGGGCAATCTCAGTTCAGGGCCGGCCGGTTTGATGCCGCTCAGGCAACATTTGCAAAGCTAATCGAACAATATCCGGCCAGCGCCATTATCCCGGTCACTAAGCTCATGGTCGAGCGCGTTGAAAAGGCTAAAAAGACCGATGAAAAAGGAAAGGCAATGGGCATTGCCGCAGATAAGGGATTTTTTATTGATCCGGACACGGGTGTCAGATACACCAAAATAGTTGCCTTGACAGGCAAAAACGACGTGATCGTGGAAACAACCTATCCCAATAGACTGGACTTGTTCCAACTCTCGCCAAACGGAAAGTTCTTATTATACGGAAAGCTTGTCGTTCCTTTTGACGGCAGCGATCCTTTTGATTTAGTGGACATGCCAGCAAATCGTACTACATGGTCGCCGGATGGCAGAAATGTAGCTTTTTACTCAGAAGACGGCATCTACATGGTCGGAGTTTCTCCTCAGACGGCTCGCACAACGGGTCCTGTACGAAAGCTTCTCGATGGCCGGTATGGGTGGGGATTTGTCAGTTGGTCACCTGATGGAGAAAAGTTCGCTTTCAGGAGAACGAGTGATAAGAAAAAAGAAATCCCTGGTGGTGACATCTGGATACTTTCGATCAAGGACGGCTCGCTCAGGCAGATTACGAGTGACCCCGGCAGTGAAGGATTCCCTGCATGGTCTCCTGACGGCAAGACTATTGTATATGCAACAAGAAAAGATAGCATTAGTTTCTGGCTGATCTCTGCTGAGGGTGGGTCGCCCAGAAAGATTATCGAACCTGGAGGCAGATGTATTCCATTTTGGTCGCCGGACAGTAAATGGATTTTATACACATTAGATGAAAAAATCCATCTCTTTGGCCTTAATGATAACCGGGAGCTTGAAATAATCCCGCCCAGTGAAGTAGTAGGAGACTTCATTTCCTGGTCACCTGATAGAAAGAAGATGCTTTTCTACCAACCTTCCTATGATTACAAATACGATATCAAAGTCGTGTCCGCATCCGGCGGGCCGCCCTTTGATCTTGGAAGGCAAATCACATTATATCCGGAGCATGTATGGTCTCCTGATAATAAGATGATAGTTGCAGAAGGGGGAGGCTTAGTTGGCCGTTATGGCATATGGATAAGCCCGATTTCAGGTGGCGAACCGGTCCTTTTGGAATTGGATGTATCAGTTGAAGGTAACCCTTTACCTATCTCCGTCTCACCAAATGGCGAAAAGCTCACTTTTAGTGTGAAACGAGACGATGGAACGGAGGACCTCTTTGTGGCTCCAATATCGTTGCAGGATGCCCGGACAACGGGGCCCGCTATTAAGGTATTTGACGGATTGTGGAGGGGAACCGGAACTAATGTAACAACTTCATGGTCACCTGATGGTAATAAAATCGCAGTGATCCATAGGTGGAATGTCTGGATAGCCTCTTCCAATGGAGACAAGGCGGTTCAGATTACAAAAGGACCGGGGATGGAAATCTGGCCGAGATGGTCACCTGATGGCAGGATGATAAGCTATGTGGCTGGAAGCGACTTTTACGTAAGAGCTGTATCAGGAGGTCAGGCAACAAAAATACCGGGCGCTGACCGCACAAGTGCATGGTCTCCTGACAGCAAAAAGCTTCTTATTCAATCTGAAGGAATGATTTCCGTTGTCTCTGTAGAGGACGGCAGAACTCGGCAGATTGCCAAACTGAAGGATCTTGGCCTCGAACGAATATTTTACTTTGGCTGGTCTCCCGACGGCAAACACATCGCCTGTGTTGGAAAACACGTTGAAAAAGGAGATGCAGGTCCTATCTTTCTGATTCCTGCCGAAGGAGGCGAAACTATAACACTTGTAACCAATGACAACAGTTATAAATATTTGCTCCATTGGTCGCCGGACGGCAAATGGATATCCTACAATTCTGAGGGACCTGCTAAAGTGCGCCCCGAAGGGACCATGTGGGAAGCGGATTTTGAACAGATCGTCAGGGCGGCCTCGGATTCGGCGGCTGCGAAGTAGCTCGTGGGTGAAGCGGCGCGGAGAGCGGCACTACCCGTCCTGCGTGCGGTTCTCACATCGAGGCGGCGGCGTCAGGCGATGTCGGCCAGGCCGAGGGTGTCGCCGAACTTCGTGACCAGGGCGCGGCGGATGTGGCGGTGCTCGGGCTGCGTCAATGCAGGGTCTTCGCAGACCATCCTGAAGGCGTGTCGCCTCGCCATGACGAGCAGATCGTAATCGTCGACGATGTTGGCGATCTTGAGGTCGGGCAGGCCGTGCTGCCGGGCGCTGAACAGCTCGCCCGGCCCGCGGATGCGCAGGTCCTGCTCGGCGATCTCGAAGCCGTCGTTCGTCCGTTCCATGACTTCGAGCCGGCTCCTGGCCGCCTCGTTATCCGTCTCGGCGAACAGCAGGCAGTGCGACTTCGATTCGCCCCGCCCGATGCGGCCGCGAAGCTGGTGTAGTTGCGCCAGGCCGAAACGGTCCGCCGCCTCGATCACCATGATCGTCGCGTTCGGCACGTCCACGCCCACCTCGATCACGACCGTGGAAACGAGCGCATGGATCGCGCCCTTGCGGAAATCGGTCATGATGCGCTGCTTTTCAGCCGAGGGCATCTGGCCGTGCAGGAGCCCCACGTTGAACTCGGGGAAGACCCGCTCGGACAGCTCCTTCCAGGCGTCCGTGGCGGCGGCGATCTCCTTGCTCGTCTCCTCGACGGCGGCGATGCGCGGGTACACGAAGAACGCCTGCTTGTGTGCCCGCAGCCGCTCGCGAATGAACTCGTAGGCCTTCTGCCGGTCGTGCGGGTCGACCCAGCGCGTGACAATCGCTCCCCGGCCGGGAGGGCAGTGCTTGATGAGCGAGACATCCAGATCGCCGAAGGCGGTCATGGCCAGCGTGCGCGGAATGGGCGTGGCGGTCATGACAAGGCAGTGCGGAGCGCCGTCCTTGCGCAGCTCGGCGCGCTGGTGCACGCCGAATTTGTGCTGCTCGTCGATCACGACCAGGCCAAGATTGTGAAACTCGATATCCTTCTGCAGCAGGGCGACGGTGCCGACGACGATGTCCATCTCGCCTTGCTTGATTTGCCCCAGAAGCTCCTGGCGTTTCTTGCCCGTCAGGCCGCCGGTGATCAGCACCCGGCGGACCCGGCTGGCCTTGAGATATCGCTCGATGCTGAGGAAATGCTGGGAGGCGAGAATCTCCGTCGGCGCCATGATGGCGGCCTGCGTCTTGCTGGCGACCGCGAGCAGAGCCGCGTAGAGGGCGACGACGGTCTTTCCGGAGCCGACGTCGCCCTGGAGCAGGCGGTTCATCGGCGTGGTCCGGCTCATATCCTCGGTGATCTCCGAGAGGCAGCCGTTCTGGTCTTCCGTAAGCAGGAAGGGGAAGCGCCGGCGAATCCGGCTGTCGATCTCGTCGGTGAGCGTGCACGGGGTCGCGGAGGCATAGTGCTGCACGCGGTACCGCCGCAGGGCCAGCCCGAGCTGCATGAGAAACAGCTCATCGTACCGCAGCCGCCGCTTGGCCTGGGCGAGTTTCGCCTCGTCGGGCGGCATGTGAATCCACGCGAACGCATCCTTGCGGGCGATCAGGTTCGCCTCGGCGCGCAGACCATCGTCGTAGAATTCGTCAATCAGTCCGTCGAGCCTCTCCAGCACGGGCAGGAGAATCCTCTTGATCTGCCGACTGCTGAGCCGGGCGGTCGCGGGATACACACCACCGCTGAAGGACTTGTCCGCGTCTGCGTGTTTCTCGTCGAGCATCATGAACTTCGGATTGGTCATCTGGAGCTGGTGTTTGTAGAGGCTGACTTTGCCGGAGACCATGATGAGCCCGCCGAGTTGAATCTGATCGCGCAGGTAGCCGCCGTGGAACCAGATGAGCCGGCAGGTCCCCGTCTCGTCGCTGACCATCACCTCCAGAAGAGGCTGCCGGCGGTAGGCCTGATAATCGATCGATTCGACGAGCCCGACGATTGCGGCCGGCTCGGCCGGTTTCATCTGCCCGATCCGGATCCGCTCGGGCGCGAAGACCCAGTCGCGCGGAAAATACTCCAGCAGGTCTTCGACCGTGCGTACGCCAAGTCGCTCGAAGACCGCCGCCCGCGCCGGTCCGACCCCTTTGAGGTACTGCACCGGTGTCGAGAGCGTTACGCTATTGTTATGAGCTTCTTTCTGAATCATGCCTGCATCTTACCAACAGCCTTCCGCCCGCTAACACGTGCATGCGGCCACACCTATTGATGGTTGAATAGCTAATGGAATCACGGAACGGACTATGTCATTCCCGCGCAGGCGGGAATCCACTTGCCGTATTGGCGCGGAGGGGGCCTTCTGTCGTGAAGCATAGCCTGTGGGATACTGATACTCTTGGTTTCCTGTATGTTCTGCCGTCATTGCGGAAAACCATGCTCGCCGATGAGTCTCACGAAGCGGCAACTGCAAATATGTCGCTCGATCAGTTTGTTATGTCGTTTCTCGCCCACGATAAGCTGCTGCACAGAGCCATGACCGACAGGCGCCACGATTACACCGGCCTCGGCGAGCTGCGCGACGACGGGTTCGGGAAAGTCCGGGACGGCCGCCGTGATGATGATCCGGTCGAACGTCCTGTCCTGCGGCCAGCCGCAACTGCCGTCGCCAACACGAAAGTCTACATTCTTTATGCCCAGCCCCTTCAGGATCTCCCGAGCGCCGGCGGACAGGTTCGGGAACTTCTCGATCGTATAGACCCGCCCGACCAGACGGGCCAGAACCGCCGTCTGATAGCCGCTGCCCGTGCCCACCTCCAGGACCTCGCTGTCGCGATCCACCCGCAGCACCTGCGTCATCAGGGCAACGATGTAAGGTTGGGAGATCGTCTGGCCCTCGCCGATGGGCAGCGGACCATCGGCGTAGGCGTGGTCGCGGTGTTCGGGCGGCACAAACTTCTCCCGCGGAACCTCGGCCATCACGCACAAGACGTCCGGGTCCGTGATATCTCGTCCCTCGAGATCACTCCGGAGCATTCGCTCGCGGGCCTGATGGCGGGCGTTGTCGTCCTGGCGGTTCCACATAAGATCCTATGATGGACGTAGAGCAAGCCTTGTGCAAATCAATTTCGGCTCATCCGGTTTTCGCGTACTTGGAGGTTGTGAATGGCCCAGAGAAAAGAAGAGGCTGTTCAGGGGGAAGATCGGGAGGTTTGTCTGGCGCCCTGGAGCCGCCGCAGACACGAGCCCTTGCGGTCGGGGCGTAGGTGTCATTCGTGCCCGGAAAGACAAGAACCGCGCACCTGCGGAAGGCCGACTGAATCGAACCGGCTGCGCCGGTGTAAGAGCTCTTTACCAGCCGCCTATGGGCCGTCTTCCAAAGATCTCGGCCCATGAACCGACCTTCGCGTGGCAGGGTTCGTGCGGTCGTTAGCGCCAGGATGTTCGCAGGGATGGTGGCGCCGATCAGGCCCCTGAACCGCCTCTTGAAACCGGGCGAACGGGGCTTTTGTCAAAGACGCATCAGAGGTTGGCCCGGCGACAAATACCGGGGGTTGAGGGGGCTGAGCCCCCAAGACGCACCGAAGTACGCTAAAACCGGATGAGCCTCAATTTCCCCGGATCGGACGGCTCGTGCTCAAAACAGCAGCTTGACGGCCGCGGCGGCGGCGAGGATCTGGACTACGCTGTTGAAGGCCCGCTGCGGAATGCGCTTGAGCAGGACGACGCCCGCCACCGCACCGACGGCGATCAGCGGCAGCAGCATCAGATCGAGCTTGACGGTCGCGAGCGTCATCGTGTCCAGATTCGCGTGGAACGGGACCTTGACCCAGTTGACGATGAAGAAGAACCAGGCGCTCGTGCCGACGAAGTGGAACTTGGGCAGGCGCATGGCGAGGAGATAGATAATCATGACGGGCCCGGCCGCGTTGGCCATCATCGTCGTGATGCCCGCCGCGAAGCCGAGCAGCGCGGCGAACCACCACTGGGTCGGGATGGGAGCGTCCTCGCCCATCTTGTACGTCCGCCAGTAGCTCAGGCCGAGCATCACCAGCACAATGACGCCGATGATCGGTTCGAGCTGCTCGTTTGTGACGTACTTCATCGCCTGCCAGCCGACGACGATCCCGGCTAAGGTCGCCGGCAGCAGCCTGAGGACGAGCTTCCACTGGGCGTTGCGCCGGTGGTAGGAGGCGGCGAACACGTCGCCCAGGATCAGGATGCCCAGTAGCACGCCCACCGACTTCGTCGCGGGCAGAACCATCGCCATGAGCGGCACGACGAGGATGCCGGCGCCTGGAAGGCCGGTCTTGCTCGCTCCGACCATGAAAGCGCACAATCCAACGACAATCCAGCCGGTTGAGTCCAGATCGAACATGCATACCACCTGATTCTGAGACAATATGGAGTACAGTCCACAGGGCGAGCCGTGTACTTTAGCGGCTCCGGGCCCGTCCTGCAACCCACTTTCCCGGGGTAGATAGATCGATTCGAATGTGGTCGAGGAGACGGCGGGGTGGTAGAATGCCGGTGAGCGTCGTAGTGCATCAGATTCCGGAGTGTCAGGAGATACCGCAATGAAGACGAAGAAGCTCGCGTTCATGTGTCTGGCGGCCCTGCTCGGTGGCTGCGTGCCCATCCTGTCGCTGCACCCACTCTTCACGGAGGAAACTGTCGTCTTCGAGGAGAAACTCCTCGGGACCTGGGTCGAAGGCTCCGAGCCCGCGGAGCTTACGTGGGAATTCACGCGTATCGAGTCGACCGCAGCAGAAAAGCTCCAGGAACAATTCGGGAACCTGGTCAAAAAGTTCTATCGCCTGAACCTAACCGATAAGGAGGGTCACAGGGGCTCTCTCGTGGCGTGCCTGGTCAAACTGAAAGACCGGCTGTTCCTCGACATCTTCCCCGACAAGCTCCCCTCGGGCGAGACCGACATGGAGGAGGCGAAGCTCATGTACAACGCCTTCTTCTTCGTCTCCGCCCACACCTTCCTGAGGGTCGATTCCATCGGCGACGAACTCACGCTGCGTCTGACGGTGGAGGACCGTTTCAAGGAGTTGCTCGAAGCCAATCCCGATGCGGTGGAGTACACGCGCATCGACGATCGCTCCATCCTGACGGCCTCCACGAAGGAACTGCAGGCGTTCATCGCCAAGTACGCCGGCGACGAGCGGCTCTTTCCCGGCGAGATGAACCTGGTCCGCAAACCAGGCGGCAATCCGACCGTGGAGTGACGGGGGCCGCGTCAGGCGCCTCGCCGAGGAAATTGACCGTTTTCAAAGCCGGGCTGTTTCGGTATGATGACCGCCTTTGTCGGCAGAAGGACGCGGTCGCGCGCCCTGTGGAAAGGACAGTGGTCGTTATGGCTGAACAGAGCAAAGAGACAGGTCCGGTGCAGACCGAGCGGATTCGCTTCGGCGAGCCGCGCCGGTACCTTGTGAATATCGATTCGCTTGCCGCCAACCAGCTTTTCGTCGATTGCGTGATCGTGGGCGCGGGGATCGCCGGTCTGCGGGCCGCCATCGAGACCGCCGACTACCGGAACGTCATCATCGTCTGCAAGGCCGGCCTGGAGGACAGCAACACGTGGAACGCCCAGGGCGGCATCGCCTCGGTCCTGCGGGAAGACGACACGTTCGAGTCGCACATCGCCGACAGCCTGCGGACGGGCGGTGGAATCGCCGAACGGGAAGTTGTGGAGCAGGTGGTTCACCAGGGGCCGGAACTGGTGCGCCAGTTACAGGACTGGGGTACGGGGTTCGACCTCGTGAACGGCCGGATCGACGCCACGCTCGAAGGCGGGCACTCGTTCGCACGCGTCATCCACGCCCACGGCGACGAGACCGGACGCGCCATCGCACACGCGCTCGTCTGCAAGGCCAGGAGCAAGCCCAACATCAGAATCATTGAGAACTTCTTCACGATCGACCTGCTCACGGACAAGGAGAATCGGTGCGTCGGCATCGTCGGACGGCACAAGGACCGCGGCTTGCAGATCATCTGGGCCGCCAACACGATTCTCGCCACCGGCGGGGGCGGGCAATTGTATCGCGAGACCACGAATCCGGCGGTCGCCACGGCCGACGGGCTGGCGATGGCCTACCGGGCCGGGGCGGTATTGCGCGATCTGGAGTTCATGCAGTTCCATCCGACGACGCTCTACGTGGCCGGCGCGTCCCGCGCGCTGATCACCGAGACGCTCCGCGGCGAAGGGGCCTACCTTCTCGATACGAAGGGCCGGCGTTTCATGAAGGAGTATGACGAGGCCGGTGAGCTGGCGCCGCGTGACGTGGTCAGCCGGGCCATTCTCGCCCAGATGCGCAAGACCGAATCCACGCACGTTTACCTTGACGTGCGGCATCTCGACAAGGAGTACTTCGCGCGGCGTTTTCCGCTCATCAGCGATCTTTGCGAGAGCTTCGATATCGACGTCAGTCACGACCTCATCCCGGTCCGGCCGAGCGCCCACTATATGGTCGGCGGCGTCAAGACCGATGCCCGGGCCCGGACGAGCATCGAGAACCTGTATGCCTGTGGCGAGGTGGCTTCCACGGGCCTGCACGGGGCCAACCGGCTCGGGAGCAATTCTCTGCTTGAAGGCCTCGTCTTCGGCAAGATCGCCGGCCGGGAGATCGCCACACAGGAAAAGATCGACGCCGCATCCCTCCAGCATCCGGCGATTCATTACGACATCCCGCACTCGGACCGCAGCCAGTTGGACGCGGCGGACGTGCGCAACTCGCTGAGGGCCTTGATGTGGCGCAACATCGGGATCACGCGAAAGGCCCAGCCGCTGACCGAGGCGCAGGAGATCATCCGATTCTGGCATCGCTACGTGATGGACAAGATCTTCGACACGCCGGAAGGATGGGAGTGCCAGAATATGCTCACGGCCGCGCTGCTGATGGCGCACGCCGCCGAGCTGCGCAAGGAAAGCCGCGGCGTCCACTACCGCATGGACCACACCCAGACCGACGACAAACGATTCCGAAAGCACATCGAGATCGTCCGCGCGAATTGACGGGCCCGTAGCGCGAGGTCCCGCTCAACTTTGCAGCAGGGCCATCAGCCACATGGTGTAAGAGACCATCGGCGTCCAATATTCGGAGACGTGGTAGATGCCGTCGCCCATGAACGGCTGATCGTCCACGGTGCCGCCAAGGCCGTTCATGACCGCGCCGGGCAGCCGGGGCGTCGCCGGGTGGAACTCGCTGCCGTTGACGAACTGCGGCGGGTGATTGTGCCCGACGCCCTCCACCGTGCTCGCGCAGAACGGATTGCAGCCGACGATCCAGTCGAGCTGCCGTTGGGCCGTCGAACGCAGCGAAGGCTCGTCGAGGACCTTTGCGGCCTTGATCAAGCCGACGCCCGCCGAGGCGAGATTCGCATTGACGCCCACCCACCAGCCGTCGGACGGCCTCATGAAGTAGCGGTACCAATACGCCCCGATCTTGCGATTGCCGCCGGGGTCCTGGTTCGCGAAGAACCCGTGAGGGACGATTCCGAAGCTGTTGCGACTTGACATGGCCGTCAGGTAGTCACGGGTATAGAGCCGAATGGCTCGGCGCCAGGCATCGGCTTGGTCGTGATCGCCGAACAGCTCCACCAGGTCGCACAGCGCGAACAAATGCCAGCAGCCGTGCCAGATATCGCGGTATGGTTCGGAAGCTTCAGCCCTTCGCCGGTAGAAGCCGCACACCGGCGCGCTCGCATCGAGCGGCTCGGTGACTTGCAGTTGCATAAGGCGGGACGCGCAGGCAATCGCATCGTCCTTGTACTTGAGCTGCTCCGTGCTTCTGTATAGTTCCACGGCCGCCGTCAGCGCACCGCCCAGGTTCTCGACCCGCCTCTCGGGCCAATCCTTAGCGCACCAATCATAGCATCGCTGGGCCGCCTGTAGACATCGTTCGGCGTAGGGCGAATCGCTCTGCCCGGTCAGCCGGGCCATCATAGCCTGCGCGATGATGAACTTGTATTGGCCGGGGCGATCCAGCGGATTGACCTTGATGACGCGGTCATCCTTGTCCCCGACGATGGTGATTTTGCTCGTGGAGCCGCCGGGCGTCGGATCGATGGTCGCGGGCTCGCCGCCCTCCGGGCCGATGACGTTGTCCGTCCAGCGGTTGCCGTCGCCATGTCGCAGGGCGTCGCCGCCGACGTGGCTCATCACATAACCCGCCGGCTCCTGCATATTCAGAAAGTAACGGTTGCCCCAGCGAAGCTCTTCCATGATTCGCGCCCGCATCGATTCGCTCGCGGTCAGCTCGTAGACGCGCGCCAGGCCGATCATCCCGTGAATGGTGGCGCCGACCCACTTGCGCAGGTCGGACGCATCGTGCCAGCCCCCCGTGGTATCCTGGTGCTTGCCGTTGTCGAGTCTCACGGCGTCGTCGCAATGACACGGGGCCAGGTACCCGGTCGTGCTCGGTCCGCACCGCTGCAATCGGAAGTACCCGACAATCATCCCAACGGCGTCCGCGTAGGCGCCGGTTGAGATCCGGAACGGGTAGGACCGCGACTCACCTGCTTTGATGTAGTACGTGCCCGGCTCTTTGACCGCGCCGAAATCGCCGAGGAGGTACGGGCCGAAATCGCCACCCGACTTGACGAGCGTTCCGGAGAAGACGACCTTCCGATCGTTCGTCCGGATCACCTCGAAGCGGTCCGCCGCGCCATCCTTGAGCACACACGTCTTCGAGCCCCCCGGCGTAAAGCCGATCTGATTGACCGAGACATCCACTCGCCGGTCGCGCGAAAACGTCCCGCCCACGCCAGCAGACGCGACACACACCAGCACAAGGAACAGCGAGATCGGTGGTTTTCGTATGCGTGCCATAGCCTGAAACCTTTCAGTACAGGTTCACGAGCTTTGTTGCCTGATGATTGCCGGCGCAGTGTAGAGCCCGGCGGATGCCCCGTCAAGTCGGATGGTACATTCTGCACGACCGAGGCGACCTGCCATTGCGGTGGAAGGCGGACGCCGATTATGCTACAATGCCGATGTCGCTCTTTCAAAATAATCCATAATCACTCATCAATCCCAGGGTCGGTCGGGCGGTCGCTGGTTGCCAGAGCAGCCGGAGGAAAGTCCGAGCAGGGCAAGGCACGGTGGTGGCTAACGGCCACCGGGGACAGCTCCAGGGAAAGTGCCACAGAAAACACACGGCCGATGGCCCCTCGGGGCACAGGCAAAGGTGAAAAGGTGCGGTAAGAGCGCACCGCGGCGGCGGCGACGTCGCCGGCAGGGTAAACCCCACCGCCTGCAAGACCAAGCAGCCGGTCGGCGCAAGGGCCTTCCAAGCCGCGTGCTTGGGGGCCCGAGCCGCACTCGGCCCGAGTGCGAGCGGCCTCGGTCGCTCGGCCGGCGGGTAGGTCGCTTCCCGCTACGCGGGAGAGCCAGTCGGCAACGGCTGGTCCAGATAAATGATCGCCACTCGCCCACAGGTGAGGACAGAACTCGGCTTACAGACCGACCTTGGGATTGATGAGTGATGAGTGATTGTCACAAGCCCGTCGACGGGCGCGCCTGCTGTCCCGTCACAACTCCTCGCAGTCCGCCCGCAACCGCATCCGCTTCTCGCAAAGCCGCTGAGCACGCCGAAGCCAGACGGACACCGAACCGATCAACTCACACAGGGACGCAGAGGAACCTCGCCGCTACGCTTCATGAAGTTGCTGTCTGCATTTCCGCCGACTTGCCCGCACAACAATTCCCTCGGACAACCGGCAACTGGCTTTTTCCCTTGTCTCTCCCACCCACATCCGGCACAATCGTCCCCAGTGAAACACCTTTGACGAAAGGGCAACCCATGAACGTGGCGGCGCCATCCCGGCCACACCGATGGGGTGAGCCCGAAAGGAGTGCGATGGCCGGCCGGTTTCGAGAACTGAGGGGGGCGTGGCGATGAAATCACGAGGTGCATTCACACTCATTGAGTTGTTGGTGGTTATCGCGATCATTGCGCTGCTTACGGCGATCCTCATACCGGCATTGAACATCGCAAAACAACAGGCGGGCTCTGCCGTCTGCCTGATGAATGAAAAGCAGTTGGTTTTGGCCTGGTTGATGTACGCCGAGGACAATGACTACACCATGTGTGGCCCGATGACGAGTGATACCACAAGTCCTCGGTGTGACTGGGTGGGGCTACCGCAGGACCTGGAGTCCGGCGCGACGAAGGCATCCAACTTCACGGCCGAGGAGGAAATCCGCGGGATCGAAAGCGGAACGCTGTTCCCGTACTACAAAAAGGCGAAGCTGGTGAACTGTCCGACGGACAAGCGCGCCGCCAGAATACCGACGTATCCCGGCTATGGCGGCACGGGCGGCTACCGAACGTACTCGCTGCCCTACCATCTCAATGCACCGGTGGCCCAACTGACCGGCCGGTACGGCCCCGCCGCGAGCAACGACCGTCTCGTCAGGATCACGGAGCTGAAGAGCGCCAGTAGCACCTACGTCATCGTCGAGGAGAATGATAACCGGGACTACAACATGGATGCGTGGGCGTTCGACCCGTATCAGTTCATCCTCATCGACACCATCGCGGTCTTTCACAACAACGTGACCATGTTCGGCTATGCGGACGGCCACTCCGCGAAGAAGACCTGGGCTGACCCGCGCACGCAACGCTGGTCCAACGAAATCCGCGACGGCCTCCGCTATCCCGACATGAGCGGCCTGAGCGACCCGGAGAACCAAGACATCCGCTGGCTCGCAGCGCACTATCCCCGAAAGCATTGACACACCACACGAACGAAAGACTTCAACACAGGGGCGATGAGGACACGGAAAGGCACCTGAATGAAAGCCGGGACAAGGGATGGGCGGCAGCGGTAGGGTGGGCTCCGCCCACCATTCTTGTTATGCAGAGCAGGTGTGTCCCCGTTACAAGAGAGGGCTCGCCATGAAGATCGAATATTTTCATGCTTCGAAATTTGGAAATGGGGTCATGGTCGCGGGGGAGTTTCAGAGGCAGATGGCCGCCCAAGGGGCTATTGTCAACGTCCATCACGTCCGGGAGGTCAGGCCCAGAGAGATGCCGCCGGCGGACCTGTACCTGTTCAGCTCGCCGGGACGCTGCGGCAGGCCTATCTGGGCCATGCGTCGTTTCCTGAAGAAGGTCCAGTTGCCTGCGGGAACGAAGTACGCCCTCCTGACCACGGAGATGCCGACCCCCGAGGAACGCGCCAAGTGGCAGCGTGTTATCAGCATCATGAACGAGAGACTGCAAACCAAGGGCCTCGTCAAGGTTTCTGAAGGCACGATTCTCGTGACCGGCCTCAAAGGCCCGCTCGAAGAGGGCTGGCAGAAGAAAGTAGAAGCCTTCGCCTCCCACATAGTCCCGCAGACAACGTGACCTATCTCATCACGTATCACCTATCGCTTGTTCCTTCTTGCCCGCACCCCTCCCTCTTGCGTCCGGCCTCATATGTCTCAGCGAAACGCCCCTGACGAACGTGCGATTTGTGAGCGTTGTTGCTCTCGTGGAGCGGACCGATGTAGTGAGGGCGAAATGACTGGGATACTTGACGCCCGGTACGCTTTCAGAAATGAAATGCGAGGCGCGCGCCACACATTTGTCGTACGCCCTCGAAGCTGCTATTTCCCTGTTTTCGCTTCAGCCGGTGCCTTGCCGAACGCGGTTGTCAGAGCGTCATATTGCGATCGCGTGATGGAGAGCATGGAGCCATGCCGCACTTTCGCCGGCAACGCATACTTGTCCCAGTCGGGGCGCTGCCCGCCGGCAATCTGCACCCAGGGACCCTGGAGGCGGGCCGCCACCGAGAGGCCGTAGGCGACGCCTGGATACTGTTCGTAGTAGAGGTACCAAGCCTTGCCGTTGGGCGATGGGATGAGGGTCGGGGCCTCGCGGAAGTTCGGGCTGATCGGCGGCCCCGGCTCGCAATACGGCCCCAGCAGGCTGGGCGCACTGGTGATGCGGATGGTCTTGCCCGTGGTCCACTCGAGTGTCGGATAGCGTTCGTCCTTCAGGATGGCGTAATAGCGGTCGTCCTCCCGGCGGACAATCACGTCGATTGTCGCCATATCCCACGGGAAGAGCTTGCGAGGCGGATCGGAAAAGCTCTTCAAGTCCTTGGAGGTCACGTAAAGCGTCCGCTGACTCGCCCAGTAAGGTTCCGGCAGGTCGGTTTGGCCAAGCTCGTGCGGCGTATGCCACGTGAGCAGGTAATGAGAGCTTGCCCGGTCGAAGAACAGCTTCGGCGCGCCGATCCGCGCCATGGCCTTCGGGTAATCGGGCACGCGCTTCAGGTCCGGCACATAGTCGCTGTATTTGGTCCAGGCGACCAGATCGTCGGAGACCCAGAAGTTGATGTCGGGCCGGTGATCCCCGCGATTGCCCACGAGGTAGTACCGCCCGTCGTGTCCTTTGCAGATGTCGGGATGGCCGCGGTATTCTTCGTGGACCCGCCTGCCGCCGTTGAGCATCTCCCAGTGCAGCCCATCCCGGCTGACGCTGTAATACAGCCGCCAGTAGTCGCCATGCAGCATGTGCGCGAAGAGATACGCTTCATACTTTGGCGTCTCGCCCGGCCCGACTTGTCCCGGCGGATCGGGCAACTGCGCCTGCCCCGCCGCCACCCACAACAGGCTGACCACCAGCCACGCCCAGCGTAAACGAAGTCTCATGCAAATCAACATACTCCGTGCAAGTCTCCTGACGGGGTCATCAGCGACAGTCATGCTCTCCATGGAACATGACTGCGGCCTTGAAAGCAAGAACCCATTATCGTCAGAATCGCGAAATCCGTCTGCGCGTCCTGCGCCCGAGCCGGTCATCCTCCGGCGTCGCCTCGAACATCCCATATGGAACAGGCGCGTCCCCGTTGGAATCCCGCGGACCCGATCGGGAATATTGTCTGTGTCTGTCACTGGCCGCCGTCGGCGGTGTAGATGGCCGCCATGTCTTCGGCCGTGAGAGCGTAGTCATAAATCCGAATCTCGTCGATCGCCCCCGTGAAATAGTACTGGGCCGAATTCCAGCGGTAGCCCACGACCATGGGCGTGACCAGATCTTCCGGCGAGATGTTCGGGTTGGTAATTATGTCGGAGGCGACTTGTTCGCCGTTCATGTAGATGTTGAAGGTGGTGCCGTCGAACGTGATCGCCAGATGGGTCCACGCCGTGAGAGGCATGTAGGCATCGCTCATCACAAAGGCGCCGGTGCCGTACCCACTGCCGATCATAGACACGAGCTGGCCGGGGTCACCGCTGCTGCGGCTGCGAATCATCCAGCCCTTGTGGCTGCTGTCGGCCGCCCACTTCTGAATGATGTAGGTATCGTCTTCGATCGCATCGTTGCCCACCCACAGGGCGATGGTGCAGCAGGGATCGGAGCCGAGATAACGATCGTAGTTGATGTGGTCGTCGATTCCGTCCAGAAGAATCGCGTAGTCACCTTCACCGCCGAGGCCCTGGACCCACTGGGGTCCTCCGAACAACTGGCCCTCACAGCGAACGCTCGACGGCAATTGACTGTCCGCATTCTGATCCGCAAAAGTAATGTGGGCTTCCAATCCGTCGAAGTCCGCCGGGCGCACCTTCACGATCACCTCGGCGGAAAGGGACAGGGGCGGCGTGCCCTGGTCGGTCGCCGTCAGACGGAGCAGGTAGTTGCCGGGGACATCGAAGCGAACAGACGTCTCCAAGGCCTGTGCATCATCAATCACCGCCGCGGCTCCCTGGGGCCCCTCCACCACGCTCCACCGAGCGTTGTAGGCCCCCTCCTCAATGACCGTTCCACTCAGGGCGACCTCATTGTCGGGCAGTACGATCTTGATCTGCTGCCGGGCGACGCTCACGTTCGGAGCCACGTTCCTACCCTTGGCGATCAGGGGACGTATCTCATCCGTAGTCAGCGGGTAATCGAATACGTACAGCTCATCGATCATACCCGACCAGGCGTGACTGCCGACGGTCATCTCATCAAGAAAGGAGTCAAAGCAGGTATCCGAGGTGGTCCGCTCGGCCAAGAGCTGGCCGTTTCGATAGAACTTCATGCCGCCGGTTTCGCCGTCATAGGTGCCCACGAGGTGGATCCAGGTATCGACCGAAAAATCGTCGACGACCTTCAGGTCGCCGGCCCCGTTATCGTATCCCGATGAGCAGCGCCATCTCAGTTCCGTCTCACTGCGCAACTGGAAGGTCCAGCCGCCCTGGGGATCGGCCGAGGTGCCCGAGTACTTGCGAACCAGGCCGCGGGAGCTGTCTGCCGTGAAGTCGGCGGCCGGCTTCATCCAGAAGGCGACGCTGACACTGGTCTCGGCGCCGATGGCGTTGCCGTAACTGACGGAATCCCCCGGCTTGAGAATGACGGCATTGCCCACGAGGCCGGGACCGAAATCGGGAGCGCCGGTAAAGTCAGTATAATTCCAGTCGTAATCATTGGGATCGTCGGGATCGGCGTCAAACTTCCAGTGGGCCTGCAAGGCATGTCCCACCAACTTGACCTTGACGAAGACCGTGTCGGTCACCGTCTCGGTGCCGTCGTCCACAGTCAGGGTCAGGCTGTAGAGATTGGGCTCGTCAAAGGTGACATTGGGGTCCAGCACGCCGACATCGTCAATCAAGACATGCGATGCCTGGCCCGCATCGGTGAGACTCCAGGCGATGGTGACCGGCGTATTGGCATCGGCCGTATGGGAGCCATTCAGTTTGACTACCACCGGCTGGGGTTCCGCCGGACTGCTGGGAGCGGTCGCAAAGGGGAAAGGCCACGCCGGATTGCTGGGGTCTGACAGGTTAGGATCGATAGGACTGTTCGGATCCGCCAGATCATGCATGGCCACGATCTGATCCTCGCCGGCATTCACCTCCACCGCGTGCAAGGGTTGGGCGCACAATCCCACCCACAGGAACAACAGGATGGAGACCACGAACAGATTGGACACGAGGACGTTCTGCCCCTGCCGACGGTTCTCTTCGAAATGCACAACTCTGCCAGCCATTTTCACACCTCCTTCACCAAGCGTGAATAAACTCGTGACGCCACCGTTATCGCCCTGCTCTCAAGTACAGAACACCGGCGGCGAGGAAACACCCGTCATGACCCTCTGGGCAGCCGGCCCCGCCGCGCGCGACCTGACCCCTGATGGCCGCCAATGTCAGAAGGGGGATCTCGCGTGATGATGGATACGTCCATGGTAAACAGACAAGAGCCTGATAGAGAATCTGGTTCCAGCATACCCGACATATCCCACATGACCTTCGCGCAGCAACAGCGTTAGCCCACACACTTATGAGTATACCGTGCCGCCTATGGAGAACTCAAGCACAAAATGCTCGATTGCACGACGACCGAGTTCTTTGTGTCTCTGTGTGAGCAGGTCCGTTGCCTCCTTCGCGTGTTTCGCGATTCGATGATCTGTCGGCACTGCGCGCTCGGCCACGTTCGCGGAACGAGGTGTGTCACTGCTCTTGCAGCGGGGACATGGGGAGGTTGACGCGGATCTTGACGGCGGCGACGTTGTTCTCAGTGGCCATGCGGATACGGCCTTCGCCGAGACTCATGTGCGGAAAGCCGACGCCTTGCGGACGGTCGAGGTTCGCGGCCAAGCCGGGCGATTTGTCCAGCTCGACGAGAAGGCCCGTGAAGACCTGGCGCACCATTGAGCCGGAGAGCGAAACCAGCTCGCTGCCCCGGGCCGGGTCGTCGGGACCGCCGATCAGGGCCGCCACGTCGTTGTCGAACTGCTCGGACAGCCACGTGAGGATCGCGACTTTCTGTGCTTCCTCCGTCGCGTACGGCGTGGTCAGCACCTCCGGATCGATGGCGAACTCGCTGTCGAACAGGATCCCCTGGCGGGGCAGGATCAGATATCGAACCAAGTCAAAGAAACCCGTGATGGTATCCGCCAGGGCCCTGCCCCAGGATGCATCCGAGACACGTTTCGGTCTGACCCGTTCGTCGATGCAGAAGAAGTACTTTCGCGCGGCCGTCATTCGGAACTCGTCGAAGGCGATCATGTTCAGCCAGGTCCTGCGGTCATCCCGGCTCCGGGCGGAATACGCAATGACCGTGTCGCTCTGGGTCAGCAGCGACTGCTCGATCTTGTCGCGGTCGAACTGATACTCGGGCATGCGGGCGACGTTCAGCACGTCGAGCGTCGTGCTCTTGCCCAGCACGGTGGTGCTATAAGGGATGGCGAGTTTGGCGTGGGGCGAGCAGCCGGCAAGGCCGGCCGCGAACAGGAGAGCCGCCAGGCACAGAAACCCTCGCACCGCTTTGACCTTGCGGCCCATCGTCTGCGGCCTATCGGTCGTCATAGGGCTCTCCTTTCGCGCCCGATAACAAGCGTGACGTTCACGCTGTCGGGCTCCGGCTCGGACGCTCGGGGGCTTGAGGTCCCCGAACGTCCGTCCCTTGCGTCCGGGGCCTTATACTTCCTTCGCGTCGATCCAGGTCATCATCTTTCGCAGTTGTCTGCCGACGTTCTCCAACCGGCTGTTATAGTCTTTGTCGTACAATTCGTTGAACTTCTTGAGTCCGGACTGGTACTCGGCGACCCATTCCTTGGCGAATTGGCCGGAGGTGATCTCGCCGAGGATCTTCTTCATCTCGGCCCGGGTCTCGTCGGTGACGATCCGCGGCCCACGGCTCAGGTCGCCGTACTCGGCGGTGTTGGAGACGCTGTACCGCATATAGCTCAGGCCGCCCTGGTACATCAGATCGACGATCAGCTTGACCTCGTGCATACACTCAAAATACGCGATCTCCGGCTGGTAGCCGGCGTTGACCAGCGTCTCGAAGCCGGCCTTGATCAGGGCGCTCAGCCCACCGCAAAGGACCACCTGCTCGCCGAACAGGTCCGTTTCCGTTTCCTCTTTATAGGTCGTTTCGATGATGCCGGCGCGGGCGCCGCCGATGCCGTTGCCCCAGGCCAGCGCAATCTGCTTCGCATCGCCGGTGGCGTCCTGCTGGACCGCCACGAGGCACGGCACACCGCCGCCCTTCTCGTACTCGCTGCGGACGAGATGGCCCGGGCCCTTCGGGGCAATCATCACCACGTTGACCTCCTTCGGCGGCACGATGTAGCCGAAGTGAATGTTGAACCCGTGGCAAAAGCCCAACGTCTGGCCGGCCTTGAGGTTGGGTGCGATCTGGTCCTTATAGATCTTCGCCTGCATTTCATCGGGGATCGTCACAATGATCAGGGCCGCGGCCTCCATCGCCGTCTTCACATCGCCGGGCTTGAAGTTGTGTTCGGTGGCGAGCTGATAGTTCTTCGTGCCCTCCAGCTCGGCCACGGCGACCTCAATGCCGCTCTCGCGGAGGTTCAGGCTATGCGCGTGCCCCTGGCTCCCGTATCCGATGACCGCGACCTTCTTGCCCTGCAACGGTGCGATCGGAGCGTCCGGTTCGTAGTAGATATTTGCTGCCATTGCGTTGGTCTCCTTTCTCAATAGGACCAGATGTCACCATAACTGACCAATTGTATGCCTCGTTTCTCAATGACTTCTTTGACTTTGGCGCTGGTGAAGGCCTTCGTCACGGCATCGCGATGCGAGGCGACCTCCCAGTAGCCCTTGTGCCCGATCGCTCGCATCTCCTCGGTGTCCAGGCCGGGATGCTCGACCAGAATCCACACGCCCGGCTGCAGCTCTTCCAGCGCCTTGACGAGTGCGGCCTCGCGCTGCTCGACGGTGGCCTTGCTGTCCGCCGCCCAGCGGAGGTGCCTGGCCCCCGGCGTGTCGATGGGCAGCTTGTATTCCTTGGAGAGTCTCTGCACGAGCGCCCGCAGTTCGGGCGTGCACGTCGGCGTGCCCATGTGGCTGCTCAGGTGCGAGACCTGCGGGATCATTCTCTTGGCTAACTCGATCTGGGCCCGCAGCTCCTTCTCGACCTCCTCGATCCGCCACTTGGACTCCAGAAAGCCCGTGTTCGGCGGGAAGTCCGCCCGCTGGCTCGTCATCGGGAAGAAGTGCCCGTTCGCGTCGACCAGGCTCGGGCCCTGCGTCAGCGGACCCCACTTGTAGTTGGCCCACTCGCTCGTGAGCGTCAGGTGCACGCCGACGTCGTAGCCGGGATTCTCGCGGAGCATTTGGGCCGCCTCGTTGAACCACGGGCACGGTGCCATCACCTCGACGCTCCGCGCGATCCCCTCGCGGTAGCTCTGAATGCAGGCCAGATTGGCCGTGTGGGACGAACCGATGTCGTCCGCCCGCACAATCAGCTTGATCGCCCCGTCGTCCGACCCCGCTTGCGGCACCGCAACACCGGCTGCCAGCAACAACAGAACCGCCGCCGCAGCGACCAACCACGGGATACACCATCTTGTTTTCATGAGCCTGCCCTTCAACGCACATCCTGAGAACGCGAAAACCTCACCCGGCTTCAATCATCCGCAGCGACCCAGGAGATACCGGTGAGGCTTTCCGGAGGACTATTATAAGCCCCAGCCCCGCCTCGGCAAGCAATTTGTGACCGTAGCCACGATCCGGCAGTGCCCAATGGAGCCCAGCGGCAGGGCGGGCTCCGCCGGCAGAGGTGATTGCCGTTGTCCGGCCGGGCCGGTACAATCACTGTATGGACCCGAAGCCCAAACAGCGAGCAGGCCAAGCACATCGACGACTGGCAGACCCTGTCCGGGAGGCCGCCGAGTACGGCATCGATGTCGCCATGCTCCGGGGCAACCTGGCGCTGACGGTGGCCGAACGCCTGCGACGCCACGACATCGCCCTGGCCACCGTCGAGATGCTCCGGAAAGCGAGGCCCCTGGAAGCAACTCACTCATCACCGCCAGGCAAGCCATGAACCGCCCGGCACTGCCCAGCACATCGTTTGCATAGCCCTCCTTCATTGTATTTCCCCAATCAACTCGAATCTTGACGTCACGCGGACAATCGTATCTATTGGGCTGGGCATTGGTTCTGCGTAAGACAGACGAAAGGCAGAGCCGCCGGCAACGAACGGGATTTGCGACTATGGGACGGCAGATCGACAGGATTACGCTGAGAGGATTCAAGTCCATTAGGGAGCTTGCGGATTTCCCGCTGAAGAGCCTGAACATCCTTATTGGGTCCAACGGCGCAGGCAAGAGCAACTTCGTCAGCTTCTTCACCTTTCTGCGAGAAGCAGTCGAAGGCAGACTCGGCCTTTACGTAGAGACAAAGGGCGGGGCGGACGATCACTTGTTCATGGGGCCAAAGATCACCAAGCAAGTCTATGCCGATTTGCACTTTGGCATCAATGGGTACAGTTTCGGTCTAAAGCCTACTTCTCGCAACACGCTTGTCTACTCAGACGAGCGGATTGTCTACGATGGAGATCCACAGTGGGGTTTGCGACGGGTGGATCGCTCCATCGGATCGGGGCATAACGAGTCGCGATTGAGCGAGCAACTGACACATCCAAAGAACAAGAATATCTCAGAGTATATCTATCGTTCAGTCTCAAGCTGGGTAGTGTATCATTTTCACGACACAAGTGACACGGCAGCTATGAGGCGATCTTGCTCGGTGCGTGATAACGAGTGTCTGCGTGCCGATGCAGCCAATCTCGCAGCGTTCCTGCATATGCTGCGCGACCAACATCAGGGCGTCTACGAGAAGGTCAGGAACACAGTGCGTTTGGCGACGCCATTCTTTGACGATTTCAAGCTCAGACCCAAGACCTCCAATGGCGATGAAATGCTTCAGCTTGAATGGATGCAGAAGGGCAGCGATTATCCCTTTCATGCAAGCCAATTGTCAGACGGGACATTGCGTTTCATTGCCTTGACCACGGCTTTGCTGCAGCCCGATCCGCCAGCGACGATCCTTCTGGACGAACCTGAATTGGGGCTGCATCCTTATGCACTGAATCTGTTTGCGGGATTGGTGAAAAAGGCGGCCACAAGAACGCAGGTGATTGTATCCACGCAATCGGCACCGCTGCTCGATAATTTCGAGGCCGAGGACATCATTGTGGTCGAGCGTAAGGAGGGGGCGTCCACATTCGAGCGTCTATCTTCCGATAAGTTAGAGGAATGGCTGAAGGATTACTCCCTCGGCGAGTTATGGCAAAAGAACGTGATCGGCGGGAGACCCTGCGATGATTAGGGTCCACGTTCTGGTCGAGGGGCAGACGGAAGAAACCTTCGTCAAGAACGTCCTGCAGCCGCACTTCAACGGGCACGAAATCTACCTTTACCCCAGACTGATCGGCAAGCCCGGACGCCGCGGCGGCATTGCTGAGTATCCGCGGGCCCGCCGGGATATTCTCGCCACTCTCAAGCAGGAGCCTGCGTCGTTTTGTACGACGATGCTTGACTACTACGGCATGCCGAATAGTTGGCCGCGCAGGGAGGCTGCGAGACAGGAGCCCTTTTCCCGAAAACCTGTCACGATCGAGGAAGCGATCCTTGTCGATATATCCGCCGAATTGGGTGAAGGATTTGACCGAATACGGCTGATTCCGTACGTGCAGATGCACGAGTTCGAGGCCCTTCTGTTCAGCGACCCCATGTTGCTGGCCGAAGGGCTGGACTTGTCGGATGCCTCACCGACGCAAGACATCCGCGACCAGTTTCAGTCGCCCGAAGAAATCGACGACAGCCGGCAGACCGCTCCGTCCAAGAGGATCGAGCGTCTGGATCCCGGTTACTCCAAAGTCGCGGACGGGGTTCTCATTGCGCAGAAGATCGGCCTTGCCGCCATGCGGGCAGAATGCTCCCACTTCAACGAATGGATCCGGAAACTGGAGGCCTTGGCGAACGGCTGAGGACATCGCGCCCGGCGCTGTCCTCAGCCATCCGCCTTTCGTTCTCTGTTGTCCGTGCTTCGGTTCAGTCTGCGCCGGCACCCTGGCGGGGCATGGCGATGGTGCCGGTGCGGGCGACGTTCTTGATGCCGTAGGGCCGGCAGACGTCGATGAAGGCCTCAATTTTCGTCTCCGGGCCGCTGACCTCGACCATGAGCGACTTCGGGCCGATGTCGACAACGCGGCCGCGGAACATCTCGATCAGGGCGAAGACCTCGGGCCGCTTCTCCGGCGGGACCGCCACCGTGACCAGCATCAGGTCGCGCGCGACGACGGGCTTGCCGACGAAGTCCTGGACCCTGACGACCGGGACGATGCGCGCGAGCTGCTTGCGGACCTGCTCGACGATGCGATCGTCGCCGATGACGACGATCGTCATGCGGCTGAACCTCGGCTCATCCGTGCGACCGACGACGAGCGAATCGATATTGAAGCCGCGAGCGGCGAACATTCCGGCAACGTGGGCGAGAACGCCCGGCTTATTCTCAACTAAGGCACTAATGATATGTTTCATGGGAACCCTCGATTTTCGTAATTGCCCGATAGGGATCACAGGCTATGCCATGCTCTCCAGGATCGTCAGACCGTCCATCTCACTGAGGCTCTTTCCGGCCGGAACCATCGGCCAGACATTCTCCTCCGGCTCGACGCGGAAGTCCACGACACACGGCTTGCTCTCGGCGAGCATCTGCTCGACGGCCTTCGGCACGGCCTCCTTCTTGTCCACGGTGATCCCCACGGCCCCCAGGGCCCGGGCGAGATTGGCATAGTCGGGGTTCTTCAGGTAACTGCAGGAATAGCGCCGATTGTAAAACAGCTCCTGCCACTGGCGAACCATTCCCATGTATCCGTTGTTCAGAATGCAGATCTTGATCGGCAGCTCGTACTGGACGGCGGTCGCCAGCTCGGTCATCGTCATGTTGAAGCTGTGGTCGCCGTCGATATCGATGACGGTGGCGTCGGGCTTTGCGATTTGCGCGCCGATCGCGGCGGGCAGGCCGAAACCCATCGTGCCCAGGCCGCCCGAGCTGATGAATTGCCGCGGCCCGACGAACTTGTAGAACTGGGCCGCCCACATCTGGTTCTGGCCCACCCCCGTCGCGACAATCGCCTGATTGTTCGTCTGGCGACAGATCTCCTCGATCACGTACTGCGGCTTGACGCTCCCTGAATTCAGGTCGTACCGGAACGGGTACTTCTCTTTCCAGTCGGCGATCTTGCCGAACCAAGCCTCTCTTTCGCGGTGCTCGACCGCCTTGACCAGCTCGGCCAGAATATGCTTCGCGTCGCCGACGACCGGGATATCGACGCGCACGTTCTTCGAGATGCTCGACGGATCGATATCGATGTGGACAATCTTGGCGTTGGGCGCGAAGGTCGCCAGCTTGCCGGTGACGCGGTCGTCGAAGCGGGCCCCGACGGCAATCAGCAGATCGCATTCCTGGACGGCGTAGTTCGCGTAGGCCGAGCCGTGCATGCCGAGCATGTCGAGCGATTCGGGCTTCCTTTGATCGCAGGCCCCCAGGCCCAGCAGGGTCATCGTCACGGGCAGGTGCGCCTTCTCGGCGAAGGCGCGAAGCTCGTCCGTGGCGTTGGCGCTGATGATGCCGCCGCCGACGTAGAGCACGGGCCGCTCCGATTTGTTGATCGCCTCGGCGGCCATCAATATCTGCCGGGCGTGGCCTTTCGCGCGGATCCGGTAGCCGGGCAAATCGAGCTCGGCCTTGCCGCCGCACTCGTACTTGCCGACCGAGATATCCACGGGCAGATCGACCAGGACCGGGCCGGGCCGGCCGGTGGAGGCGATGTGAAAAGCCTCACGGATGGTTCGCTCGAGATCCTTGATATCCTTGACGATCGAATTGTACTTCGTGACCGGGCGGGTGATGCCCGTCGTGTCGGCCTCCTGGAAGGCGTCGTTGCCGATCAGCTCGGTCCGGACCTGCCCCGTGAGGGCGACGAGGGGGATCGAGTCCATCATGGCAGTGGCCAGGCCGGTGACAAGATTGCAGGCCCCCGGGCCGCTGGTGGCCAGGACGACACCGACCTTGCCGCTGGCGCGGGCGTAGGCGTCGGCCATGTGGCAGCCGCCCTGCTCGTGCCGCGGGATGATGAACCGGATCGGGGCGTCGTAGAGCCGGTCGAACAACGGCAGGACCACCCCCCCGGTGTAGCCGAACATGGTGTCCACGCCGAGATCGACGAGCGTATCGACAACGATCTGCGCGCCGGTCTTGACGGTGGGCGTCCCAGCGGCGGTCGACGGTTGCGGGTGGGATGGCATGATGTCTCCTTTCCTGGTCATGGAGGGTAAGGTGGAACGCGATACGTCGTAAAGCTTGTCGAAAACAGGCATTACGGACGCACCGATGTATCCAAAGACGGTGTCGACGCCTTGTGCGAGCAGGGCATTGACGATGATTTCGGCACCGGTTGCGGACGGACTGTCCGCACACACGGAAACAGCGGGAGGAGAGCGGGTAGGCATACTCTGTTCCTTTCCTGATCAACACGACGGACCCTCAATCAGGGGTCCTTTGGTCATTCCGGCGGATTGCAGCTTTACGGGCTCATCCGGGGAACCAATCGCTCCTCGCCCTGAGAAACGACCCATTCACCCGAAGATACGCGCCCGGCCACAACTCCGTAACCATCCCACACCCGGGATGGACCAGGGTCGTGCCGCGACATATTTCGCGGGCACAGCTAAATTATGCGCTAACTATCTGCCGATTGTCAACTGATTTCCGGATTTCCATCGCGACGTCATATAAAATCGCGTATTCCCGGCCAGCAGGCGAAAGAAATCTGCGGCAGGGGTTGCAGCCGTATGCTCGTGGAGTATAATAGGAGTCTGTGGTTGGCAGGTGCGTCCGTGTTGTCACCTGTATCGAATTCCCGTCCTGAGGCAGAGAGGGATCGCCCTTGGAGCAGTCGGTCATGGCAGGGGGCCGCAGAAATCGCAAGTGCAGCGAAGAGACGATTCGGGCGGTCGCTGATATTGTGACCAGACACAGCGGCTTCATCCGGGGCGTCATCCGGTTCCAGAACTGCAGATGCATCGAGGAGGACGACCTGTTCCAGGAGTTCTTCCTCATGCTCATCCGCAAGCCTGTGCCGCCGGACGTGCGGTGCCTCAGGAGCTATCTTTACAAAGCGATCGTTCATCACGTCGTCGACCTGATACGCCACCAGGTGAGCTATCGGCGAAACCTCAAGAAATATGCGGAAGAAGTCCGGATTTCCATCAACAATCGTCCGGTGGCAAACGCCTCGAAAAACGGGGGGCATAGGGATGCGGCCCTGGCGTATATGGTTCGGCATCTACGGGAAAGGGAAGCGCAAGCCTTCATGCTGAAGTACCGGGACAACTGCAGCATCGGGGAGATTGCCGTGAGGATGGGTGTGGAGAAGCGAACGGTCAGTCGCTATCTGTCTGAAGGCCTCAAGAGGCTTCAAAGGACGTTGGCGGTCGAATAAGAGATCCGAGTATGAGAGCTTCTAACGGCAAGAATCCGTGTCGAGGCGCGGAGGTGTTCTACTATGACCTTATGAGTCATACGAATGCCGACGTTCCGGAGTCGGTGAGGGACCACGTCGAAGGCTGTTCATTTTGTCAACAACGGATTGAGCATCTTCGAGAGACCCTCTCCGAAACACCGGACGACATTGATGTGCGCGGCTCGCGAACGGATAGCGAGACGATCGAGGTTCTCAGCAGCCATTTCGTCTGGCTGGGCCAGGAGGTTGGCTGCCGGCAGGCCAGACCGCTTCTCCCAGACCTCGTGCGGCTGTCGTCGAAGATACGGATTCCCACTCCGATCACGGTTCACATCGAACAATGCCCGCCGTGTGGTGATGATCTGGCCGCCCTTGGGGAACTGAATCTGACTGCGGATGAACTGAGCAGATTGGGGGGACTATACGCGTCGTCTGTTGCGCGGAACCCGGCCATGTGCCGTCAAATAGAGCCGGCCATCCCCGCGTTTGCCTCGGCAGCGCTTACAGGTATCGACCCCGAAATGCTGGATCACGTGGTCCGATGTCCCCACTGTCGCGCCGAGGTGTATCGGCGCCGGCAAGATCTCCTGGAGGCCATTCAGCGGGAGATGGAGGCTGCTCCGAGACCCTGCGACGAGGGGGTTTCTCCTGCCGAGTTGTTCGATTACGTCGTTCCTTGCGTGACGACGCCTGCCGGCGCCGACAGCACGGGTTGGAGCCGGAACGAACGCATCGCGCATGTTCTGAGTTGTCCCGCGTGTATGGACAAGCTGCAGACCCTGCACTGTACGATCTACGGCATCCTGGAGCGTACGGATTCCGGGATCATGACGACGTATGATTTAGAGGACCGTGCCGAGAACGTCCACGAGGACACTGGGGCGGCCTACCCCGCGCCGGGCCGGTGTCACAGGTCCCGATGGGGGCCCAAATGCAGTGGCTCCACCCCCACCCTCCGGATGCGCCTCGGGCGCGCCGTCGCTGCGCTGGGGGCCCGGGGCAATACGACGGCCTTTGTTGCGGCCGCGGCCGTCCTGGTGCTGGGGATTCTGTTCTTCATCAGCGCCCCGACCGCTTCGGGCACAAACGTCGGCGAGATCCTCAAGGCCCTCGAGAAAGCGGCTAACGTCCATATCACCAAACTCGGCCGAGCCGATCCGGCCGAGCCGATCCAGGAAATCTGGATCGCCCGACGGCTGGGTAAGCTCGTGACAAAGACGGGACCCGACCGCGTCCTATATGATGTGAACGGCGGTTGGAAAACGACGGTCACATCCGATCGCGAGACCGTCGCAACCGTGAGAATGGGTCCGCACGAATGGGAGGGCGCAAAGACCTTACTGGTTACCTATGCACCGCTCGGGCTCGGCAATTTGCCTCCACACGCCGAGGTGCGTCAGGTGGCGAGCGACGTCCCCACCGAATTCGACGATAGCCTGACCGTGTACGAAATAGGCTGGAGCAAACGCACGCCGGGGGACTTGATCGTGCATTATCGATGGAATATCTTCGTCGATCCGGCCACCCAATTGGCCCAAAGGATCGAGTCATTCGCAACGCTCTCCTCTGAGGACGTTGGGGAGCAAGCGCTGACCACCGTCTTCGATTATCTTTCCGAACGCGAGATGCAGGAGGCAATCAAGGTGATGTTCCCGCAAGAATGAGGGCGTCCTATCCCGGCTGCCAGAGCGGCCTGTGGTTCCCACGAGCCAGACACTGCCGACACGCCCCTTTCTCCTTTTGCCATTTGCTTTTCCCACCGATCTCGCCGATAATAGGAGGCGTGAGCGGACCTCGCACCCGTGCTTCCGGGGCCGGCGCACCCGGAAGCGTTAGAGGCCTGAGAGAACACAAGCGAGGATCTCGGATCCAACGGTCTGGCGAGCGGTGATTGGGACCGGAGGTAACGCATGGTGAAGCGACAGAAGATGGATAATTCCAGGCAACCAGCCGCACCGGCTGCGCCAAAACTGCCGCCCGGCGTGAAGCTGCTCCGCACCCTCGCGGGACACGACGGTCCTGTCTGGTCCGTAGCCTTTGCCGCCGATGGCCGCACGCTGGCCTCGGGAAGTGACGATGGGACGGTCAAGCTGTGGGAGCCAGCGACCGGACGAGCGCTACGTACGCTCACGGGCCATCAGGGTCCCATATGGTCCGTGGCTTTTGCGCCGGACGGTCGAACCCTGGCCTCAGCCGGTCACGACCGTACAGTCAAACTGTGGGAACCAGCTACCGGACGCGGACTGTTCACGTTTAGGGGCCACACGCATCCGGTCAGGTCTGTGTGCTTTACCCCGAAAGGTAGGACGCTTGTCTCGGCAAGTGACGACAGGACAATCAAGTTGTGGGACTTATCGACCGGATACGAGCAGTGTACTCTCTTGAACCATGAGGGGGACGTCAATTCCGTAGCCTTTGCTTCGGATGACCGCACGTTGATCTCGGGAAGTTCCGATAGTATGGTCAAACTGTGGGATCCGCCAACTGGACGTGAGCTGCGCACGCTGGCGGGCCATGACGGCCCTGTCTATTCCGTGACCTCCGCCTTGCATGCTCGGAAACTCGCTTCAAGTAGTTATGACCGAACAGTCAGGCTGTGGGACCTATCAAGCGGGGGGCTGCTGCGTGTACTTGAGGGCCATGTGGCACAAGTCGTATCTGTTCTCTTCTCTCCGGATGGACGCTTGCTCGCCTCCACGGGCACCGACGGCACCGTCTGTCTTTGGAGTTGTGGCACGTGGGACCTCGTAAATGTCGTACCAGCAAGAGTGGAAGGCTCACTCAGGATGATCGCAGTCGCCTTCCACCCGTGTTCCTCCTTGCTGGCCAGAAGCGGTCCATGGGACAACATGCCGACGGTGACAACCACGGAGACCCTGGCCGCGATGCGCGAATTCGTCGCGCGACTCAAGGGCGAGAGGAAGCCGCCGGTAAAGGACGCCGGGACCAGAGGGAAGGTGCCCCCCATGCTCACCATCGCCCGGCTGTATCGGCTTTTTGAATCCGACACCGGCAAGCAGATCCCGCTGGAGGAGTTCATCGCCCACGTAGAGCGGCTGGAAGCAACGGACGCAGTGGACCTGCTCTTGTTCCATACCACCGGCCAGGAGCCGCAGCCCGAGGACCGGGTCCTGCTCGATCCCACGCGAGTGGACGCCTACGCCAGCGCCCTGCTGGTGACGGCCAAGGACGAGCCCGACGGGCCCGGCCATTTGCTCGAGTCGCGCGTCCGCGAGGGGCGGTTCAAGCTCCCCGAAGGCGAGCGACTCGGCGATCCCGAGTGCGAGAAGCACCTGCTGTGGTACGTCATGGAGAGCCTGTTCGCGCGCGACCTGGCGCTCCGCGAGCGCATCAAGGGCCAGGATTACGTCGTCTTCCCGTCGCAGTGCACCGCCGAGATGAAGTTCCCCGGCGCGGGGACCTTCGGCGTCGCGTTCGGCATGGCGGGACCGGTGCGCAGCATCTACGCCACGCTCATCGCTCAGTTGGCGCACTACGAGGGCTTCAAGAAGCGCGCTTTCTTTCTGGACGCCGCCGCCTACCGCGCCGAGGCCGGGGGGCGATGCCTCCTGCGCTTGCGTGACCATGCCGACGGCACGGCCGAGCTGCACGTATCCTTTGACGACGAGACGCAGGCCAGGGTCCGTCAGGGATTTCTGGAGTTCGTCGGCCGGCATCTGGAGGCTAAGTGCGTACCCGGCAGCGTGACGCGCCGGCACGCGTATCATTGCCGGACATGCAAGAACGCTTTCGAGGACCGCATCGTGAAGGCCCGGCTGGAGGATCGCAAGAGGAGCCTCCTGTGCCCGCTCTGCGAGAAGCGGACGCCGCTGGTGAACCTGCTGGCGCCGCCCACGAAGGCCGGCGCGTCCGTGGCGCAGCGGATGGACGTCAACGCCAGGGTGGGGCGCAAGCGCATCACGGCCGCATGGGTCATCAAAGGCAAGGAGGCACAAGGCAAATACGACGTCTTCCTCAGCCACAACTCGAAGGACAAGGCCGCCGTGGAGAAGATCGCCAAGAAGCTCAAGAGCGTCGGCATCCGGCCATGGCTGGACAAGTGGGACCTGGTTCCGGGTGACAGAATCACCAAGGCTCTCGAAAGGGCGATTGAGTCGATTCCATGTGGCGTGCTCTTCTTCGGCCCTGCTGACGTCGGAAACTGGCACATCATGGAAATCGATGCCTACCTGGAAGAGTGGGCCGCGCGCAAGGGACGTTTCGTTCCAGTGATACTGCCGGGCGTTGAGGGCAAGCCGGAGTTGCCCATGTTCGTGCGGCAGGCGCTGTGGGTGGACATGCGCGACTGGGAGAAGCAGAAGAGCGACGCGTTCTACCGGCTGGTCTGCGGGATTCTCGGCCGGCGGCCCGGCGAAGCACCAATGGGAGGCTTCTCCGCCCGACATGTCTTTGAATGGCAGGACGTGTGTCTGTGAATCATTGATGGCGATGAGCCCTCTTTTGAAAGGAGTTCGCCGTGAGATTGCCTGTATTTGTTACCGTTCTGTGTTGTGTATTTGTTCTCGTGACGGGCTGCTCTTGTGAGGAACAAACGCAGGCCCGAGGAGCGGCGCCACCTTCCGGGGAAGCCCTGTCCACGTCCGGCGGCGAGGCCTTGCCTTCGCTGGGCTCCCTGCGAACGCGCGAGGCGACGATTCGGATCGAGGCGGGGCCGAGGTTCTCTGTGTTTGGGTCGGACGGCTCGCCCGTGGCGATGTCGCTGAGCAAGGCCGAGTTCCGGCGGATGCTGCCGGACCTGTACGAGGCGTACGAAAGCGCCGTCGCAGGTCGTGATTCGGGAGTTACCGTGATCGATGCCTCCGCCAATCCGCCCCAGGAACTGCCAACTGTACCGTGATTAGGGGCTCACGGTGAATGGATCACCCACGCCACGACCGGCCCGGATATTGGTCGTTTCAGTTCCGCGTTGTCGGCGCCTCGATCATGCTGTTGTTTCAACAATACGGAGCCGTTCTTGGGGTCAATCCAGTATACGGTCAGGGGGGCGGTCGCTGTATTCAGATCCAACGCTATGGAATCGGAGGAACGGCTGTACACAATGAATTCCCCCCGCCCATTGCCCAGGGCGCACTGCCCCTCAGGCATGTCCAGCACGTCTATGGGAAACATGGTGCCGGCGTCCGCCAGCAATCCGACTCCCGATATTCTTGGGATGCCGGCCAATGAACCGCCGGCCATAAAGACCGCCCACGCCAGGTCCTCGTTCCGATCCGCAGAGTACATGACGGCCTTATCCGGATACCGCTGGCGATATTCCCTGACCGCCCGATACACTTGTTCAAACGAGGTCCGCCCGGGCTTCACCAGCCGGGCATATTGACGCGGCGCCAGGCTCCGGCCGCCCGGAGGACTATACAGGCTCCCGTCGCTGCGGTAGTGCCAGGTACGGATATCCACCACATCCACAGCCGGCCCCCGGACCGGGTCAGCCAGGATGGCATCCTGCACGTCTCTGGTGACACTCAAACCGATGACCGCATGTTTGCCGGTTTCCCGTTCCCATTCAAGGATGGTGTCTATCCAGAACTGAACAAAGTGCAGCGGTCCCGTGTACTCGGCCCCTATGAAATGAATGACGCTGCTGTTGTCCGCGAAGTTGTCCAGGCACTGGCGTATGTACGCGCGATGAAGCGGCCGACGGATCGGATGGTTGACGTCGTAGAACTGTTCCGCGAGGAAGATCCGCTTATCGCCTGCATAGGGAGGAGGCTCCGGGAACCCCGTATCGTTGATGTTGTTCGCCGGACGCCAGGGAAAATCGGTCCAATGGGCCCCCGCCTCGATAATATTGTGCTGGAAGTAGTTCTGGTGAATGAGCACCAGTCCCTTTCGGTCCGCCAAAGCGGCGAACTTTCTTAGGCGCGTCCAATACCAAGGGTTGTACTTCGTCAGATCGTATCGGCTTAGCCCGTCGTAGGCGGTTCCCTGTCCGCTCCGGGTGAAGGGCAGCTCATAGAACGGCGGCCAGACGTCCCCATCGATGCGCCGTACACGTTCGTGGTCGTCACGTCGCCGGTCGTACCACAGGCCGTAGTTGTGCTCCAGAGCCACCCGACCTTGATCTTTCATCCAATCGGTCACTTCGTCCAGGTCATCCGTCAATCCAGTGCCGCGACGGCCCGGTACGAAGCGAGTGATATGCGGCGTGGCTTTGGCTAAATCGGACGGTCGAACACCTCCACTCCACCAACGAACCCCCTGGCGCTTTCCTATCAACACGGTGTCACCATAGACCAGCCAACCATTCTTGATCTGCATGCGCAGGCCGCTTTGCCCCGGTGTGGATCGCTCCGCCCATCCGACCTGGTCGATGGTCTTGACGCCTTGCGAAGATGTGGGGATCGGCTGCCGCTGCGGCGCGCGATCGATCCAGTCGCAAAGCTGCAGAGGGGGATCTTGGGCTTGCGCCGTCAGAGCGGCCGCCAGTTCTACGGATGGACTGCTGGTCGCCCGCGTGTCCACCGGAAGCAGATGCGCGCGAGACAGGACATACTCGCCCAGCCGGTCTGCGAGCTGAGCATAGTAGAGACTTCGGGGCTGAACATGACTATTCGACTCCTCCCAATACCCGTTGCCGGCGAACTGAGCCCAGGAACCGAAGGCCCAGTTGTGAGCGGTGGGCGGCGTGTAGCAATCGATCCGTGCCGCCGAGCACTGCCACAGACAGGAGTTGGCGGCATTCCACCCGGCCCCCTGGGCATCTTGTCCGAGGTTGGACAGACGGAGCGCCTGACCGTCAATGTTGACGATGTCAAACAGCACGCCCGAGGCCCAGTTATCGATGCCGCCGCTGAAACTGAAGGGCCGGCTCGACTCACACTGCACGAACGCATTCGGCCCGGCCGCACAGTGACCCGTGGCAAAGTCGTGAAAGCCGCATTCAGCATACAGACGCTGGAAGAGGGTCTGCTGGCCCATGGTCCAGAAAGTATTGCGCCGCTGGCCGCCGATTTCAGATACGGGGGCCAGCGATTTGCAGTCTTCAACCGTGACCCGCCCGGCAGTCTCCAGAACGGCGACCGCGGAACCGGCAAAGTGTTCGAAGACGACCTGCCGCACCCAGGCGTCGCGCACGTTCTCAAGAGTCACGGCCATCCAGCGGTGCGCCTCGTCTTTGGGATTGTTCCCGTCGTATGTGGATCGGCAGCGAAGATTCTCGACCCCGACCTGTGTGATACGGCCGGGCCACTCGTACCGTGAGATGCTTCCGCCTCCATACGTCTGATCCAGAGCCGTCGTCAGCGGTGCGTCGAGAGTGACCCGGTCACCATCGACGGAGAGAATCGTCCGATCCCAATCGAGATCGCGACTTCCGGGCTTCCATCCGAGGTACGTAATGCCGCCGCCGAAATGGTCCGTGCCCAATGCCTGGATCCATTCCCTGGTGCTGGGGCGGTGCACGAGAACCTGATCGGCCGGACGGAATGAATGCGACGCATCCACCCGAACCGTAGTGGCATTGACCGGCACGAAGGCCTCGCGGACTTCCACGGGGGGCCCGATCGTCCGATCGTTCTTGCCTCTTATGCAGATGAGAGTGTCCCTGGATTGTCCGGCCCCCAGCAGGACCGTTCCCTGCCGATCCATACCGCTGCCTCGCAAGACAACACCGGAGGCATCCATCCGGAGACTCCCGGATACCGAATAGACGCCCTTCTGCAGCAGCACCGTACCTCGTATGCCGTTCGAATCAACCGGCAGCGTGGCCACGTAATCCAGTGCCCGCTGGATACGTTCGGTGGCGTCGCCCGGGGCTACAGGGACCAGGACGCGAATCGGCACGTCCGGGATCGGCCTGGCCGCCGCCATGTAGCCACAATAGGAGAAATCCGGGATGCGATTGCCCCGCTCGTCCGTCGAGTACACCAATCGACGGTCGGGACCTTGCGCCACCGGCCTCCTGCTTCGAGGCTCCCAGGCGGCGTGGAGATCCGCCGATTCAGTCAGGCCCAGAAGACAGACCAACGCCCCGCAAATGAATAAGCGCACGGGCGACCGCTTCCGGACAGCTACGATCGGGCCACTGTTATTCATCAAAAACCTATTTCAGAGTGTACCCTTGGGCGGACAGATAGTTGTTGATCTTGCCCTTATACTTTCGGAACCACAGATGCTTTTCCTCGGAGGTTCCGCCATCCATGGCCAGCTCGCGCGCCTCCACCAGGAACGCCATGATCTGCTTCTTCTGGGACTCGGTCAGTTCCGGCACCTTGGTCACGTATCCCTGATAGGTCGTCGGAAGGACGCCATAGGTCATGCCGTCCTTGACTTGATCGACCTGCTCGGGCGTCAGTTCCGCGGACAGTCTGCGAAGATAGTCCTCGTGCAACTGCTTGACGCGCAAATCCGCCTGCTCTCGAATACTCTTCACGCGCGGCTTCGCGGACTCCTTATCTCCGACCGCCTTCACCGCCGCCTCGATATCCTTGTCACGCAGAGTGTGAATGGCGTTGAGGTCTCGATACTGCTGCACAATGATGTCCCGGACTCTCGTCTTCCTGGCGGCGTCGGCAATCTCGATGGCCTTCACGATCTTGTCGGCACGCCCCGTAATAACGCGCGTGTAGTCCGGGTTTGGGTCGATGCCCGCCGAGGGACTCTCCACGTCACGCCACAGACCGCCCTTGTGAGCGGCGAGTGTATCGACGTTGTTCCTGGGATTCCTCCAATCGACCTTTCTGGTCGGGTCGATGCCGTGGATGTACTTCTCGATATTCGTGTACCCATCGCCGTTGCAGTCCAGGGTGGCGTCGGTCGGATCGCGTGGATTCAATTTGTACTTCCGTTCCCACGCATCGGGCATGCCGTCGGCGTCCGTATCTTTGTAGGGCGTTCCCTTGTACTCAGGATATCCGCCAACCAGACTGATATCCGTAATGATGCCTTGCTTGTAGGAGTCCCGACCCAAACGCCGGTGCTGGAACTGGTACAGCGAATCCGCACTGACTTCCTTGTCATAGTCGATACGGCCGGTCCGAACCTGTTCGATGATACGGCAATCGACTGCATCCCGCCGGGGCAGCGTCGCGCCGGCATGATCCAGTACGAACCTGAAAGCCTCCTCGGCGGACAGGATCGTCATAGCCGGCATGGGGAACGGCTTGTCCACACGCATGAAGTCGCGATGCTCGCCGACATCCGGCAGATCCTCGATCTGAACGCCGCCGGCCCAGTTGTCCCGAGTCACCTTCTCATTGCCTTCCACAATGTTGCCGTGCACGTACGCCCGACCGAAGACCTGGTAGGGCAGCTTGCTCCGCCCCGATTCCGGCTTGAGAATGCGATGCCCTATGGGGGCATCTCTGGGAGTGACCGGTCCGGGTTTGTAGTAGTTGTTGATGATATTGTACAGCGCCGTGTAGTCTCCTCCATCCACGGAGCGGTGCCGCCAGTTGAAGATGACGTTGTTCACGAAATTGAACACGCCGTTCCACCCGATGGAAGGGTTGCGTCCCGTGTTGTTGGCCCACAGATTGCGCATGAACGAGCAGTTCTCGCCGCCGATCGTGCTGCCGAAGGAGTGGTTGTACGTGTCGAGGGCCTCCGACGATATGCAGTTCTGGAAGGTGATGTTGACGGTGGGCAGTTTTCGCGGCTTGGAGCCGTCGCCCGGGTCGTACATGTGACGATACATGGAGATGTTCTCGTCCAGGCCCCAGCTTGCAGAACAGTGGTCGATCATGATATTGCCGACGGCATTGCCCCCCAGCGCATCGTCGCGCCGACCGACACCCGTCTCGCCGCGGCGAAAACGCATGTGACGAATCACCACGTCATGCGTATCGATCCAGAACGATTCGCCGGCCACGCAGACGCCGTCGCCCGGCGCCGTCTGGCCGGCGATGGTGACATATGGGGCGCGCATGATGATGGGACTCTTCAGCCGAATGATGCCGGCGACGTTGAATACAATGATACGCGCGCCGCCCTGCTCGCAGGCCTCCCGCAATGTACCGGGACCTCGGTCGGCCAGACTTGTGACCACGAGGACCTTCCCGCCTCGCCCGCCGAAGGCATATGCGCCGCCGCCCTCGGCGCCGGGAAAGGCGGGGATCTCCGCCTGGGGCAAATCCGTCGGCCGGGATGCCCACGGGACGTACGGCTTGCCCTGACGCGCTTCCCGCTCGATGACAGGCAGCGCCCGTTCCCAGGCCTCGTCGGACAGTCGCTGGGTCTCCTTCATAAGTGCGTTCGTCGCAGCCTGCACGTCCGGCGGCACCTTCGGGTATTGGGCTGATGTGGGTGAGATAATGCCAATCACGGATGCCACAACAAGGACGCCAATCGAGGATTTCTTCATCATTTCACCTGCGAATTGTCAAAGGAAACAAACATATCGTAGCTCATCCGAAGGCCCTATTATAGGGACACGACTCAAGAGAGGCAAACGACGATCTCGAACGCGCCGGGTTTCCGCCAAGTGACATCCCTCCTCTATTCGCACGGGCGAATCACGGCTCGGTCTTCTTCATCGGCCGGGATGTGGCCAATGCAATCGCCCGCCCCTGGTCGCCGACGGCACAGTAGAAATGATAGACGACGCCGTCGTGCTTCAGGATCCATGGCTTGTGCGCGAAGGTGTTGTCCCAGGGCTCGGAGGGCTCGATCAAGTGAGGTCCCTCCCACTGCGTCCAGTGGACGAGGTCCCGCGAGGCGGCGAAGGTGTCGAAGGCTTTGGTCTTCCAGAAGGCGCCGAAGTAGAACATGACCCACAGGTCGTCCATGCGCACGATCTGCGGATCGCCGCTGATGACGCCATGCTTGAGGTCCGGCGGCCGCGGATTGACAATCACCGGACCGTCGCCGAAGCGCCGCCACGTGCGCATGTCGTCCGAGACCGCCATGCCGATCGTTTCGTCGCCGCGCGGCGGGCGGGCGTTGTAGTACATGACGAAGGGCGCGCCGAGAGTCGCCGTCGCATCCCGGAAGATGAAGCTCTTGAAGAGCGTGCCGGTTTCAAAAGGGCGAGCATCGGTGTCACTCGGCTGCAGGACCGGTGCAGGCTGCTTCTCCCACCCGGTCAAAGACACGGGATTGAGGGCGGAAGCCACGCCGATGGCGAGCGGCGGCTTCTCGTAGCCGGCGTTTGCACCGCCCAGATAGGACAGCCAATAGCGTCCATCGTGCGTCTGGAGCGTCCCGTCACCACCCCACTGCGTGTTGCTCAGCGCGATGCCCCCGGCGACATTGGCCCGGTCCCAGGCGTCGCCCGTGCCGCGTGCAAGGATCGTTCCTAAAGGCTGCCAGTGCAGCAGATCGTCGCTCGCGGCCAATTGCGTCGTATAGCCCTGTGGCTCGTTCTCGAGTTGCACGTAGACCATGTGCCAGCGGTCCTTGTGTCGGAAGACGGTTGGGCAATCCACCTTCTTTCCCTCGGGCGCGGGAATGACGATGCCCACCTTATACGGGGTCTTCACCTCGTCGTAGATGGCCTGCATCCGCTCCGGCGGGACATCCGATGCGCCCGCCGTGCACACGATGCGGCACGCCACGAGAAGGATTGCCGAACCGATGCGATTCATCAATGGGACTCCTGCGGTTCCGTGCTCTTTCGGTATGAACACATCATAACGCGATCGCGACGTGCGTCAATGGAGCATAAACGTGTGACGACGGAGTGCGGCTCGAGTTCACACTCTGGGTGATCGTTTCAAGCTCTCGCGCAGCGGACCTCTCCTGCCCACCGGATCGTGCCGCCCCTTGCGGCCTGCGCGCTGCCTGTCAGCCTAAGGGGTCTCAGGCGGCTCCTTGTGCGGCCAGCCATGCTTCTCGAATCTACCGTACTCCATTTCGCTGGTCTCGGTCGGATCCTCGCCAAAGGCGGACCGCACTTCCTGTGCATGTCCATCCACAAACACGGCGTTGACGGTGCCGCCGTTCAGGTCCCCGGCGTTGGTGCGGTGGAACGTCCCAAACCAGTCGCGACCATTGGGCATCAGGGCGTTGTCGTTGAGCACGCTGTCATCGCCGCCTCGGCCCCACATGTTCTCCTCTGCGAATGCAAAGACGTCCGAGCGCGAGCGAGTCACATCCGTGAGCCTGCGGGCGCCTCGGTCATTATCCACCTTGCCCGTGCCCAGAAGGCCGTTCATGGAATAGCTGTAGTACGGGATTACAGGGATGGTCGGATCGTGGCCCAAATGATCCTCCCCTACCTGTTTGGCGAGGACCTTGAAGGACGGACACAGATTGACTTTGTCGTTCGGAAGATACGGCCAGAAAGGGCCGTCCGCAGGATAGCGTGGGTCATGCCAACGACAATAATGGGGATAGCCCGGGATGGGCTGCTTGTCGGCGACCAGACACGTCGACGCGACCGGAAACCGTCCGTCGCTGTCATCCACATACATCACCAGGGCCAAGCCGAACTGACGCAGGTTGCTCCGGCAGGTCACCTCTCTGGCTTGCTCGCGAACGCGCTGCAACGTCGGCGTCAGAATCGCCATGAGGATGGCAATGATCGCAATCACCACCAGAAGCTCGATCAGCGTAAATGCCCTTGGAATCTTCGCATTCTTCATGATGTCTCATCCACCAGCATTATGATCGCTCAACGGACGAAGAAACACCTACTATTTTACCGATACACGACCCCGCCAATCAAGGTCTTTCGCGAAAAGCACCCTTACTCGCCAAAATCCGTTCTCCTGAGAGCGACGGCCATCAAGGTCCGGCGGACCGTTCTATTCAAGCTGTTGGGTAATGATCCAGGCATCCAGCAAGGCGCCATCCTCACGGTAGGCGATCTCCAGGTTGTACAGGCCCGGCTCGGCCGTGAACAGCACGGTCGCGTTCTCATCGTCCATGCTCTGCACCGGGACCTCGTGCCAGTTGGCGCCCGTCTCCAGGCCCCAGCGGATCCAGCCGCTCTCATGGTTCAGCGTGTTGGTCGTCGCACCTTGGAACCGGACCCAGAATGAGTCATCGTCGCCCGTCGGCGCAATCACCCGGCCGATGATCCGGTACGTACCGCCCGTCAGCCGGACCGTGTAATGCGCCACGCCGCCATCGTCCGGCGGGGTCCCGCTGCTGCTATCCCCGAACGTCGCGATATACTGGCCGCCCGAAGCATCTGCCCGGTCCGAGTAGATCCGCATCGGCGAGACCAGCGTATCCGCCGCCTCCGCCTCGATCCAAACCTCCTCCTGCGCCGCCTCCGGGGCCTCCCGATACAGCCGAATATCGTCAAAGAACAGAGTCCCCGCGCCGCCGTTGTCCACACCGAGGATCAGCGTCCGCACCGCCGTCAGATCCGTTTCGACCGCCGTCAGGTCGATCACCCACTGAATCCAAAAGGCCTTGCTCAGGTCCGACATAGACCCGTCGTAGACGACCGTGGCGTCATTGATCTTCACATACAGCCGGCCCGCCGTGTTCTCCGCAACGCCGTGGAAAAACAGCACCAGCGATTGCGCTGCCCCACGCGTCCAGTCCTGGGCCACCTCGAAGGTCCGCTCGGCCTCCGAATAGACCGCCATCCCCTCGTTGCGGTAATGGAACGGCATGGATTGCCGCCCCACCCGCACCGTGCCCCGCTCGGCATACGGGCCCGGATTATGCCCCACCTGCGAACCGTTTGTCTCATCCACATCGAGGCCGTCGCGCCACGTCTGCCAGATCGCCGTGCCCGCCTCGTAGTTGTCGTTGTAGCTCTCAAAGTCATCCACAAGATAGGAATCCTGCGTCGTAAAGCTCCACACATCGCCTGCCCACGCAACGATCGGCTCGGCGTCGTTGACCTCATTGACCTTCCAGTAGTACGTCCTGCTCAGGTCCAGATTGAGTCCTGAGACGTCGTATCGGTTCTCCGCCACCGTATCGATCGACTCCGTGCCTTCGACAACCGCCGACTCGGCCGCACTGAGATATACCTCATGCAACGCCGCATCCCGGCCTGCACGCCAGGTCAGCACCGCCTCTGTATCCACATCCGTCTCTCCCACGCCCGGATCGGGCTGGCGAGCATACGTCGGGATAGCCAAGAACCGGACCTCACTCAAGCCGTGCCGGCCCGATGTCTTGAAGCTGCTGTTCACCACCAGCCGGACGTATTGCGCCAAGACGCCCCCAAAATCCACTGTCGTATTGGGCGTGTAATCGGGCGACGAGGTCCCCTGAGCGAACTCGAACTCGCCCAAAACCGTCCAGCTCGCGCCGTCCATCGAGTATTCTACGGTCACATCCTTGATCCCGAAACCTACCAGAAACTCCAGATCCCCATTGTAATTCCAGACCCACAGTTCATGCAGCTTGTACACCCGGTCGAAGGCATACTGTATCCACGCCGGCTCTGCCGCCCCGCCTTCGCTCTGCCACATATCCTTGACTGCCGTCGAGTGCTCGTCCCGGTCGTTCAGGCCCGATCCGTTGATCGTGTTCTCCGGCCCGGAATCCGCCTCACTACTCGACGCCGTCGCCAGGATCAAATCGCCGGCGATAGGCGCCCCTGCCGCCTCGACGGCAAATTGCCAGACGTTGCCTTTCGTGACCGTGCCGTCGGCGGCAATACCATCGATACGCCAGAAATACGTACCATCCAACTGAAGGAGGCCCATGGGATCGAACGTGTTGGCGTCCTGGTTCTTGCTGAGGAGCACGTTCATCGGATTGGCCCGGCTGGCGTTGCTCACGTCATCAAATACGGCCCCGAAGTAGACATCCTGTGTGGCGGCGTCGGCTCCAGGTGTCCAGGCCAACGTAGCATCAAGAGGAACATCAACGGCGCCATCTTCCGGCCTTGGCTCGGCGGCCGTGAGGCTGGGGGCCCATACCGCGATATTGTACATACTCCTGCTGCCGCCGTCGTTCTGTGCAAAAAGAGTCGTCGTCCCGGCGGGAACGTCCAGCATATAGATGGTATACCACCGATTCACCACGCCCGTACCTTTCTCGTCCACGCCGACCTGCTCATAGGTGGTTGTGAAGCCCATATCCATGACCCACGGCATCACGCTTGGGCCCAGAGCGGGGGGATTGTCGCCGTCGTTGTCCCCTATGCGATTGTCGAGAAACAAGTAGAGCGTCGCGCCGCGCGCCAGCGTCACGTGCAGTTGGAAATCGGCATTCACCTTATCGTTGTTCGCGAGCATGGCGTAGTCGAGACCGAGCAGAAACTCAGGCAGCACCAGGTACTCGTGGGTTCGGTCCACGAATACCGAGGCGCCCACCTCCAGCCCTTCCGGAACAAGTTGCGGCTCGCCGTTTTCGCTGTTGGTCCGTTCCAGATTGGTGATCAACTGCCCCTGTGCGACCTGCGCAATACACATACCGAAAGCCAGCATCACACATAGAGTCCACAGTCGTTGCCTCATGACCTGCCTCCGTCGTACTTGAGTGTTAGACCGCTATCATTCCGGCCCCATGGCGAAGCACTCACTCTCTCACGTGCGAGCACACGATTCCGCCGATTGGCGCATGGGCGATCCCGCCGGCCATTTTGCCTATCGTCTTCAGACATGAACGGACAGAAGAATTGGTTCATCTCACCTCCATCCTATCTTGCCCTTCCATCGCAATGGAGACGTCGAGTCCGACATGTGGCACGATTGTACACAGAATGCCCGACACTCTGCTACATGCCGCCTGAACCCATTGGCCCGGAGCCTCCGACTCAGAAAGTCATCCCGAAACCGCTCGCAACGACTCGCACCGGCCCTGAAGCCAACACGGCGCAGACAAATCTCGGAGCATCTGACACCAATCTTAACTATATCAGGACCGCGACCCACATGCAACAGGATTCTCGGCAGATCACACCGAGCCGACGCTCTGACCGGCGCCGTCGCCCATGATAATGCCGGTTGCGCAAAATGGTTACGCGAACCTCAATTCTACCCCGACCCGCCCTGACCAGCACGCCCGAGACTTGGACATGGTCAGGCCCAGACCTCCGAGATGACACAGGAGCGGTCTCGGGGTCTTTCCGGGGAATGTAGAGCGGTTTTTTCCCTTACACCATCGGGGCCACGGCGCTACCGTGGCCCTCGGCGGCAACCGGATTCCGTGCCAATAGTCGCCTTTTCGCGCACGCCGGAAGCCAGGGGCGGCCAGGATCGAGCGACCTGCAGAAACCGTTGAAAACATTGGGACAGACGCGGATTTTTGTTGAATTTCGCGCATGGATGGTATAGATTATGTACACTTGCGGTTTTCGTTCACAGCCCTTGAACGATGAGAAGGGTCCCGGAGCAATACGGATCCCCGGACGGGCCGATGCGGGGTTTGGTGGTTTTTCTGTGCGTGGAGTCGCTCATCCTGTCGGTGGGGGGTCTCCAGAGTCCAAGTCACTAATCCGCCCATATCGGGCCTGTCAAGGAAGGGGGCCGCACCAAACACTAAAGAAAGGCATTTCTAACGGAAGCCTGAGTGGGAGGAGGACACTCATGCCCAGTAGCTGATGGTGATTGTGACCACCGCCGGGTCGCCTGCAAACAATTTGCGTAATCTCGTGCGACGGCCACTTCATGTACGGCGGGGTCGGACAGGACCATGGCACCGAGGGTGAATCATCTCGCGTGTCGGCAGGCCGGCCCTGTAAGCATACGCTTTGTTACTTTTCTGAAAAGGAGGACAATCATGTGTAGAAGAACGGTTTATGTGCTTCTGGTGTTGGCCTTCGGCCTGGCCCCAGTTGCGCAAGGTGCCAACATTATCTGGGTCGATGACAATCTGCAGTACAATTTCGATGCGAATGAGCCCTCAAGTATCGGCTTTGTCCAGTTGCTCAGAGACCAGGGCCACAATGTGGATTTCAAGGGTGAGTACATGCCGCACGAACCCGGCAATGATGAAGCTCCCCTGAACCCTGACTGGCTGTACTGGCGCGAGCTGGATCCCAACAAGATCGCTGAGTTGGAAGCAGCCGACCTGATCATCCTTGGGCGCGTCGCATCCAGCGGCACCTACGACGATGCCAATGAAGCAGAGATGTGGAATGCCATCAGCACGCCGATGATCAGCCAGAGTGCACACATTTCCCGTCAATACAGCAAGTGGGGTTGGTTTGCCACGGGCAGTACGACCAACAAGACCCCCCGTTTGATGGGAGCTGTGGCTCCTGATCATGCGATTTTCGCTGGTGTAGCAATCGATCCGAACGGAAATGTCGATCTCGTTGATCCTAACGCCCAGGTTACCCTGGTTAAGTTGAATGAGGGTGAGGTTGCCGGCAACGGCACCTTGTTGGGTGTGCACGACGAGGGCTATCCCTGGATCGTCGAATGGGATGCCGGCGTGGAGTACTACGAAAGCTCTGGTCAGATTGCCGGTGGCCCGCGTATGTTCCTGGGTTCTGCTGCCGGCAAGACGATGAACGAGTTCACCGAAGGCGGTTACAATCTAACAGCCGATGGTGAGACCCTCTTCCTGAATGCCGTCAATTACATGCTCAACAAGAACAAACAGGTCATCTTCGTCTCCTTCCATGGAGCGGATGACGCGCCCAACCAGAGGGCTATCGACGAGGGCGGCTTCACGATGGCGTCCGATATCGGGTATACCGACGTGCTGAAGGCCGCCGGCTACGACGTGATGCGCTATATCACGAATGGCGAACCCGATGCAGCGATCCTCAATGCGGCGGATCTCGTGATCATCAGCCGCGCGGTCTCCAGCAGCCACTACAGCAACGATGCCGCCACGGCGTGGAACACCACCATCTCCGCTCCCATGATCATCATGGGCGGTTACGTCCTACGGTCCAGCCGTATGGGCTACACCGACGGCACGAATATGCCGGACACCACCGGCGACATCCAATTGGCCGTCAGCGATCCGTATCATCCGATTTTCGCGGGGATCGCACTGACCGACGGCGTCATGGACAATCCGTTTGCCCAGGGCGCTGTCCCGCTTCCCACGGATCCGACCATCATCTCCCGGGGCATCTCGATCAATAACAATACGCCCGACGATGAAGTGGTCGTGCTGGCCGTGGTTGCCGACGTGTCCGCTGGGGCAGGCGACACTGTCGGAGGCATGGTCATCGCCGAAGCCCTGGCGGGCGCCACGCTGACGCACGCCGGCGGAGCCGGAGAAGATGTACTGGCCGGTGATCGGCTCATCTTCCTGAGCGGCAGTCGCGAGCCCGACGGCGTTACGGGTGGAGAAGCAGCGGGTCTATATGACCTGTACCCGGACGGCGAACGGATGTTCCTGAACGCCGTCAACTACATGCTCACCGAGCAGCCGATCGTCAAGAACGGCAGCTTTGAGTTCCCGGGCACGGACAAGTTCAAGGCCTGGGATGGCGAGAAAGCCGGCGAAGGCGGTGCACCGGCCACGGATATTCCCTACTGGAGCAGTGACACCACGCCGGTGGATTCCGGCGTCGAAACCGGCTGGGGCGCCACCGATGGAGAATGGACCGCCTTCCTGAAGGGGAACGATCCTTCGGTGTGGCAGGCAACCAACTACACCATGGGCGCCGAAGACGTCATCGAGTTGAAGGTGGATGCCAAGAACAACTGGGCGGCCACAGCTCTGCAGCTCAGTCTGTACATGGACGTCAGTGGCATCCGTGTTCCCGTGGCCGCGGCGGAGTTCGTATTGACGGATGACATGCAGGAATTCACCCTGACGTTCGCCGTTCAAGATGATCCTCTCGCCATCGGCATGAAGCTCGGCGTCGAGATCAACAACGTCAGCGCAGAGGGTGAGAGTTGGCTCGCCATCGACAACGTGCGTGTCGAGGTCAAGTAGCCGACCATTCGGACGGGTCTGTGCTCAACGAGCATGGCCTGAAGCAGAATTAGGGATGGTTGAGAGCCTGCATCTGCAGCGTAGGTGCAGGCTCTTTCTTCACACCGCCAGGGACCAGAAGATGGACCTCGACCCATCGACCAGAGTGACAACGATCAGAAAATGTGCGAAACCTTCAGCACACGACCCCCATTATTTAGGTGTCTCCTGATCCATTTTCCGTTCCCCGCTTTCGTCTTCCGACATCTCCAGGTGGCGAACGCATCCACACCACCCATCCCATGGGCGCAAGTCCTTTCCCATACGATTGTTATGACGAATCCAGATGTCACGACACCCGCTCACTCGAAACGACGCTGGGTTTTTAGCCCTCAAACGGGTATAATGGATTATTGAGGCCCGGCACTCGTGTGCTCGGGTCCGACGGGGTCGGTCGGGGTGATGTGGCGGCTTGACCGCAAGCGACGTCCTTGTGGCGGTGTCATCTTCACTCCTGTGTATCCGAAAAAGGAGCATTTGGTTTGAATACATATGCACGATTCGCTGTATGCTTGCTCATTCTTCTCATTCTCCCGGCGACGACGTGGGGAGAATCGCCCGAGATCCTCATCAATGAGTTTCTCGCATCGAACCAGAATGGGGCAGCCGATCCCTGGTTTCGAGAATTGGCCGACTGGATCGAGCTGTACAACACGGGCGTTGCGGCTGTCGACTTGAGCGGCTACTACGTGACGGATGACCTGGATGAGCCGGACAAGTGGCGGATCCCGGACGGGACCGTGATTCCCGGCTCGGGATTTCTCGTTCTGTGGGCCGACGGCCAGGATATGGGGCTGCACACGAGCTTCAAGCTGGACCGAGGCGGGGAGGAGCTCGGCCTGTATACGCCGGAGGGTATGCCCGTCGATACGCTGAGCTTCGGTGTACAGCAGGATGACATCTCGTACGGGCGTCTGGAAAGCGACGCGAGTCAATGGAGCTTCTTCAGTCCGCCGAGCCCCGGGCTGGCCAATGACCCGCAGGATAGGGTGGCGGTGACGCCACAACCGCTCTTCTCCATTCCCGGCGGATTCTACCAGGGGCCGCAGGAGCTGACCTTCGAGAATGCCGATCAGATGGACATCTATTACTCTCTCGACGGCACACCGCCGGACGACGGCGCCCTGCGGTATCAGGCTCCGATTGCCCTGGAGACCACCGCCGCCGTTCGCGCCATCGGCTACCTGCCCGGCTCTGCACCCAGTGATATTGTGACACATACCTATTTCGTCGATGAGCCGGTCAATCTGCCCTTTATCTCGATTGTCACGGATCCGGATAACTTCTTCAGTGACGAGACCGGGATCTACGTGACCGGTACGAACGGAAGAGGCGGTTACTGCGACAGCGCGATCCGCAATGTGAAGCAGGACTGGGAACGACCCGTGAACGTCGAACTGTACGAGATGGACGGGGACCTGGGCTTCAACCAGCGGGCGGGTGTGAAGATCTTCGGCGGGTGCTCGCGTCACCGGTTCCCGCAGAAGTCGCTGGCGCTGTTCGCGCGCAAAGTGTATGGCAAGGGCTCGTTCGAGTATCAGATCTTTCCGGACAAGGATATCGACCGTTTTGAATCCTTCATCCTGCGAAGCTCGGCAGACGATCAGGTGTCCACGCTGTTTCGTGACGCCCTGTCACAAATGGTGCAGGTCGAGTACATGGACGTTGACTGTCAGGCCTATCGTCCGGCGGTCCTCTTCCTCAACGGCGAGTACTGGGGCATCCACAACATTCGCGAGAAGGTCAACGAGCACTACGCCGCCGGGAACTTCAACATCGATGCGGATGAAGTGAACCTGCTGCAAAGCAACGGCAGCGTCGTCGCGGGAACCAATGCCGGCTACAACGCGATGGTCAACTACGCCAACACCTACCCCATGGCCGATCCCACTCACTACAAGGTCGTCAGCGATCAGATCGACATCGACGAATATATCGATTACCAGATCGGCCACATCTACCTGGCCGAGCGGGACTGGCCGGGCAACAATATCAAATTCTGGCGGGCGAACTCGGGGCCGCTGGCGCGGTGGCGCTGGGTCAATTTCGACATGGATCAATGCTTCACCACGGGATGGATCGGCGAGAACATGATCCACAAGACCACCACCACCTCTGGGGCGGGCTGGCCCAATCCGGAATGGTCCACGCGCTTGTTTAGAAACCTCCTGAAAAACGAAGGTTTTCGCAATGAATTCATCCAGCGTTACGCCTATCACATGAATACGACCTTCGATCCCGAACGCGTCCTGGGGCTCATCGATCAGTTCCAGGCGCACCTGGCGCCCGAGATCCCACGGCATATCACCAAATGGGGCGGCAAGAAAGACCCCGATGCCCTGGAGACGTGGATGAGCCCGATCTTCAACTCCGTGGCGCGGTGGGAGCAGAATATCGGCCAGATGCGAACCTTCGCGCTGCAACGGCCCGCCGCCACCACGCGGAATTTCCTCAACCACTTCGGCCTGGGCGGGACGTCCGAGATCGGTCTGTTCCTGGATGTCCCGGAATCCGCCGTGCTGGAGATCAATCGCAAGCGACTGCCCGACGGGTTCCAGGGGACCTACTTCACAGGTATTCCCCTCGTTGTCCGCGCGACGCCCCGGCTGGGATACACGTTTTCGCATTGGGAGACGCAATCCGCCGTGGTCCTATCGCAGAGCATCGTGCCCGCGGGGTCCGTTTGGAAATACTCGGACGTGGGAGCGGATCTCGGCACCGAATGGCGCCAGACAAGGTATGACGATACGGCCTGGCCCTCCGGCCCGGCCCAACTCGGCTATGGCGATGGAGACGAAGCCACGGTGGTCAGCTTCGGTGACAACGCGCACTACAAACATGTCACCACCTATTTCCGCAAATCCTTTGGGCTGACCGAAATCGCACCATTCCGTTCGTTGTCGATCTATCTGCTGGTGGATGATGGGGCCGTGGCCTACCTGAACGGCGAGGAAGTCGCGCGCGTCAACATGCCGTCGGGCCCCATTGACTACACGACACTGGCGCCTCAGGGGATTGCCGATGAAGACAGCTTCACGGAGCTTGAAGTCTCTCCGGCCCTTTTGCAGTTCGGCCTCAATACCTTAGCTGTGGAAATCCATCAGACCAACAGGAACAGCTCCGACATCAGCTTCGACTGTTCCCTGGCCGGCGAAACCCCCATGGTGGTTCAGACGGATCGGGTCGACACGCCGGAGATCGAGATCACTCCCTTGAGCACCGTTCAACTCACCGCCTTTCTTTACGCGGATACGACGACCATCGCAGATCCGGTCATCATCACGGAAATCAACTTCAAGTCCGCCCCCGAGGCTGACAGTGGCGACTGGATTGAACTGTACAATCGTACCGGCACAGCCATCGACCTGACGGGATGGCAGTTCAGCGATGGAGGGGAACAGGCGTATGCGTTTCCTCCGGAGACCGTACTTTGGCCCGATAGCTATCTGGTATTGTGTCGAGACAGAATCAAATTCAAAGCCGTCCATCCCCATGTCAAAAACCTGCTCGGGAATTTTGCGTTCGGACTCAGCAGTGAAGGGGAATCCATTCATGTCGTGGACGCCGAGAACAAGGTCGTCGACAGGATCGATTACGCAGCGGTCGCTCCCTGGCCGGAAACGGCCCAAGGAACCGGATACACCATTGAATTGATGGATGTATCAAGCGACAATAATGTAGGCGAGAATTGGCGGGCCGTGAGTTTGTTTGGGACACCCGGCACGAGACATGAGTAGTCCCAAGAACCCAGTCAACCCCTACATTGAAGATGCCCGCTGCCAGGCGGCCCCACGGTCGCTTGACAGGCACAATGCGGCTACATTCGCGCCAAATCGGCCGCGCAAAAAGAAAGCAGGAACCGACGCAAGTGTCTGTCCCTGCTAAACTTATCCATAATAGCGGGGGGAGGATTCGAACCTCCGACCTCCGGGTTATGGGCCCGACGAGCTACCAGACTGCTCTACCCCGCGGTCATTAGATCGCATTATACGCTGCAAACGGCTGTGGGTTCAACCAACATGCAGTTTGCGTCACCTTCCAGCACATATTTATACATGACGCGTGCTGGGAATTCAAGTCCCGTTATGCAAAAGAATCCACTATTCCAAGTTCCTGCGAATCCTGGCGGCGATCTCCTCGATCTGCCCTTGCTCAACCTTGTGCGACGGCCACTCCGTAAAGACCTTGTCGCCGGTCCTTCTCGGGATGATATGAAAGTGCACATGATCGACGACCTGTCCGGCGGCAGAACCGTTGTTGGACAGCACATTGTAGCCATCGGCCTCCATCGCCGTTGCGATGGCTTGGGCAATCCTGCCCAGACGAGCGCCCACATCGGCCAGCACATCCGGCTCACATGTATGGATCCTCGTACAGTGCCGCTTGGGAACCACCAGCGTATGGCCGTCGCTGAGAGGGCCAATATCGAGGAACGCAAGAACCGCCTCGTCCTCGTAGACCCTGGTCACCGGGATTTCCCCTGCAACCACCTTGCAGAACACGCAGCTGTCCATGCTGATCCCCTCGCTTGAGTCGTGGGGTCTGTTCGTTTCTCGCCTCCGAGGCGCCTACTTGGATTCCTCTTCCTTCTGCTCCGTCGCTTCACCCTCTTCGGCCGTCTGCTCGGGAGACTCCTGCTCCGCCTCGGCAACAGAGTCGGTGGCCTGCTCTTCCGCAGCGTCCTTCATCTCCGTGGTGGCCGCGACAGCAAAATCGGCCGCCTGCTCTTCTGCGGCGGCCTTCGTCTCCGTGGAGGCCGCAACATCGACCTGGGCCTTGGCCTTCTTGCGTGACCGTCGCCTGCCGGGCGTTCTGCGCTCCTTCTTCAGCGGCTCATCGGCGCCCAGCAATTGGAGCAGGACGAGCTCCCCGTTATCGCCGAGTCGGCGCAACGACAGACGAACGATCCGCGTATATCCGCCGGGCCTGTCGAGGTATCGCGGGCCAAGCTCACTGAAGAGCTTGCTAACGACCGTTCCTTTCCTCACCGGCTCGCCATCCTCGAACCCCACGATATTGCGGTTGCCAAGCAGTGAGATCGCCTGCCGCCGGTGTTGGAGCTTTCCCTTCTTCGCCAGTGTAATCAGCTTCTCGACGAAGGGCTTGACCTCTTTCGCCTTCTCGATGGTCGTTGAAATCGTCTCATGCTCGATGAGCGACTGGGCCATATTCCGACGCAGCGCCCGGCGATGGGCACTGGTCCTGCTCAACCGGCGTCCTGCTACTCTATGACGCATATGTTAGGTTACCTCTTCTATCCGAGATTCTCAAACGGTTCCGATGTTATGTCTCCGGCCTGCTGACGTTCTTCATGCCCAGCGAAAGACCGATGTCCGCGAGCTTGCGTTTGATCTCGCGCAGCGACGTCTTGCCGAAGCTGCGGATTTTCAGGAGGTCCGCCTCGGTCATCTGAACGAGTTGCCGAACGGTTTCCACCTTCACGGACTCGAGGCAGTTGCTGGCCCTGACGGATAACTCCAGTTCCTGAATGGGTGTGTTGAGCTTCGCCTCGAGTTCCTGATCGACCGGCGGTTTCGACTCTTCCTCCGGCACCTCGCCGACGACGGTTTCCTCACCCAACTCAAAGTATTGAACGAATGGATTGATGTGTTTTCGCAGGATCTTTGCCGCCTCGACCAGGGCCATCTCCGGCGTAATCGTGCCATTGGTCCAGATCTCGAGGATCAGCTTATCGTAGTTCGTGCGCTGCCCGACGCGGGTGTTCTCCGTGGTGTAGCGAACGCGTGTCACCGGCGAATAGACCGCATCCAGGTGAATTCGGCCGATCTCCTGCTCGAACCGGTCGGTGTCGGCAATCCGATCCGCTACGGGGACGTACCCCCGGCCGTTCTCAACGACCATTTCCATCTCAAACTTGACGTTTTCCGTCAATGTGGCCAGCACGGTGTCTTTGCTGACCACCTCGATGGCGGGGTCTGCGACGATCTTGGCGGCCGTAACGGCCCCCGCCTTGTTCGCGGAAACCTTCATCGTCTTCGGCCCGTCTCCCTGAAGATGAATCACCAGGCTCTTGACGTTGAGGACGATGTCCGTCGCATCCTCCATCACGCCGGCAATGGAGGTAAACTCATGGTCGACGCCGGCGATCCGGATCGACGTCACCGCACTGCCTTCCAGCGAGGAGAGCAACACACGCCGAAGACTGTTCCCGACCGTCGTGCCGAAACCGCGCTCAAACGGCTCTATGAAAAACCGGCAGTACCGGTCCGTCGAAACCGTCGCGTCTTTTTCAACACGAGTCGGCAACTCCAAACCACGCCACGTCACTCGCATACAGGCCTCCGATCTGAACATTCATCCCTGCGCACATGGCCAGGTGCGAAATCCTGCTCGCTCATTATCGTTTGTATCCTACGATTCTGCATTCCGGATCTCCGAGCCTACCTCGAACAGAACTCCACGACGAGATGTTCTTCCACGGGAATCTGCACGTCCGTCCGCCCAGGCAGCGCCACGACGGTGGCAGCGGGCTTCTCACGATCCAACTGCAACCAGCCCTGCGTGGTGAAATTCGGGTTGCTCTCAAGCTGTTCCTTCACCCGTTTCTGGCTTTTCTCGGAGTCCTTTACGGTAATCTTATCGCCAATGTTTATGATGTAATCGCTGACATCGACCTTCCGGCCGTTCACGTGGATGTGCCCGTGTGCAACGAGTTGCCGAGCCGCTTTGCGCGAGGCGGCGAAATTCAGCTTGTAGACCACGTTATCCAAGCGTCTCTCCAGCAGTTGCAGCAGGTTCTCTCCCGTGTTGCCCTTCAGACGCGAGGCCTCTCGGAAGAACCGCATGAACTGCTGCTCGAAGACCCCGTAATACCGCTTGATCTTCTGTTTCTCGCGCAACCGAACGCCGTACTCGCTCAGCCGCCCTCTCCGCCACCCGTGCATACCGGGGGTCAGATTCCGCTGCCTTCTCTCGATCTGGCACTTGGCGGTCTCACATTTCATGCCTTTGAGGAACAGTTTCATTCCCTCGCGGCGGCACACCCTGCAGGATGGACCTACGTAACGTCCCATTCAATCGATCTCCTCAGATTGCCACGGAGCTTTCGTTCTATACTCTTCTTCGTTTCCGCGCCCGGCACCCGTTATGCGGAAGCGGCGTCACGTCCTCGATCGAGGCGATTCGCAGCCCCGCCGACTGTAGGGCGGAAATCGCCGACTCGCGGCCCGAACCGGGACCCTTGACCTTGATTTCCACCTCGCGCACACCATTTCGCATGGCTGTGTTGGCACAGCTCTGCGCCGCCTGTTGCGCGGCGAAAGGCGTGCTCTTGCGCGACCCCTTAAAACCTACACAACCTGCCGAACTCGAGCAGATCGTATCGCCGTCGACGTCCGTGATCGTGATCAAGGTGTTGTTGAACGTCGCCTTGATGTTCACAATCGCCCGAACAACGTTTTTTCTGACTTTTCGTTTCGTGCTTTTTGCCATTTGGGTCTCTTGCTCGTATTCCGATCCTCAAGCATGCGCCGGTTCCCAATCCGGGCCGCCGGCCTGATCATCCAATGCTTACCGTTGCTCTTTCACGCCCTTCTTGCCGGCCACCGTCTTTCGCGGCCCCTTCCGCGTCCGCGCATTGCTTTGCGTGCACTGCCCCCGAACCGGAAGACCCCGACGATGCCGAATCCCGCGATAGCACGCGATGTCGCGGAGGCGGGCGATGTTCTGCGCCACCTGCCGGCGGAGCTGACCTCCCACGACGTAATTCCGGTCGATGATCTGCGTGATTCGGCTCAACTCATCTTCCGTGAGCTTGTTGGCCTTGGTCATCAACTCGATTTGGGCTTCCTTGAGGATCTGCCCCGACGTGTGCCGGCCGATTCCCGGTATGTACGTCAGGGAGATCCAAATTGCCTTACCATCTGGGATATCGATACCAACTATACGCGGCATATCGGTTTCCTCTTTGCTTCTATTCCCATCTGATCCATTCGTCGTTCCTGCACGGCCGGTTAGCCCTGGCGCTGTTTGTGCCGCGGATTCGAGCAGATAATCCGCACGACGCCTTTACGACGAATGATCTTGCAATTCTCACAGATACGTTTTACTGAACTTCTTACCTTCATATTCAATCCCGTGTTCTCAGGGTTTTGCTCGCTCTCATACCTCAATGGCGCAGTACGATGCGTCCCCTGTTCAGGTCGTACGGCGACATTTCCACGGTTACCAAATCCCCCGGCAGAATGCGAATGAAATTCATCCGCATCTTCCCGGAGACGTGGGCCAAGACCTTATGGCCGTTCTCCAGCTCAACCCGAAACATAGCGTTCGGCAGAGCTTCAGTCACCTTTGCCTGCAGTCTTATTGAATCTTTCTTGACCATGAACCTCAACGATCGAGCGAATAGGGGCGAGCGCCGTGCTCGGCCGCCGTGGCCGAGTTTCGTTGCGGCCCGTTCCGCCTCTTCCAATTCATTCCGTTACTGTTCTCCCATTCTCGTCAGCACCTCGCAGCCGCCCTTCACGACGACGATCGTATGCTCGAAATGGGCCGAAGCCCTGCCGTCCTTCGTCACCACGGTCCAGCCGTTCTTCAACGTGCGGACCGCGTAGCCGCCGGCATTGACCATCGGCTCGACGGCCAGGACCATCCCCTCGGCGAGCAGGATGTCGTCCGCCAACAGTTCGTCGCTGACGAAGTTCGGGACCTTCGGGTCCTCGTGCATCTTCATGCCAATGCCGTGCCCGACGAAATCGCGCACGACGGAGAATCCGGCCGATTCGGCGTGCCGCTGCATCCTGCCGGCGATCTGGCTCCATCGAACTCCCGGCCCGGCCCCGGCGATCGCAACATCCAGCACTTCCCGAGTGGTCTCGACGAGCCGTCGATTCTCCTCAGAGATTCTGCCGATCGGAATGGTCACAGCGGCGTCTCCACAGTACCCATTCAATCTGACACCGAAATCGATGCTCAGGATATCGCCATCCCGGAGCACGGCACGATCCGAGGGAATCCCATGGACGACCTGCTCATTGATCGAGGCACAAATCGCGCCCGGAAAAGGCTTGCGCGCCTGCGGACTGCGGACGCCCTGAAACAGCGCCTCGGCGCCGGCCTCCGCCGTCACCCGCAGTGCGACTTCATCGAGATACGCCGTCGTCACACCCGGCGTTGCGATCTTCTGCAATTTTGAGAGAACATCGGCTACAACAGCTCCTGCCTGCCGCATCAACTCAATTTCTCTTCGGCTGCGAAGCGTTATAGCCATCTACACGACTTCATACACGATACCGCGTGCCATCAGCACCAACGGTCTTACTTTTCCTTTGCGAGAGGATCCAGTTTCTGGAAAACCTCGGCGGCCGCCGAATCGGCGTCCTGATTCGCGTCGATATCATAAACCGCTCGTTTGGTCTTGTAGTACCCCACGACCGGCTCCGTCTGCCGGTAGTACGTTTCGAGGCGGTTCCGCACGACCTCTTCTGTATCGTCCGGCCGGTGCACGAGCGGCGTACCGTCGTTGTCACAAACCCCATCCACCTTCGGCGGCATATTCTTGACATGGTACACGGCCCCGCACGCGGGGCAGCTTCTTCGCCCGGTAATCCGTTCGAGCACCACGCCATCATCAACCAGAAGGTTGATCACCATGTCCATTCCGCCGTCATACGCGGCCAGAGAGTCATCCAGCACCTCGGCCTGCTTCATTGTCCTCGGAAACCCATCCAAAACGTATCCGGCCGCCGGCGCCTGCCGGATCGCCTGAGTCATCATCTCTACGATGAGATCGTCCGGCACCAACGCACCCGCATCCATGTAGCTCTGCGCCTTTTTGCCCAACTCGGTGCCCTCGGCCCTCTCGCGCCGCAGGATATCCCCGCTGGACAGATGAGCCACGCCGTACCGATCGGCGACTCGCCTACAATGCGTTCCTTTGCCCGCCCCGGGCGCACCCAACAAGACCACTTTCATGAATACGCCCCCTTGATTCTTCCGGACGTGCTGAAGCCCTCATAGCTCCGCATCAGAAGGTTGGCTTCGATCTTCTGGACGAGGTCCAGCGAAACGCTGACGACGATCAGCAATCCCGTGCCACCCAGGAAGGTCGTCACGCGCCAGTCCAGGTCCAGGGCATACGAAAGCACCGTGGGAATAATCGCGATACCGGCAAGGAACGCTGCACCAAAATACGTAATCCGCGTCATCACGGTTTCCAAATAATCCGCCGTTCTGCGGCCGGGCCGCAGACCGGGAATAAAACTGCCCGAATCTCGAAGGTTCTTCGCCATCTCCCGCGGCTGGAACTGCACCGTGACCCAGAAGTACGCAAACAGGACGATCAACAGCATATACAGGACGTTGTACGTGTACGCACCGCCCTGGAGGGCGGCCCGGATCCTTTGTAGCACGCCCGACTGGGGCCAGATCCTGACGATCTGGTCAATGATAATCGGCGGGAACATCATAAAGCTCGAGGCGAAAATAATCGGCATCACGCCCCCGTGATTGACCCGCAAGGGCAGATAATGGCGCTGCCCCCCGTACATCCGCCGGCCCCGCATCTGCTTGGCCTGCTGGATCGGGATCCGTCTCTGGCCCTGGGTAATCAGAATCGCTCCGGCCACGACAAAGACGAAGGCGGCGACCAGAAAGATGATCTTGGCCGGACCGATGCTTCCGGCCGGCGCGCCGACGGTGAAGTCCACCTGCTGGATCAACTGCGTCACGGCCCAGGGCATTCTGGCGATGATTCCCGCCATGATGATCAAGCTGATCCCGTTGCCGATGCCGTACTCGTCGATCTGCTCGCCCAGCCACATCAAAAAGACGGTTCCGGCCGTCATGCCGACGACGCCAAAAATGAGCGCCTGCGTGCGCATCCCCGCATAAATGAACTCCGAGCCCCCGATCATGCGCATGTACATAATGGACTGGATGACACAGATGAAAACCGTAAGATAGCGGGTGTACTCCTGGATCTTCTTGTGTCCGGTCTGCCCTTCCTGCCGAAGCTTCTTCAGCGATGGGATGACTTCTCCCAGGAGCATGAGAATAATCGACGACGTGATGTAGGGCATGATCCCGAGGCCGAACAGGCTACTCTGACTCAGTGTCCCCCCGGTGAAGATCTGAAGGTATTCCGCCGCCCTGCCGAGCGGGCTGTCCGTATCCCGGGTGGCCACTGCATTGGCAATCGCCTCCTGGTTGAAGCCAGGATTGGGAATGTGGAAGCCCACACGATAGATCACCAGCAGCGCTACCGTAAACAGGATCTTGTTGCGCAAGTCCTGGATTCGGAAGATATTAGCAACGGTTCCAATCACTGATCGTTCTCCGCGTATCGTATGATCTTGCAGGATTCCATAGGAGTATAGAACTCTCAGGCACGCTTGCGTCTGATCGGTTTTGCCTCACAATCGATTTTGGTTGCGGTGCCGCCGCAGTCGACGATCTTCTGCTCGGCGGTCTTACTGAACTTGTGGGCGGCCACCTGGAGCCTCTTCGTCAACTCGCCGTCGCCGAGGATCTTCACCCTGCCGGCGAGGCCCCGAATCAGCCCGGCTTCTGAAAGCTGCGCGATGCCAACCTGCGCTCCGTCCTCGAACCGCTCCAACTCGGATACGTTTACAATCTCAAAGCGCGTCGCGAATCTCTTATTGTTGAACCCGCGTTTCGGCAGATGTCTGAACAGAGGGATCTGGCCGCCCGCGTAGAGCGAGAACCGCATGGCCCCGGCCCTGCTGAGGCTGCCCTTGCTTCCACGGCCGGCCGTCTTGCCGAGACCCGTACCCCGGCCTCGTCCCACGCGTCTACGTGCTTTGTGTTTGCCTACGACAGAAGTTATTTCATGACTTAACATTCAAATCACCCACTTGGCTATAGTTGCCATTATGAAAGTGCAACGCCTCGTAGAGCTTCGACCATCTCTTTGTTTCGCAGCTTCCGCAAACCGTTGAGTGTGGCCTTGACGACGTTCTTGGCGGAGGTGCTGCCGTAGACCTTCGTCAAGGCGTCACGAATCCCCGCGTATTCCAGGACGGCTCGGGCACTGGAGCCGGCAATGACGCCGGTTCCCGCGCTGGCCGGTGCCAATACGACGCTCGTGGCCCTGTATTTGCCGACCACCTGATGTGGAATCGTGCTTCCCACGATCGGGATCTTGTAGAGCGTCTTCTTGGCGTCCTTGACTCCCTTCTCGACCGCCATCGGCACTTCCTTGGCCTTCCCGTAGCCCATGCCTACGGCCCCGGCCCGGTCGCCAACGACGACGAGAGCGGCAAAGCTGAATCGCCGGCCGCCCTTCACGACTTTCGCGCACCGATAGATCTTGACCACCGTATCTTCCAGCGGCTTCTCTTCGTGCTCGGCTGCTCTAATCGGTTCTGCTGACAATTTGCTCTCCAGTTTCAAACGGCCTTCCTCAGAAAGCCAGTCCAGCCTTCCTTGCCGCATCGGCAAGAGACTTCACTCGCCCGTGATACTTATACGGGCCCCGATCGAAACACACACACTTAATCCCGACATCCAGCGCCATCTTGGCCAGGGTTTCGCCCACGGCCTCCGCCGCTTTCTTGTTCCCGCCGCGGCCAATCTGGTCGCGCAGGGTCTTGACTCTCGTGTTGGCCGCCACCAGGGTGACGCCCGCCGTGTCGTCAATCAACTGTGCGTAGATTTGGTTATTCGAGCGAAACACGGACAGACGCGGCCTCTCGGCCGTTCCGATAACCGTCTTCCGCACGTGACGTCTGCGCCGCAGCGCTGCCCTCTTGGATCGTTCAGTTTTCATAGAAATCGAGTTCTCTTATGCTCCACCTGAAGCGAACGCCTTACCGACCTTCCGCCGGATCCGCTCATCCGCATAGCGGATGCCCTTACCCTTGTACGGCTCGGGCGGCTTGACCCTTCGAATGTTCGCGGCAAACTGCGCCACGCGGCACTTGTCGACGCCGGACACGGTAAACCTGGCCGGGATATCGTTGCCTCTCGTGGCCCCGACCTCGATGCTCACGTTTGTTCCCTGCGGGATCGGCATCTCCACGGAGCGGGCAAAGCCGACGGAGATCACCAGCTTGCCGCTCTGTTCCTTGACACTGTAACCCGTGCCGTAGATCTCCAGCTTTCTCTCGAACCCGTTGCTGACGCCGGATACCATGTTGGCGATCAGGGCCCGCGTGGTGCCGTGGAGTTCCCTGCCGCGGCGATTCTCCGGCTCCGCGTTAATGATCTGGACCGCCTTCGCCGCCTCGTCGACCTTGACGGTCAGACACGCATCGCAGTCCATCTCCAGGGACCCCAGCTTTCCCGAAATCTTGATGGTGCAGCCGGTTTGCTCGATCTTCACCCCTTCCGGGATGGCAACAGGTTTGTTTCCTATTCGACTCATTTAGCTTACCGTGCAAAGAACCTCGCCGCCGATTTTGTTCTCGCGGCAATTCCGATCAGTGATTATCCCTTTGCTCGTGGACACGATGGCCGTCCCCAGTCCGCCCAGGACCGTGGGCAGCTCGTCCACCGAGGCATACTTCCGACACCCGGGCTTGCTCACCCTCTTGATCTCCGTGATGACCGGCCGGCCCTCCTGATCGTACTTCAGCACGATCCGAAGAATGCCCTGCTTGCCATCTTCGATGCGGTCATAATCCTCAATGAACCCTTCCGTCTTGAGGACGGCCGCAATGCCTTCACATGTCTTCGACGCCTTCACATTGACCTGCGCCTTGGCGGCTCGGCCCGCGTTGCGAATTCGCGTCAGCATGTCAGCTATTGGATCGCTCCAGCTCATAATCTCTATCCTGTCCGTTCCGGGTCCCGGCCCATTCACCGCACCAGGACTACCAGCTTGCCTTCTTCACACCGGGTATCTTGCCTTCGTTCGCCAAGGTCCTGAAGCAGATACGACAGATCTTAAACTTGCGGTAGACCGCGTGCGACCGGCCGCAAAGCTCGCAACGAGTGTACTGTCTGACACGGAACTTCTGTTTTCTCTTTGCCTTGTTTTCAAGCGCTTTGGTTGACATTCAAGCACTCCACTCTGCTCTTTGCGCCGGCGGGTCTACCCGACCGCCTGGCTGGTCGCCTGGCCTCGAAACGGCATGCCGAACAGCGACAGCAGTTTGCGCGCCTCTTCATCCGTCCCTGCCGTCGTGGCAAACGTTATGTTCATGCCCTGCTGAAACTCGATCTTCGCCGGATTGATTTCCGGAAAGACGCTCTGTTCGGCCAGCCCCATGGAATAGTTGCCGCGCCCGTCGAAGCTGCTCGGACTCAAGCCGCGAAAGTCCCGAACCCGGGGGATCGCAAGGTTGATCAGCCGGTCCATGAACTCGTACATGCGAACGCCGCGCAGCGTTACCTTCAGCCCGGTCTCCGTGCCCTCGCGAACCTTGAAGTTGGAGACGCTCTTCTTGGCCTTGCAGGCCACCGGCTCCTGCCCGCTGATCATGGCCAGGTCCCTCTTCGCCAGTTCCAGGAACTTCTTGTCCTGAGTGGCCTTGCCAATTCCCATCGAGATCACGACCTTCTCCACGCGGGGCACGGCCATCACACTGCTGTAGCCGAATTCCTTCTCCAGCTCGGGGACAATCTTCAATTTATACAGGTCTTTTAAGCGTGCCATATCGTTCTTTGCTCTGTTACACCGGCCCTTGGCCCCACACGGCTGTGGCCGGCGATCACGACTTTGCCCTCTTAACGGTTCCCAGTTCGCCGCCGTCCACGGCGACACGTTTCTTGCTGCCGTCTTTCGCCCGGACGTAGCGGACTCTCGTGCCCTCCGACGTCTTCGGGTTCACCGGCAGGACGTTGCTGATGTGGATCGGCTGTTCCACACCGATGCGTCCTCCCTGCGGGTTCCGCCGGGAAGGCCGAACGTGCTTCTTGGCGATGTTCTGGCCCTGGACGACCACGGTATTCGCATCCGGATACACGTGCAGCACGCGGCCGGTGGCTCCCTTGTGGTCCCCGGCAATGATCTGCACCAAATCACCTTTTTTTACATGCAAGGCCATCTACTTGCCTCTCTGCTCCTGTCTCAAACTCCACTACCCGTGGCTACACCACTTCGCCCGCCAGCGAGATGATCTTCATATAGTTCTTCTCGCGAAGCTCGCGGGCAACGGCACCGAAGATTCTCGTGCCGATGGGGTTGCCCTCACCGTCGATCATCACGGCCGCGTTGCTGTCGAACCGGACGTAGCTTCCATCCGACCGCTTCAGGGGCGTCTTGGTGCGTACGATGACGCACTTGTACACCTTCTTGTCGTCCAACTGGCAGGTCGGCAGCGACTTCTTGATCGCGACGCAGACCACGTCCCCGACCGTCGCGGTGGCGCGCGTGAACTTGCCGCGCGAGCTGCTCCTGCCCAGGACCCTGATACACATGGCCGACTTCACACCTGAATTGTCGGCGATATCCAACATGGTTTGCTGCTGAATCATAACTCTTTCATCTCGTATCAGATTCTCACGCCCGGACTGCCTTCTGGACCACGTGAACGACGCGCCAGCTCTTCGTTCTGCTGTACGGCCTCGATTCGATAATCTCGACCAAATCACCCACGCCACACTGGTTCTGTTCGTCGTGGACAGCCACCTTGGTTCGGCGGGCGATGTACTTGCCGTACTTCGGGTGCTTGACCTTGTAGTCGATCGTCACCCGGATACTCTTGTTGCCGCTGTTACTGCTCACCACGCCTGTCAATGTCTTTGCTCTTGTCGTTGTTTCCATAATCAGGCAACTTCCCGCCTTCGCACCGGCTGTGCGATTATCTGCTCTGCTCGTGAAGAACCGTCCGAATGCGGGCGATATCCCGCCGGGTGTTAATGACCGCCTTCGAGTTTTCCAGCTTTTCCGTTACCGCCTGCGATCGCAGATCGAACAGGCGCTTCTCAGAGTCCTCCAACGTGCTCTGCAGCTCGTCCAGACTCATTTCTCTCAACTGCTTGGCCTTCACCGTCGTATCCTCTCTTAGAGTGCATGCCCGCGTTTGACGAGCCGCACCCGAATCGGCATCTTGTGCGCCACGCGCGACAGGGCCTGCTTGGCCACGTCCTCACTCACGCCGCCGATCTCGAAGCAGATCTGCCCGGGGCGGACCCTGGCCACCCAGAACTCGGGCTCGCCCTTGCCTTTGCCCATACGCGTCTCCAGCGGCTTCGAACTCACCGGCTTGTGCGGGAAGATCCGGATGTAGACCTTTCCTTCCCGGTGCAGAAAGTGCGTCGCCGCGACTCGCCCGGCCTCGATATTCTTGGCGGTCACCCAACTGGTCTCAAGTGCCTGGAGGCCGTAGTCGCCGAATGCGACGTAATTGCACCGCGTCGCGTTGCCCTTCATCCGGCCTCGCTGGCTCTTACGAAATTTCACTCTCTTTGGCATCAACGCCATGACAGACCTCTTTCAATCCTTCGTCCGGCCGCGGCCTTACGATTGACCCTCGACTTCCGGTGGCGACGCGGGACCACTCTCGGCGGCTCCACTTCGTTCCGTCGCGGCAGGTGCAGCCGGTTTCGCGCTGCGCGGCCCCCTCGCCGACGATGGCGGGACCCGTCGCTGCGGTCGCCGACGCTTTCGCTCGACCGGCTCGATCTCTTCGCCGAACTTCCCTCTGTAGATCCACACCTTGACTCCGATCGCTCCGTAGGTGGTCCGAGCCGTCGACATCGCATAGTCAACGTTGGCGTCCAGCGTATGCAACGGAATGCTCCCGAGCTTCTGGGTCTCGGTCCTGGCCATTTCGGACCCGGCCAAGCGCCCGGAACAGGTGATCTTGACGCCCTTGGCGCCGGCGTTCATTGCGGACTCGCAATACTGCTTCATCGTCCGCCGGAACGACGCCCGCTTCGCGAGCTGCTCGGCAATGGATTCGGCCACGAGGACCGCGTTCAGGTCGGGCTCCTTGATCTCGACGACGTTCACGGTCACCTTGCGACCGGTCAAACCCTCCAGCTCCTCCCGAACCTTATCGACTTCTCCGCCCCGCGGACCGATGACCACGCCCGGTCGCCCGCTGTGCAGCGTAGTCTTCAACTCGTTCCGCGTCCGGACGATCTCGACCTTCGCGACCGCCCCTTTCGGCATCTTCCGGTTAAACCGCGCGTCGATGTATCTGCGGATCCTCTGGTCTTCCACGAGGAAGTCACCGTAATTGCTCTTCGGGGCGAACCACGTGCTCTGCCAGCCCAGCGTGATTCCCGTTCTAAAGCCTGTTGGAGAAGTCTTTTGACCCATAATCAGGTATCTCGATACTCGTTCTTACCGTTCTTTCCTCACGCCTGACTCACCGTAACGTGTATGTGACAGGCCTTCTTGCGAATCGGATGGGCCCGGCCTCTGTCCTTGGGAATCCAGCGTTTGGTCCCAATGCGGACCCCGGCGTCATCGACCCGGGCTTCTTTGACATACAGCGTATCGACGTCCGCCTGCTGCTCGTCCGCATCCGCAACAGCGGCCTTGAGCACCTTGTCCACCATGGGAGCGGCGCGTTTGCGGGTGAACTTCAGGACGTCCATCGCATCCTGCACGGGGCGCCCCGCGATCAATTCAGTCACCAGCCGGGCCTTCCTTGCCGACAGCGGAGCATATTGGTAGGACGAATGCCAGTCCGCAATCTCCGTCACCTCGACCGACAGCGCCTCGGCAAGCCGGCGGATATCCTCACTTCGAGGCTGCGGTTTGAACAGACCTCTCTGCCAGTTCCTGACCGCCGCGACAGCGTCTTTCATGTCCAGACCGCCGCGCACGATGCCGCGCGCCAGGTCCTCCACGGTCACCTGCTGCTCTTTGGCAATTTCCTTCAGTTTCGTAGCGCTTAACATAAGCCGAATCCCACGCCCGGTGGATCGCTCTTCGATCCGCAATACACCGCGTTTCCTACTTGATCTTCTTGCTCGAATGTCCCCTGAACGTCCGGGTGAGCGAGAACTCCCCGAGCTTGTGCCCGACCATGTCTTCCGTCACGAAGACCTTGTTGAACAGCTTTCCGTTGTGGACCATGAAGGTGAATCCGACGAACTCCGGAACGATCGTGCATCTTCGCGCCCACGTCTTGATGGGGTTGCGCGTTCCCTCGGCGGTTTGCCTGTTCACCTTGGCAAACAGCTTCTCGTCGACAAATGGTCCTTTCTTAAGAGATCTTCCCATGCTTTCGTCTCTCTCTTATCGTCGTTAGAGCACCAACTGGCCCTGGCGCTTATTCTTTCGCCTTCTGATAATCCGACCGTTGCTGACCTTGCGGGGCCTTCGGGTCTTGCCGCCTTTTGCCAGCAGTCCCGTCGGCGAACACGGATGCCGCCCGCCATTGGCCCGGCCCTCGCCGCCGCCCATCGGGTGGTCGACGGGATTCTGGGCTTTGCCCCTCACGTGCGGCCTGCGACCGTAATGGCGTTTCCGGCCCGCCTTGCCGATCTTGATATTCTGATGATCCGGGTTACTCACCCGACCGATCGTCGCCCGGCATTCCTTACGAACCATCCGCATCTCACCGCTCGGCAGAACGATCGTCACCCAGTTGCCCTCTTTCGCGACAATCTTCGCAGCGTTGCCGGCCCCGCGGACGAGCTTGCCGCCCTGGCCGGCCGTCATCTCGACATTGTGCACCTCGAGACCGGCCGGAATCGACATCAGCGGCATGCAGTTACCGACCTTCGGCTCGCACACCTGCCCGCTATCGAGCACGTCGCCCACCGCAATGCCAAGAGGCGCCAGGATGTATCTTTTCTCACCATCTTCATACTCGAGCAGCGAGATGAAGCAGCTCCTGTTCGGATCGTACTCGACGCTCGCCACCTTCGCGCGGACACCGTCTTTGTTGCGCTTGAAATCGATGAGCCGATAGATCCGCCTGGCCCCGCCGCCGCGAAACCGCGTCGTGGTAACGCCGCTGTGGTTTCGGCCGCCGCTCTTGCCGATTCTCCGGCACAGCGTCTTCTCCGGCCTGTCCGTCGTCAACTCGGCATAATCGTTCACCGAACCGCTTCGACGGCCCGCACTTGTCGGTTTATAGATTCGAATGCCCATAGCGTCTATCTCTTTCCAGGATCCGCCCGATCAGAACAGATCGATGTGATAATCGGACTCCAGATATACCACGGCCTTCTTCCAACTTGCCGTCATGCCGAAGGTCCTGCCCCGGCGGCGCCACTTGCCCCGATGGTTGGCGGTCCTGACCTTCTCCACTTTCACACCGTAGATCTTCTCCACCGCGTTCTTGATTTCCGTCTTATTCGCCTTCTTGTTCACCTCGAAGGAATACGCGCCTTTGACATTGGCGAAATGCATTCCCTGCTCGGTGATAATCGGCCGGACTATTACGTTGTAGTCATCCATCGAAAACTCGAACTCCAAGCCACAATCGGCTGCCGAAAGACCGCTATACCTGGTCCGTCACGTTCTCCTCGCCGCTGCCGCCCTCTCGATCCAGAAACGAGGTCAGCGCGTCCTTTGTGAACAGTACCTGTCGATGATTGACGATATCCGCCGCATTGAGGTCGGCGATGGGCAGCACGGCCACTTTCCGGATGTTCCGTGCGGACCGGTAGACATTCTCATCGTAGTCGCTGACGGCCACCAGACAACTGCGGTCGATCTTCAGATTCCTCAGGATCTCTGCAAAATCCTTCGTTCGCGGCTTCTCGAACGCCAAGCCGTCGACGACCACGACGTTGCTGGCCCGCAGCTTCGCGAGCACCGCCGAATCCCTTGCCAGTTTCTTCTGCTTGCGAGGCATCCGCTGACTGAAATCTCTCGGCGTCTTGGCGAAGATCATGCCGCCGCCGACAACTTTTCCCGTCCTTCGGGTGCCCATGCGGGCGTTGCCCGTGCCCTTCTGCCGATAGAGCTTCTTCGACGAACCGGCCACCATGCCTCGGCCCTTCGTAGCCGCCGTGCCCACGCGCTTGTTGGCGTGGTACATCACGAGGGCCTGCTTGAGCAGAGCGTACCTCACACACCCGCCCAAGACCGACTCATCGACGCGGAGGGTGTCCACCTGCTGTCCACTGGTATTATATACTGTCAGTTCAATCATCTGAGCTTCCACTCGACGTTCCAGCGTTCTCGGCCGTTCTCACAACACAGTACCCGCCGGCCGGCCCGGGAACGGTCCCTTTGACCACCAAGAGGTTCTTCTCTTCATCGATCGCCACCAGCGTGTGATTCTTGCTCGTAACGCGGCAGTGCCCCATGTGCCCGCTCATGCGCTTACCCTTCTTCACCCCGCCGCCCAAACCGGCGTTGACGGCCGTGCTGGCGATGGAGCCGGGGGCGCGGTGCTTTCGTTCCGTACCGTGCGAGGCCGGAAAACCGCCAAAGCCATGACGCTTCATGACTCCCGCATACCCTTTGCCCTTGCTCGTACCCATAACATTCACGGATTTGACCTTCGCAAAGACGGAAACCGTGATGGAATCGCCCGGTCCGTACGGCGGTTCGACCGTATTGGGCAAACGCCATTCCCGGACAAACTTCTTGGGCGCCGTATTGGCTTTCCGGGCATGGCCCACCTGGGGCTGCCTGCGCCGCGAGGGCTTCACGTCTTCAAAACCCATCTGGATGGCATTGTAGCCGTCCGTCTCGCTGGTCTTGACCTGAGTGACCGTGCAGGGACCGGCCTGAATGACGGTCACAGGCACAAGACTGCCCGACTCGTCATAGACCTGCGTCATACCCACTTTCTTTCCCAGCAACATCGCCATACCCCGACGTCCCTTGTTTCTAAGCCTTGATCTTTACGAATACGCCCGCCGGAACCACCAGCCGATTCAGCACCTCCGCCGTTCTGGCGTTCGCCTCATGGATGTCGATCAGACGCTTGTGCGTCCGCAGCTCGAACTGTTCGCGCGACTTCTTATCCACGTGCGGGCTCCGCAGCACCGTGTACCGCTCGATACGCGTCGGCAACGGGATCGGACCACTGACACGCGCATTCGTCCTGCGAGCGTGCTCGACAATCTCCCGAGCGGAGGCATCCAACGTCCGGTGGTCGTAGGCCTCCATTCGGATCCGTATCTTTTCAGTTTCGGCAGCCATAAAGCTCCTTTGGACCACCGCTTGCGTGCCCGGTTCCGGACTTTCCCAGCCCGGCACAGGCACCATCGCAAGCGGCCACATACTGGTATCTACTGTATACCCGCATCCCACGCAGAGCAGATACGTTCCCTACCCTGGCAGGTACCGCTCGTTTGAGTAAAGGCAGGAAAGGCTTTCGCGGCCTGTCCGGCACTTTGCGGGATTCTCAGCAGGTGCCGACGGCCTCGCGGCCTTCCTTAGAGTTTAGGGTCGAGGTCTGTTTCCAACCTCGGCAAAGCCTCTATCCGCTTCACCGACCCTAAGTTATACAGAACACCCATTGCGCCATCCCTGATGGCAATCTCAGATATGCCACAGCGTAACTACGTATCGCACAGTCATCCCTGACCATGCTCGCTACAGCCGAAAACATAGCAAGTTATCATGTAACGAGTCGCCTGTCAACGGCTCGGGCGAGAATCATGAAAAAAATTTGCACTTTTGTTCCCACGCGGTCAGAAGAGAAGACCCCTGGCAATCTGCTCGGGCACTTTTTCGTAGGTCAACGGCTCCATGGTGAAGCTCCCGCGGCCGGCCGTGAGACTTCGGATATCGCTGGAATAGCCAAACAGCTCCACAAGAGGGACCCGTGCATCGATCACCCGCATCTGTCCGTGGACCCGGCAGTCCGTGATCACGCCCCGCTTGGCCAAGAGGTCCGCCTGAACCGCACCAAACGCGGATTCCGGGACGACCGCCTGCACCCACATCACGGGCTCCAGAAGCACGGGGCCGGCCTCCTTCATCGCCCTTTCCAGGGCAATGACCCCCGCCTGCTCGAACGCCAGGTCCGACGAGTCCACCGAGTGATGGGAGCCGTCCACCAAGGTGACCTTGATGCCGACCACAGGGTAGCCGGCCAGAACCCCGCTGCCGGTGCCTTCCTTCACGCCTCGCCCCACGGCCCCGACGTATTCTTTGGGGACCTTGTCGGGCGGCACATTCGTCCCAAAACTGATTTCGGATTCCCAATGACCGTCGGTGGTCATGAAGGGCTCGACCTCCAGGACGACGTGGCCGTATTGGCCTCGTCCGCCCGTCTGGTGCACGAATTTGCCCTCCGCCTGGGCGGGCCGGCTAATCGTCTCCTTGTAAGCCACCCGGGGTCTGCCCACCCTCACATCCACCTTCTTTTCCCGCACCAGTTTGTGCTGGAGGATTTCCAGATGGAGTTCCCCCATACCACTGATCACTGTCTGCCCCGTTTCACTGTCAATCTTATACAAGAAGGTCGGGTCCTCCCGTCGCAACGATCCTAGCGCATCGGCCAGTTTGGCCCTCTCGGCCGCCGATCGGGGCTCGATCGACATCGTAATCACCGTCTGCGGGAATGTGATGCTGGGCAGCATGATGGGCTTCTTGGGGTCGCAGAGGGTATCGCCGGTCAGGGTCTCCCGGAGACCGACCACGGCGACGATGCTGCCCGCCTGCGCCGCATCCAGGATTTTTCGCTCGTTCGCGTGCATCTGAAAGAGCCGTGTAATGTTCTCCCGCTTATCCCGATTGACGTTCAGGACCCTGCTGCCCGACTTCAACGTTCCCTGATAGATGCGCAGGAAGTACAGATCCCCATGGGAATCGGCCGTGATCTTGAAGGCCAACGCAACCAAATGGCCCTTGGGATCGCATTTCACCGGGATCTCCTTCGCCTCATCCCCCGGCTTGTGCCCGATAATCACGGGCCTCTCCAACGGAGAGGGCAGATAGGCGGTGACCCCGTCCAGGAGTCTCTGCACTCCGATGTACTTCAACGCCGAGCCGACAAACACCGGATTCAACTTGTTCGCCAGTGCACCTTTCCTGAGGGCCCTCCTGATTGCCTTCTCACTGGCGGGTCCATCATTGATGAACGCCTCCATCACCTCCTCGTCGTGTTCGGCGCCGGCCTCAAGCATTCGGGCCCGATATCTTCTCGCCTTCTCGATATGCTCGGCCGGGATGTCCGCTTCATGGAACTTCGCCCCCATCTCCTCGGCCTCGTAGAAAACGGCCGTCATCGTGATCAGGTCGATGATTCCCGCGAACGAATCCTCCGCTCCCATCGGGATCTGCACCGGAACCGGGTTGGCGAGCAGCCTATCGTGGATGCTCTGGACGCTCATCTCGAAATCGGCGCCGGTCTTGTCCATCTTATTGATGAAGCACAGGACGGGAAGCCCGTACTTCTGGCCCTGCCGCCAAACCGTCTCGCTCTGTGCCTGCACCCCTTCGCTGCCGTCGAAGACCGCCACGGCACCATCCAGCACGCGGAGCGATCTTTCGACCTCGGCCGTGAAGTCGATATGGCCCGGCGTGTCGATCAGATTGACCTCGAAGCCCTTCCACGGGCACGTCGTGGCCGCCGAAGTAATCGTGATTCCCCTCTTCTGCTCCTCTTCCAGGTAGTCCATCACCGCCGTGCCGAGATGAACCTCCCCCATCTTGTACGTCTTGCCCGCATAATAGAGGATGCGCTCGGTCACCGTCGTCTTGCCGGCGTCGATGTGCGCCATGATGCCGATGTTTCTTGTCTTTTCTAAGTTCGCCATTCGTATGGACTTACGCTCTCATTGACCCCGTCAGGACAACCGACCGATGCTCCTGCGATTCCCTTGCCGCCATTCGGCGTTCCACATCCACATAAAAAAACTGCCACGGGCTCGCGAGAGGTCACCGTGGCAGTATCGGTTCGGATTCTTACCAGGCAAAGTGGGCGAATGCCTTGTTCGCCTCGGCCATGCGATGCACGTTCTCCCGAGTCGTCATGGCGCCGCCCTGCCTGTTGTAGGCGTCCGTCAGCTCCGACGCCAGCCGCTCGGCCATCGGCCTGCCCTTCTTACCCCGGGCGGATGCCAGGATCCAACGGAAGGCCAGCGACTGCTGACGCCTCGGGTTCACCTGCATGGGGACCTGGTAACTGGCGCCGCCCACACGCTTGCTGCGAACCTCGAGTAGGGGTTTGACGTTATTGATCGCCGTTTCGAAGATCTCCAGCGGCGGGACGTCCTGGATCTTGCCGGAGACGATATCCATCGCGCCGTAGAAGACATCCTGGGCCGTGCTCTTCTTGCCGCCCCACATCATGCAGTTGATGAACTTCGAAACCAGCCGGCTGTTGTACTTCGAATCCGGTTTCAATTGCTCGTTGGAAGCCGTGAACTTCTTTGCCATAACACTCTCTATCGTCTCAGAACAGTTTCTCTCGCGCCAACGGTCCGCTACTTCGACTTCTTGGCACCGTACTTGCTCCGGCCTCGCTGCCGGCCCGCAACGCCTGCACAGTCCAGCACACCACGGACGATGTGGTAGCGAACGCCGGGCAGGTCTCGCACGCGGCCGCCGCGAATGACGACGGTGCTGTGCTCCTGGAGGTTGTGATCGACGCCCGGAATGTAGGCGGTCACCTCTTTGCCGTTGGTGAGCCGGACGCGCGCCACCTTCCGCAGTGCGGAATTCGGCTTCTTGGGCGTCTGGGTCCTCACGATCAGGCACACTCCCCGCTTCTGCGGCGAGCCGCTGATGTCGGACACGCGTTTATGTTTCTTCGAAGCCGCTCGGGGCTTTCTCACTAACTGATTGATCGTCGGCATAGCTCAAATCTCAATTCAACCCTGTAAATCGTTACTGGATACCGAGTACCTCCTTGATCCTGGACTCGGCCTTTGCCTCGGCATCCTTCTCCTCCCTGACGCCCAACAACTCCTTCGGCACCGGAGCTTCGGCAAGGTGCTTGACTCTCATTTCCAGGTGCGGCTTGAACGCCGTACCGGCCGGGATCAGATGGCCCAGGATCACGTTCTCTTTCAAACCGTGTAACTCATCCACTTTACCGGCCAGCGCCGCCTCCGTCAACACCTTTGTTGTCTCCTGGAAGCTCGCCGCGGCGATAAAACTGTCGGACCACAGCGAGGCTTTGGTGATGCCCAGCAGCAGCGTCTTGGCCGTCGCCGGTTTCGGCTTGCGGCCCTTGGCCACCGTACCACCGAGCGCCTCAACCTTCTCATTGAGACGGGCAAGCTCTTTCTTGTCAAGCACATGGCCTTCCTCAACCTCCGTGACATCGCCAACGCTGGCAATCTTGATACTGCCGGCCAGCCTCTCGTTTTCCCGCCGGAAGACGAATTTGTCCACCACCTCGCCGGGCAGGAAGCAACTGTCGCCGACCAAATCGATCTCCACCTTCCGCATCATCTGCGAAATGATGATCTCCATGTGCTTGTCGTTAATATTGACGTTCTGCGAGCGGTACACGTTCTGGATTTCCGCAATCAGATACCTCTGAAGCGCCTCCTCGCCCTTAATTCGCAGGATGTCGTGAGGCACCAACGGCCCATCGGTCAGGGCATCGCCCGCCTCGACGAAGTCGCCGGTATGGACGTTCAGATGCCGGTCGCGCGGGACGTGGTGCTCCTTCTCCATCCCGCTTTCGCTGCGGATGGTGATGGTCATCTTGCCTTTGCGCTTGTCGCTCCTCAGTTCGACTCGCCCGCTGATCTCGGCCATCGCGGCCGGATCCTTCGGCTTGCGCGACTCAAAGACCTCCGTCACACGAGGCAGACCGCCGGTAATATCCTGCGTTCCGCCCGTCGCTCTCGGCTGGTGAGCGAGCAACTGACCCGCCTGGACCTCCTGCCCCTCGACGACCTCAATCCTCGCGCCGGCGGGCAGATAATGGACGTCGAGAATCTTGCCCTTGGCGTCCTCGATCATGATCTGCGGGTGCTTATCACCCTTATGCTCGATCACAACCGGCCTTTCAAGAACCTTCACATCCGAATCCTTGGCCTTGAGCTTCGACGTCCGGATGCGCAGCTCTTCGGTCTGGACCGTCTCACCTTCGACAATATCCACGAAGCGAATGATGCCCGCCACTTCCGCCAGGATCGGTGTACGGTGCGGGTCCCACTGGAAGAGGACCGCGCCGGTCTTGACGCTCTGCCCATCCTCGACAAGCAGAATCCCGCCGTACGGCACCTTGAATCTGTCCAGTTCCCGCTCCTTCTGATCCAACAACGTGAGCTCGCCGTTGCGTTTGAGCGCGACGGTAACCGTCGTACCATCCTCGCGCTTGAAGGAAACGGCGTTCACGTCGCGGTACTGGACGATGCCCGTATGGGTGGCTTCCTGCTCGCGTTCGAGAATCGCACGCGAGGCCACACCCCCCGTATGAAACGTACGCAACGTCAACTGGGTGCCAGGCTCGCCGATCGATTGCGCCGCCACGATCCCCACGGCCGAGCCTTCCTCCACCAACAAGCCGGTGCTCATATCCCAACCGTGGCACTTGGCACAGATGCCGAACGGACTGTCACAAGTCAGCGGGCTGCGGACCCGAATGGCATCAAGCCCCAGGGCCTCGATCTTGCCCGCAATCTCCTGCGTAATCACTTCATTCTCGTGAACGATCATCTCATCCGTGATCGGATTGCGGATATTGTCCCTGGCTGTCCGACCGATGATCAATTGCGACAGCGGGATATCCACCTGGTCGCCGTGGCTGATCGTGCTCTTCGTAATTCCCTGCAGCGTACCGCAGTCCCCCTCGATCACGATCACGTTCTGCGCCACATCGATCAGCTTACGGGTGAGGTATCCGGAATTTGCGGTCTTGAGGGCCGTGTCGGCCAGACCCTTGCGGGCGCCGTGCGTCGAGCTGAAGTACTCGAGAACCGTCAAGCCCTCGCGGAAGTTCGCTTTGATCGGCGTCTCGATGATCTCACCGCTGGGCTTGGCCATCAGCGCTCGCATCCCGGCGAGCTGCTGGATTTGATCGATGCTGCCACGCGCCCCGGAATCCGTCATCAGGTAGATCGGGTTCAGGTACGGCGTGCCATCTTCCTTCGTGTCCTCCCGGAGCCCCCGGATCATCTCGTTGGTCACCGCCACACGGGCATTCGTCCAGGCGTCGATGACCTGGTTATACCTTTCCCGCTCGGTCAAAACGCCTTCGGCATAGTTCTTCTGAATCTTGCCGACCCGCTTCTCCGTGTCCGTGATGATCTCCGCCTTCTTGGCCGGAATCTTCAGGTCGGTCAGACCGAAGCTCAGCCCCGCCAGCGTCGCGTGACGGAATCCCAGGTCCTTGATCTCATCCAGCAGGCCGACGGTCTCCGCGCTGCCGGCGTACTCGAAGCAATCGCTGATGACCTGGCTGATCTTCTTCTGGGCCATCGTCATGTTGTAGAACGGCATGCTCGGCGGCAGGATATCGTTGAAGATGCACCGCCCCGCCGTGGTCTCAATGACAAACGGCTTGCTCGCCTCCGCCGGCCCCTCGCCGATCCGCCTCTCTCCGGACCTCTCCTTGAGGATCTGGTGCGGGATGCGCACGCAGATCTTCTCATGCAGGCTAATCTTGCCCATCTCATAAGCCATCATGGCCTCGAACGTATCGCGGAAGATGGGCGTCTTCCGCTCCTGCTCGGCGGCCGCCGCACCACTGCCGGGCCTCAAGTCATCCAGGGTGATCGTCAGGTAGTAGTTGCCCATCACCATGTCCTGCGACGGCCCCACCATGGGCGAGCCGTTAGCCGGCGAGAAAATGTTGCTCGTGGTCATCATCAGAACATGGGTTTCCGCCTGCGCCTCCACGCTCAAGGGCAGGTGCACGGCCATCTGGTCGCCGTCGAAGTCCGCATTGAAGCCCTTGCAGGCCAGCGGATGCAGCATGATCGCATTGCCCTCGACCAGGACGGGCTCAAACGCCTGGATCCCCATCCGATGCAGTGTCGGGGCCCGGTTCAGCAGCACCGGATGCTGATGGATCACCTCTTCGAGGATATCCCAGACCTGGTCGTCGCGGCGCTCAATCATTCGCTTGGCGCTCTTGATCGTGTCCGCATACCCATGCTGCTTGAGGTTGCGGATGATGAACGGCTGATACAATTCCAGCGCGATCTTCTTTGGAAGCCCGCACTGATACAGCTTCAGGTCGGGCCCCACAACGATCACCGAACGGGCCGAGTAGTCCACCCGCTTGCCGAGCAGGTTCTCGCGGAACCGGCCCTGCTTGCCCTTGATCATATCGGTAAGGGACTTCAGCGGCCGGTTGTTGCTGCCCAGGACCGGCCGACGACACCGGCCGTTATCCAGCAATGAATCGACCGCCTGCTGGAGCATTCGCTTCTCGTTGCGAATGATGACCTCCGGCGCGTTGAGGTCGATCAGCTTCTTCAGACGATTGTTCCGGTTGATGATGCGCCGGTAGAGATCGTTCAGGTCGCTCGTGGCGAAGTTGTCCCGCTCCAGGAGCACGAGGGGCCGCAGGTCCGGCGGAATGACCGGGACCGCATCCAGGACCATCCACTCGGCCTTGTTGGTGCTGTTCTTGATCTCATTGATCGTCTTGAGACGCTTGGTCAGGTCCCGGATCTTCTGCTTGCTGTTGGTCTTGGTGATGGCCTTCCGCAACTGCCCGCTCAGGACTTCCAGATCCATGCTCTCCAGGAGCGCCTTGATCGCCTCGGCCCCCATGGAGGCCTTGAACGAGCTGCCGTACTTGGTCAGGGCGTCCCGGTACTCTTCCTCGCTGAGAAGCTGCCCGGCCTTCAACGGGGTCGCGCCCGGGTCGGCCACGACGTAGTCCTGGAAGTAGATGATCTTCTCGAGATCCGAACTCTTCATCCCCAGAATCGTGCCGAGACGGTTGGGAATCGACTTAAAGAACCAGATGTGGAGGACGGGAGCGGCCAGGTTGATATGGCCCATGCGCTTGCGGCGCACGCGGCTGTGGGTCACCTTGACGCCGCACCGGTCGCAGATGATCCCCTTGAACTTCGTGCCCTTGTACTTGCCACAGGCACACTCCCAATCGCGCTCCGGTCCAAAGATGCGCTCGCAGAACAGACCGTCCTTCTCCGGCCGGTACGTCCGGTAATTGATCGTCTCCGGCTTACGCACCTCGCCAAAGGACCAGCTTCGGATGTCGTTCGGGCTGGCTAATGAGATCTTGACCGAACCGTAATCATTAATTCGATCGTAGATATTCCCTAACATTGAAAGCCCCTTATCTAACTCAAACCTCGACCATCGAATCTACAGAGCCGTCCGTCCCAGGCGCTTCTTCTCGAGCTGGATGTTCAGACCCAGCCCGCGGATCTCGTTGCAGAGCACGTCGAAGGACAGCGGTGTCCCGGCCTCCAGCGTGTTCTGGCCTTTGACCATCGACTCATAGATCTTCGTTCGGCCCTCCACGTCATCGCTCTTGACGGTGAGCATTTCCTGGAGGGTATAGGCAGCGCCATAGCCCTCAAGGGCCCAGACTTCCATTTCGCCGAAGCGCTGCCCGCCCGTACGAGCCTTGCCCCCCAGGGGCTGCTGCGTAATCAGACTGTACGGTCCGGTCGCCCGGGCGTGGATCTTGTCATCCACCAGGTGATGGAGTTTCATCATATAGATATAGCCGATCGTGGCCTTCTGATCGAACGGCTCCCCCGTCCGCCCATCGTAGAGCTGGGTCTTCAGGGTGTTCGGCACGTCGATGAACAACTCATCGGCCGGCGGCGCCTGACCGTCGCGGTCCAACTCCGCCTTTCTCTTGTTCATCCGTTCGTTCGCCTCTTCGGTCAACTTCTGAATATCCTCTTCCGTGGCCCCGTCGAAGACCGGGGTAACCGCATTGAATCCGAGGACCTTCGCCACCCATCCAAGATGGGTCTCGAGGATCTGGCCCACGTTCATTCGGCTCGGCACGCCAAGTGGATTGAGCAGAATGTCCAGGGGCGTGCCGTCCCCGAGGAACGGCATATCCTCCTCGGGCATGATCTTGGCAATCACACCCTTGTTCCCGTGACGCCCCGCCATCTTGTCGCCAATGGACAGCGTTCGCTTGATCGCCACGTAAATCTTGGCCATCTGCAGCACGCCGCTGGGCAGCTCGTCCCCGTGCTTCGCCCGCTCGATAAGACGCTTCTTTTCCTCCTCGGCCTCGGTGATCTTGACCCAGAACTTGTCCACGATCTTCTGGACATCCCCGCGCATCGCGGCGGGCTTGACCCATTTGATCTCGAAGTTCTCGATCTGCTCGTACACGACCTCGTCATCCTCGCTGGCCCCCACCTTCTGTCTCGTATTGGGGTCAACGATGTTCACCTCGAGCTTGCTGTGAATCGCGTCGACCATCTGCCGAAAGATCGTACATTCCCGGGTCCTGGCCTCCACTTCATATCGCTTCGTTTCCTCGGCCAGGGTCTTCTTCTGGTCTTCGCCGCCGGCGCCGCGCCGCGTGAACAGCTCGGTCTTGATCACGACGCCCTCATAGCCGCTCGGCAGTTCGAGAGAGTCGTTCTTGACGTCCTCGCCGGCTCTTCCGAAGATCGCATGGAGGAGCTTTTCCTCAGGCGTCAGTTCGACTTTGCTCTTCGGGACGACCTTGCCCACGAGGATGTCGCAGGGGCAGACGCGGGTCCCTTCCCGAACGACTCCCCGTTCGTCGAGGTTTCGCAGCGATTTCTCGCTCACGTTCGGGATATCCCGGGTGAATTCTTCTTTGCCGAGCCGGGTCTCACGGACCTCCGCCGTGAACTCGTCAATGTGAATGCTCGTGAAGCTGTCGTGCCGGACCAGCCTCTCGCTGACAACGATCGCATCCTCGAAATTGAAGCCATCGAAGGAGACGAAACCGACCAGCACGTTCTTGCCGAGTGCAAGGACGCCGTCAGCGGTGCCGCCGCCGTCGGCGATGACCTGTCCGGCCTGGACCTTCTGCCCGAGCTTGACGGTGGGCTTCTGGTTCAGACACGTGCGCTCGTTCAGGCCGACGAATTTGTCCAGCTTGTACTCATCCGTATGGTTAATCGCGACGTGGCTGGCATCCACGGAGGTGACCACGCCGGCATGTTCCGCTTTGACCACCATGCTCGAGTTGCTGCCGACGACCTCCTCCATACCCGTGCCCACCAGAGGAGGTTCCGTCTTCAGCAGCGGCACTGCCTGCCTCTGCATGTTGGACCCCATCAGGGCGCGGTTGGCGTCATCGTGCTCGAGGAACGGGATGAGAGAGGCCGAAACACCGACGATCTGCTTTGGCGAGATATCGATGTATTCCACCTCGTTGCGCGTGGTCTGGGCCAGCTCACCCGCCTTGCGAGCCAGCACCAGATCTTCGGCAATCTTACCCGTCTTGGGATTGACCACGCTGGGCGGCGCAAAGATTGTCCGCATCTCCTCGTCGGCCCGGAGATAGGCGACATCGCCGGTGAGCTTGCCGTTTTTGACCTTTCGGTACGGGCTCAGCAGGAAGCCATATTCATCAATCGAGGTGAAGATCGCCAGCGATGAGATCAGACCGATATTCGTGCCTTCCGGCGTCTCAATGGGACAGATGCGCCCGTAGTGACTGATATGGACGTCGCGAACCTCGAAGCCCGCCCGCCTTCGGTTCAGACCGCCGGGTCCGAGTGCCGACAGACGCCGCTCATGCGTAAGCTGGCTGAGCGCATTGGTCTGGTCGACGACCTGGCTCAGCTCGCCCCGGCCGAAGAAGTAGTTGATGCTGCTCGCCACGCTCTTCGAATTGATCAGGTCCGCCACGCGGGGCGGCTCTTCGGCATCTCGCTTGATGCTCATCCGCTCTTGGGCCGTGCGCCGCAGCTTCAGCAGTCCCTTGCGAATCTCATCGGCGGCCAACTCGTCGATCGTCCGCAGCCGCCGGTTCCCCAGATGGTCGATATCGTCGACCTCGCCCTCATTGTTGCGCAGGCCCAGCATGTATTTCATCGTATTGAGGAAGTCTTCCGGGCGCAGCGTCATCTCATTCTCATCGATGGACTGCCCGAACTTGCGGTTGAGCCGGAACCGGCCAACCTTGCCCAGGCGGTACCGGTTCGAATCGAAGAACTTCTCGGCAAAGAAGGCCTTGGCTTTTTCCGCGTTCGGCGGATTGCCGGGGCGCAGCCGCATGTAGAACTTCAGCAGCGACTGCTCATGCGTCGGGCAGTCATCCTGCGCCAGCGTGTTCATAATGATCGTGTCGCGGATGTCTTCGATGATCTCGACCTTTTTGACATCGCTTTGCTGGATGATCGCCAGCTTGTCGCCGATCTGGTGCCCCGCCTCAACGAGGATTTCGCCCGTGCCGGTGTCCACGATCGGCCCCACGGCCCACATCGTCGAGGTCAGCTTGTTCGTCGAGACGGTCTTGGTCGGATAGAACAGCCGCAGAATCGACTCGGTCGTGCTGTAGTCCGCATTGATGGCGCGCAGGAACACCGTGGCCGGAATCTTGCTCGACTGATCGATCTTGACCACAAGGATATCCTTCTGCGTCACGCCGATCTCGATCCAGCTTCCGCGCTCCGGAATGACCCGGCCTCCATGCAGGACACGGTCGCCTTCCTTGCTCTCAATCAGGAAATCCACGCCGGGGCTTCGGTGCAACTGACTGACGATCACGCGGACCGCCCCGTTGACGATGAACTCACCGCCGCCGATCATCACGGGCATCTCGCCCAGGTAGATCGCCTGCTCGGCCAGGTCCGCGCCGCTTTCGGATCGCAGCCGGCAATGGACCTTCAGCGGATAGGCATACGTCAGACGCAGTTGCCGGCACTCGAGAGGCGTGTAATGAGGCTTCTCCAACTCGTAGAACAGGTATTCCAGGCTCATCTTCTTGTCGTAACTCTCGATCGGGAAGATCTCCCGGAACAGAGCCTCGAGGCCTGCATCGGCTCTCTTCGTGGGCGGAACGTCTTTCTGCAGGAAATTGGCATAACTGGCTCTCTGCACCGCGACGAGATCAGGGATCTCCACGGCGTCCTGCATCGTGCCAAAATTACGAGAAGTCCGCACAACCATCTAATGCTCCTACGGTAACAAGAGTGAATCTCGCATTGACAAAGCTGCGTCTTGGCGCATATCCTATTTTTACTGACGAGAGACGGTTCAGGTTCATTTGATTTCCACGGTGGCTCCAGCTTCTTCGAGCTGCTTCATGGCGGCCTCGGCATCTTCCTTGCTGACGCCTTCCTTCACCGGCTTCGGAACGTTGTCCACCAGTTCCTTGGCTTCCTTGAGCCCGAGACTGGTCAACGCGCGGACTTCCTTGATGACCTGGATCTTCTTGTCGCCGAAGCTCTTCAGGATCACGTCGAAACTGGTCTTTTCCTCGACTTCCTCGGCCGCAGCACCCGCCCCGGCCAGACCGGCAACCATCACGGCCCCACCGGCGGCCGGCTCGATGCCATGCTCTTCCTTCAGATAATCCGCCAACTCCTTGGCCTGCATCAAGCTCAACTGTACGATCTGATCGCCCAACTGCTTGATCTGATCGGCCCATGTTCTACTTTCGTCTGCCATTTGAACAAACTCCTCTATGGATTGTGCCCGGTGGTAGCCGAGACTCCACCGCCCCGTTTAACCCTTTCGGGACAGCCACCGAAGCCGTCTGAAATCTCAATGATTGACCGAAACAGCATCCCTCCAATGCTCAGGCTGCTTGTTTCTCTGCTTTCTCGATGATGCTCTTGATGCAACCTGCGATCACCCCGGCCGGTCCCATCAGCGCGCCGGCCACACGCCCGCCGGGCGAACAGAACGACGCCACGATCTGGCCCTGCAACTCCGCACGCGTCGGCATCTTGGACAGCCCCTGCGCCGCCTGCGCGTCGAGGGCCGAACCGTCCACAAACGCCCCCGTGATCTCCATCGCCGGCACTTTCTTGACCCAGTCGGCCATCTCCTTGGCCACGTCGACGATACTGTCGCCACCGTACGCAATCGCGCACGGCCCGCTAAACAGCTCCACCGCGGCCTCCATCTGCCGATCGCGCAACGCCCTCCTGAACAGCGAGTTTCTCACCACCAACATGCGAATCCCCTTTTCCTTCAGGACTCCGCGCATCTCGTTGTTGGCGACGCCTCCCACCCCCTTTGTATCGACCACCAGAAAATCGCTGATCTGCTCATCCGCGATCTTCTTGTCCATTTGTGTCTGGACTAATTGCTTTACGTACTTGCTCATCTCATCTCCCGTGGAACAGGATTGCAGCTTACCTCATAGATTCGCGATGTCGCCGTTCAGGGACTCGCGTCATCCGTCTGCAGAATTCACGTTTCCCGAAGTCAGACACTCACCTCGACGCCGGGGCTCATCGTTGCCGACAAGCAGGCCTTCTTGATATAGGTGCCCTTGGCCGCCGAGGGCTTCATTTTCTTGATATGGGCGACGAAGGCCTCGACATTCTCGACGAGCATCTTCTTCTCGAAGCTCTGCTTGCCGACGACGGCATGGACGTTGCCGCCGGAGTCGTTGCGGAACTCGATTTTGCCGGCCTTGAACTCCGCCACCGCCGTGGGAACGTCATCCGTCACGGTACCATTCTTCGGCGACGGCATTTTCCCCTGCGGCCCGAGAATGCGACCGAGTTTCCCGACCTTACCCATGATTTTGGGCGAGGCCACCGCCACGTCAAAGTCCATCCAGCCATCGGTGATCTTCTTGACCAGGTCGTCCACCCCGGCCTCAATCGCTCCGGCCTTCACGGCCTCTTCCACCTGCGTTTCCTCACAGAAGGCGATGACCTTCTTCTGCTTGCCCACTCCATGAGGCAGCGACAGCGAACCCCGGACCAATTGATCCGTCTGCTTCGGGTCGATCCCAAGCTGCAGCACGCATTCGACCGTCTGATCGAACTTGACTGACTTGAACGATTTGACCTGATCCACGGCCTGCTCCAGGCTTACCGGCCCGGCGCCGACCTGTTCGGCCTCTTTTCTGTACCTTTTGCTCCCGGATTTCATACGGAATATCTCATTCCCAGCAATACAGAGGGCTGCGGCCCTCAATCCACGATTTCGATTCCCATGCTGCGTGCGGTCCCCTGAATAATCTTCTCGGCCGCCGGCAGGTCGTAGGCGTTCAGATCTTTGAATTTCGTTTCGGCGATCTTCCGCACCTGTTCGGTCGTGACTTGTCCGACCTTCTCCTTATTCGGGGTGCCGCTGCCCTTGGCGATCTCAGCGACCTGTTTGAGCAGCACGGCCGCCGGCGGACTCTTGACCTCGAACGTGAAACTCCGGTCGGAATACACCGAGATCACCACGGGCACGATCGTGCCCTTGAGATCCTTCGTTCGCTCGTTGAACTGCGAGACAAACTGTCCGATATTGACTCCGTGCTGACCGAGCGCCGGCCCGATCGGCGGCGCCGGCGTCGCCTGTCCGCCCGGCGCCTGTAATTTAATGCGCGTCGCTACTTCCTTTGCCATTGTCTACCCTTATCGCACAGCCACGGTTCCGCCCCGCCCGTCAGCGGGCGTCGGCCTGAGGCCGTCATACTTTCTCGATCTGCCAATACTCGATATCCAGCGGGGCACTGCGTCCGAAGATGGTGACGATCACCTTGACGATGCCCCGCTCGGAGTCGATCGAATCGACAACTCCTTCGAAGTTCTCGAACGCCCCTTCGCGAATCTTGATGTGATCGCCCTTCTGAAACTCGACCTTGATACTCGGTGCTTCCTCGGGCTTTTCCGCCTCGAGCAGCATCTTGGCCACATCCGTATCGCGCATCGGGGTCGGAATCCCTTCGGTGCCGATGAAATCACCGACGCCGCCGGTGCCCTTGATCAGAAACCAGGCCTTCTCCGGCACGCGCCCGTCTTCCGTCTCCATCTCCATGAACACGTAGCCGGGATAGAGCTTGCGCCGGTGGACCGTCTGCTTGCCGGCGCGGATCCGCTTGATCTGCTCGGTCGGCACCTCGATCCGACCGATGACGTCGTGCAGTGCATCCTGCTCGACTTTGCGATCGAGGGCCTCTTTGACCTGCATTTCCTTATTCGCCGCGACTCTTAGCACATACCATTGCATGGCAATATCTTCGACTCTCCATGAAAGGGCGACCCACCCCTGTCACAGCCCGCATCCGTGAGGCCGCACCGCCGGTCGCCGGTTACCCAGCTCCTTCCGTCTCCCTCAGCCGGGCATCTCCTTGCATGACTCGTATCTGAGGCGCCACTACGGCACTATCCGAGCAGATGACGGAAGATCAACGAGAAAACAAGATCGGTGGTGCCCAGAAGGGCTGCCATGATGAACACGACGATGATCACCACCAGCGTCGAGACAGCCACCTCCTTTCTGCTCGACCAGTTCACTTTCTTCAACTCGCCTTCGGCCGCGATCATGAAGTCCGCCACCGTCGCCTTGTTGAGCAGCCAATAGGTTACTCCCGCCAGGACCGCAAGAACCGCGACCGGCACGAGGCTCGTGACCCACACGCCCAGATCGGTGGCTTCCAGCATCGCATAGAGCCGCCAACATCCGAAGGCCACGACAACCGCCACCGTAAAGCCTGTGCCGAGTCTCGTATATTTTCCCTGCCCCGGCTTGTATATCCGCGTAAGCATCATCGAGATCCTGCTTAACAAATCATTCCATCTGGCGATCGGACGACACCTCGCCAACATCACGCCAGGAGGGAATCGAACCCCCAACCTTCGGTTTTGGAGACCGACGCTCTGCCAAATTGAGCTACTGGCGTATGCCCATGGCTCTCCTGAGAAAGCCGAAACCTGCGCACCTCATTTCCGCCTGAGTTTATGGACCGTATGCTTGCGTTCGGTCCTGCAGAACTTCTTCAGTTGCAGCTTCGGCGCACCCTCGGCAACACTGACCTCGGTTCTGTAATTCCTCTGACGGCACTCGGTGCACTCGAGCCAGACGTACTCTCTTTTACTCTTCTTCTTCGCCATAAAGCTTTCCAACCCGGCGGCGCCGTTCGCGGCCCTCGTTGTTTCGCCGGCCCGTGAGCGCCGGCTCGTATCCGTTCACCGGCCGCCCTGTTATCGGTCGCGCTGGCGTCACCGGCCGGTGACGCCCCTCAACCTGCTCAGGAAATCACCTTGGTTACCACGCCCGCACCGACCGTACGGCCGCCTTCACGAATCGCGAATCGCAGACCTTCCTCCATCGCGATGGGCGAGATGATCTCGATATCCATCGTGATGTTGTCGCCGGGCATACACATCTCGGCGGACTTTCCGTCCTCGCTCATCAGCGCCAGCACGCCGCCCGTGACGTCCGTCGTCCGGAAGTAGAACTGCGGCTTATACCCTGCGAAGAACGGGGTATGACGGCCGCCCTCTTCCTTGGTCAACACGTACACCTGGGCATGAAACTTCGTATGCGGCGTGATACTCCCCGGAGCGGCAATCACCTGGCCGCGCTCCAGCTCTTTCTTCTCCACGCCACGCAGCAGCACGCCGATATTGTCACCGGCCTGACCCTCATCGAGCGTCTTGTTGAACATTTCCACCCCGGTCACGACTGTCTTGCGAATGTCCTTGGACAGGCCGATGATCGCAACTTCCTCGCCGACCCGGACCTTGCCTCGCTCGACCCTGCCGGTGCCCACGGTGCCGCGGCCTTTGATGCTGAAGACGTCCTCAATCGGCATCAGGAACGGCTGGTCCACCTCGCGCTTCGGAATCGGAATATACTCGTCCATCGCCGTGAGCAACTCCACGATCGCCGGACAAGACGGATCATCCATCGACTCCGCCCGCATCGCCTGGATCGCGCTGCCCCGGATAATCGGCGTATCATCGCCGGGGAACTGGTACTTGTTCAACAGCTCTCGGATCTCCAGCTCGACCAGATCCAGCAGCTCCGGGTCATCCACGAGGTCCACTTTGTTCAGGAAGACCACGATCTTGGGCACGTTCACCTGCCGAGCCAACAGGATGTGCTCGCGGGTCTGCGGCATCGGTCCGTCGTAGGCGCTCACCACGAGAATCGCGCCGTCCATCTGGGCGGCGCCGGTGATCATGTTCTTCACGTAATCGGCGTGGCCCGGACAGTCGATATGGGCGTAGTGGCGGTTCGCCGTCTCATATTCCACGTGGGCCGTGGCGATCGTCAGAATCTTGGTTGCATCCCGGCGACCCTGGGACTCCGAAGCCTTGGCGATGTCATCATACGATTTGAACTTCGACAGCCCCTTGAGCTCCATCACTCTCGTCATGGCGGCCGTCAAAGTCGTCTTGCCGTGGTCCACGTGCCCGATCGTACCGACGTTAACGTGCGGCTTGGTCCGTTCGAATACTGCTTTAGCCATCGTTAATTAAACCTCCAATTATTGCCCTTGAGCAGCTATTTGCATGTCCTTATGGTTTCCTGCCATTGCCTTGACGGCCAATTCAAAGCCACAACCTCGACCGAGCCTTCGCGACCGGCCGCGACCTGACCTGTTTGCAAGTAGCTGCTGATGGGACTCGGACCCATGACCTCGTCCTTACCAAGGACGCGCTCTACCAACTGAGCTACAGCAGCGATCTTTTCTGTCCGACCCGTTCGAAAGCGAACCCGGGATCTATAGGGACAACAAGACCTTGTCCGCAGGCGTAGAGCTCCATCCGGTCGTCATCTGCTCTGGACGCCAGCGGCAAGGCTTTTACAGTACAGTTCGGTAGCTGCTAATTACAAACACGTAAATATAGAGCAGCGGCGCCGCAACTGCAAATAGAAAAATACAAAAAATGTAAAAAACCCCCTTGCCACACCCCTTACGGCCCCCCTGTCGCCGAATCTCCCGGACGGGCAATCCGCCCCCGAACACGCCTAATTGTTGGGCTTCTCGGTTTCCTCGGGTTTCTTCGCCTTGGCGAACTTCTCCGTCCAGCCGGCCAGCAAAGCACGCCACCTGCCGCCGGTCTCAGGATCCTCTACCTTGATCTGCTCAAGTGTGTTCAGCAGGGCGTTGGGATCAACACCGGCCGATCCGTTCAGATACTCCTCCACGGACTTGACCAGGAAGCTCTCAGGGCCCAGATCCAGGCTCTTGTCCGACAGGCAGTCCCCGATCAGCGCACCGGCCTGCTCGAGACTGGACAGCCTCAAATACACCTGCAGCAGATCCGCCTGCAACGGCTGCTTTTCCTGGCTGGTTGCCGCGACACTGAGCAGGTTTTCCAGGTACTCGGCCGCCTGCTTGAAACTGCTGTTCTGGGCATACAACCGCGCCAGGTTCCTCTGGACGTCCTTGAGCAGGTCCGGATTCTTCTCACTCTGCGCCTTCTGCTCGACCAGCGTGAAGAACGATATTCTCTGTTCGAGCGATAATTTGTCCGCGATCGGGGGCGCCTCAACCCGGACGGCCCACTCGGCTAAAACGGGCGAACCGGCCCGCCTGAACACCTTGAGCATGGCCTGCCATGCAGGCTCACTTTCGCCGGCCACGCCAAGTTTCTCCACGAGCCAATCCAAGTCCTGCGGCACGCCTGACTGCCCGTACAGATCGATCAGCCTCAAGCGAATGACTTGGCTCCGATCCGCCACCATATTTCGTAACTTCCGTACAGCCAAGGACGTATCGATGTTCACCAGGCCATCGACGCCGGCCAGACGGACCACATCCGCCTCGTCGGCTACCGCCTGCTCGAACAGCCCGCCATAGAGTTTGGCCGCCTGTGCCCGGCAGGTGCTCCTCGGCCCACACAGCCCGGCCATCGCACCCAGCAGATAGCCTCGCAGCCCCTGATCTGTTCCGGCACCGGCCTGGGCGTACCTCTCGGCGAGCGCCTTGAGGTACTTATCCAGATCCTCCGGCTTCAGACCATCCTGTTCGAGCAGCTTCCCGATGACCTCGGCGCCGTTGCGGGCCTTCTCCGGATCCGCCTCCTTGAGGAACTCGACGGCCAACTTCAGCGTCTCCAGTCGTACCTCTGCCGGCAGCTTGTAACCCGATGTCGGCAACGACGCCAGGTAGCACGCGCCGCCAAGAGCCACAAACATCTCCCGCCGGACCTGGTCATCCTGCTCGACCTTGACCTGCTCCAACAACGGCTTGGCCGCGTTCAACTCCCCCATCAGCGCCAGAAGCCGTGCCGTCTTGAGCCGCACCTCCTTATTGGAATCGACGATCAGGCCCAGTAACGCCGCCTCAAGCTGTTCCGATAACTTCAGCCGGCCCGTCCCTTTACGCAACTCCTCGAGCTTCGCCAGAGCCCAGAGCCGCACCCTCGTTTCCTGAGCGCCGAGATGCTGAGCCAGAAACGCATTCCGGGCGGCCTCATCGCCAAGCGAATCATACTGGCCCCCCAACGCGCCCAGATAGCGCTGCTGCCAGGCGGCAAGCTCGGCCTCCATCTCGCGCATCCGCATTTCCTGACGGATCAGGCGATCCCGCAGAAATGCCTCGGCCTCACGCTGCTGGAGTTCCGTCAGCATTTGCTTACGAGCTTCCGCATCCGAGCTGACGACAATGCCCGCCGAAGTGAGGGCGCTCCTCGCCGCCTCCGCCACTTGAGGATCAGCACTGTCCACCAGACGGAGGAGTTGGAGGACCGCCTGCTTATCCGGATGCCGTCGCATCGCATAGATGACATTCATCCTCGCGTTCGCCGACAGTGACGGATCGACGGCCGCTTTCTCGAGTTCCGCCTGCACCTGGCTGTATCCGAAGATCAGGGTCGCCTCGGCCGCCAGCTTGGCGATGGCGAAATCCTCTTCCGAGATGATGATGTTGATGAGGGGCTGGACGAAGTCTTCCTTCTTCTTGAGACGTCGCTGCCCGGTCCGCGTCGGATTCAGCGCCTCGCAAACAGCAGCCCTTGCGGCTGGATTATCGGTCCCTTTGAGCACGTCGAGCAGGATCGTCCGCGCCGCCGGATTGTCATTGAACAGCAGAAGGGTCGCCGCATCCACGCGGTTCTTCGCGTTCTTGTTCTCAAGCAGGGTCGTCTTGTTGATCCGCAACTGCGTGTCGGCTTCCGTCGCGACGGCGGCTTCGCCCGTCGCCGGCGGCGTCTCCTGGGCCCAAACAGCCGGCAGACAGCCGACCAGCAGCAATGTGAGGATGTGAAGCCGTGGAGCATTCATTCGGACAACCTTCGGCAGACTCCTGCCATTCCTTCAACTCTTATAGTAATCCCCAAGATGACCCAAAGTCAATCATCTTGCGGGCATTTTCCACGTTTCACGGGGCGAAAGTGACAAAAGTTGTGACGCAGCCCGAAACGCTGGCCGTTTCGCCCCGGCCTACCGACCCTGCCGGAGCGCACTCATGGCCTCGGATGGAACTGCTTGTGGATCTTCCGCAATCTCTCGTGGTCGACGTGCGTGTATATCTGTGTCGTCCCGATATCGACATGGCCAAGCATTTCCTGGACGCTTCGCAGGTCGGCCCCGCCGCTCAAGAGGTGGGTGGCGAAGCAGTGTCGAAGCGTGTGCACGGTTATGTTCCTGGGCATCCCTGCGCGGACGGCATACTTCTTCACGAGCCTCCATATTTCAATACGTGACAGAGGCCGGCCTGTTCGCGAGAGCAGCACGAAAGGGCCGCTTTCAGGCCGGACCAGCGTCGGACGCAGGTCCCGCAGGTATTCGAGGGTGGCCGCGATCGCCACCGTGCCAACCGGGATGACCCGCTCCTTGTTGCCCTTTCCGAAACAGCGCAGATAGCCGATATCGAGGTTCAGGTCGGTGGTCTTGAGCCCGGCCAACTCGCTCGCCCGCACGCCCGTGGCGTAGAGCAGCTCGAGCATGGCCCGATCCCGCAGGTAGAAAGGCTCCTCAGGGCTGGGCGCCTCCAGCAGCTTGAGCACCTGCTTCTTGTTGCAGACGATCGGCAGCCTCTGCCACGTCTTGGGGCTCTCCAGGACCTCCGTGCCGTCATCCTCAAGGAGCCCCCTCATCTTGGCGTAGCGCAGGAACATGCGAATCGCCGCCAGGGCGCGCTTGGCCGAGTTCTCGCTCTTCGGTCCGCCCGCCATCTCGCAGAGATACTTCTGCACCACCCGGGGCCGCAGCTCCCCGATCTCTCGCACACCGCTGGCCTTGCAGAACCCCAGAAACTCCCGCAGGTCTCGCCCATAAGCGAGGACCGTGTTATCCGACAGGCCCGCCTCCACCATGAGATAATCGAGGAAGTCCGCGACCGTCCGGCCCAGGGGCAACGCTCGAAGCCCTTCGACAATGGCTTGCCGCTGGGTCAGGGACATGGGTCACCTGCCGCTCTGTATGCATAGACGCTCACATACAAAGATATCGGCGAGCCGCGGCCGGCGGCTTTAACCCGCCCCGCGAGACGCGTCCACCCCGTCATGGAACGGGCGAGCCGGACAAAAGCACGAAATCCGAAACTCGAAACAAACCTGAATCTCGAATGGCAGAAATCCCAGACACGGGCCGCAGGCCCTGCCGTTTTCGACATTAGGCCTTCGATCATTCGTGCTTGTCTCGGATTTCGATATTCTCATTTCGGATTTCATTCAAGTGCGGCTTCCCACCACAGTCGCGGATAGTCCTGCCTCTCGAGAAGCCACCAGATGTCCTCGGTGCCGTTGTCCGTCTCCTCCACAAAGTCCCAGCCGGCGTCGAGGAACGTGCTGGCGGTTTGCATTTCAGCGGTGGTCTTTCCCTGACCTCCCCCACTCTTTTGCAGACCGCTCGTTTCAACGTCCCAGAAGGATCCAATCACATCCCCCTTAGACATGAACCCTGCGATTCCTCCGACATGGGCGTAGTACGTGCCTACAACTGTGCCAGTGGAGTAGCAATTCGTCACTACGCCAGGATCGTCCCCGACCAATCCAGCGACGAACTTATCACCTGTGACGTTGACGCTTGCGTAGCAGTCTGCGACATTGCCTCCGTTACTCCCGACCAGGCCGCCGACTGATTCACTCCCATCGACCATGCCACTGCTGTGACATTGTGTCAGACGACCGTTGTTGCTGCCCATCAGGCCACCCACGTTTGCAAGGCCGGTGACTGTGCCGTCGCTACGGCAACCGGTCACATGGCCCCATTTGTTGTGCCCCACCAGGCCCCCGACATCTTCTGTGCCGAACACGACCACGCCCTGAGCACAGCAGTTGACAATGGTCCCTTTTTCAAGACAGCCTATCAGCGAGCCGACGTTCGATGCCTGACCCGCGTCCACGAACGGTCCCATCAATCTGAGGTTCTTGATTACAGCATTCGGATCACGAACCTGTCCAAACAAGCCGACATAGCGGCCTTCGCTGCATTCGTACGTGAAGTTCGAGATCGTATGGCCATCGCCGTCAAAGACGCCGGTGAACGGTTTGGCCCACCTGCCTATGATGTTGAATGGGCTCGCCGCATGATCACTCAGATCGATATCCGCCATGAGCTTGAAGTGCCTGCCCCAGTCACATTCAAACAGGCCCACGGCGCTGAGCTCCTCGGCCGTGTAGATGAGGTAAGGATGATCCTGCGTTCCCTTGCCATCCAGCAGGTCGGATAGCTCACATGCAGTAGCTTCGTCTGGGATGTTCTCCCACCGGAGTCTTGGATAGGCCTGGCTATCGGGAAACTGCCAGATGTCTTCCGTGCCATTGTATGCCTCGTCCACGAAATCCCAACCGGCCACTAGATAGGTGTTGATGTCCATCATCTCTACTCTGGGCAAAGGCGTGCCCCCATCGCTTTGGAGCACTTCGCTCGTCTCGATTTCCCAGAAACTGCCGCGCACTCTCCCAATGTCCTTGTTCCGTCCCACAAGTCCACCAACATTCTCCTCGCCAGAGACGATGCTGAGACTGTAGCAGTTGATCACATTCGTGTCGTCCATCCAACCCACAAGCCCACCGACGTCTCTCAGGCCGGAGACGGTGCCTGTACTGTAACAGTTAGCTAGTGTGTCGCCGTGGCTCGATCCTAGGAGACCGCCCACCAGCAAGTACCCAAAGACTGTGCAAGTGCTGTAGGAATTCGTCACATTGCCCCCCCACCCGACGAGCCCACCGACGGCATAGGTGCCCCGGACATCACCAGCGCTCCAACAGTCGGCCACACGACCGTAGTTGGAACCCACCAACCCACCGGTCCGTTCATCATCGGCGAGGACAAAGGTAATGGTGTGACAATTGCTCACCAGGCCAGAGTTCGCTCCCACGAGTCCACCGACCGCGTGCTGGCCGCGCACTGCGCTTGCGCTATGACAGTCTTTCACCACACCCTCCCTGTTCAACCCTATGAGTCCGCCCACATCGTCCCAGCCATACACCGTGCCACCCTCGGCATAGCAGTCGGCAACGGTCCCTTGGCCCAGGTCTCCGACCAGAGCGCCAACAGCCTCTCCGCGTGAATAGATATTCGGGTCAATCACTCCCAGGTTTCTGATCTCAGCGTTGGGATCATCGACGCAACCGAAAAGGCCCACACCTCTGCTCAAGTATGCCCCAGCGACGTTAATGTTGGATAGGGTATGCCCATTGCCATCGAACACGCCCCGGAAGCTGTGGAGCGTATCATCCCAACTCTCTCGAAATCCAATCAGTTTGAATTCTTCTGCCTCATGCTCGGCCAGATCGATATTGGCCATCAGTCTGAAATGCTTGTCCCAATCTTCTTCATGCAGGCCAATCTGGTTCATCTGCTCGGCTGTGGCGATCTGGTACGGGTCGTCGGCTGTGCCACTGCCGCCGGAGTACTTACAGGTAGAAGTCTCCCAAGCCCAGGCGCTCATGCCTCCCAGCATGTCGTAGACCGTCGCGAATCCCCTGGAATCCAGGAAGTTGGCTGCGGCGTTGCTGCGCCCGCCGCTACGGCATACCACCAGGACGGGAGCATCCGTGGGAAGTTCTTCATACCGGGCCTGCAGCGCACCGGAATTCCAAGGATAGTTGCGTGCACCCGGAATGTGCCCCACGGCGTCACAGTATTCCGATGGCTCGCGGACATCGACCACAATGAGATCGTCCGTAGAGTCGATGAGGATTCGTGCCTCCTCGGCGGTGACGTCGGTATGGGCCCAAACACAGGGATTGGACATAACCAAGGCCATGCCGGCCAGGAACAGGACGGTTCTGGGATTTGCCTTCATAATTGCTCCTCCTCGGGAATAGGGATTCTCCCGACACGTCCGAGAGGTTTGGCTTCCACCATCTTCAGTCCTCCGTCCCCCCGTGTCCGGCTTCTGTGGCCACGGGGCAGCCTCCTGGCGTTGCCGGGGCCTGCGCAGGAATCATTCTCCGTCCGGCGCATGCCGAGTATACCATACGCAGGGTGTCACGTCAATTCTCGACGTGTGGGGATGTCACCGGCCGGGAGGTATCAAGTCGGTGACTCGACCGGATGAAAGAGCCGTGTACGCTCACGGCGAGGTCGTTCTGGTCTGCCATGCCTGCCGGAACGGCGCATAAGAAAAGGGGTGCCTCGGTTTTGTCCTCAAGCGGTTGCCTCGGACCCCCGCAAGCACCCCCCCATAGGATGTCTGTACGCCAAGATGTCAGACTCGTTCAAGAGCGGCTTGTAAACTCGCTTCCCTGACTGCGGCCGCGTATTCCCGTCGGCAATCCTTTCGTTCTACGTTAGAAGTGCCGACATGGCCCTCACATGTAACGGAGTTTTTGACATTCTGCAAAGAAACTCGCGTGACCCGGCGAAATCGGCGGCAAAAAGCGGGTCGTCAGTTACCCGTTGCGAGCGGCCCGCGAGAGCCTACAATGCTCTGGTGAGGGGCGTGTCGTCGCGCCGGCCCCGGAAAGGCATGGAGTGAAGGAGTTACAGAATGGGTAACGCAACGATCGGGCGTCGGGATTTCCTGCGGTTTGCCGCGGCTTCAGCCGCCGTTTCGGCGTCCGTCCTTGGCCAGGCGGCACAGACGAGGAACGAGGCCGGGCCGGTCCCGGTCCGAGCGATCACGCGGGGGCCGAAGTTTCACTGGTTCGCCTACTATGACAAGCTGCAGTTCGATCCGACCGGCCGGTACGCGCTGGGGATGGAGGTGGACTTCGAGCACCGCAGTCCCAGGCCCGAGGACGTGATCCGGATCGGCATGGTGGACCTGCACGACAACGACCGCTGGATCGAGCTGGGGACGAGCACCGCCTGGGGCTGGCAGCAAGGGTGCATGCTCCAGTGGCGGCCGGGCTCCCGCGACGAAATCTTGTGGAACGATCGCGGGGACGAGGAGTACGTCACTCGTATCCTGAACGTAAGAACCGGCGAGACCAGAACGCTTCCGTGTCCTTTCTATACAGTCAGCCCGGACGGGCGCACGGCGGTGTCGCCGGACTTCCGCCGGATCAACGACATGCGACCCGGATACGGGTACGCCGGCCTGCCGGACCCGGACTTTGAAGAGCCTGCTCCGAAGGGTTCCGGTATCTATCGGCTCGACCTCGACTCCGGCAAGGCGGACCTGATCGTCTCCATCGCCGACATTGCCCGCTTCGGCGAGATGCCCGACGATCGCAAGCGCGCGAAACATTACTTCAACCACCTCTTGTTCAATACGGACGGCTCGCGCTTCGTCTTTCTGCACCGCTGGCGCCTCCTCGACGGCGACTCGCGCTACAAGACGGTCGGCGGCTTCGGCACGCGGATGCTGACGGCCACGCCGGAAGGAAAAGACGTCCGCGTCGTCGATCCGCACGGCAAGACCTCGCACTTCATCTGGCGCGACCCCGAGCACATCCTCGCCTGGGCCTGGCACCCTTCGCACGGCAACGCCTTCTATCTATATGAGGACGGCTCAGACAAAGTTGAAATCGTCGGCAAAGGCATCATGACGCGGAACGGACATTGCAGCTATCTGCCCGGCAACGAGTGGATCCTGAACGACACGTATCCCGACAAGGACCGAAACCAGCACGTGTACCTCTACCATGTCGCCACATCCAGGACCGTGCCGCTCGGTCGGTTCCACCTGCCGGCGGAGTACAAGGGGGAATGGCGCTGCGACACGCACCCGCGCTTCAGTCCGGACGGCCGGAGCGTCATCATCGACTCACCGCACGGCGGCAGCGGGCGGCAGATGCACCGGCTCGACATCTCGAAGGTCGTTGGCGCCTCGCGAGGCTGAATCATCGCTCGCCTGATTCACGCTGTGCAATCCGCCGCGTCCTCGACGACCTGCCCGGCGCAGGCCAAGTCCGGCCGTAACGAGCAACGTCGAGATTGCACTAAGCCCCGCGGCCGCCAGCGGCTGCTTCCGATTCACCTCATAGACGAGCCGCAGCTTCCCCCGCGATTTCGGCGGGAGCCTGACCGTCATGAGGCCGTTCCAAGGCTCGATTGGAACGCAATCACGACCGATATACGCTCGCCAATTCGCATGATAGTGCAGCGAGATATAGATGCGCGTTGATGGGACCTCATCGAGATCGACTTCATAGCAGATGTTGGACACTTTCGTTGCGGAAATAACCGTCGGCTCCAATCTGCCGAACCAGGCGTGGTGCGGCGGCATGTCACGCCACGTGAAGACGCAGAACCGGCCGAACCGGCACGAGCATTTCAGGAAGTCAAGCGACGCGAGGAACTGACGCATGGCGTCGGAAAAGGCAACGATGTGACGGCAGTTCAGCGCCCACAGTCGCAGCCGCATGATCTTCGGCGTGAGGTCCTCCAACTCCGTGCCGAACAGGCGCTTGCCGTTGCAGCAGTAGCGATCGTTGAACGGATTCTGGTATACGGCGAAGCCGTTGACCTGGTGACAACCGGTTCGCAGAGCGATCAGCGACAGGTAATGCGTCAGGTGCGTGGGCCGTCCCGCGAGCGCTTTGACGGTGAACCGACCGAAGCGATTTGTCGGGTAGAGCGGGAAATCGAGTTTCCTGCCGTATGTGTCTTCGATGTAGATCCTCTCGGTTTCATGGTCGATATTTGCGCCGATCCAGTCGCACAGCGCCACGAAGTCCCCGTGATCCACGAGCGAGTTCTCCGAAACGAGCGTTCTCGGCTGGTAGACGAACGTGCGGCTCAGCCCGAGCAAAGCAATCCCGGGCAGAACCAGCAACAGGACTGCCCCTGTCATGCCGCTGACGGTGCGATACCACGGTTTGGACGCGGTGCGGAGTGCCGCCATCAGGCCGGCGACGCCGAAGGCGAACAGGACCAGGGTCATGGCGGAAGCCACCAGCAGGAATCGGTAGGCAAAACCGGCCAAGCCCCTCTTGAGGGGAAAATCGAACGGCACCATGCCCGCCCAGCCCCGATAGAGCACGAGGGCCGCGAAGAGGGAAGGCAGGATGACCCAGAGCGTCTGTTTCCTTTGCTTCAGGGCCCACCCCAGGCCGTACAGCGAGACGACCAGAACCGCACGGCTCAACAGCGTGCCGAGCAGAGTGAAGGGGTTGTACTGGCCGGCCGCACCGATGCCCGTGCCTACACGGCTGCCGACGACCGTTGCGGCCACCTGGGGCCAGGCCAAGCCCGTCGCAAGGACCGGGATGCCCAAGAGGGCCACCAGAATCACCGGCTTCGGCCGATGGCCTGGCATCAGCCCCAAAAGGAAGAAGCCGAACCAGCCGGCAATCGCCATCACTGCACCCAGCGGGTGCGCATACAGGATCACTGCCAGAAGCAGCACCGCGGCAAGCCAGTGACGGGCCTTGCACTGCGCGGCGAAGCGCTCCAGGGCCGTGAAGAACAGGAACGCCAAGCCGATCGAGAAGGAGTTGTACCACATGCCGTGATTGATGTGCCACAGGTTCTCAAGGACGCACAGGTGGCCGCCCAGAAAGGCGGCGAACCGGCTGCTCTTCGGAGCCACATACTGGTAGAAGCCGAAGCCGAGCGTCAGATAAGCCAGAAAGATCACCAGTTTCAGCGCCCACTCGGTGCCTGTAACCTTCCCAAGCAGCCAGGGCAGGATGATACTACATGAATACGGCTGGCCCAGGATCTCGCCGGCGTTTACACGAGCGTACGGCACGGCCCAGAACCAGTGGCACTCCGGGAGCACTTCTTCGTCCAGCATATAGACGATGGCCGCCCAGCCGGGATAATCCGATTGGACAATCAGTCCTCGCTCCGCCACCAAAGGCCAGGACAGCACCAGAATCGAAAGCAGCAAGATCAGGTCCCACCGCCAGTGAACGGTGCCATCGATCAGCCGGCCCGCAAGACTCATTCGATCCGGACATGTTCCCATACCACAGATACTCCCCTCGTTCCGATCTTCCGATCCAACGGACACAGAGACCCTGGACGCGGTCGCGCTCGTTACGTGTACAGCGTTCCGGGCGGGGGCATGTTGAATGCAAGAGGCGAAAAAGCCGCCGGAAGACGGCAGATGTCGCGAGGAATACCACCAATAAGCTTGAGGTCCCCGTGGGCGATACGTATAATTGCCTTCTCTTTGGAAGCATCACATTGGGCACAATATGGCTGACGACAGGATCAGGATCGTTCAATACGCATTGCTTTCCGCCGTGCTGTTTGCGGCAGGTTGCCGAAGCCAAGGCATTTCTCGCGCGCCGACCCGCATCGTCTGCGAGGACGATGTGACGACCCTCGCCGTCATGCAGGCGGCGCTGGAGGTCCTGACGGGAATGCATTTTCCCATCGAAAAACTCGACGCCCGGGAAGGGATCGTCAGGACCCGACCCCTGCGAGCCGCCCAATTCTTCGAGTTTTGGCGAAGCGACAATGCGAACGCCGCGGGTGTCGCAGAGGCGAATCTTCACACCATCCGCAGGTCCGTGGAGTTGCGGCTGACGGACGACGGCGGTCGATTGTCTGTGGATTGTGACGTGTCGGTCCAGCGACTGAGCCTGCCGGAGAACAAGATCGCCAGCATCTCTCAAGCCTACCAGATGCACACGCAGAGCACGCCGGCCTTGCAGCGGCTCGAGGTCAGTCCACAGCAGCAACAGGGCATGGCCTGGATCGACCTGGGCAAGGACCCGTACCTCGCGGCAGAGATCCTGAAACGCATTACAGAAAAACTCAAGCAGCCGAAGGAAAGAAAGGCCACATGAAGATACTCGTTTGTGGGGGGGCAGGATATATCGGCAGCAACATGACCGCCCGGTTGGCCGGAGACGGTCACGAGCCGGTCGTCTTTGACAATTTCAGCAAGGGCCATCGGGCGGCCGTCCACAACGTGCAGGTCATCGAGGGCGACCTGGCCGATGGTGAGCGTCTTGCCGAGATTCTGCGCGACCTCGCTATCGAGGCGGTCATGCACTTTGCCGCCTCCATTGAGGTTGGTGAATCGGTCCGCGATCCGCTGATATACTACCGCAATAACGTGTCGAATACGCAGAACCTGCTGTCGGCGATGGAGGCGACGGGCGTGGAGAAATTCGTCTTCAGCAGCACGGCAGCGGTGTACGGAATGCCCGAGCGGGTCCCCATCACGGAAGAGGCGTCGGCCAGACCGATCAATCCTTACGGCGAAACGAAGTGGGCGGTGGAGCGCATGTGCCATTACCAATCGCAGGCCGGCAAGCTGCGGTTCGCGGCGCTGCGCTACTTCAACGCCTGCGGGGCCGGCAACGGCGGCACGCTGGGCGAGGATCATCGTCCCGAATCGCACCTGATCCCGCTGATCATCCAGGCCGCCATGGGAAAACGCCCCGATATCAAGATCTATGGCACGGACTATCCAACCCCCGACGGCACGGGCATCCGCGACTACATTCACATCGACGACCTCTGCCGTGCGCACCTGCTGGCGCTGAACCGGTTGGACGAGCGGGCGGAGCTGGTCTATAATCTCGGCAACGGCCGGGGCTATTCCGTCAGGCAGGTGATCGAGACCGTCCGACGCGTCTCGGGCAAGGACTTCAAGGTCGTTGAGACCGACCGCCGGCCGGGCGATCCGGCGGTGCTGACATCCGATGCAACGAAGGCAAGAACTGAGCTCGGCTGGCAAACGGAAAAACCCGGACTCGAAGACATGGTCGCCACCGCCTGGCGGTGGCACAAAGAACACCCTGATGGATATCGGGATTAACCGTCTGTAACTGACGAATTGCCATCAGGGCTTGCGTCGAGCTTGCGCGGTGCAGAAGGCAGCACCGGCGGCTTCTCGTATGCAGCGGCTCAAAATCGTAAATGGGAAATCGCAAATTACACAGTCGGAGGCATCCGTGAAGAAGGTCAGAGAACGCGTCGAAGAATTCCTGAGCGGTCAGGGCATGTTCCATGGCGATATCAGCATCGAGGACACCTGCGGCGTCTTCCTCAGCGAGATGGACAGGGGCCTGGCGGGCGAGAAGAGCTCGCTGGCGATGCTGCCCACCTATATCGAGACCGAGCGGGAGCTGCCCCGCGACAAGCCGGTGATCGTGATGGACGCCGGCGGGACGAACTTTCGCGTGGCCACCGTCACCTTCCCGCGCGAGGGCAAGCCCGAGATCGCGGACTTCGAGGTCTATGCGATGCCCGGCATCGCCACCGAGGTCGGCAAGGACGAGTTCTTCGGCACGATGGCCGGCTACATCCGCGACCTCGCCGACAACAGCGACAACGTGGGCTTTTGCTTCTCGTACCCGATTGAAATGTTTCCGAGCAAAGACGGCCGGGCCTTGTACTTCTCCAAGGAGATCAAGGCGCCGGAAGCCGCCGGCCAGATGATCGGCGAGAGCATGGGCCGGGCCCTGCGCGATATGGGCGTCCGCGGCGACAAGCAGTTCGTGCTCCTGAACGACACCGTCGCGACGCTCTTGGCCGGACGAGGCCAGGCGGGCGGCCGCAACTTCGACAGCTACATCGGCTTCATCCTCGGCACCGGCACCAACACCGCCTACGTCGAGCAAAACAGCAACATCGGCAAGGCAAAAGACCTCGATCCAAACAAGAGCCAGATCATCAACGTCGAATCCGGCGGCTTCGGCAAGGCCCCCCGCGGTAAGATTGATGAAGCCTTCGACGCGGCCTCCATCAGCCCCGGCGTCAACGTCTTCGAGAAGATGATCTCCGGCGCCTATCTCGGCCCGCTCTGTCTGGCCACGATCCAGGCCGCCGCGAACGACGGCCTGTTCTCCAAGAAGGCTGCCGAGCAACTGGCCAAGATCCAGAGGGCTGAGACCAAAGATATCAGCCTATTTCTGGCCTCGCCTGAAGGCAGCGACAACATTCTGGCCAAGGCCATCCAGGGCGCGGAGGCGCAAGACATGGCCACCCTATCGTGCCTGGTCGGGGCGGTCGTCGAGCGGGCCGCGAAGCTGACGGCGATCAACCTGAGTTCCGCGGTGCTCAAGTCCGGCAAAGGGCAGGACCCGAAACGCCCCGTCTGCATCGTCGCCGAAGGGACAACGTTCTACAAGCTCCACGGCCTCCAATCGACCATAGAGTCTTACTTGAAACAATACCTCGATCAGAAGGGTCGCTATTGCGAGATCATCAGCGTGGAAGATGCGACGCTGATCGGCGCCGCCATCGCCGGCTTGACAAACTGAGTCCGCCTCGAGCCGCCGAAATCGAAGGCTCACTGCGGCGCTGTTCCGCCATCTGCGGCTCGCCCGGCATGGATTGTCACGACGCTTGACGAGCGCAAGAGAAAACCGAACGGTTGTGGTGCGCGGGCTCCAATCGTCCCGTGGAACGAAAGATGAAGGATGATTCTCAAAGAAACCTGACGCCGGTCGAACGAATTGCCGTTCGGGCCTCGGCGTTCGACGCGCTCTACGAGCCGACGGAAAAGATCCCCACGATTGTGGTCCAGAACTTCCCGGCGTTGGGCAAACTGGCGGCGATGCGGTTCCTCGAATGGGTGCAGAGCCACCCGGACGGCGTGATCTCGCTGCCGACGGGAAAGACGCCGGAGCACTTCATCAAGTGGGCCCAGCGGCTGCTCGCTGATTGGGAGACACCGGAGATCCAACAAACCCTCGAACAAGCGGGCATCAACCCGGCCAAGAAACCGGACATGACCGACCTGCGCTTCGTTCAGATCGACGAGTTCTATCCCATGGACTCGACGCAGCACAACAGCTTCACGTACTACGTCAAACGCTTCTACCTGGAAGGCTTCGGGCTCGACCCGGCCAAGGCCCTGCTCATCGATTCACAGCAGATCGGCCTGCGGCCCGGCGAGACCCTCGCCCAAGTTTGGCCGGGCAATCGCGTCGATCTGACGCTCCGCTACCGGCACGCCACGAGCTGGCTCGAATGCCGGCAGAAAGCGCTGCTGGCCGACATCGACCAGTGGTGCATGGAGTACGAGCGGCGTATCCGGGAGATGGGAGGCATCGGGTTCTTCCTCGGCGGGATCGGCCCGGACGGCCACATCGGCTTCAACATCAAAGGCTCGGACCACTACTCGACGACGCGTCTGTGCCCGACCAACTACGAGACGCAGGCCGCGGCGGCGACCGACTTAGGCGGGATCGAGGTGGCCCGCGAATGCCTGGTGATCACGATCGGCCTGCGGACGATCACCTACAATCCCGATTGCACGGCGATCGTCATTGCCGCCGGCCAGGCCAAGGCCGCGCTGGTCGCCCAAGCCATTCAATCCCCCAGGCAAATCGGCGTACCGGCGAGCTGCCTACAGCGACTGCCCAACGCGAGGTTCTACATCACGCAGGGCGCCGCCGCCCATCTGATCGAGCGGCAGGTCCAGGTCGTCAAATCGGCCGAGGCAGTCGGCGACGCCGACATGGAGAAAGCCTTTGTCGAGTTGGCGGTCCAGCGCGGCAAGCGTCTGCGCGACCTGACCGAGGCCGACGCCCGAGACAACAGGCTCGTTACGACGATCCTGCAGAAGCGACCCGAGCCATTGTCGGCGCTGGCTCGCATGGTGCACGATCGCCTCGTCGCCAAAATCGAACGCGGCCTGACCGTCGCCAAGAACAAGGTCTTCCTGCACACCGAGCCCCACCACGACGACATCATGCTCGGCTACTTCGCCGAGGTCGTCCGGCATTTCCGGCGCGTCAGCAATCACCACCATTTCATGACGCTCACCAGCGGCTTCACCGCCGTCACGAACGACTTCATGCGCGACCAGCTCGCTTGCCTGCGCTGCTTGCTCGAAACGGGCCGACTCCAGGCGCTGCTGGAGCAGGACTATTTCGCCCCGGGCAACGTGGTCGAACGCAACCGGGACGTGTGGCAGTACCTTGACGGCGTGGCCGCCAAGGACGCGGACGACAAGGCGGAGGGCTGCGCCCGTCGGATGATGCGCAACCTGATGGAACTGTTCGACGAAACCACGCTGCCGGGCGTTCATGGGCGGATTCGCGAGATCGAGGAGTACTTTGCCACGGCCTATCCTGGCAAGAAGGACCCGCCGCACATTCAGAGGCTCAAAGGCATGTGCCGCGAGTGGGAGGCCGAATGCCTCTGGGGCTACTACGGCTGGCAATGCGAAAACGTCCGCCACCTGCGCCTCGGCTTCTACACCGGCGACATCTTCACCCAGGAACCCACGCTCACACAGGACGTACCGCCCATCGTAACCGAACTGGAGCGAATCCATCCCGATATCATTACCGTGGCTTTCGACCCAGAGGCCAGCGGGCCCGATACGCATTACAAAGTCATGCAGGCGATGGCCGAGGCCATCCGGGTTCATCAGGAAAAACACGAGAAGCCCGATCTCGAAATCTGGGGCTATCGCAACGTGTGGTTCCGGTTCGACCCCTCCGAGGCGAACGTCTTCGTGCCCGTGACGCTGGCGATGTTCTCGATCATGCACGACGCTTTCATGAACTCCTTCAATACGCAAAAGGATGCCCCATTCCCGAGCCATGAATACGACGGGCCGTTCTCGCTGTTGGCCCAGCGCATCCAGGTGGAGCAATACCGTAAGATCAAGACCTGCCTGGGACGTCAGTGGTTCCACAATCATAAGAACGCCCTGATTCGCGCGACCCGGGGCCTCGTCTTCCTGCGCGAGATGTCGCCCGACGAGTTCTTCCGCTCCTGTCGCGAACTGCGAAAGTCCGTGGAAGACCGCTGAAAGGAGTAGACACCCGATGACAGAGCACAGTAGAACCACAACCGCCACGCCCACCGGGCCGATCACGCGCAGGACACTCCTCGCCGGCGCCGCCGGCGTGGCCGCCGCAGGCAAACTCCTCGCCAACAGCGAACAGGCGACGGCCCAACGGCAGGTCGGCGCCGTTTATACAGAGCACCGGGAAACGCCGATTGTCGGTCACTACGAAGTCGTGATCGCCGGCGGTGGGCCGAGCGGGTTCATCGCCGCCCTGGCGGCCGCCCGGACCGGCGCGAAGACCCTGCTGCTCGAACGCTACCCGTTCCTCGGCGGCAACGGCACGGCCGGCCTGATGACCTGCTATAACGGCTTTCGCAACCAGCGACCGCCCGAGGCGCTGCAAACCGTCAAAGGCATCCCCGCCGAGTACATCGCGGAGCTCGTTCGCCTGGGCGGCATCGCGGACGTCGACAACTATCCCAAGCCCGTCCCGCACGATGTCACCAAGGGCGACCTGCCCTATTGCATCGGCTTCGACCCGGAGGCCGCGAAGGTCGCCATGCTCAACCTGATCGCCAAAGAGGGCGTGACCCTGCGCCTGCATAGTTGGGTCGCAGCGCCCATGCTCGATGGTTCTCGCGTCACCGGCGTGATCGTCGAATCCAAATCGGGCCGGCAGGCCATCGCGGCGGATATCGTCATCGACGCCACCGGGGACGGGGACCTCGCCGCCACGGCCGGCGCGCCGTTTATGAAGCCGGCGGAGAAAGGCGACCGAATGGGCATGAGCCTGATGTATCGCCTCGGCGGACTGCCCGCCAGCGTCGAAGGCGCTTACGGCGGCATCCGCATCCGCGACCGCGTCGTCAAATGGGGCCCGGGCTTCGGCGGGGACGGACTGGATGTTGAGAACCTGACGCGCGCCGAGACCGAGAGCCGAGTCAAACTCTGGGAGCAGGTGCAGGAGCTTCGCAGCCGGCCGGGGATGGAATCGATCTACCTGATGCAGACCGCTACCTGCATCGGCGTCCGCGAGACCCGCCGCATCCTCGGCGGATACACCGTCACCGAACAGGACGCCATCAAGGGCACGCGCTTCGGCGACGTGGTCGCGATCAGCTCCAATCCGATGCCGAGCTATCACGGCAGCCGCTTCTTCTTCGAGCACGAAGGATTCGACATCCCCTACCGCTGTCTCGTCCCGCAGAAGGTCGAAGGGCTCGTCCTGACCGGCCGGTGCATCTCCTGCGAGCAGGGCCCGTTCCAATCCGCCCGCTCGATGGCCCCAGCCATGGCCGTTGGCCACGCCTCCGGCTGCGCCGGCGCCCTCGCCGCGAAGAACCAAGTCGCACCGAGGAACCTCGACGTAAAAGCCCTGCAGAAGCTGCTCCTCACCCAAAAAGCCGAACTGCGAACGTAAGAGGAACTCGTCCCACGTGTTCCTCTGGAGCGGATGTGATGCTGGAGGAGGTCGGCCGTCTGTACAATGCCGCCCCCGAGCACTCCTGCTATGCGCGCCAGGGGCGCTGGCGCTTGATCTTGCCGTTGAGGATGTTCCGGGCGATGATGGCGTCCTCGCGGACCTGGAAGTCGAACATGCCGGCGCAGATGAAATCGGCGCCGCTCTCGAAGACGTACCGAAAGGCCTGCTGCGGCGGGATCGCGCCGGCGGCCATGACCTTGAAGGCGATAAAGGGCTTGGTGACGTTCTTCATGAACTCGACCGTCTCGGCCGGCCGGGTGCACCAGACGTTGTCGTGCTCGGCCTTGCTGCCGACGTGGAACGTGTCCCACTTCTCGCGGTGCGGATTGAACGACCAGTAGTCTGCGCTGTGAAGCGTCTTCATGTAAAAGTCCGGCTTGAGACCCGCCTTCTCGCACGCGACGGGCACCGCCAAATCGTGCGCGCCGATGCCGCCGACGAGGCCGGCGTCCTGGATGGCCTGGAGCGCCGCGGCCAGCACGTCCATCTGCTTGTTCTGGACGAGCCCATCGCCCACGCCGCCCTGGAGGTAGGCGCCGACGGCGCCGTTATCGACGCATCGCTGGATGTCGGTCTTGAAGTGCTCGATGTCCCACTTGGAGGGCTTGACCTGAACGATCCACTGGAGCTTGCCGCCCCGCTCGCTCCAGTAGCGGGTGATCAGGCCGACGACGTGGTCATCGAGCCGCAGGATGGCGGTGTTGATGCCGCACTCCTCGCACAGCTCCCACGTCTCGAAGACCTTCTCGTCCGTGAAGTACTGCCGCAGCAGGCCGGAGACGTAGATGAGGTCCCGGCTGTGCGCGAACCCGCTGGTCAGATTGCCCCCGACGATCAGCCGCGTCACCTTCAGCTTGCCGAGCTTACCCATCGGCATCGCGCCCGTCGAGCCGCCGGGCGCCGCGGGAGCCGGCCTCTTCGATGCCTGCGCCAGCAGCGCCTGCTCTTCAAAGCTCAGCGCCAACGCCCCGGCGGCCGTGCCAGCCAGGGACTTCTTTAGGAAATCACGTCGATCCAGCGAATGCGACATACTCCACCTCTGATCCGATGTACCCTGCTGCCATCCGATTTCGACGCCGCATTATAAAGCACGGCTGCCTCTCGTGTCCACCGATGAAGTGACGCGCAGCACTGGCCGGGTGCGGCCGGCATGCGGTGGCGGATTCGAGTCTGCCTTGGGCTGTTGTCATTCCGACCGGAGGCCGAAGGCCGCAGTGGAGGAATCTGGCCGCGCAGGGCAAGCATACCATGTTCGCGGCCAGATGTCTCGACTGCGCTTCGCTGCGCTCGACATGACAGGCGGTGGCCACGCATGCGGCTTCTTTTGACCGGCGCAGACCCTGGCACCGTATCCCGACCGCACCCCACTGGCCTGTGCAGCTTGTATTGGTGGGCATGGCACACCCTACATGGCTTGCCACCTGCCAGTCCGTTCTCCCGCCACTTATCTGTCGTACGCGCGCACGTTCCGCTGCGGCTCATTCTCCGGCTTCGAGGCGGCGGGTGAGCAGGCCGTACTGCGTGCCGTGCATGTAGTGAAGCGTGTGGAACTTCTCGGGGATCCAGGCGCCGTCGAAAAAGGTCTCCTCGACCGATGCGTAGACGACCTCGCAGACGAGCAGGTCGTGCGTTCGGACGGTGAACGTCTCCACGACCTCGCATTCGAGATGGCCGGCGCATTCGGCGATCAACGGCGGCTGCACAAGGTTCGCGGCGACCGGCGTCAGGCCGGCTTCCTTGAACTTGTCGATCTCGCGGCCGCTGACCGTGCCGACGAGATGGGTTTGTTCGAGCAGCTCTTCGCCGGGCACGTTGATCACGAGCTGATGATTCTGCTTGATCAGCTCGTATGTGTACCGGGCCTCATGCATCACCAGCAGGACCAGACACGGATCGGCGGTATGGACCGGCGTCTGCCAACTGATCGTCATCACGTTGGCCTTGGCCATTGTTCCCGCCGAGACGAGCACGACGCAGCCCGGCTCGATCAGCCACTTCGCCTGATTCAAAGGCACTCCCCGTTTCATCGACTCTTCCTTTCCAAGCCCCCACGTGACATAGAGAGACAACCGGGCGCCGCGCGCCATGCGACCGGGGCATCTTCAGGACACGGTCCTGCGCAGCAGCGGGATGTTCATGATCAGCGAGGTAATCCCGTAGCACACCACGAACGTGACAAAAGGAACCAGGATGATGCCGAGTACGAACAGGCCGCCGCCCGCGTGGTGGCCGAGCCGGTCGCGGATGTATTCGAGAACGAGCGGGTGCAGCACATACACGCCGAGGGTGGTCGAGGCGACCCATTCGACGGCCGTCTTGCGGACCCCTTCGAGCGGTTTGGCCGTCGCGTCGTGCAGCCAGGCCGCCCAGAAGACCGCGATCGACATGAAGATGACGGGCGGACCGAAGAAATCGAAGACGAGCCGGCCGTCGAGGCCCGCCTGCCGATCGATGAAGACCCCGGAGAACGCCGCGAGATACCCCGCGCTGATCAGCACGGGCCAGATCAGGTACTTCGAGGGAATCCGGCGCGGGTCGATGTGGCTCAGCTCGTAGCCGCACAGATAGTAAGCGATGTACGGGATGAACAGGGTGAAGATCGACTGCTGGTTGTTCCAGAGCAGAGCATCGGTCTGAAGGTAGGCGTTCGAAAGGACGAGCATCATGACGATGACAAACAGACGCTGCCCTTGTGTGGCGTACCGCACGAACGTCCTTAGGGGCGGCGTCACGAGGTAGAGCCCCAGGATCATGTAGAAGAACCAGAGGTGGTAGTATGGCTCGGCCGTCAGGATGAGCTGAACGATGCGGCCGGCGGAGAGCGGTTCGTGCTCGATGAATCGCCGGACGCCCAGATAAAAGACCGTCCACGTGACGAGCGGGATGCCCACCCGGACCATGCGCCGCTTGTAGAACTCCAGCGGCGGCTCCCGACGCGAATCGTCCAGCAGCAGCGCCCCGCTGATCATCACGAACACGGGAATCGAGCAGAAGCACGCGTAGAAGATCCCGCAGCCCAGCCACCAGTTGAACGTGAACGGCTCGGTCGCCCGGGTCAGCCAGACGGTAACGTGGGCTGTCACGACCGCGTAGATCGACAGGATGCGGAGTCGATTGATGTACTGAATGTTTCTGCGCCGTTCCTGTGGCACGACCGGACCTCTTCAACTTCATCATCTCAGAACATTGCTGCCGGGACCGAAACGGTCAGATTCTAAGGCCCTGCGCGTGCAAATCAAGGATCAAAACCAGCAGGGATTCGCCGCCGGTGTGCGACAGGATCGTGGCGGAGCAAGCATGAGCTCCGGGAGGCGTCTTCAAGTGCAGCTTGGATGCGGCCGATGCAGCCCACGCCCAACCATCATCGAATGCGGGTTCCATGCTTACGCCGGCGTAGGCATGTGTACGCAAGCACAAGTGTGATAGGCAGCGTCTATCGGCCCGAGGGTAACGGCGTGCGCTCCGAGCGGATCGCCTGCGACAGGCCGCACATCACGGGAGCGACCCTCTGTAACTCCTGCTTCGTCAGAGTCTGCGGCGACCGACGGTAGAGGAGCGCAAACCCGAGCGGCCGCCCGAGATCGTTCAGCGGCAGCGTGGCCACGGAGAACCTGCGGAGGACTTGCAGATCCCCTTCGAGGCCCATGCCGAACATGTCGTCGAGCGTGCACGGCCTGTTGGACTTGCAGATGCTGTCCGCCAGTTCCGAGTTGAAGTAGTCTTCCAGGCGCGGGGCCTCGCGGAGCGATGTCTCATCGTCCTCGAAGGCGCGTAGATCGCCGCCCTCCGGCTGCCGGAGAAAGAAGGTGACGCTCGTTCCGGGCAATTCCCGCTTGATGACCCGGCTCGCCCGTGCGAGCAGGTCATCCAGGTCGGTGCTTCCCAACAGGGACTTGTAGAACTCGGCGGCGAAACTGATGCCGTGCAGTCTCAGGAGAAAGGAACGCTGGGCGGAAATCAGATCGTTGCAGAGAATATCGATTTTCATCGCCTGCCGCTTCCGCTGCCGGTTGAGCTGCTTCAGGAGCAGGCGCAGTCGTTTATGTCGTTCGGTCCGGCTCATAGGTCTCCACATCCAAGGACTCTATCGTCGTGGGCTGGCCCCAGGCATAAGTTCGACCTGGGAGAAAGGATGCTTTAGCCCCGTCCTCGTGCGGAAAGGAACGCTCTCGGGCCGCCCCATAAACAACCTTGTATCACCTGTGAGGTATCGCCGAGCCCGCGAAGAAAATAGCGGAATCAGATGCAATGGACGGTGGCAAATCTCGCTAATGGACGTTCTCGGACGTGCGATTGCCTCGGATCTGCCGAGCAATCGTGCGCTGTCTCCATACGTGGGTACGACCCGAGGCCTGGCAGCGCCTCGCCGGTCATGGGCGCTCGACCGTCTCTTTCGATATGCCTGCTACCGGCCGGCGTCTTTCTCGAACTGGCGCACGTAGTCCAGGAACAGCCTGGCGGTCTTGTCGAGATTCTCGATCTCGCCGCCGCCGTCGAGGACCTCGCACATCTCGTAGGCAATGTACCCCTGGTAGCCGATCTCGCGCAGGGCCTTGAAGAAGGTTTGGTAATCAACGATGCCCCGGCCCATCGGGACCGCGCGAATCACATCCTCCTGCCTCATGAAGTTCGTCAGCGCGCTGTCGTAGTGATAGCGGCCGTGACGGACGTATTGGGCGGCCGTCGTATGCACGATGAACGGCTTCATCTTCAGGACGGCCTCGCGGAGCTGTTTCGCATCGAAACCCTCCAGCGTCGGCGTCCAGGGATCGAACGCCGCCTTGACGTTGGGCAGATTGACCTCCTCGAGCAGCCAATGCATCGCATCGTGGTGCGATCCGATATCGTGGTGGTTCTGCACGGCTAACGTGATACCGTACTTCGCGGCCTCGCGCGCCGCCAGGCGCAAGCCTTCGACGACGAGCGCGTATTGCTTGTCGTACGGGATGTCCGGCCGTTCGTATCCGGTGAACACGCGCACCATGTCCGTCCCGAGGTCGCGCGCGAGCTTCGCCAGCTCGCCGACGTAGGCGGCCTGAATCTCCACGTTCGGGATCCCGGCCTTGTCCACCCCGGCCGTGAAGTCCGTGTAGCCGGCCAGACACACCAGCTCCAGGCCAAGGCCCTCGATCTTCCGCCGCAGAGCCTTGCGGGCCTCGGCGTCGTAATCCAGCGGCGAGACATGCGGTCGCTTGGCCATGAGCATCACGCCGTCGAAGCCGAGCTCCTTCGCCTTCTCCAGAAACTCACCGACGCCGAGCCGTGCCTGCCCGCGCCAAAAGCCCGCGTAGCTCACGGAATGCAGACAGGTCTTGACCTTGAAATCTCTCGGATCGCCCGTCGGCGTCTGCTGAGCCATCGCCAACGAACAAGGCAAACCCACGACCAGCAAAACAAAACCCACCTTGCGCATAGCAGCACTCCCAGAATCCCATGCCGAACGATTGACCTTTCGCCACATTGTACCGCCTCTGGCCCGACGGTATCAAGGATGGACAGGATGTGGTTTCGAGTGGCGGCAAGATGCGTCGTGCGCGGCTGGCAGGGCGAAGGATTACTCCGGGTCTTGGGGGACGGAGCCGGCGAGGCCTCGCAGGCGGTAGTGGATCGTCGGGTCGGGCCTTAAACGCCTGGTTCGCAGCGGCAACTTGTTTTCCTGGACCCGTCTGTAGCCTTTCCGCTTCATGCAGTCGTCCAGGAAATCGAGCTCGTAGTCACCGAACGCCGTCTGGTCCGAATACCCGTCCAATTCATCGAGACAGGCCAGGTAATCGGCGCGGCATTGCTCGAACGTCTTGCTTTCCTGGTACCAGTACTTCGGACCGCAGCCCGCCACCGACAGCAGCAGCGGCGCCACCAGCATGGCCCACTTCGTCACATTGGCGTTTTCAGGCATCCGTCATTCCATATCTTCAAGGTCATTCGACGCGATTGTACACGCTTCGCGTCCTCGCAGGCAAGTGACAAGTCTCATCGGGTGCACGCCGCGAACGCTACTCGTGTGGGTGCGGTCGGTATACGATGGCAGGGCCTACGCCGGTCAAAAGAAGCTGCGTGCATGGCCACTGCCTGTCATGTCGAGCGCAGCGAAGCGCAGGCGAGACATCTGCTCGCGAACATGGCGTGCCTCTGCTGCGCGGCCAGATTCCTCCACTGCGGCCTTCGGCCTCCGGTCGGAATGACACCCGCCCAGGGCAAACCGGAATCCACCACCGTATACCGGCCGCACCCATTCGTGTCGTGCGCCAAGATAGTCCGTGCATTTCGCGCGTCGCGCCGTTAGAAAGAAAACAGGCAGGAAGAAACCTTCAGAAACGAATCACATGAGCGTTGGTATAAGGAGGTTGTATGAGGAAGTTTGCCGTTGTGTTGTCGGGATTCTTGTGGGGGATTGCGGCCGGACAGCCGAAGGAGCTGGCGGCGAGGCCGCCGGGACCGTTCTTTCCGCTCAAGGCTGAGAACCATCGGGAGGCGGACACGTTCAAGAGAGGCGAGCCGCTGGTCGGGACGACGTACTTCTACTGGTACGACGTCGAGAGCAAGAGCCATATCATCGACGGGGACGGCTCCGATGCCCTGACGACGCATCCGGCCGACATGCAGGGAATCAGCTACAAACGCGCCGACTGGCACCAGGGGCAGTTGCGGGACATCATCGCCGCGGGGATCGATTTCCTGATGCCCGTCTACTGGGGCGTGCCGGGCAGCTACGACGGCTGGAGCTTCGTCGGCCTGCCGCCGCTGGTCGAGGCGCACAGCGCGTTGGAGAAAGAGGGTCTCAAGCCGCCGGCGATCGGGATGTTCTACGACACGTCGATCCTATCGTGGAACAACTCCAACGCCAACGGCAGCCGTTACCATGTGGACGTGGGCACCGACTTCGGCAAGGAGTGGTTCTATACGGCGATCCGCGATTTCTTCAGCCTGATCCCGCCGGCGAAGTGGGCCCGCATCGACGGCCGGCCGATTGTCTTTCTGTACGACGCCGCCTTTGCGAAGGGCCAAGATCCGCAGGGACAATTCGAATATGTGAAGAAGCGATTTCGGAAAGACTTCGGCGTCGAGCCGTTTATCGTCAAATCCCCCGGCTGGCGGGGCGAGGCGGATGCGACCTATTCCTGGGGCGGCGCGGTGGCCGGGCCGCTCATCTTCAGCGAGACCGTCGCACTCGGGCCGGGCTACGACCACAGCGCCGTGCCCGGGCGGTCGCCGCTGATCGTCGATCGCAAAGACGGGGGGACGTACATCGACCGGTGGACGAAGGTCCTGCAGCTTGCCCCGAAGCGGCGGCCCTGGATGGTGCACGTGGAGACGTGGAACGAATGGCACGAGGGCACGGATATCGCCGATTCGCGGGAGTACGGACGGAGCTACATCGTTCTGACGCGGCTGTTTGCCGACATGTGGCACGCCGGGACACTCCTTCATCTGCCTGGTAGCTACATCGATGCCGACCGCATCCGCTGGGAGCCGCAGAAACCTCGCGGCCTGGAACTGCGGCCGAGCGGCGGCGACGGCAATTGGAAACTACGAACGTTGGAGAGCACGCCCGCCGTGGTCACTACGCCGAATCCGCATTCCCAGACGGGGCGATACCTCTACTTTAACGTCGATGACGCCTTCGCCTATGGCCTGCTCGGCGGATCGGCTCTGCTGCGCGTCACCTATCGGGACAACGGATGTTCGTCGTTCGGCGTCGAATACGACAGCACGGTGGACGAGGGCCCGCTCGACGGGGCGTTTCGGCCGGCAGGGGCGATCACGCTGACGGGCTCCGGCACGTGGAAGACGGCCGAATTCAGACTGCCCGACTGCCGGTTCATGAATCGCTGCAACGGCGCGGATCTCCGCCTTGCCGTAACCGGGGGCGATATCGAACTCGCGGTCAACCAAGTGGAACTCAGGAAAATCGATGGCCTAAACTGATGCACCGGCTCAGCAACTCCTTCCAAAGGGCCTCCGCGACGGCCGAAACCCGGCAAATTGCCGGCTTCGCGGTACCAGCAAGGCGTGGCCCAAAGTCCGTCGGTGCCTGTCCACAATGGCGTTATCTACCATTTTTCCACGAAAGACCTGCCGAGCTTGGCAGGTTTTGGGGATTTAGGCAATAGGGGAAGCCCTGATGGTCTCGCCAAGGCCCTATGATTCCCCCCCCAGCCTTCAGTGACGCCATACTTGCCGTAACATGTTTTTGCAACATAGGTTATGAGCTGAATACCGAAAGCGTATGCGCGAATTTTCTCGCACCCTCGGCTGGGGGGCACAGCCTTTGCAGGGATTATGGAGTTGGGCGTGCGGAAACGTGGCGAACCCGACGCGCTTATCAACAGGTTATCCACAATTGCGGTGGCAGCAGCCATACCCCTTGAAACCAGCGCCGAGCGGCCGGCTGACACAATCAGGGAGCCGGACGATCCGAGTGCCCGCACGCCCGACTGGTAGAGGTCTTCCGTGAACTCCGACAAAGGAGACGGATGATGTGTGCGTCGGCATCATAGACCCCGTGACCTGCGAATTCGAGGCGGCACCGCGCCCGGTCGCCGAGAAAAATCTTCACCGCTCATCGGAGCCAACGCACGCAGTACCCGATAATCCGCCGTCTTATATCACAGCCAATCACGGTTCCGAAATCAGGCCGTCCCATCGGCTGAACGTCGCTCAATTTCCTTGACACTGGGTCGGCAATCGGATACACTACCAGTATCAATCGCCCCTGGGGCGATGAATCAATTGGGGGGTGCTCATCAGTCTCTCCTTTGGGCACTCATGTTGATGTAAGTTTGGATGACTCGAACACAGCTTCTGACGTTCGTCTATACGAACGCGAGTCATCCGAGGGTGTGCAGAACTGATGCGAGCCAGCAGCTCTGTCATCCACAATCGGTGCTGCCCGTGCATCCGGATCGGCCGAAGAGCCATCCTCTCCTGTACGGCCTGAGCGGTGGCCGATGCCCGACGGATTCGCCCGTCGGCAACGGCGCAGGACCGAGCGAGGGATCGCGAGACAACATGGATGAAAGCCAGAGACAATACGGACAGTCGGGAACGAGGACCGTCCACGCATCGTGGGGACAGTGCAGTTTCTTGGGGGTGTGGTGATGATGAGAAGCACAAACCGAAACACAGTTCTTGTGGTCGCGGCCGCCCTGGCTCTGCCGCTTCTGGCCGCGAGGACGACCCGCGCCGACACGGTGAACATCGTCCACGACGGCTATGGTGCGTATGGCGCCACCACCTTCTGGGCCGCGGGACACAACGGAAACGTCGCCATGGCCGGCGTCTATCTGCTGGATAAAACCGGCGGAACCGGCATCGGCAATACCTGGCCCGACGGCCTCATCCCGGGCTTCTGCATGGAACTGCACGAGCCCGTCCCGTCGAGCACCTTCCAGTACCAGGTGACCATGCCCGACGATGCGTACAACAGCGTCATCGGCGAGGCTTTAGGGACGTACAAGGGCAACTATCTCCGTGAGCTGTGGGCCCGGCATTACGATCCGGCCTGGGCGAGCCCGGGGGCGCACACGGCCCAGCAGAACGCGGCCGCCGAGGCCTTCGCCGCGGCGATCTGGGAGATCATCTATGAAGACCTCCCCTCTATGTCCGCCGCCTGGGATGTCACCACCGACGGCACGCTCGGCGCCGGCGGGTTCCGCGCCGAGAACCTGGACGCGGCCACGGCCAACAAGTGGCTGCACGAGCTGACCGGCAGCGGCCCCAAGGCGGACCTGCGTGCGTTCGTCCTCCAGGGGCAACAGGATTACCTCGTGGCCGTGCCCGAGCCGGCGACCATTGTCCTGCTGGGACTCGGAGGAATCGGCACTATCCTGCGTCGCCGACGCATGAGACGCATGACCGGATGAGAGGGGGCTGTCCGGGGATGAGCGGCCCGAAGCGGTCGGCCACGCCCCGGAGCCAGACATGCATACAAACAAGACAAACAAACGACTTGACCGCGTAGGAGGAGAAGAAATGAAAGTATCGATTGCTTGTATAGCCGCGATGATTGCGATCGTGACGGCGCCGATCCTGGCGGACACCGTGACGCCGCAACAGGTCATCCAGTTCAGTCCCGCGCCCGATACCGCCGGTGAATGGCATTACGACGGCGCCGGGGTCCTCAGCTTCGATCAGGACATCGCCGTCGATGCCGCTCTGGGCAGCAACTACGACGCCCTGGTCGGCGCCCACGTGTTCCTGCCGACGTTCCAGGTCGGCGGCATTCCCAGCGCTCCATACACGCTGACGCCGTTGGGCAACGCCGACATCGTCATCAAGAGCGCCGACAACAGCACGACCTACATGACGGGCACGCTCGGCATGGGCGATCTTTCCACCATCGGCACCGTGGCCGGCGGCTTTACCCAGTTCCAGGTCGATATCACCAATCTGTTCATCACGCATGAAGGCACGGCCCTCGGCTCAGCCGCGCTGGCGATCCTCGATAACATGAAATTACCCTCGCTCGACTTCGAGTTATCGCTTCAGGGAGGAAGTGGGCCCGGTTACTTTACCTTCGCCGATATGCTCGACGGTGGGTACAGCGGCGGAGGTGGCTTTAGCGGAGCGATGTCTGTACCTGAGCCGACGACCATCGCTCTGCTCGGACTTGGCGGCCTTGCCCTCCTTCGCAAGCGTCGATCTTTATACTGACCTGAAGCCCCCTTACCTTGGAAGGACGGGCCGCGGATTTTCCCGCCGCGGCCCGTGTCTTTTTGCGCACACGAAGAACGCGACGCCCCGTGCACACAATGCGATCGCGCATAAAATAGGGCCGCCTGAGAGCGGCCCCGTGATTGGTTTCAGGATTTGTCGCTGTCAGAAGACGACGTCGAGGTCGACCGGATCGGAGAACGGGTTGTTCTGCCGCCCTTTTTCCTTGCCCGGATCCAGCGCCTTGACCTTGGCGATACCATCCAGCGAGGTTAAATCCGCCGGAAGGACGCCGAGCTCGGCGGCAATCGCAGCGGCCAGATCGTCGATGGCGATCGTCAGATCCGAGTCGCCCATCTCGCCGCCATCGGTCCGGTCGCTGGTGCCGAAGCTCACTTCCACCGACGCCGTGGCATCGTCCCCCAGGACATCGTCCCAGTAGGTCACAATGCCTTCGATGTCCACGGAGTACTTGACGGCATCAGTCACGTCGTCCCAATCGAGGCTCACAGTGTCCGCCCCCACAACGGCGCTCAGACCCGTCGGGGCATCCAACGCCAGCACAACAGCGGGCACGACCAGGCAGATCCCTGCCAGCACAGCAATCACTCTTCTTGCATTCATACACCACTCCTCCTCATAAGATTCAACGTTGCGTTCGAACGCTCTCTTCACGAGCCTCTACCCCCCCGTTCAGCGCAGACAAAATGCCCTGTCGGCTGACGAACGTTCACCCCCTTTCTTGCCGACGGACAACTCCTCCCGGTCCGCGCGACAACGATCCTTGAACATGGGAAACGGAGGAACCACCCCCAATGCGTTTCCCACCACCTTGCGTGCATATCTACCCATTCCCCCAGGCAATGTCAAGCCTAAAGTCTCCCGAATTAACATTTTCTGTGAACGGGGACCGGCCCCATTTCACTCGACTACGCTCGGGGCAGGCGTGCTTCGCGCGGCCTCTGGCGTAGGAAGGCGGCGGGTAGCCCCAAGCGAACACGGCGTTTTAGCACGGCCGAGCCGTACCAGGCAGGGCCAAGAAGACAGCGCGGCTTCGCAGGGTGGCAAAGCCGCGCTGGGCTGTTCGTGTGTTTTGTGATTCCGGACCGTTACCTGCGGCGCGCCGGCGAGTCTCTTCCCGGTGGCCGCCACGGTCTCGGAGCATGTCAGTGGTCGAGAATCTCCTCCGCTCGTCCTTCATCCACGTCCATGACGTAGCGCAGGCCCGTGATTGCGGCCGCGTCGGGCGTGAGGGCCGCGATGTCGTCCCGGGAAAGGTATTCCAGCGAAAACTTCCTGCAGCCGGCCATCAGTTGGCGCAGGCCCTGCGCCAGTCGCTCGTAGTACGTGTACAATCCAATGGCGCCGGCCGGGATCTTCTCGAAGTCGCCGTTGCCGAATTCCTTTCGCAGCTCGCTTGCGGTAACGAAGATCTCCTCCTTCGTTGAGCCGAAGCGCTCGACGTAGACCGGAAGCTGATGGGCGTCGATGGCCCGGCCGATCGTCTTGCCCACCATGGCCGCCGCGACCGGAGCGCGAGCCATGCCAATCATCTTGACGTAGGGCGCCCCCAGGGTCAGGCCCTTGAAGATCAGGTCTTCGAACGTGAATCCGCCGCCCACGGCAATCGCCGGCAGAGGACGGTTGCGGTCCGCCAGCCGCTTGGCGTATCGATACAGAAGGGAATGCAGGTGCACTGGCGGCACGCCCCACTCGTTCATCATGCGCCAGGGGCTCATGCCCGTTCCGCCCGAGGCCCCGTCCACGGTCAGCAGGTCGAGCTTGCACTTGGAGGCAAAGCTCAAAGCCCGCGCCAGATCGGCAGGCCGATAGGCGCCGGTCTTCAAAAAGATATACTTGGCCCCCGCCTTGCGAAGCTCCTCGACCCTCTGCGCGAACGACTCTTCCGACACCATGCCGACGCGGGAGTGCCGCTCGAACTCCTTGAAGCTCCCGCGCTCGAACGCCTTGATGACGGTGGTATTCGTCGGATCGGGCAACACGATGTACCCGCGCTCGTGCAGGAGCTGCGCCTTCTTGAGGTCGCGGATCTTCACCTCGCCGCCGATGTCCTTGGCGCCCTGTCCCCACTTGATCTCGACGCACTCGACGCCAAGCTCCTTGATAGCGTACTCTTGCACACCCAGGCGGGTGTCTTCGACGTTCGCCTGGACGATGATCGCGCCGTAGCCGTCGCGCTGATTGTCCTGATAGAGCTTCACACGTCTCTTGAGATCGGCCGTATCCACGGCTCGGCCATTCTTGATGGCAGCCTCCGGATCCATGCCGACGACATTCTCGCCGATCGTCAAACCCGTCCCCGCGAGGGCCGATCCGATGGCCAGTCCCTCCCAGTTGTTCTTGGCAATGTCGGTGGACCCGATCCCCGAGATCAACCACGGATACCGAAACTTGATGCCCTTGTCATGCCCGATGCGGACCTCCAGATCGACGGCCGGGAAGATCGCCTTATCGCTGTCCGCCTCGATCCCGTGGGCCCCGACGCACGTGCCCATGATGTTCAGGTGCGAGTAGTCGACGGGATAGCGTTTCTCCGAGGCCGTCGTGATAACGCCGAAGGGCTGCGGGTAGATCACCTCGTGGCCCCGATAGGCGGACTTGCCGATCTCGCACATGCCGATGCAGCCGTCCACGCAGGTCACGCACATCCCTGAGTTGGGCGTCACCGAGCCTTCCGTTCGGTTCTTGGTCAGGGTCGCGGCCGAAGAGTTCACTCTCGAAAAGGACATCGTATGATTCCTCCCTTGTTTCTCTATGGTTTCTTTATCTCACAGGCGACGCACGGGTCCATATAGCACATCATGTCTTCGAAG